>WNGM01007249.1_pt1 | contig 13959 bp, 14 predicted proteins | sample 5400571 | NCBI WGS metagenome assembly WNGM01 (sample SAMN13153378, study PRJNA577476) | soil metagenome | isolation source: 100 cm soil or saprolite under Garry oak tree replicate 2 | place: USA:California | collected 2016-06-15
TCGCTGCCGGGTGAAAAGCAGAAGGCTGGGATGAGTATAGGTATGATTCCCGAGTTGGTGGTTGCGGCCTGCTATCTCTGCTGCCAAGCCAGGATACTCTCTCACATGCTTTCCGAGGACGAAGAACGTCGCGGGAACCTGATACTTTTCCAATAGCGAGAGCACATGCGGCGTCACGTCAGGATTGGGCCCGTCGTCAAACGTTAGAGCGCATCCGCTACCCGCGTTGCGCAAGGTAGGACCAAACAGCTGGGATCTCGGATGCAAAGCGCCCCAGGCGCATAATCCGGCACCCGCAACAGCGGGAACAACGACGTTCCAGGGACTCATGTTCGTCCATCCTATGTACGGTGGATCCAGCGCGCCAGGCCGGTTACTGGTAATTCGGGCTGAATAACCCGGGCCGGCCGGCCTTCCTGCGCCAATATGGCTTCAGCCGCCCGATAACCGCTCCGGACCGCGCTTTCCATCGTTGCAGGCCAACCCGTTTGGGTCCAGTCGCCGGCCAGAAACAAATTTCGGATTGGCGTGGATTGGTCCGGTCGCCACCGGTCACAACCGGGCTGCGGCGAAAACGTCGCTGCGTTTTCCCAAATGACGACTGACCGCATCAGCCTGGCTTCGCCTGTCGCCGGAAACAATCGAGCCAGTTCATCTCTGCACAACTCAATGATCTCTTGCTGCGATCGATCGCGCAACCCGCGCGACGCGCTGATGACGATTTGAAGGTATTGCGCGGATTTAGGGGCGCCGTCACCGTACAGTTTCGTCTTGTTGAACACCCATTGAATCGTCTGATCCAAGGATGTGAGAAACGGTTCCTGCATCACGATGCGGTCGAACCAGAGGTGAACGCTGGTGATTGGCGAGACAAGAAGCTTTTGAAAGTTTGCAAAGGGTTCCTGGGTTCGGATGCCATCGGGCAGTGTCTTCAACAAACGATCGAACGTGAGCGCCGCAACATAGTAATCCGCATTCATTTCAGACCCGTCCTCCACCTGTACACTACTGACTTTATCGCCACATACCTGTATTTCCGCGACCCCGCAACGCGTGCGCACTTGACCCTGTTTGCGCTCGATGCGCGCACTGGTAGACCGATAGAGATCTGCGAGCGGAACTGCAGGTATACCGACGCGAAAGCCGCCGGGATTCGACAGGAACGCTTTCCAGAAGACCGCTATTCCGTAACTGGCATCGATACGTTCCAAGTCTTCGTTGAGAGCGCTGACAAGGACGGTACGCCAAAAACGATCAATCGCCGCTTGTGTTTGCTTCTGCTGCTTCAGCCAGTCCAACATCGTGATCGCACCGGACAGCTCTGGCCGTCCCCCACTGCCTACGATTCGGAGCATGGCATGCGCGACCGCGTGCTTGTCTTTCCACTTCAACAGCCGAAACGTCGCAAACGATGGCAATAAATGAAACGGCGCCGGTAATCTGGAGGGTTTGATGAATGCGCGTTGGCCTTTCGAGTCTGCGAAAACGAGCTGATCGTAATATCGGATCTTGTCGGCGACTCCGGTGCGGCTATAAAAGTCCGCCAAATTCGCGCAGCAGCGAAGCGTCACGTGCTGGCAGTTGTCGATCTGCTCACCACTGGGCAGAACGTAGGAAGTGGCCCGCCCACCCAGCCGCGGAGTTTTTTCGAGAAGAGAAACGCGAAACCCAAAGTCCGCCAGAGCGATGGATGCAGACAGTCCCGAGAGCCCGCCGCCAATGACGATTACGTGTGGCGAGCGCATATTCCTGGCTTCCACAAACCTGCGCCGGCACGCAGCATGATCCAGGCTTTTTCGACGCGCGAAAGGCCAGGGCGTGGCTTGGCTAAAACATCGTACTGGATGGCTTCGATTTTTGCGAGGACGCCGCTGTAGATTCTGATCAACGTCCAGAGCGAAGCCTGACTGTCCCCGCGGACCAGGTTGAGCAACCGGGCTCCTTCCTCATAGAATCGCCAGGCCCGCTTCGCCTCGAATCGCATCACCTCGACAAATGTGGGACTTGCGACAGGACTCGCCAGATCACTTTCGCTGCAGCCAAACCGCGCGAGGTCTTCCTGCGGGAGATACACTCGTCCCATTGCAAAATCTTCGGGGACGTCTCGCAATATGTTCGTCAACTGAAACGCGGTACCGAGTTTCGGAGCCAGTTCCAAAACAGCAGGATCCTCAAAACCGAAAACGTGAACGCAACACAAACCGACGGTTCCGGCCACACAGTAACAGTATCGGCTGAGGAGTTCAAAGGTCGGATACCTTCGAATATTCAGGTCCATCTCAGCGCCCGAGATCAAATCATGAAGGTACCGGGCGGGAATCCGATACTGTTCGATCGTATGATGGAAGGCCGGCAGAATAGGGCTGCCCGTGTAGTTACCGCTGAGCGCCTGATCCAAAGACCTCCGCCACGATTCCAGTTCTTCGCTCTTGTCTTTTACTCCTCGATCGGAATCCGAAATATCGTCGGCCCGGCGCATGAACGCATAGAGCGCGCACAGTGCGTCACGTTTGGCAGGAGGCAGCAATGCGAATCCGTAGTAAAAGTTCCGCGCTGTGACCCACGCAAGATTGCGACAGTGCTCGTAGGAGGCTGCCAACTCTTCATCGTTTGGCATAGTTTGAACTCAACTACTGCTACGCCTTCATCTTTATAAAGGCGTGCTCGCCGAGCGCGCGCGTCAAAAGCCGGAGTTTTGTCACGCCATTGACCGTGGGTCTTTGCCCAAGAGTGTTGTAGCCAATCGACTCGATTGCGTCAAGCAGAGCCAAACCGCCACGGCTGAACAATTCGATATCGACGCGCAGATCTGGCGCAACGGACTCTGCCAGCGGAAGCCCTTTCTGAAACAACTCACGTGTCCGCGCAATTAGAACGCGCATGAGATTTACGTACCGCTCATCGAAGTGCCGGTTAAACAGATCCGATTCGCTCAAACCGTGTGCAGCAAGGTCGTCGAGCGGAACATAGATACGGTTCTTCTCGAGGTCGCGCGATACGTCCTGCCAGAAATTCGCTAACTGAAGCGCCGTGCAAGTGAAATCCGAGAGCGCCTGACGCTCGTAATCGTGGTATCCGCACAAATACAGCACAAGGCGCCCAACGGGATTGGCGGAATATTGGCAGTAGTGGAGAACGGAATCCCAGGTTGGGTGCCGATCCACCGTTTGATCCTGGCGAAAGGCTATCAGCAAATCACAAAACGGCTCCTTCGGAATGCCAAAAGTTTTGACCGTCTGCCGAAGCGCAATGAACACGGGGTGTGTTGCGGATCCCGTGTAGCATTGGTGCAACTCACCCTCCCACCAATCCAGCAACTCGAGTGCGGTGCCTCCATCGGAGATTTCATCAGCAAGATCGTCCGCCCAGCGGCAGTAGGCATAGACGTTATAGAAGTGCTGCCGGAGATGCCGAGGCAACAGGTACGTGGCGAGGGTGAAATTCTCGTAATGATGTATCGCGAGCCAGCGCGTGTATTCCTGTGCCTGTTCCAGCGAACTTGAAAGGGGCGGCAACTCTCGAGCGATTTCCAGGTGAGCGGGTACTCGCATGGTTTCCTGCTATGGCATTACCGCGACCTTGAGCTGACCGTTTCTATTCTTCATATGCTGGAATAAACGCGGCAATTCGGCCAGACGTATCTCTCCGGTCACGAAATCGCTGGCACGGACTTCTCCGCTCGCGATTGTTTCAAGAGCTTTCCTGATGAAGCGCGGAGTGTGATGGAAGCTGGATTTAATGGTGATTTCCGAATAGTGCAATGCAGAAGACTCGAATTCAACTTTTGTACCTCGCGGACAACCGCCAAACAGGTTGACCGTCCCCCCGCACCGGACCAATTGGATCGCACACTGCCAGGTTGTTGGTGATCCGACAGCTTCAATCACCGAATCGGCTCCGAGCTTTCGATACGTTAAGCCGCGAATGGCCCTGACGGGATCCTCGATCTTCGAGACATCAAAGGTCGCGGTAGCCCCGACCCGTTCTGCGGCTTTCATCTGGCTGGCACGCTTCCCGATGGCGATCACGCGAACACCGCGTGCCGTCAGGATGCGGATGAACTTCAGCCCGATCGGCCCACACCCAACCACTACTGTCGTATCGCCGGACCGGATTCCTGTTTCTTCGATGGCGCGCAAGACACAGGCGAGCGGTTCGACCAACGCAGCATCGACGAATGAAAGGTGAGGCGGGATTTCTATGACGTTTTCCCGAAGAATGCGCGAGGGGATCAAAGCGTACTCGGCGTAGGCGCCGTTGTTGAACACAAGGTTCTCACAGAGATTCGCGCGATCCTTTAGACAGAAGAAACATTGATTGCACGGAGCAGAATTCGCCGCCACAACGCGCATGCCTCGCGGGAACCGGTCCTTGACGGCTGCGCCAGCCTCTTCCACTACTCCGGCGAGCTCGTGGCCGAAGATCGCGGGCGTCACTATCATCCGAGCATGATAACCTTGCTTCCAGACTTTGAAATCAGTGCCGCATGTAAGCGCCACCTTCACGCGGACCAGCAGATCTTCGGGGCCTACAGCCGGAATAGCCACTTTTTGAATTTTCAAATCTTCGCGGCCGTGCAACACGGCCGCCATCATGTGTCCGTCGCGCTCCGTCATCACGGCAAGACCACCACCTTAAGAGAATCATCAGCCGGTTCAGAAGCGATCGCGAAAGCCTGCGCAATGGCTTCGAGTGGAAAACGATGACAAATAAGTTCACCGAACAAAGCACGGTGCTCAAATACTAGCTTCGCGGATAGTTCCTGGCAGCCGATAGAAGCACTGTAGCTGCCCAGGATCTCCTTCTCTTCGACACCTACAGCCGCGGCCGGAAATTGAATCTGCGTTACTGGATCATTCTGCGCAAACAACAACACACGGCCGCCGGGGCGCGCGATATTCAGCGCACTGATGACCAACTTAGTATCGGGCACAGCCAACAACACCGCGTCGGCGCCGAGACCTGAACGATATTGTCGAACCTCCTCGGCCGGATCCGTCACCGCTGGATCAAAGCACATTTGGCTGCCAAAGCGTATGCTCATTTTTCGCCTGAACGGCAGCAGGTCGCTGCTGAACACGGTCGCGCCGGCCTTGCGCGCCAAGAATGTCAGCAACAAACCGATCGGCCCCTGGCCAACCACAAATACAACCTCTTCTGGCGCGATGCGAGCCTTATGAATCGCCTTCAAGCACGTGTTCACAGGCTCGACAAAGGTAGCTTCTTCAAACATCACATCATCCGGGATGGAGACCATCCCTCGATTCACAATGTGAGACATCACACGCACGTATTGTGCGAAGCCTCCGCCGTTAGGCTCAAAGCCAGCAGTCACGCCGACCTTCTTGTATTCAGGGCATTGTGAAAACAATTCCCGCTCGCAATAAAAGCAAGCACCGCAGGGGATATGGTGAAAACTGACAACGCGATCTCCAACCGACCATTGCGTTACGCCTGATGCGACTTTAGCGATCGTCCCTGCGATTTCGTGACCAAGAATCTGTGGCGGCCGAACAAGATTGTGACGGACTTTCTTCACGTCGGTTCCACAGATCCCGCAGGCTGCCACCCGGATCAGAACTTCGCCTTCGAAGATCTCAGGCACGGGCACGCTCTCCATCCTTACCGCGCCTGAGCCGTGATAAACACCGGCATGCATTTCCGTTGGCAGCGACGTAGTGGGTGCTCCGATTTCAGTACCGGCTTCCACCTGACGCATCACATCACCATCTGGCCCGCAGAGAGCCGCAAAGTTCCCGCCCGAGTAAGAAACCTCACGTACCGGTCGAGGAAACACGCCAGGTTTCGAGCGGCGAGGAAACTATCGATCCCAAATCTGACAAAAGATGGAACCCTGGAAGGGGCTTTGGCCAATTCGGACAACATTGCAGCCCAACCGATTTGTCCATGTGTATTGATCACTCGGTTGAAGTTGATGGGCAGATTGTTCTCTGCCGGATCAGATACTGCCCTCACGGCCACCGCCGGAACTCCCGCGCGATGAGCTTCACTCATGATGTGAAAGCTTTCCACGTCGACGGCATCTGCGGTTTCGGCTAGACGTTGTTTCTCGGACGACGAATGAACGACAGATTTCGCCGTAAAGAAGAAATCCACAGCTTTCGCTCCACATTGAGCTGCCATGTCGACCAGATGATCCTGACTCTGGATCACCGTACAACCCGCTTCTTCTTTTATCCTTTTCGCCACAAGGATCGAGCCCACGCGATGTTCTTTTTTTAAAGCCCCTGCTAAACCTGACGCGATACACACATCAACCGTTTTCGCGAAAAGCTGTCGAAGCTCACTTTGGAGATGCCGCGTTCCGATGCCCGTGATCACAGCGTAAAGTTCATCCTGGCCATCCCGAGTCCGATATATCGGCGCTCCAGCGCCTTTAACCCTTGTGAATCCGGATAGCCGGCGCCACGTTGTGAACTCGGAAGGAACAGCAAAGGAAACGACGATCCTCATAGCTTGTGAACCGCCCCGGCGCTGTGCGCCACCGCTCCTAGGTCAGGAGGGAAACATTTTCCTCCGGCAACGTATGCATTCGCGATGTACCAACGGGCAGCGCGTGCCAACGCAGCCTCAATGCTGCCTGGCCGAAATCCCAATTCGTGCGTGGCGAGCGAGCAATCAACGAACATCAGGTGACGCGCCATGCGAACACCTTCGAGCGGAATGCGTGGCTCACGGCCGGTGACCGCAGAATGCAAGTTTTCGGCGTAACTGGCGAGAAGAGCAATGGCGTAGGGCAGTCGCAGCCGGGGAGCCGTACGGCCGGTGAGACCAGCAAGCGCATCAAGAAACTCCTTCAGGGTCATGTTGCGCCCGCCGAGGATGTACCGCTGGCCGATGCGTCCACGTTCCGCCGCAAGCCAATGCCCCTCAGCGACGTCTTCAACTCCAACAACATTCAGTCCCGTATCTACATAGGCCGGCATCCGGCCATTCAGAAAATCGACAATGATTCGGCCCGTCGGGGTTGGTTTCCAGTCGCCTGGTCCAACAGGCGTTGTGGGATTGACGATCACCGCAGGAAGACCCTTTGCCGCAGCGTTCAGCACCTCCTGTTCAGCCAAAAACTTGGATTTCTTGTAATGGCCAATCATCTCCCGAACGCTGGCCTTCGTGGCTTCGTTCGGCAACTGCCCAGGGCGAGGCACTGCAATTGTTCCGACTGTGCTGGTATAGATGAAGCGCTCCACGCCTGCTTCACGCGAGGCACGGATCAGATTACGTGTTCCGACGACATTGTTGTCATAAATCTCGTTGGGATTTCTTGCCCACAACCGATAGTCCGCAGCAACATGGAAAACCTGTCTCACACCTTCGAGCGCTTTGCGCAACGAAGACGGGTCGCGCAAGTCCCCATAGACACACTCGCAGGCCAGACCTTCATTGGTGTGGGGGGAGGCTGTGGGTCGAATAAGAACTCGGACATGCTTTACTCTCCCAATCAGCACCCGTGTAACGTGGTACCCCACGAATCCAGCCGCTCCTGTAACTAGCGTTGTCATTTAGGCGTGTACGCTCCTGTAGCGCGGCCTTACCGGATTTGAAAATTGCCACTTGAGCAATTTCCAGTTATCACCCAATTTGCGGTTGGCGCCCAACACTGCGGAGGGCTCGTAGCCGGCATGAACCATGCAATCTTCACAACGCGGATCACGTCCGCGACCGTATTTTTCCCAGGGCGTTTTTTCGATCAAGTCCTTGAATGTGGCGTGATGGGCGTCGGTCATCAGGTAGCACGGCCCTTTCCACCCACGCGGGTTATAGGTGGGATTACCCCAAGCCGTGCACATCATCTCGCGATCGCCGGAGAGAAACTCCAAATAGATCGGTGACGTCATCAGCCTGAACTGCTCGAGGAGTGTTCGAGCGGATCGAAACTTTTCGCGAATATCATTGCGAGACATGAAGATCTCTTTGGCCTGTACCGCCGCATACGAATACGCGGGCGAGATCATAAAGCCGTCTACGTTCAACGTAGAAAGATACTCGAATAGTTCCTTGATTTCGTGCAGGTCTGTTTCTTTGAAAATCGTCGTGTTTGTGCAAACCAGGAAGCCTGCCGCTTTTGCCGCTTTGATGCCATCGATCGCTTCACGAAAAACACCTTTGCGCTCGACGCAAAGATCGTGCGTTTTTTCGAGTCCGTCCAGATGCACGTTGAAGAACAGCCGCGATGATGGCGTGAATTCGTGCAGCCGTTTGCGAATGAACATTCCATTCGTGCAAAGGTAAATGTGTTTCTTTCGCGAGAGGATTTCACGCACGAGCCGTCCCAGATCGGGGTAGATCATCGGCTCGCCCCCACAGATGGAAACGATCGGAGCTCCGCACTCATCGAGCGCATTCAAGCACTGTTCCACCGTGAGCTTTTCTCTGATGGTATCCACATATTCCCGAATACGGCCGCAGCCGGTGCACGTCAAATTGCAAGCGTGTAGAGGCTCGAGCATCATCACGAGTGGAAATTTCTCGACGCCACGAAGGCGCTTGCCTGCAATGTAGGTCGACATGCTGGCAGTCAAACTAATCGGAAATCTCACCAAGTCCTCCCCTGTTCACCACGGTCGACATGCTGGCAGTCAAACTAATCGGAATTCTCACCAGGTCCTCCCTTGTTCACCACGATGTTCCGCAAGCCGGCGATAACGAGCCAGCGCGTACAGAGGAAAATAATGCCGATACAAATGGTACTTCAGATAGAAAACCCTTGGGAAACCTGTACCGGTAAAGTGCTGTTCATCCCACGTACCGTCGCTTTTTTGTTGGTCGATTAGATAGTTCAGACCGCGCTGAACGGCAGGATCGCTGGGAGGCGCGGCAGTGAGCAATCCCAGCACAGCCCAGGCCGTTTGTGAGGGCGTTCCCTCCCCTTGCCCCATGAAGCCCGGATCGTCGTACGACGAACACTGCTCTCCAAAGCTTCCATCTGCGTGCTGAACCGATCGCAGCCATTCGATGGAGCGGTTCATAACACCATCGGGTTTTACTCCGGCGGCGGTGAGAGCGCGCAACACACCGCTGGTTCCGTAAATGTAATTCACTCCCCAACGGCCATACCACACACCTTGGGGCGTCTGTTCTCTTCTCAGATACTCCACTGCGCGCCGAATTCTTGGATGCGCGGTTGTCCACCCGAATCGGCCCAAGCATTCAAGTACACGCGCCGTCACATCCGGCGATGAGGGATCGAGCATCGCGTTGTGGTCGGCGAAGGGAATGTGATTAAGCAGCGACCGATCATTGTCCCGATCAAAGGCGCCCCACCCTCCATCCTTGTTCTGCATGCTCACCATCCACTTGATGCCTCGATCAATTGCCTGGTTCAGACGCGCGTGATCCGGATAGGATATGTTTTGAAGCGCCATCAACACAAACGCAGTGTCGTCGACATCGGGATAAAAATCGTTGCGGAACTCGAAAGCCCACCCGCCGGGAGCTGCGTCGCGGTTCTTGATCTGCCAGTCGCCGCGTCCAAGGATCTGCTTGTCCAGAAGCCATTCGACCGCCCTGCACAGAGCCGGATGATCGGCAGGCGCGCCCGCCTCGATGAGCGTAAACAACGCGATGGCCGTGTCCCAAACGGGCGACAAACAAGGCTGCAACCGCATAGTCTCGGCTTCTTCGATTTCAAACCGGCTGAACTCGTCAATCTGCTTGGTGGTCAGGGGGTGATCCGGTGGGCAACCAAGCGAGATCAGCGCGAAAATCGAGTTCATCATTGCCGGATATATTGCGGCTAAACCTTCCGATCTCTGGAAATGCTCCAGTATCCATTCGGCAGCGCGGTGCACGGCGCGTTCACGGCCAGGCTTCCATGGAGAGCGGTCGTAGAGTTTCAACGATCGATCGAGAGCAAGAAACGCATTTCGCCAGGTGATTTTCGGCTCGAACTCGAACGCTGCCGTTTTTCGTGACGGATCGCAAAACAGTTCATCGACGCGAAATTGCACGGGCCAACACGGCTTGCGAGCATAAAGGATCGTTAGAGGAATGACAATGGCTCGCGTCCACGACGACATTTCATAGATGTTGATGTATGCCCATTTCGGCAAGAACATCAACTCCGGCGGGATAGCTGGAACCATGTCCCAGCCGATAACGCCGGCGAGAGCCAGATAAAGTCGAGTGAAAGAATTCGTGCGCTCCAATCCCCCCAGCCGGCGGACTCGCTGGCAGGCGCGGAGCATGTGCTCCGATTGAGGTGAATCTCCAGCAAGTCGCAATCCGAAGTATCCCTTGACCGTGGCATTCACTTCTGACGGACCACCGAAAAAGATGTTCCAGCCGCCGTCGGGGAGTTGTCTTTGGCGAACGTATTCAGCAAGCTTCGCCACGCGATCGCGATCGAACCGTCCGAGCACATGGAAATAAAAGATGTAATCCGACTCAAGAGTGGTGTCGGCTTCGAGTTCCCCCAGCCAATAGCTGCCCTCATGCTGCAAAGACAAAAGCGAAGAGACAGCGCCCTCAATAGCGCTATGAAGCCGAGCCGTCTGCGCCGAGATGAAACCTGCGGGTTGCGTTTCGAATTCAACTTCCTGTGACATCCGCCTAGATCAGGAAACCACTCGTTCGAATTTTTCTAGTGCAGCCGGTAACGGGAATTGAACATCCTCGTCAATGAATTCTAGCTCTTCAACGTGCCTGAATCCTCGGACTCCCAGGTCCTCCACTACTTCTTGGACAAGAATTTCCGGCGTCGATGCGCCTGCCGTCACGCCAATATCAAAACATCTCTCGAGCCATTCGGCGCGGACATCCTGCGCGTTTGCAATCAAGTAGGCCGGTGTTCCTGCACTTTGGGCCACTTCGACCAGCCGATTCGAGTTGGAGCTGTTCCGCGCCCCAACCACAAGAATGAGATCGGCCCTTTCCGCAAGCATCTTGACGGCTCCCTGGCGGTTCTGCGTCGCGTAACAGATATCGGAACTGGGTGGAGAGATGATTGATGGAAACCGCTGTTGCAAGCGATCGACAATGGCGCGGGTATCATCCAAACTCAGCGTTGTTTGAGTCGCATAGATGACGCGGTCTGGTTGCACGTTCTCCAGAGCGTCGACGTCTTCGATATTGGAAACCAAGTGAATCGAATCGGGCGCTTCACCAAATGTCCCGATGACCTCGTCATGATTCCGATGGCCAATCAGAATGATGCTGTAGTTTTCACGCGCGTATCGCATCACCTCGATGTGAACCTTGGTGACAAGCGGGCAAGTTGCGTCGATCACGCGCAGCCTGCGCTTCTGCGCTTCTTCTCGAACCTCTGGCGCGACGCCATGTGCGCTGAATATGGTGACAGCGCCATGCGGCACCTCATCCAGGCTCTCCACGAAGACAGCTCCCTCGGCCGCCAGTTGCTCCACAACAAACCGGTTGTGGACGATCTCCTTGCGGACGTAGACCGGCCGGCCCAATCGCTCCAGAGCGATTCTCACGATATCGATCGCCCGAATAACGCCTGCGCAAAATCCTCGGGGTTTTGGGAGTAACACGGTTTTCTGTTTCCCAACACAAGCTTTGCTCGAATTGAAGTCTCGCATCAGAACACCCAGACCGACTGAATCAGTTGATGTGATTACTACGCTACTTCCGGACTGTTGCAGACCCGTTACTCAGAAATGTTAAACAGTCCATCCTAACACGAGCAAGTAACACATTAATGCTGCTTTGAAGAAACTCGAAGAAAGTAGCCTAACGGCGGTTGCCTTTTGAGAATCAGACCTCTAAATCCTCTTCAACCAAACTTTGGCTTCTTGATAGTGGGAAAAACCGTGCTCTTCGATCTTGAATTCCGGTGTGTGTGCGATGACACGGGAATCGTGAACACGGGATTGATGTTTCACGTGAAGCATTTCGTGAAACATCACATACTCGACGACGTACAGAGGGACATTGGTCGTGTCAAAGACGCGGCTGATGAAGATCGTTTGGTGGGTGGCATCATATCGGCCAAGCACATAGCGCGACTTCTTGGCGGACCAGGAAAGCCGCGGCTTGTCAATACTGCCGCCGAAGTACTGTTCGTTCAGACGGTCGAATAAGACGTTGAGATCGCAGTGACGGCCAAGGGAGGTCGTCGCCCGCACGCATGATGCGGCATCGGCTGTTGCGCGCGATGCGTGCTCGTTCCTGAATTTCGTCACTGAGAATGAAGATTCGGTACCTGCGGTGATAGGCGCTATCGATTTTTTTGCGATATAGCTTGGCGAGCAGAATGAGAGCCAGCGAATAACAAACTTCGGATGGAGCATCCGTAAAGATGTCGCTCAAACGGATGATCAGCCGGGATTCGTGCAACCGGGCGGTGTGGTTGAGGCCCGCAAATGGGAAGAACGCGACTTTGATTTCGGGAACAGGCGTTCGGGGCCGGAGCTGGCGATGGGCTGTCCTGAAGATTAATTCCAGATCGTGCATGAGGGGCCAGGGGTCAGGGATCCGGGAAAACTCGCTCTGGTCCCTGATCTCTGACGCCTGATCCCTCACCGCCGCTTCTTCTCCGTTTTCGGCACGATGCCCAAGGCCTCTTTGGTGCTGCTGAGGGCCTCTTTTGCTTTATCCATCGCGTCGTCCATGGCGGCGCGCTCGCTATCATTCTTCGGCTGGAATTTTTCGACGAGCGGCATGGTTTCTCGAAGAAACTTTTCCAGGTCCTCGAGTGGGTTTCGGACATCGAGCTTGCGGCCGTAGGCGTCGTCGATGTTCGTCATGACTTCGTCAATGGCCTGAGTATAACCCCGGAGAAGCTCGGAGCGCGTGAAGTCTGCGAGGTAGGCCGTGGGGTCTTCCGGAGGCTTCTGAGTACTCGGTGCCGTACCGGCCTTCTGCTGTTCTTTCAATCGTCTCTGCTGTTCCTTCCGTTCTTTTTCCTTTTCCTTTTCGCTCTGCTGCATCAACCCGAGGAAGATAAGGCGCCGTTCCGCAAGCTTGAAATAGACGGGAGCGCGAAGGGCGAGTTCCTGAGCATCGCGGATCAGGTCGAGCTCGTCGTCGGTGAAATAATCCTTTTTAGGAGCCGCGGAACAGGGGCCGAAGCCCGCAGATGCAAGTGTGCCCATGAGAAAGGAAATCAGAAGACTAACCCTTGCGAGATGGCGCATTTTGTTCTCCGAAGAGGGCCTTCAGCAATTGATCTCGAATAGTGGAGGCTTCTTCTTTGGCCTTTTGAACCGGTTCCCGCTGGTCGAATGACAACCCTTGCCCGATATCTTCAAGCTGCCTGACCTGGCGGCGCAGGGCGATTTCCAGGTCCTTAAAACCGCCGGGCTTCCTGTGCGCGTCGCGGCCAGTTCTGGCCATAGTTTGATGAGCATCCTGAATTGCGGCGCGGTACTCGTCAAGGCGCTGCTCCAATCGTTCCTGATCGCCGGCCTTGGCCGCATCGCTCACGAAAGTCAGAAGAATTTCCGCGATTCTGATTTCTGTTTTGGTACGGCCGACGGGATCGGTCGCCCTTTTTAGCTTGTCTTTCTCTCTTTCAAGCCGTTCGAGCCGTTTGTCATATTGAACGCGCAATGAGGAAGATCGAATAGCGCATGAGCTGATGCTGAAGAAAATCAGCAATACCAGAAATCGCTTTGTCGCCCACATCACAATACCGCGCGTCTCACTTCTTCAGACGGCGTTCGAGCGTCTTGGCCCGCTGGCGCGCCTGGAAGGACCTCGCATCGTTTGAACCATCATCGAGTTCCAAAAATTTATTATAGTGCAGGGCCGCTTGCTTTGCGTTTCCTAATTTGTCCAAACAGGTGGCTAAAACAAAGTGGCCCAAAGCCTGCTGCGGTCTCAGTTCGACAACACGCGTGAGCATTTGTGCAGCCCGCGCCCAATCTTCCTGGCCATAGAAAATCGATCCGAGCGTTGCGTAGGCTTCGACGGAATCTGGCTTGAGGCGCAGCAACTGCTCGAGCGTGGCAACCGCTTGCGGATAAGATTTCAGTT
>WNGM01002821.1_pt1 | contig 13942 bp, 15 predicted proteins | sample 5400571 | NCBI WGS metagenome assembly WNGM01 (sample SAMN13153378, study PRJNA577476) | soil metagenome | isolation source: 100 cm soil or saprolite under Garry oak tree replicate 2 | place: USA:California | collected 2016-06-15
ATGTTGGAAAGATAACGCAGAGCCTTTGCAGGCTCTTGTGCCACTTCCCTCGTAAGTTGTTGGTTAAAGCCGAACTCAATAGGGAAGCCTATGAGCATGACAAAGGTAATGGCAAAATATAACTCCCCAAACTTGACATCACCCAGGAATCTCCCATATGCAATGGTCAAGAGTAAGGTCGATGTCCAGGTGATACCCTGCCCCAGGAGTGAAATAACTGTATTACCAACTACTTTACGAAGTCTATGCATAGATTTGAATATATCATAAAACATATGGTAAATAAATGATGAAATGGTGAAGAAATGGTAATGATTTCCCTGAAGAGGAGGAGAAATATTCTCGTAGCGTAAAGTGCATGAGAAAGTGCCAGAGATGCCTGTTGCGTCACATCGTCCTCTTTCCCGCTCCTTCTCCTGCCCTTTCCTCTTTTTTCATGAGATGCTAGAAATATATCATTGATAGAGATAATGGCATCATATAGCTCACATTACATAAATAGAGAAAACTTTACCATCTTTGCTTCAATCTCAACCATATCTTAACCACTTACCTAACCACCAAGCGAGCAGTTTTCTTCTATGCTTATACGAGAGCAAGCGAGCAGTAACTCACGAACAACTCGAGATGCTCTAGACACTACCTGTTTTGAGGAGAACATGATACGAATGAATAAGCTGCGTTTTGGCATTATCGGCTGGGGCTACTGGGGTCCGAAGATTGCGCGAAATTTGAATACTGTGCGCGGTGCGATGATCACCATCGTCGCAGACAAAGATGCCTATCGTTTGAAAGCAGCCGCTGAGAGTCTGCAATCGATACAGACGACCACGCGGGCAGAGGATGTGTTTCGTTCTGATGTCGATGGAGTCATCATTGCGACTCCCGTACAAACGCATTATCGACTGGCACGAGAAGCCTTGTTGCAGGGAAAACATGTGCTGGTCGAGAAGCCGCTGACAACTAATGTGATGGAAGCGCAAGACCTGGTGGAACTGGCGAAGCAAGAGCAGCGCATCCTGATGGTCGGGCATACATTTGAATACAATCCTGCTGTGAATGAGCTGCGTAGGCTGGTGCAGAGTGGTGACCTGGGGAAGATTTATCGCGTCGAAGCGGAGCGGGTGAATTTAGGCCTGTTTCGTACTGACACAAATGTGATTTGGGACCTTGCTCCCCATGATATCTCGATACTCATGTATATCCTCGGCAAAAAACCTGAGGAGGTCCGCGTGCAGGCACACGCCCATCTCCTCCCGCACATCTATGATGTTGCTCACCTCGATCTTGAATTTGCAGATGGGATGAGCGCTCATGTTCACGTCAGCTGGCTCCATCCTTGTAAAATTCGCCGCGTGACTGTGATAGGCGACGCGAGAATGGCGGTCTATGACGATACCAATCCGGCTGAAATGATCAAGATTTATAACAAAGGGGCAGACATTGATGCCGACCCGGTCGTTTCGTATCGCTATGGCGCGATCACCATTCCTCATATTGATTGGATTGAGCCGCTGCGGCTGGAATGTGAGGATTTTGTGAATTCCATTCGTACAGGAGCGCAACCGCGCGCTCATGGAGGGATTGGCCTGGAAGTCGTGCGAGTATTGGCTGCTGCACTTCCTGTGCAGCAGAAACAGGCAGTCCATATAAGCAGTTAGAACGCGCATTCCGCAGTTTTAATGTTTATTGATTTCCCGAGAGGGGGTTATCCGTGAACCGTACACTTGAGGCAATCTTTCGCCATCCAGTACAACTTCTAGCGCTGCTTATTCTTCCGCTTGCGTTGAGCCTGGCAATTGCCTATCTTCTTCCTCGTTCTTACGGGTCAGCAGCGAGTCTTTGGGCATTGCGTCGCTATGAGATCATTGGCGCAACAGGTCCGGAGAGCAACTTACTTGCAACACCGTCGGAAACGCAGGTCGCAGTCCTTTCGGAACTACTTCAGAGTCGCGTGTTCGCTCTAGCAGTGGCAAAGTCAACTGACCTCCAATCGACGCTTGGCCTCAGTAAGAATGTGCTATCAAACCCTCAGTTGCTCGATGATGCATTGCTTTTAGAGGTCTCCCAGCATGTCCAGGTCACTTCGGGAGGCTACAACTTGTATGAAATCGCGTATTCGAATCGTGATCCGCGCGTAGCCCAACAAATAGTTGCGGCCGTCATCAAGGAGTTTCAATTGCAGGGTCAGGGGTTTAGTGTCGTCGAAGGGCAACATCTTCTGGAGGGATATCAAACCCAACTGGCGCAGGCAAAACAGGACGCGGATGCAGCTGCCCAGGCTGAGGCTCGATACCTTGCAGCCCACCCGGCACTTAACGCGTCTGGAAGCTCCGCTCTAAATGATCCGCAATATGCGCTCCTCGATTCAAAGAGGTTGCAGGCACAGGCCATACTACAAAACATTCAATCCACTATTGCATCAATATCTCAACAAATTACTCTTCAAAGCAGGGGTGAAGATACATTCTTTCGAGTTCTTGATTCGCCTATTGCACCTGACGTAGCTGTATCACGTACAAAGACTTTTCTTACAATCGGAGGGGCCGGCGCCGGCGTTGGCCTTGCAGCATGTGTTTTGTATATCCTCGTTCTCGTTCGTCGTGACAGTGCCCTGTACACCATTCGCGATTTGCAGAAGGTGTCAATGTATCCAGTTCTTATGCAAGTGCCTCAACTCTCGCCGGCTCTGAAGAGGCATACTGCTCAAGATGCTCTGCGATACCAGTAAGGACAAGAGTGCGAAGAATCGTTAGACAGTGAGAAATATATATGCTTGAAAATATGGTCATTTCTGATCTGGTGAAGATAGAGAAGAATGAAATTGAGATCATACCATCATCACTTAAAGCAGTGAACACGAAAACGGAGGTTAAGAAACTGGGGAAGGCCGCCCCTGCACAGCGCCTCTCAGGATCGCAGGTAGCCGAAGCAGACAGGCTCCGTGTGCAATGCGGACAACTCTGTGCCTCTCTGTTTTTTGATGAACGGACTGCAGTGCGGAGCTTAGGCTTTACGAGCGCGATCGACGGAGAAGGGAAATCCTTCCTGGCTAGATTGGCGGCCCTGGTCATGGCAATGGATAATAATATTCCTGTTACCTTGCTCGAGTGTGATTGGGCGCATCCATGCTTCAACGACATCTTTGACCTTGAACAGGGACCCGGCCTGGCTGAATGGTTACGAGGGGAATGTGAGCTGGAAGCGATCCGTCAGCCTGTGAGAGATAATCTCACGGTCATTCGTGCAGGAGATGCCAAACAAGATACGATCAGGTTGTTACAGCAGCTGCGCTATAGAGGAGTGTTGGATGTCCTGAAACGTCCAGATGAGGTATTGATTGTTGATCTTCCATCTATCGTAACGACTGCATACGGATCACTAGCAGCAAGTATTGTTGAATCCCTCGTTCTCGTTCTGTGTATGGGTGTAACCTCTGATTCACATGTGGCTGACGCATTCGCCCATCTCAAGGGCTTGCACATTCATGGAGTGATTCTCAACCAGGTAAAGAGCCGTATGCCGCGATGGCTAAGGCAGATTTTGTAAGCGGGAGAACGCAATGAAAACCGTTTTTGTTCTCCTTATCTTCTTTCTGGGGGTTGGTGTTTTTGTTCGCTCATACAACCGCTGGACGAGTGTATTGATGGCCGCAGGAGTTGTTGTAGCGCTCCTTTTCCTATATCTTACGGAGAGGTAAATATGAGTGAAAAGATCACTCCTTGCATTAGCCCCAAGGAGCGCGTAGCCGAACGTGGGACCCTGCCTGGGGGGCAGGTAATAATGCACATCCGGGGTTCACTGACCACAGCCAGAACATTGAGTGCCGTTTCTACTTTGTTAGCAACTCGTAGGCGAAAGGATGCCCTGCTCTTTGTAGTGCTCTTCTCTGCCCTCCTTGGTCTGACTCCTTTGCTCATTCTAAGTGGAATGACGGTTGGCTTTAGTTTGGTATTTGGCATTCTGGCTGTTCTGTTGCTAACAATCTCAATCGTGCGCTGGCCTTCTCTAAGTTTGTTTGTTGTGGCTGGATGTGTCTTCCTCGTCGAACAAGAGCCACTCTCAACTCCTATTCTCACCGATAACCTGTTCATCTTTCACTGGCCGACGCAACTTGAGGGCTTTGTTGAACGACCTATCGGGGTTCTGATCCTTTTTTCTTTGGCATTTTGGGTTATCCACCGGCTTGCCCAACGCCGGAAGTTACTGCGAGGAGGAGCGCTCCTGATCCCTTTCTCGCTATTCATGCTCTGCGTTATTGGCGGCGCGCTCTATGGATTGGTCAGTCACGGAGACCTCAAAATCATCGTGGTTGAAGTCAGACCTCTCTGGTACCTGTTTATATCGTACCTGATGGCATACAATTTCGTGACTCAGAAGGGCCATATCCGCACATTTTTCTGGCTTGCGATCCTGTGTGCCGGTGTGAAAGCGCTACAGGGACTTTACATCTACTTGATCGCACTCCACGGTGATCTCCAGGGCATTGACACTATCATGTCACATGAGGAATCCTTCTTCTTTGCAGCTTTGCTCTTATTGATCATCATCCTATGCCTGTGTCATCGCTATCGTCCGCAGCTCTTTGCAGCGCTTTTAGTAGCGCCAGCAGTGCTTGTAGCGATGGTTGCCAATCAAAGGCGAACAGACTATGGTGCCCTACTTGTTGGAGTGGGAGTCGCATGGGTGCTCGTATTTCTGATCAGGCCGAAGACTCGTAAATCGCTCGTAGTGGGTTTACTCATCTGTGTAGTACTCGGCACAGGTTACGTCATTGCGTTTGCTCACGCTAGTGGAACCCTCGCTGAGCCTGCGCGTGCCATCATATCGGTCTTCAACCCTGCTGCGAGTGATGTAAGGGATGCCACCTCCAACTTATATCGTATTTACGAAGACAATGATCTGAAGTATACGGTGAAACAATACCCACTTGGTCTTGGTTTCGGCAAGCCATTTCTCCAACCTCAGCCACTGACAAGCATCTTCCCAAATATCATAGATTTCGACCCGTACTACAATTATGTTCCTCACAACACCATCTACTGGATCTGGGCGGACCTGGGGCCAATTGGCTACTTCGCACTGTGGTTTCTGATAGGAGCCATCATTGTACGTGGCTGTATCATAGTACGTCGACTCCGAGATCCGTATTTCCAGGTTGTGGCAATCTACATTGTTGCGGTGACTTTCATGGAAGTCGTTGTTGCTTTCGCCGATTACCAACTCTTTTTCTTCCGCAATGTGATCTACCTGGGCTTGCTATGCGGTATCCTGGTTAAATTGCCCATGCTGGATCAACAAGAACAACAAAAATCACAGGAGGTACTTGCAAATGAATCTACTCATGGTGTCTCCACACCTCCCCCATCCGTCGTGGGGAGCAGGAATGCGTAGCTACTACCTCCTGAAGGCGCTTGCCCGTGAACACACCGTCTCGCTGCTAGCATTGACAGGTAGTGGCGAGGTGGAGACTCATTGTGAGGCGTTAGCAGAGATGATGCACGCGCTTCGAGTTGTGCCACGCCCACCTGCCCGGCGCAAGCGATCGCAGCAATTGATGAGTATACTCCGAGGCGGGTCTTACTTACTGGATTCATATAGTCTTAGGGAGGTACAACAAGAACTCGATGCGATCTTAGCTCGTGACCATTACGATGCCGTGATCTTTGAAAGCGTCTTCATGGCGGGCTACCGGCTTTCGGAAGATGTGCCTACCATTATTGATCAGCACAACATCGAATATGAATTATTGCAACGCACCTACCAGCGGGAAAAAGAGTGGTCGCGCAGAGTCTACAACTGGTGGGAGAGCCGCTTGCTCAAACCGGTTGAACTCGAGCGTTGCCGTAAGGCACGAATTGTTTTGGTGACGAGTGATCGAGAACGCCTCCTGTTGAAGCAGCTCTTGCCTCGATCTATTATCGAGGTCGTACCAAATGGGGTTGATACGAATGTGTTCAATAAGGTCCATATGTCGCAGGAAATAGTTGACCGGATTATCTTCACCGGTACGATGAATTACTATCCCAACATAGATGCTGTCCTCTACTTTGCGCGGGAATGCTGGCCGCTCATCCTGTCGCAAGTTCCTACCGCAACGTGGCAGATTGTTGGAAAAGATCCCACGCCGGAAGTGAGCAACTTAGCAGAGCTCCCAGGTATCACAGTGACAGGGTCAGTGCCAGATGTAACATGCTACCTCGCGGCAGCAACGGTTGCCATTGCTCCAATACTGATTGGCGGTGGTACCCGCCTCAAGATCCTCGAAGCCCTGGCGATGCGAAAAGCAGTTGTCTCGACCACCCGAGGATGCGAGGGTTTATCAATGATCCCAGGAAAGCACTTGATTGTGGCAGATCAAGCACAAACATTTGCCCAGGCGGTAGTAGATCTTATGCAGGATAGAGAACGGCGAAAGGCTCTGGGCAATGCCGGTAGAGCGCTCGTCGAGGCTGAATACAGTTGGGAACGATGCGGTGATGAGGTCGTGCGAGCTCTAGAGAAAATTTGAGGTGAGTCTAAATGATCGTATTGCAATCTCTGCGCTGGCTCCTTCTGGCCGCAGAAATATGTATAGCCTGTCCTATTGCTTATCTCTGCATTCTTTCAATCTTTGCCGTGATAAATGCGAGGAAAAAAGCATCTGCAGAAGTATGTCATGAGATAAGTATACGTGGACATACTGATTTTGCTGTGCTGATTCCGGCTCACAATGAAGAAGTTATACTGCATACCTTACTCGAGAACCTTTCTTGTCTGGAGTATCCGAAAGAGAAGCACACAGTTTACGTCGTGGCCGATAATTGCACAGATGGGACAGCAGAGCTGGCACGTCAGTTTGAGGGGGTACGTGTCTACGAGCGTAATGACGCGTTTAAGCGTGGCAAAGGATATGCACTGAACTGGGTCTGGCAGAAATTAGAGGAGAGCCAGCTTATCTATGATGCTTATGTGATTCTGGATGCTGACTCTGTTGTTTTGCCGACGTTCCTACAATTGATGGACAAAGAACTGGTGAGAGGAACACGAGCTTTACAGGCCTGTAACACAGTTCTGAACGTCTCTGCATCAGCGAGTACGGCTTTACGTTGGATTGCTCTTGCACTTATCAACCATGTCCGCCCTCTAGGAAGGAATGCTATAGGAGGCTCTTCCACGCTCACGGGCAACGGGATGTGCCTGAGCCGTGATCTGCTGATGCGTCATCCATGGCAGGCATTTGGTATCGCGGAAGACTACCAGTACTATCTCACACTCATACAATATGGCGAGTGGGTGCGCTATGTGCCAGAGGCTATAGTTCGCTCGCAGATGCCGACAACATTTGCTCAGATGCGTACACAGGACGTGCGTTGGGAAGCTTCGGAACCTCAACAAGCTCAATGGCGCATCGCTCTACGGCTTTTGAGTACAGGTATACGCCTGGGTAGCTTTATCCGCATTGAGGCAGCAGTGGAACTGCTTACACCGCCTCTCTCCTTTCTTGTATCGGCATGTCTACTTATGTTTGTAGCATCACTACTACTCTGGTCCCCATTGGAAATAGTATTGATTCTGGCTCTCGTGGGAGGGCTGGCTGGCTATATCACAACGGCATTCTACCTGTTACGCCCACCTCGTACGGTATACAAAGCTCTCCTGCATGCACCGGGCTTCATGTCCTGGAAGCTCTGGGTCCATTTCGTGCTGAGCAGAAGCAGAAAGCATAGAAGTGAATGGGTGCGTACAAGTCGTACTTCCTCCTGATGGAACACTGAAGTGATTTAAAAGAGGTTAGAAAATTATGATATCCCTCCGCGTTTGCGCAATTACTTTTGATTGGTACCCTTTCGATGTCCTGGTACGTCGCACTGCAGAAGCAGCAGCAGATGCTGGCTACCAGGTAGATGTAATCTGTCTACGTCAGCCTGGACAGAAAGCATATGAAATCTGCCATGGAGTGCAGGTGTATCGCATCCCGATGTACCGCAGCTTTGGTCGCTCTTTGGCATTTACTATCCTCGAATGGTTCTGTTTTCTTGTATCAGCTGGCGTGATGGTGACTCGTCTGCATTTAAAACAACGTTATGATGTAGTCCATATACATAACATGCCTGATTTTCTCGTTTTCTGTGCTATCATTCCAAAGCTATTAGGTGCGAAGATCATCTTAGAGGTGCAAGATGTCTCTCCAGAATTGATGGCTGCTAAAGCAAAAGGGCGGAGTTTACAAGGGCTGATCATCCGTTTAGCTACATGGCAAGAACGAATTTCTACCGAATTTGCTCACCATGTAGTCACTGTTGGTTGGCCTTTTGAGCGTTTGCTACTCAAACGGGGTGTTCCACCAGAGAAGATCACTTCCATTCTCAATAGTGCCGACCCAAAGCTCTTTCCCCTTTCGCGTTGTACAGAACGTTCGATAGAGCCTCCTGGAGAAGAACGTCCATTCATTTTGATGTATCATGGTACTCTAACAGAACGTAACGGCCTGGAAACTGCTATCCGGGCTTTTGCGCAAGCGAGCAGGGTTCTTCCGCATCTACGCTTTGACATTAAAGGGCGCGGGGAATCAATTCTCTACTTAAAGCAATTAGCTGAAGAACTGGGGGTCAGCGAGCACATTATCTTTACTGATCCGTGCCCCTCTGATGAACTTGTAGACTTTGTGGTACATGGTGACATTGGCATCATCCCTTACCGGTCTGATGGCTTCATGGATCTGGTGCTTCCGACTAAAGCATATGAATTCGCATTGATGCATCGTCCAATAATTGCATCAGATACCATTGCGATCCGTTCGATGTTCCGACCTGAATCGATTGTGCTCTGTAATTCAACAAGCCCTGCGAGTTTTGCTGAAGCGATTATCGACCTGTACCAACACCCTGAGAAACGTGCCCGTCTGGTTGCCAATGCCGCCGAGGACTACATACCCTATCGTTGGGAGATAATGGCAGAGCGTTACCGACAATTGCTCTTAGCTCTCTGCCAACGTCACAAGGAAAGTAGGGCGCTGCGTTCAGTACCTGTAACGAAAACCTTCCAACAAAGCGCAGAAGCAGGTGACGGGAGATGATCATCGGGCTTGCGTCAACGGCTGAATAGGGTGCGATCGAGAGACTTGATGTTGGTCGGATCGTAGTAGGGCTTACACCAGGCGTCGCTCGGTTGCAGCGTGAGCGGCTGCGCGTTTGTTGCCGACTGCATGACGGCACGGAAGTGGTAGTGATCGACCAGGCGGATCGCTTCCACGCCATAGGCGATCGCTGTAGCGCGGTCAGCAATACACAGCAGGTTATCCCCATTCTGCATCTCGCCACCCTCGGCGAGGTTCGACGATCCGGTAAAAACCAGTGGTGTATGGTCGTTGAAGTCCACTACGATAAACTTGTCATGGATCACCTGGCCCATACCACCTCCCCACTCAGCCTGGAACGAGGCGGATACCTGCCCCTTGAGGAAGGCAAACGAGGTGAGAATACCGTTACTCTGTCCCGGTTTGAACACGTTGACACCCACCGGCTCAGGAGTACCGCCAGGTCCAGCAGGGCTCGACTTCATCGCCTGGGTGATGCCGTAGGAGAAGATCCCAGCCTGCCCGGTCAGCTCACGCAGTTGCTTGAGCACATCGCCGCCCCCGTCAAGCTCCATCACCGCGAACAGGACTGAGCTTTGGGCGTTCTGGAGCGCCGTGCTCACTTTGTCGAGGGAGATGTTTGCACTGCTGTGCGGCGCAAAGCTGACCGAGAATTGCGGTAGCCCCACGGCAGCCACGTCGAACCATTTGTTCGCAATCGGCTCCCGGGCTGTGTGTGCCATGTTAGTAAAGGCCGTCTCGAAGGCTTGCTCATAGAGATCGGCGGTGCCCGGATCGTCGAAGATCAAGACGTTATTGGCCTGGACGTAGAGGCCACGCACTGAGAAGTTGGCCGACCCGGTCAGAACCTTCACCGCCTTGCCATCCTTGTCCTTCTTGATCAGCACCTTATCGTGTGCGAAGCGCTTGTAGTGGCCGGCCACGACATTGCCCTCACCGGCCGAGGCGATGAGGCGTGCCTTTGCCTCGGGTTCCACTGCACCAGCCTGGGTGTGCAGCGGAGCATCGTCCAGCACAGCACGCAAGCGGGGACCGAATTGCTGCAGCAAACGTACGATGTCCGGTTCGTCGAGGTCGTAGGCGAACAGATCCAGAGAGACCTCTGGATCGGCCAGGCACTCCTGGAGGAATCCGAACATCATCTTGCGGGCATGGTAACCAAGCCAGACGTACTGCGCCTGGAAAGAGGCTGTATCGTAGTCGAGCGTCTTGGGTCCGGCCGGATGGGTGCGTTCTTGAACTTATCGACATAGGCTTGCGACGAGAGATCGCCGCGGGTAAATCCCATCTCAAAGCGCTGGAACTGTGGTTGTGAGGGGACTAACTCAAGGGAAATGTTGGCAGATACTCCGGCTGTGAGCTGGGTGGATCCACCGGTACCGAAATACATGGCGATGACTGTATAGGTATAGGTTCCCGGTGCCAGCTCGGTAGGAAAATGCATCCAGCGAAACTTCTGAAAGGGCGCGAGGTTGGAAGGCGTCCAAACGCGGTCCTGTGCCGTCGTTGCAGCAGTGATGGTGGTATCGAAGCTGAGGCGGTTCAGCAGGTAGGCGGCGGGTCCATTGGGGGGAGTACACTGCACCGCAAAGCCGGCGAGGTTCGCTGTAAGATGTTGATCGAGGTCAAAGGCCAGGAGCACTCCCCCATCCCCGCGAAACGCCTTAAGCGTCAGCCCGTTTTGTGCAGCTGCGACCTGAATACTGTCCTGCATGATATCTCCTCCTTTTATTGTCCTGGGAAGGTCTCGTTTTCCTCTCGTGTAGTAAAGTCCTCTTCAGGGTTTATGCCTTCGTAGACCTCTGCTACTGAGAAGTGAACGCCAAGGCAGGCCAAATCAATATCGTCGTTGGCTCCAAAGGCAGAGTAAACCCATTTGTTTTGCTCTTTTCGATAGAGTTCTATTTTTAGAGCCTGTGAGCTCACAAGCATATATTCCTCAATAGTGGGATGGGCGGTATAGTTTTGGAGTTTCCAGGTCCGGTCTTTCAGTTCTGTGCTGGGGGAAAGCACTTCGACGACCAGGCGCGGAGATTGGAGAAGATCACCGGCTCCCCGGTCACGTGGGTCGCATGTCACAGTGACATCAGGATGGAAGTAGCGTTCTTTAGAAATGTAGACTTTGATGTCAGAACTGTAGACCCGGCATTTCCCGCCACGGAGCAGCCCCCAAAGAATTCTCTGGATATTTGATTTGATCGTATCGTGGTTAAAGGTCCCTCCTGCCATCGCGTAGATGTGCCCGTCAACATATTCATAGCGTGCGTCAGGATCGTTCCTTTCCAGAACAAAGTATTCTTCCACGGTCATGGTTTGCCGGTGTTCCAGTGCCATAAGCTCTCTCGTTTTTCTGTCCTTTGGCTCACGCCAGGTGCTTCTGTCATCTATTGGTGCTATTATATCACTGGTTGGGTAAAGGATGCCTGATCAGGTGACCCGTTAAAATCACAGAAGCGAATCAGGCTGCAAAAGGGCAAATCACCATGATTACATTCACCCGGGGAGATCTGCGATTCAATTATCGTATAACGGGCGTCGCGATATGCGATGGGAAAGTCTTGTTACAAAAACCGGTAGAGGAAGGCTTCTGGTTTCTGCCAGGAGGGCGAGCCGAATTGCAGGAAACCGCAGAAGAGACGCTCAGGCGCGAGATGCGTGAAGAAATGCAGACTGATATCACCGTCGAAAGGCTCTTATGGGTGGTCGAGAACTTTTTCCAGCATGGCGGTAAGGCATTTCACGAGTTGGGACTGTATTTCTTGATGTCGTTTCCTGAAGATTCCCTTGTGGTTGATACCGACCGGACCTTCTTTATAGAGGAAGCCGGCAATGAATTCATTTTTCAGTGGCATGCTCTGGATAGCCTCAAAGGTATTCCGCTCCACCCGTCGTTCTTGCAAACTGCATTGCAAGAGCTTCCGGATGGGACGGAACATATCGTACAAAAAAGCTGATGTAAACCAGGCGAGCGGCAATAAGGTGACAGACTGCATTCCAGGCAGGTTGTCGCGAGATTGACTTCCATACCATAAAAAGGACTCGGTAGAGCAAATGCACTATTTTGAAGATTTCCACATCGGTGACACATTCGATCTCGGCCCGCTGTCCGTCACAGCGGAGGAGATTATCGCCTTTGCCAAACAATTTGACCCGCAGTATTTCCACATTGACCCGCAACGCGCAAAGGACTCGATCTTTGGAGGATTGGTGGCAAGCGGTTGGCATGCCGGAGCCTTGTTTATGCGAATGTTTTTCGATGACGTGCTCAGCAAGACTGATAGTATTGGTTCCCCGGGCCTGGATCAGATCCGCTGGTTACAACCGGTCCGCCCCAATGATACCTTGCACGGGCGTTTCACGATAACTGATGCCAGAGTTTCGAAGAGCCGGCCAACAATAGGCATTCTTCGTTCAAATGGCGAGCTGTTCAATCAGCACAATGAACTACTCATGACCGTCATTGGCATTCACTTTGTCGGACGCCAGTCTGGGGAGCCTGTTTGAAGCAACCGGCGAGAGGTGATGAAGGAGATCCCGCCTCGCGTGGAGTATCATCTCACCGAAAAAGGGCAGGAATTTGGGGATGTGATTGCAGCCATTGAGCAGTTTGCCCAAAAGAATCTCTTTGGTCTTGTTGAACCTGTCACGACTGCTCAGAAGCGCTATGATCAAAGCACCCAGGAGTAGATGGGTTTCTTGGACTGCTCCTCTGGTTGGTCTTTTATCCTTCACATGATATCACACTTTCGGCGCGTTTCAAGACATCCGGCATCTGATAAGCAAATCCACCGTTCAGGTGCATGCATGCGTTGTAATCCATGCCGGCCAGCCTTTTTTTCTGGATCACAAATCTACTATACAACACCGGTGCCCAGGTGGAGGGTTGGGCAGAAGATAGAGCTCGCATAGGGACACGACAGAGCCATATCCGGGCTCAATTTCCTTGTTCAATTTTTTCGTTCACATCTCGCCTTGCTCGCAGGGGGTGTGATAGGCTTCGTCAGCATAAATCTGTTCTACATCAACATTCTGTACGGCCTTGCCATTCCACTCTGGCTCATCGGCGCAGTCCTGGTATTGATTGCCGCCCGAACACCTGCCTCAGGAGCTGTGAGGTAAAGAAAGTTGAGTCTATCCTTCCCTTAAACGCATCCGCAAGAGAATATCTGCGGCAATGACGATTGCGAATGCCACTGCGGGAAGAGCGAACTGTGTCCAGGGAAAATGCTCAAGTACCAGCCCCAGACGGGTGTCGTCGAGTATCATGTGCGCCGCCGTCCACGCCAGTACCAGCGCGGCAACATCCAGCAACCAGGGGAGACGCCCGATCAATTCGGCAATCAGGGCGCTACCAAGCAGCAAGAATGCAATGCTGAGGAGCAAACCTGCTGCCAGCAGTGGCAGATTTCCTGCAGCTAGTGCGCTGATGGCCAGTACGTTGTCCAGGCTCATTGTCACATCGGCGACCAGGATGGTGAGCAGTGCCGCCCAAAAACCCTTTTTGGCTGGCGCATCCACCATTGAGGGTGGGCTGCCTTCTTGCGTTGTTTCTGCGTCCCGAGCAGATGTTGTATGCTTCGTATTGCTTCTGTCCATCAGGAGTCGTATGGCGATCAATAGGAGAAGGATACCTCCGATTGCTTGAATCAGCGGGAGCCGCAGCAGTAAGGCTGCACCGAAGGCAAAGGCGATGCGTAGGACGATGGCTCCCCCACCACCCAGGGCAATGGCATACCAGCGCTGTTTCTTTTGCAGTCCAGCGGCAGCGGCACCAATAACCAGAGCGTTATCGCCGCTCAAGACCAGATCGATCAGGATAATACTTCCTAATGCACCCAAAAATTCAAACAACTATTTACTCCT
>WNGM01003465.1_pt1 | contig 13934 bp, 14 predicted proteins | sample 5400571 | NCBI WGS metagenome assembly WNGM01 (sample SAMN13153378, study PRJNA577476) | soil metagenome | isolation source: 100 cm soil or saprolite under Garry oak tree replicate 2 | place: USA:California | collected 2016-06-15
AGGGACTTCCCCAATGCGCTCACACCAGGGTTGCGCAGCGCCCGCAAAATGACTAGTGTAGGAGGACTCGTACGCCATGACCGAACGCGCCGTGAAGCACGTCAGGAAGTTTCTGGGACAGCGCCTGCGCGCCCTCAGGAAGCAGCGGGCGCTCAGCCAGGAGCGGCTGGGCGAGCGCTCCAACTTGAGCGGAAAGTTCATCGGCGAGGTCGAGCGGGGCGAGAAGTCGATCTCGCTCGACAGCCTGTACCACGTTGCCACGGCCCTCGAGGTCCCGCTCCGCGACCTCACCGACGTCGGCGACAAGGCCGCCACGGTGCCCAGCGAGGAGGCCGAGAAGATCTTCGCGCTCGTCGCCGCCCGCCGGCGCCCCGAGGAGATCCGCAAGGCGTACAACGTCCTGCGCGCGATGTTCGGGCGCGCGTCCTAGCGTCACCGCTTCCCCGGGGGTAGTCACGATGACGACGGAACACGTGTGGCTCGGCATCGGTCTGCTCGGCCAGGCGTTCTTCTCGGCGCGCTTCCTCGTCCAGTGGATCGCGTCGGAGCGCGCGCAGAAGAGCGTCGTGCCCCGGCATTTCTGGTTCTTCTCGGTGGGCGGCGGCATGACGCTGCTGGCGTACGCGATCTACCGACTCGACCCCGTGTTTATCCTCGGCCAAGCCGCCGGGCTCTTCGTCTACGCGCGGAACCTCTACTTCATCTACCGCCGCCCCGAACGCCTCGCCCACGGCTGACGTCGCCCACCCCTATAGGAGGAGGAACGGAGCCGGGTCGGGCCTCTCTCAGGCCACCCACGATGCGATCCGGCCTCACGGCCCCCGCGACACAGATAAACAGATAATAGGTTCTTGGAGGAACGGAGCCGGGTCGGGCCTCTCTCAGGCCACCCACGATGCGATCCGGCCTCACGGCCCCCGTTACAGATGATAGGATTGGAGCAGATGATACGATTGGAGTAACGGAGCCGGCTGGCTCGCATCTTTGTCAGGCCACCCACGACTGGCACCGGCTCCGCGGTCCCCCCTACAAAGGAGACGAGCGTGTCCCTGACGATCAACTGGGCCCAGTGCCACACGCGTCCTGTCCTCATGATTCCCGGACCCACCGAGCTTCCCTTCCCCGTCATCCAGGCGATGAGCCAGCCGCCGTCGATCCAGTACGACCGGAGCTTCGACGAGGGGGTGCTCGAGCCGACGACGCTCGCCCTGCGCGACGTCTTCCAGACGAAGAACGAGGTGATCATGATGCCGGGCTCGGGCCGGACAGCGCTCGAGACCGGAGCGCTCTCGGTCATCGAGCCGGGTGACCGCGTGCTCGTGGTCGGCGCGGGTCAGTTCGGCATACTCATGCGCGAGATCATGAACCGGACCGGCGCCGACTGGACCGAGTTCCCGGTGGAGTGGGGAGCGCGCCTCGACCTGGCACGCCTGCAGCGCGAGGCTGAGCGTACGCGTCCGAAGGCGATCACGCTGGTCCACAACGAGACGTCGACCGGCACGACCTACCCGGCCGCGGAGGTCGGGATGATCGCGCGCTCGGTCGGCGCGCTCTTCCTCCTGGACACGGTCTCCTCGATCGCGGGGATCGACGTGCGCACGGACGAGTGGGGCGTGGACCTCAACATGACCGGCTCGCAGAAGTGCCTGGCCGCGCCCCTCGGCATGGCGCTCGTCGCCGTGAGTCCCCGGGCGTGGGAGGTCATGGAGCATCGGAGCAAGCCGGCGCGGAGCTGGGCGTACGACCTCCTGCGCTGTAAGGAGTGGTGGATCCCGATGTCACGCGGAGGACAGGTGCCGGACGGCGCGCCCCGGCGTCAGCCCGTGTCGATGCCGACGCATCTCACCGCGGCCATGAGCGTGGCCGTGCGGCTGATCCTCGAGGAGGGGCTGGCCCATCGCTTCCGCCGCCACGACGTGGCCGCGACGGCGCTCCGCCGCGGCCTCGCGGCGATGGGGGTCGAGATGTTCCCCGACCCGTCGATCCTGTCGAACACCGTCTCGTGTCTGAAGGTCCCCAAGGGCATCGAGCCCGCCGCGGTCGTCGCGCAGATGCGCGACCGGTACGGGATCCTGATCGGCACGGGCCTCGACAAGATGCGCACGACGACGCTCCGCATCGGGACCATGGGCGTCACGGCGAGCCCGCCGTACGTGCTGCCGACGCTGTCGGCGCTCGAGCTGGCGCTGCGCGACCTCGGGTACAAGTGCGAGCCCGGCGCGGGCGTCGCCGCCGCGCAGGCCGCGTTCGCCGACCTGACCTAACCGTGGCCCCCGCGGCCGAGCCGCTCGTCGTCGTCCCCGACGACTTCCCGAGCGTCTTCGAGGGCACGCCGGCCCACGAGCGGCTGAAGAAGCTCGGCGAGACGCGCGTCTATACCGCACGCGGCGCCGACGACGAGGCCGAGCTGATCCGCCGCATCGACGGCGCGCGCGCGATCGTCAACATCCGAGCCCACGCGCGCTTCACCGACGCGGTGTTCGCCGCCTGCCGCAACGTCAAGCTCGTCTCGATCTGGGGCACCGGCACGGACAACGTCGACCTCGACGCCGCCGGTCGCCGTGGCGTGACCGTGTGCAACACGCCCGGGGTGAACGCCTTCGCCGTCGCCGAGCACACCCTGGCGCTCATGCTCGCCGCGGCACGGAAAATCCCGAGGATCGACCGCGAGATGCGCGAGGGCGCCTGGCCGCGGGAGATGCTCACGCAGCTCCTCGGCAAGACGCTCGGCGTGTTCGGCACCGGCAAGATCGGGATGCGCGTCGCCGAGCTGGGCCGCGCCTTCGGCATGGAGGTCCGGACGTGGAATGCCCGCGGCGGGACGGCCGCGGCGAAGGACGCGATCCTCCGGGTCGCCGACGTCGTGAGCCTGCACCTGCGCCTGGCGCCCGACACGCGGGCGTTCCTCTCACGCCGCGAGTTCGCCCTCATGAAGCGGACGACGATCCTGGTCAACACGGGCCGCGGCGCGCTCGTCGAGCGGGACGCGCTCCTCGACGCCCTCACCCACGGCAAGGTGACGGCCGCCGGCCTCGACGTCTTCCACGACGAGCCGCTCAAGCCCGGCGATCCACTGTTGGCGCTTCCGAACGTCGTGCTCTCGCCCCACAACGCGGGCCAGACGCCCGAGGTGATCCGCGACGGGCTCCTGCGCGCCGTCGAGAACGTCGAGAATTTCCTCACCGGGCGCCCGACCGACGTCGTCGTCGCCCCCGTCAGGTAAGCGCCACCGATGGCCGTCGTCGGCGTCGAGATCGAGCAGCGCGCGGTCGTGCTCGACGGCCACACGTTCGGCGCCGCGGGGGCGTACGAGAAGCTCGCGGGCGTCGTTCGATTCGCGGTGGACCGAGCGAACCCGGCGAATCACGCCATCACCGACCTCGGCCTCGCCCCGGCGAACGCCCGAGGCCACGTGGAGTTCTGGGCCGACTTCTACCTGCTGCGACCGGCGGACCCCGCGCGCGGAAACCGCCGCCTCCTCCTCGACGTCCCGAACCGCGGCCGCAAGGTGGCGCTCGGGCTCTTCAACAGCACGCCCCGCGTACCGGACCCGTCCACCCCGGACGACTTCGGCAACGGCTTCCTCATGCGTCACGGCTACACGGTCGCCTGGTGCGGCTGGCAGCACGACGTCCCGCGCCGCGACGGGCTCATGGCCCTCACCGTGCCGGCGGCGCGCGGGAACGGCCCCGCGATCACGGGGCTGGTACGCTGCGAGTGGCGACCGAACACCCGCGTCACGACCCTGCCGCTCGCCGACCGCTACCACATCCCGCATCCGACCATCGACCTCCAGGACCCCGGCGCTCGCCTCACCGTGCGCGAGCGCCGGGAGGCCGCGGCCGTCGAGGTGGAGCGCGGCGCGTGGCGATTCCCCGACGCCTCCAGCCTCACGGTCGAGAACGGCTTCGAGCCGGGGAAGATCTACGAGCTCGTGTACCGCGCGGCGAACCCGCCGCTCGTGGGCCTGGGCTTCCTCGCGGTGCGCGACACCGCCGCGTGGCTCAGGTGCGCCTCCGCCGCCGACGGGAATCCCTGCGCGGAGACCCTCGACCGCGCGTACGCCTTCGGCGTCTCGCAGAGCGGACGCTTTCTCCGCCACCTCCTCCACCTCGGCCTGAACGAGGACGAGGCGGGACGCCGCGTCTTCGACGCCGTGGTCCCGCACGTCGCGGGAGCGCGGCGCGGCGAGTTCAACCACCGGTTCGGTCAGCCCTCGCTGAACGCGACGCACGCCGTCGGCAGCCTGTTCCCGTTCACCGACACCGTCGAGACCGACCCGCTGACGGGCGAGCGCGGGGCGCTCCTGGCGCGCCTCGAGGCGCGCGGGACGCTCCCGAAGATTTTCACGATCAACACGTCGGCCGAGTATTGGCGCGGCGACGCCTCGCTCGTCCACACCGACATCCCGGGCAAGCGCGACGTCGAGCCGCACCCCGCCGCCCGTGTCTACCTCTTCGCCGGCACTCAGCACACGCCGGGGAGCCTCCCGCCGCCCGACGCCGACCCGAACACGGGCGGTCGGGGACGGGAGCCGTTCAACGTCGTGGACTACGCGCCGCTCCTGCGCGCGGCGCTCGTGAGCCTCGACCGGTGGGTCACCGAGGGGGTCGAGCCGCCCGCGAGCAACGTGCCGCGTCTGGCGGATGGGACGGCGGTGCTCGCCGAGGTGACCGCGGGCGTGTTCACGAAGATTCCGGGTGTCCGCTTCCCGGATCGCATCGACCGGCCGGTGCGCCTCGACTTCGGCCCCGAGCTGGCGCGCGGCATCGTCACCGAGCTGCCGCCGAAGGTCGGCGCCCCGTTCGTCACATTCGTGTCCGCCGTGGACGGCGACGGCAACGAGATCGCAGGCGTCCGGCCCGTCGAGCTGCTGGCCCCGCTCGCGACCTTCACCGGCTGGAACCCGCGCCATCCGACCCAGGGAGCGCCCGGCGATCTCATGAGCATGATGGGCTCGACGCTTCCGTTGCCGCGGACGCGTGCCGAAAGGCTCGCGACGGGTGACCCGCGGCGCGCGATCGAGGAGCGCTACCCGTCGCGCGCGGCGTACCTCGAGCGAGTCCGCGCGGCGGCGCTGGCGCTCGTGGCGGCGCGACACGTCCTCGCCGAGGACCTCGACGCCATCGTCGAGCGCGCGGGGCGGTTGTGGGATTGGGTCCAGGCGCGCGTGACCTAGTCTCGCGTCACTCGCGAGCGCGTCGGAGTGGCCGCCGTTCGAGCGCGGGCTCCGCCCGCGCAACCCGTCTTGGGGGTGGCTCGGATGATTGAGCGGTGCGCTTGTACCACTCGTAGATCTCCTCGCCCGTCGTCAGCCACACGCCCCTGTGCTTCCGGATGTAGTCGTACGCCGCCTCGAAATACTTGATACGGTGCGGGACGCCGTGGATGTATGGATGGACCGCGATCGCCATCACGCGCGGGTTCCGAGCCCCCTCCAGATAGAGCCGGTCGAACTGGTCACGCACGCGCTCCTGCCAATAGCTTGACTCGTGGTGCTGGATGACCATCATCGGGATGTCATTCAGCTCGAGCGTATAGGGCACCGACACGAGCGTCCCCGCCGTCGTCCGGATCTCGTAGGGCTGGTCGTCGTTGACCCAGTCCGACACGTAGGCGATCCCCTCCTCGGCGAGGATGTCGAGCGTCTCCCACGTCTCCGTGAGCCCGGGACCGAGCCAGCCCTGCGGCGGCGTGCCGGTGAAGTCGCGGAGGAGCTTGATGGCCTCACGGACGGCGGCGCGCTGGTCGGCGAGGAGGTGCATCGCGCCCTGCTTGACGCCGTGGCCCATGAACTCCCAGCCCGCGTCCAGCATCGCCCGCGCGACCGGCTCGTACGAGCGGACCACGTTGGCGTTGATGGACGTGGTCGCGCGGATCTTTCGCTTGCCGAGCGCCTCGAGCATCCGCCAGAAGCCGACGCGCATGCCGTAGTCGTGCCAGGCCCAGTTGGGGACGTCGGGCACGGTCGTGACCCCTTGCGGAGCGGTGAGGTACTGGCGGGCGGTCGGCTTCTCGATGTCCCACTCCTCGACGTTGACGATGGTCCAGACGGCGATGCGCGCGCCCTTGGGGAGCCTCCAGGGGCGCCGGGCGGTGATGGGCGAATAGTCGAAGCGCTCGTGTGGCAGTCTCACGCGGGCCTCCTCGGTAGCGTCGTGGCCTACGGACGGGTGCGCCTATAGTACAATCACGGGCCGTGGCGCAGCCCCCCGCGGTCGACATTCACGCCCACTTCTTCCCCGAGAGCTTTCTCCGCGTCATCGAGGAGCACGGCGGGCCCTTCGGCGCGCGCGTGGACCGGGCGAACCCGAAGGGCCCTGCCATCGCCACCGGCGGGATCACCGGACCCCCGCTCGACGCGACTTACTGGGACCTCGACCGCCGCGTCCGCGCGATGGACAAGGCGGGCGTTCAGATCCACGCCCTCTCGCTGACGACGCCGATGGTCCACTGGGCCCGAGGCGACGTCGCCCGGCGCGCGGCAGAGGCGGTCAACGACGCCATGGCGGAGGCCCACCGCGCCTACTCCGAACGGTTCGTCGGTTGCGCGACGCTGCCGATGCACGAGCCCGCCCTCGCCCAGGCCGAGCTCGAGCGCGTCGCGACCCTCAAGGGGATCCGCGCCGTGTACCTCGGGACCAACGTGAACGGGCGCGACCTCTCCGCCGCCGAGTTCGCTCCGGTCTTCGCGCGCTGCGAGGCGCTGGGGCTCCCGGTGCTGCTCCACCCGATCTCGGTCGTCGGCGCCGAGCGCCTCAGGCCCTTCTACCTGGGGAACCTCCTCGGGAATCCGTTCGACACGGCGATCGCGGCGGCGCACCTCGTCTTCGGCGGCGTCCTCGACCGCCACCCGAAGCTCCAGGTGTGCCTGCCCCACGCGGGCGGCGCGCTCCCGTACCTCGTCGGGCGGCTTCGCCACGGTCAGCGTGTGCGGCCCGAGGCGCGCGACCGCGCCCGGCAGCCCTTCGAGCGCTACCTCCGCCGCTTCGCCTACGACACGATCAGCCACTCGGCGGACGCCCTCCGCTATCTCATCGCGACGGTCGGCGCGGATCGCGTCATGCTCGGCAGCGACTTCTGCTTCGACATGGGCTACGTCCGCCCGCGCGACATCATCACCAAGCATGCGCGGCTCGGGAAGGCGGACCAGGCGCGGGTCCTCGGAGGCAACGCCCTCCGGCTCCTCCGGCTCTCGTGACCGCCGAGTTCTGGATCACCCAGGCCTTCAACGGCCTCTCGTACGGCGCGCTCCTGTTCCTGCTCGCGAGCGGGCTCTCGCTGATCTTCGGCGTCATGCGCATCGTCAACCTCGCCCACGGGTCGTACTTCATGCTCGGCGGCTACGTCGGGCTCTCCGTCGTGTGGCGGACGGGCAGCTTCGCCGCCGCGCTCGTCGCGGGCGCGCTGGCGATCGCGCTCATCGGCGTCGGCATGGAGCGGCTCTTCCTCCGGCGGCTCCCCGGCCAGACGCTCGGCCAGGTGCTGATGACGGTCGGCTTCGCGCTCATGTTCCAGGACCTGGCGCTCCTGATCTGGGGCGGCGATCCGTACACGATCCCGGTGCCGGCCACGCTCCAGGGAATCGTCACCGCGGGAGCGCTCCGCTTCCCCACCTACCGGATCTTCATCATCGTGGTCGCGAGCCTGGTCGGCGCCGTGCTCTGGATCGTTCTCGACCGGACGCGCATGGGCGCGATGATCCGCGCCGCGGTGGACGATCGCGAGATGGCACAGGGGGTCGGCATCCACGTGCCGGTCGTGTCGCTCGGCGTGTTCGCCCTCGGCGCGGCCCTCGCCGCGCTCGGCGGCGTGATCGGCGGCGGGTTCCTCGGCGTCTACCCGGGCGCGGACTTCGAGGTCCTCCCGTACGCGTTCGTTGTCGTCATCGTCGGCGGGCTCGGCAGCCTTCCCGGGGCGATGGTCGGCAGCCTCCTCGTCGGGCTGCTCGACAACTTCGGCAAGGCGCTCTTCCCCGAGCTGTCCTACTTCACGCTCTTCGCACCGATGGCGCTGATCCTGGCGCTGCGGCCCACGGGCCTCTTCGGCCGCGCTTGAACCCCGGGCGTGCGGCACCCGACTCGAGAATCGTCGCCGGGGCCATCGCCGTGGTCCTCGCCGGCGCGCTCGCGCCCGTTCTCCCGGCGTATCCCCTCACGCTGCTCACGCAGGCGGCAATCATCGCCGTCCTGGCGATGAGCCTCGACGTCCTCCTCGGCTACACGGGCCTCCCCTCGCTCGGCCACGCGGCATACTTCGGGATCGCCGCGTACACGGTCGCCATCCTCGCGACCGAGCGCCAGATCGGCCTCGCGGGATGCCTCGTGGCGGCGCTCCTGCTCGCGACGGCGACGGCGGCCGTCTTCGGGGTCCTCGCGATTCGCGCGACCGGGACCTACTTCCTGATGATCACGCTCGCCCTCGGCATGGTCGTCTGGGGGCTCGCCTTCCGCTGGGTCTCGATGACCAAGGGGGACAACGGCATCGCGGGCGTGCCGCGTCCGGAGCTCGGGTTGCCGTGGAGCCTCGCGGCGCCGCTACCGTTCTTCTACTTCGCGCTCGGGGCGGCGGCGCTCGCCTGGGGGGCGATGGGTGTGCTCGTACGCTCGCCGTTCGGGCTCGGGCTCAAGGGCATCCGCGAGAGCGAGTCGCGCATGCGGGCGCTCGGCTACAATGTGTGGCTCCACAAGTACCTCGCCTTCGTGATCTCGGGCTTCTTCGCCGCGTTTGCCGGCGTCCTCTGGGCGTACTACAACGGCTTCGTGGGGCCCGCGGACGTCCAGCTCGTCACCTCGGTCGAGACGCTCCTGATGGTCGCGCTCGGCGGCCCGGGCACGCTCGCGGGCTCGGCGTTCGGCGCCGTGGCCATCGTCTTTCTGAAGAACTTCGTCAGCGTGTACACGAAGCGCTGGCTCTTGATTCTCGGCGCCGTCTACATCGGCGTCATCCTGTTTGCGCCCCGCGGAGTGCTGGGCGCATTCAGCCGGGAGCCCCGCGGTGCGCCGTGAGCGCGGCCCCCGCCCGAGCGGAGCAGTGGTCGTGCGGACCTTTGGAGTGCGCGGGGCCGCAGTGCGAGCCGCAGCCGAAGGCGAGGCGAGTCTGCGATCGAGTCCCCGCCGTCCGAGGCGAGCCTGTGGAGAGGAGCCCCGCCGATGACGCGCATCCACGTCCGCACGCTCGCCGCCGTCCTCAGCGTGGCGCTCGCCGCGTCGCTCGCCGCCCCCCGCACGGCGGCGGCGCAGGGCGGGCCCATCAAGATCGGTCTCCTGGCGCCGCTCACCGGCGCCGCGTCGGCGCTCGGCAAGGACATGCTGAACGGCACCGAGCTCTACCTGGACGGGATCGGCTCCCAGGTGAGCGGGCGGAAGATCGAGCTGATCGTGGAGGACACGGAGGGGAACACGGCGACCGCCCTCACCAAGGCGCGGAAGCTCGTCGAGCAGGACCAGGTGCACGTCCTGACCGGCGGGCTGCTTGCCTCGACGGGCTACGCGCTCCATCCGCTCGCAGAGGCCCAGCGGATCCCGACGACGTACCCGGTCATGTCCTCCGACGACCTCACGCAGCGAAAGCCGGCGAAATGGGTCGTGCGGACCGGCTGGAACTCGAGCCAGTCGATGCACGTCTTCGGCGACTGGGTGGCCAAGGCGCTCAAGTACCGGAAGATCGTCACGATCGGCCTCGACTACGCGTTTGGCTGGGAGTCGGTCGGCGGTTTCCAGCGCACCTTCGAGGAGAACGGTGGCCAGATCATCCAGAAGATCTGGACGCCCCTCAACACCAACGACTTCGCGCCGTTCGTGACCCAGATCAAGCGGGAGGCCGACGCGGTCTTCGCGGTCTTCTTCGGACGCGCGGCGCTGCAGTTCGTGAAGCAGTACGAGACGGCCGGCCTCAAGGGTCGGGTGCCGCTGCTCGGGAACGGCACGACGACGGACGAGTCGGTGCTGCCACAGATGGGCGACGAGGCCCTCGGCGTCATGACCGCGCTCCACTACTCGGCGGCGCTCGACAACCCGGCCAACCAAAAGTTCGCGAGGGCCTTCGAGGCCAAGGCCGGCAAGATCCCCTCCTACTACGCCGAGACCTGCTACACCAACGCGCGGTGGATCGTCGAGGCCGTGAAGGCGATCGGCGGCCGGGTCGAGGACCGCGAGGCGCTCCTCACGGCGCTCCGCCGGGTGGAGCTGAAGGACTTTCCGCGCGGCCCGGTCGGCATCGACCGCTGGGGCAACCCCGTCCAGAACATCTACATCCGCAGGGTGGAGAAGGTCGGCGGTAAGCTGCAGAACTCCGTGATCGCGACCTTCCCGGCCGTGAGCCAGTTCTGGAGGTACGACCCCGACGAGTACCTGAAGCAGCCGCTCTACACGCGCGACTACCCGCCATGCCCGCACTGCTGAGTCTGTAACGAGGCGCGCGCTGGCTGACGCGTACGCGCTCGAGCTCCGGTCGGTCTCCAAGGCGTTCGGCGGCCTCCGTGCGGTGGACGACGTGGCCCTCGCCGTGCGCGCGGGCGAGCGCCGCGCGCTCATCGGTCCCAACGGGGCGGGCAAGACGACGCTCTTCAACCTGATCTCGGGCGAGCTGCCGGCCTCGTCGGGGACGATCACGCTGTTCGGCCGCGACGTGACGCGCGCGGCGGCCCATCGGCGCGCCGCGCTCGGGCTCGCGCGGACCTTCCAGATCACCAACGTCTTCCCGAGCCTCACCGTGCTCGAGAACTGTCTGCTCGCGGTGCAGGCGCTCTCGCCGGTGAAGCTCGCGATGCACCGCTCGCTCGGCCGCTACCCCGTCCTCCACACCCACGCGCGCGCGACCCTCGAGGCCGTCGGCCTCGCCGATCGCGCGGGCGCCGTCGTGAAGCACCTCTCGCACGGCGAGCAGCGCCAGCTCGAGATCGCGCTCGCGCTCGCCGGCCGCCCACGCGTCCTCCTCCTCGACGAGCCCACCGCCGGCCTCTCCCCCGCCGAGTCGCAGATGATGGCGGGCCTCATCAAGCGCCTGGACCCCGCGATGACGGTGCTCGTGATCGAGCACGACATGGACATCGCCCTCGAGATCGTCCGGCATGTCACCGTGCTCCACTACGGGCGCGTGATCGCCGACGGCACGCGCGAGGACGTGCGGGCGAACCCGCTGGTGCGCGAGATCTACCTCGGCGCATGAGGCGGCGATGCTCGCGCTGAGCGACGTCCACACGTACTACGGCGAGAGCCACGTGCTCCAGGGCATCACGCTCTCGGTGAGCCCGGGCGAGGTCGTCACGATCCTCGGCCGGAACGGAATGGGCAAGACCACCCTGATGCGCTCGATCATCGGCTTCACGCCGCCTCGGCGCGGCCGGGTGCGCTTCAAGGGTGACGACATCACGCGCTGGCCGCCCTATCGCATGGTCGAGCGCGGCATGGCCCTCGTGCCCCAGGGGCGACGGGTCTTCGCGTCGCTGACCGTCCGTGAGAACCTCGAGGTGGCTCGCCACGGGCAGCGCGGGCGCTGGACGCTCCCGCGCGTCCTCGAGCTGTTCCCCCGCCTCGGCGACCGGGCCCAAAACCGCGCGAACAAGCTCTCCGGCGGCGAGCAGCAGATGCTCGCCATCGGACGCGCGCTGATGACCGACCCCGATCTCCTCCTGATGGACGAGCCGACCGAGGGGCTCGCGCCCCTGCTGGTGCGCGAGGTGGGTCGCGTGATCGCCGAGCTCAAGCGCGAGGGGCTCTCCATCCTGCTCGTCGAGCAGAATCTGCCGCTGGCGCTCTCCGTGGCAGACGGGGTCCACATCCTGAGCCGGGGTCAGATCGTGCACTCGTCACGCCCGGCAGAGTTGATGGCGAACGAAGAGGTCAAGTCCCGCTTTCTCGGCGTCGCGTGACGAAAGTCAGTTGACACGAAGTTTCTTTGGGCAGATTCTCGGGCGGATCGAGCGATAATTTGTCGAGTCCGATGGCTGATTTGTCACTGAGAAGCTCTTTGCAACCTGGTTCCACGAAGGAGAGCGGCATGGGACGGGTCGGGCTTGTGTTAATGGTCATCGCGCTCGTGGCACCCGGCTGCGGATTATTGATGGCCGACACACCAGCCGGCCCTCCTGAGTCGAGGGTCGTCGTGGGCTCTCATGGTCCCTCCGTGCCCCCGCCCGTGCCGCGGCGGCGGCCGCGGCCGGTCGCGGATATCTCCGGCAAGTGGAGCGGATCGTGGCGCGGCTACGACGTCATGGGCGTCGTGCGCAACGAGGACGCGACAGCCGACCTCCGCCAGCAGGGCTCGCGCGGCACCGGACGGTTCGTGCTGCACACGACCGGCGTCGCCGCCGGGATGCCGATTGAGGTGCGTAACGCCGGGCTCACCGGCCTGCCCGTGCAGTTCGAGGTATCGGGCAGCAGGGTCGCCATGCGCCACGAGCTCGGCTCCCGTCTCTTCGCCGCCGACTTCGAGGTCGAGGGTGACCGCATGCTCGGCCGCGTCCGCGGCGCCGAGCCCGAGGTGAGGATCGTGCTGACGCGTGTGAGGCTGCCGGTCGCCGCCGCGTCGGCCGGGTCCGTCGCCGCAGCGCCCCCCGGGTCCGGCGCTGCAGCGGCCCCCGGGTCCGTCGCCCCCGAGCCTCCGCCCTCGTCTCCGCCGGGCCCCACGCTGGAACCCGCCGATTCCGAGCCGTCAACGACGGAGCCGCCCATCGCCGCCGCACCAGCGTCGCCTCCGGAGCCCACGCCAGCCGAGCGGGCCCGGCCCGGCCCGAACGAGTTCACAGGGAGCGCCGCGGTGAAGCCGATCTACTTCGACTTCAACAAGTACGCCATCCGGCCCGGCGACGCGAGGATCCTCGAGGCGAACGCCGAGTGGCTCAGGAAGAGCGCGGCGATGCTCGTGCTGATCGAGGGGCACTGCGACGAGCGCGGTACCATCGAGTACAATCTCGCCCTCGGCGAGCGTCGCGCGCGCGCGGCCCGCGACTACCTGATCTCGAATGGCATGGCGGCCGAGCGTATATCGATCGTGAGCTTTGGGGCGGAGCGCCCGGTCTGCACGGAAGCGACCGAAGGATGCTGGTCGAAGAACCGCCGGGCTGTCTTCCTTCTGAGGCCGCGCTGAACGTCCAAGGTAGGACAACTCATCCGCTGATCGAGACACGGGCCGAGCTCGAAACCTACGCGCGCGAGCTGGGCTGGATTCTCGACCAGATCGGCGCCGCGCTGAACGGGCTCACGGCGGCGCAGCTCAACTGGCGTCCGTCGACGGGGGCAGCGAACAGTATCTACGCCATTGCCAGCCACGTGGCGGGAAGCACGCGAGTGTACGCGCTCGGGTTCGGATGTGGCCGGCAGGTTCAGCGTGACCGGCCGGCAGAGTTCGCCGCCTCCGGAGCCGATGCGGGCACACTCGTCGCCACGCTCCAGCAGCTGTCGCGGGAGACCACCGCGGCGCTCGCCACCCTGGCGCCGTCAGAGCTCGACCGGCGGGTCCTGCCGCCGCAAGAGCTCTGGGGCACGGGGCAGCCTCATGAGATCTCCCGGCGCGACGCTCTCGTCGAGAGTGTCAGGCACGCCGCGCTCCATCTCGGCGAGCTTCGGCTCACGCGCGATCTCGCCGTCAGATCCGCCTGATCCCCTCGATCGCTTTCACGACCACGCTGAGATCCGCGCCGCCGTGTCCCGCCTCCATCGCGGCGGCGTAGAGCCGCTCGGCGACGTCGGTGAGCGGGAGGGGGGCGCCGACACTCCGCGCGGCCTCCTGGATGAGGTGCAGGTCCTTCATGAAGAGGTCGAGCTTCATCTGGGGCGGGAACTCGTCCCGCGCAATCAGGGGGCCGCGGACTTCGAGCATGCGCGAGGTCGCCGCGCTCTTGGTGAGCACGTCGAGCACGAGCCCAAGGTCGAGCCCGGCCCGGCGAGCCAGCAGGAGCGCCTCGGCAGCGGCCGCGCTGTGGAGCGCGACCA
>WNGM01002833.1_pt1 | contig 13922 bp, 11 predicted proteins | sample 5400571 | NCBI WGS metagenome assembly WNGM01 (sample SAMN13153378, study PRJNA577476) | soil metagenome | isolation source: 100 cm soil or saprolite under Garry oak tree replicate 2 | place: USA:California | collected 2016-06-15
TTGACGCGCAGGCGATCGACGAGTTCGTCATCAGCGTGGCCCCCGTTTTCATTGGGGACGGCATCCCATTGATAGCACGGCATCATCGTCACGTGCCCTTGGCTTTGCACTCCATTGATCGCTTCGAGGATGGTGTGGTTCAACTGCATTACCGCGTTCAGACGCAACCTTGATGACGCTGCATCCCACGCGACCGGAACGGGCTCTCGTTGTGGTGCAGGCCACAGATTCGGTTTACTGAGGTTCTAGGGAAGACATTCAGTTGTGTGGCGGCCGAGGGGTCGACCGCAGCTGAAGCGCGATCCGTTAGGCAGCGCCACTCGATCACATTTCCCCGCTGCAAACCATAGCGCCCCTGGAATCCTGTTTCCTATCACCTGGCCGAGGTAGAAACATGAAGAACGTTGCGAACTCCCGATTCACCATCAAGAGCTGGGACGAGAAGCCTTATAATGAGGGCCAGGGCCTACCAAGGCTGACTCGGGCCGTCGTCACAAAGACGTTCACCGGCGATATCGTGGGCGAGGGGCATGTCGAATACTTGATGATGTACCGCAGCGACGGCTCGGCCACGTTCGTCGGCCTCGAGCGGGTCGTCGGGAACGTTGCGCAGAAAGCGGGCAGCTTCGTACTGCAACGCACTGGAGTATTCGAGAACGGCGTGGCGAAGGAATCCTATTTCGTCATCCCTGGCTCTGGCACGGGAGAACTTCAGGGCCTGCGCGGCGAGGGCTCGTCGGCTGTTGGGCATGGGACTGAGCATCCTCTAACGCTGAACTATGAGCTGGGCTAGCCTGGCGCAGCTCAGCCCATTAGCGTAGCGCCACACATCGACACTACGGACCTTCCCAGTCCCGGCATCCTCGCCTCGGGGGGACCCCATGTCACAGAAGCAGCTTCTTCTCGCGAAGGCGATCATTGGTCTCTTGATCGGACTCGTCGTCGGGTACGCGGTCGGCGTCAGTCTGGCAAAGGACGCCGCGAAAGGTCGAGCGCTCACTATGGAACAATACGTCGCGGACTTCCAACGCCACAAGGCTGACCTTGAGTCGTCGGCCATCCCGATGCCCGCGGCGGTCGTCATCGGCGTTCTCATGGTCTTCGGCGCCTTCGCTCTTTACGAAGGACTCTCATACGGCCTCGCCAAGGGCTTCGCTGCAGTTGCCAGCCCCACGCCCAGTTCTTCGTTCCCACCCGCGGCGAGGGGCTGAGCTGCCTAACAAGCGCTTGAAGCTGCTCGTCTGGGACTGCGCATGCGCCCGCCGGCGTTCCCGGCGCAGCTTACCCGCGGTTTCGTTAGGCGGCATCCCTCCCTCGATCTCTACTTGACAGCCGCCTCCGCCGGTTGTGCCAGATGGCCGCGGTGCCGAGACCGATAAGAAACAGGGCGCTGGCAAGCGCGATTGTGGTTCCTGTAGTGGTCGGTTCGTTGAACATCATCACGGTGGTGGCGAAGTAAACCATCGGCACGACGATGCCCAAGAGGATCAACTCAATCCCCGCATGAATATTCGCACGCTGGCGAATCTTGGCCTGTTGTTCTTCGCTCAGCCGCGGCGCGTGATAGCGAAAGAGCTGAAGCCACACGATATGTGGAAAACGGCGCGATAGGGCCGACATCCCGAACAGCAGCGCGAGGAAACCGATGAGCACCAGTTGCACAGTCCGGTACATGGGCCGGTCCCTGGGCCGGGAGGAGTGTCGAATTTAGGTTCCAGCGCGGCATCGTCCAAGTCCCCGGGCCGTGATCGATACCGCTCGTCGCCGCGCCGTACCGATCATCGTTATGGGGCTGCTCGGAGGGCCGGCGATCGCTGTCTTTCGCGTGATTCAGGGCCGCTCGACCGCCGGCTGGATCGCCGTGGCCACGCTCACTACCATCTTTACTCTTGCGACGCTTCTTCGGGCGGGATATGCTGCGGGCCCACAACCTTCCGCGCCCGGAGTCGAACCATGTTCAGCGTCGCCACCACCCGCTCGCTCGGTTTCCTCGCCGCTCTCCTCGTCGCCGCCGCCCCCCCCGCCCCCCCTCCGCTCTTTGCCCAGAGGCCGAAGCGAGGGGCCGCCGCCCCCGCCGCACGCGCCGACTCGACGCGTGAGACGGCGGCGGACCCGGCGCTCCGCGCGCTGCACTGGCGGCTGGTCGGGCCGTTCCGCGGCGGCCGCGCCGTGGCGGTCGCGGGCGACCCGACTCGACCCCTCGTCTTCTACTTCGGCGCCGTGGACGGCGGCGTGTGGAAGACCACGAGCGGCGGGGAGTCGTGGACGAACCTCACCGACGGTAAGTCCGACATCGCGTCCGTGGGGGCGATCGCCGTGGCCGCGTCCGACCCCAACGTGATCTACGTGGGCACCGGGGAGGCCGACTGGCGCGAAGACCTGACCTACGGCGACGGGATGTGGCGCTCGACCGACGGCGGCGCGACGTGGCAGCACCTGGGCCTCGAAGACACCCGGCACATCGCCGTGGTCCGCGTGGACCCGAAGAACGCGGACGTGGTCTATGTCGCCGCGATGGGGCACGCGTTCGGCCCGAACCCCACGCGCGGCGTGTTCCGCTCGACCGACGGCGGCAAGACGTGGCAGAAAGTGCTGTTCGTGGACGATTCCACCGGCGCCATCGATCTCGCGCTCGACCCCGTGAACCCGCGCATCCTCTACGCCGCGCTGTGGAAGGACCAGCGCTTCCCCTGGGGCTTCTCGGCGGGCGGCGGCAAGAGCGGCCTGTGGAAGAGCACGGACGGCGGCGATACGTGGACCGACATCACCACGGGTGTGGGTCTGCCGCCGCGGCCGCTCGGCCGCATCGGCATCGCCGTGTCGCCCGCCAACCCGTCCCGCCTCTGGGCGAGCGTCGAGGCGGCCGACTCGACCGGCGGCATCTTCCGCTCGGACGACGCGGGGAAGACGTGGGAGCGGGTGAATGCCGACCAGAAGTTCATGGTCCGCCCCTGGTACTTCTCGTTCGTCACGGCGGATCCGGCCGACGAGAACACCATGTACGTCCTGAACCTCGGCACCTGGCGTTCGGTGGACGGCGGCAAAACGTTCTCGCGCATCCGCGTGCCCCACGGCGACTGCCACATCCTGTGGATCGACCCGCGGGACCCGCAACGGATGATCGAGGGGAACGACGGCGGGGGGACAGTGTCATTCGACGGCGGAGCGACCTGGTCCACGCTGTACAACCAACCCACGGCGCAGTTCTACCACGTGATCACCGACGACCAGTTCCCCTACCGCATCTACGGCGCCCAGCAGGACAATTCGACGGTGTCGATCGCCAGCCGCTCCGACGACGGCGCGATCACCGTGCGCGACTGGCATCACGTGGCGGGCGGCGAGTCGGGCTACATCGCGCCCCAGCCGGGCGACGCGACCATCGTGTACGCCGGCACCTACATGGGGACGCTCACCCGCTACGATGACCGCACCAGGCAAGCGCGCGACGTGTCGGTGTGGCTCAACAACTACGACGGCTACGCCGCGGCCGACGTGCCGTACCGCTTTCAGTGGACGTTCCCGATCGTATTCTCGCCGCACGACCGGAACATCCTGTACGCGACGGCGCAGCAGGTGTTCAAGACGACCGACGGCGGCGCGAGCTGGCAGGCGATCAGCCCCGACCTGACGCTGCACGATCCCGCCACGTTAGGCCCCGTGGGCGGACCGATCACGCGCGATATGACCGGCACCGAGTGGTACGCGACGGTGTTCACGTTCGCCGAGTCGCCGGTGAAGCCCGGTGTGCTGTGGGCGGGCTCGGACGACGGGCTCGTGCACGTCTCGACGGACGCCGGGGCGACGTGGCAGGATGCGACCCCCAAGGGACTGGGCAAGTTCACCCGGATGAGCATCATCGAGGCGGGGCACTTCGAGCCGGGAACCGCGTACCTCGCCGCGAATCGCTACCAGCAGGACGACTTCCAGCCGTATCTCTTCAAGACGACCGACTACGGCAAGAGCTGGACGAAGATCACCGCCGGAATCCCGGCGGGGGCGTACACCCGCTCGATCCGCGAGGATCCGGCGCGGCGCGGCCTGCTGTTCGCGGGCACCGAGACGGGCATCTACGTCTCGTTCGAGGACGGCGCGCGCTGGCAGCCGTTGCAGCTCAACCTGCCGCGCGCTGCCGTGCGTGATATCGCGATCCACGGGGCCGACCTGATCGTCGCGACCCACGGCCGTGCCTTCTGGGCGCTGGACGACATCTCGCCGCTGCGCCAGCTCACGGACCAGGTGCGCGGCGCGGATGCTCACCTCTTCACCCCCGAGCCCGCGGTGCGGTTCGCGGGCGGCCGGAGCGAGCGGCCCGCGACGGGCGACAACCCGTTGCCCGGCGTCGCCGTGACGTACTACTTCAAGGGCAAGCCGCAAGGCGAGGTGGCGCTCGCGTTCCTCGACAGCAGCGGCGCTGCGATCCGGACCTTCTCAAGCAAGCCGGACACCGGCAAGGCGGCCGCGGCCGCCGCCGACAGCGCGACGTACGCGCCGAGCGATTCGCTGCTCCCGGCGCGTGCCGGGACGAACCGATTCGTCTGGAACCTGCAATACCCCGCGGCGAAAAAGGTGAAGGACGTCGTGGTGGACGAGGGCCTGGTCGAGGGCCCGGTCGCGCCGCCGGGGCGCTACACGGTGAAGCTCACGGTGGGCGGCCGGAGCTACGCGCAGCCGTTCACCGTCGTGAACGACCCGCGCGTGAAGACGTCGCTGGCGGAGCTCGCGGCGCAGCACGCGCTCGCGCGGCGCATCCACGACCGGATCGACACCCTGGTCGCGGCCGTGGAGCGGATCGAGCAGGCCGAGCGTCAGCTCGCGAGCTGGGCGGAGTGGACCAAGCAGCGGCCGGAGGCGGCGCGCATCAAGTCGCAGGCCGACTCGCTCAAGACCAAGCTCGAGGCGGTGCGCGGCCGGCTGACGGAGCCGCACGCCCACGCCGACGAGGCGACGCTCCATTGGCCGATTCAGATCTACAACCAGCTCCTCACGCTCAACGCGATGGTGCAGAGCGCCGACGCCGCCCCCACGAAGCAGGAGCAGGACGTATTCCAGGAGCTGTCCGGCAGGCTCGACCAGGAGCTGGCGCGGCTCGCGAGCCTCGAGACGAGCGAGCTCGCCGCGTTCAATCGTCTGCTGCGCGACCTGAACGTCCCGGCGGTCGGGGCGGGAGCTGGTGGCGGGGGCGGCGAGAAGCGGTGAGACACGAGGCGGAGAGGGGAGAAGGGAGAGGTACGTGACGGTGCTCGGCGCGCTCTTCGCGGTCGTGTCACTCACGGGCGGGGACACGTTGTCTGGTCGCGTCGCGGACCGCGACGGGCGGCCGGTCGCGGGCGCGATGGTCGTCGTCTCGGAGCTGCACCGCGTCGCCCTGACGCGCGGCGACGGAGCGTTCCTGTTCGCCGCTGTGCCCGCGGGGCGCTACACGGTGACCGTCCGCGCCCCGGGTTTCGCTCCGCTGGCGCGCGCGGTGGCGGTCACCGGCCCCACGTCGCTGACCCTGTCGCTGAGGCGCACGCTGCTGTGGCTCGAGCCGGTCACCGTCACGGCGACCCGCGCCCCGCTCGACATCGGGTCCTCGCCGCTGCCCACCGCCGCGCTGTCCGCGGATGGGCTGCGGCGCGACCAGAGCGTCTCGCTCGCGCTCGCGCTGGACGCGCTGCCGGGAGTGAACGCGCTCAGCACCGGACAGCAGATCGGCAAGCCGATGATCCGCGGCCTCACGGGCGCGCGGGTGCTCGTGCTGGCGGACGGCAGCCGGCTCGAAGACTACTCCTGGAGCGACGAGGACGGGCCCTCGGTGGACGCGCGGCTCGCCCAACGCGTCGAGGTGATCCGCGGCCCGGCGAGCGTGCTCTACGGCTCCGACGCGCTGGGCGGCGTCGTCAACGTGATCCCCGAGGAGCTGCCCGACGCGAACCGCGGGCCCGCCACGGTGCGCACCGCGTTCGAGCTCTCGGGCGCGAGCAACAACGCCGAGCTCGGGGCCGCCGCGCGCGTGGAGGGGGCGAGCGGGACGTGGGGCTGGCGGCTGTTCGGCATCGGGCGCCATGCGACCGACCTGCGCACGCCCGCGGGCGAGCTCGACAACACCGGCTTCGGCGCGCTCTCGGGCGAGGCGGCGCTCGGTTTCCACGGCGGGAGCGGGGGCACGACGCTGCGCTACACCCGTTACGGCGGCGAGTTCAAATTGCTCGAGGCCGAAGGACCGCCCGCCGGCGGTCCGGAAGCAGGACCCGAGCGCAAGTTGTCGGACGACCGCGTGCAGCTCGCGACCGATTACTTGGTCGGCGGGCTGCGGCTCGAGACCAAGGCCCAGTGGCAGCGCCACTGGCTCTCCGAGGTGTCGGACACCGGGATCGGCGTGGCCGGCCAGGCGCTCGAGGGGACGACGTTCGACCTGCTGCTCAACACGCTCACGCTCGACGTGCTCGCGCACCACCGCGTGGGCGAGCGGATCCACGGCACCGCCGGGCTCTCGGGGGTCTACCAGGTGAACGACACCCGCGGCCCCGTCCCCCTCGTCCCCGACGCCCGCGCGCGGTCGGCCGCCGGCTTCGTCTTCGAGGAAGCGGCGCTCGGGGGACGTTGGAGCTTGCTCGCCGGCGGCCGGCTCGACCTGCGGCGCCTCACCGCCGACTCGAACGCCGCGCTCGCCCTCTCACCAGAGAAGCGGAACTACACCGCGCTCTCCGGCACCATGGGCGTCGTGTATCGCCCCGTGACGACCTTCGCCCTCACGGCGAACCTCGGCCGCGCGTGGCGCGCTCCGACCCTGTTCGAGCTGTTCGCCAAGGGACCGCGTTTGGGCGAGGCGCGCTACGAGATCGGACGCCCCGACTTGGAGCCCGAGGCAGGGACGAACGTGGACCTGGGGCTCCGCTGGCAGGTCGCCCGGGCCCGCGTCGAGGTCAGCGGCTATCGCAACGCGATCGGGCGGTTCATCTACATCACGCCGACCGATTCCTTCGTCCCCGTCACGCCCACCGATTCTCTGCGGGTGTACCGATACGAGCAGGCGGATGCCCGGCTCCTGGGCGGGGAGGCCGCGGTCGCAGTCGAGGTCGCCACCACACTCACCCTCCGCGCCCGGGTGGACGCCGTCCGAGGCACGAACCACACCACCGGCGAGCCGCTGCCGCTCATGCCGCCGGCCCGGGCCGCGTTGCGCGCCGAGCTGCACGGCACCGACCTCAAGTGGGCGAACCGCGCCTACGTGGGCGCGGAAGTGGAGGCCAGCACGCGGCAAACGCGGCTCAACCCGCTCGACGTCCCCACCGCTGGCTACACGCTGCTCCACCTGTCGGGCGGCTTCGAGCGGCCGCTGCTGACCCGCGCGGCGCGGGTCGATGTCGCGATCCACAACGCGACGAACGTGCGCTACCGCAGCTTCCTGAGCCGCTACAAGGAGTTCGCGCTCGATCCCGGTCGCAACGTCGTGATTCGCGTGTCGCTCGGGGAATGAGGGTCCGCATGAGAGTCGCCCTCGTCGTCTCCGCCCTGTCGCTCACCGCGGGCGCCGCACCGGCGCAAGCCTTCCGGCAGCAGGAGTTCGACGCCTACGTGAACCGGGGGCTCGAGCGGCTCGCGACACCCGGGGCCGCTATCGCGGTCGTGAAAGACGGGAAAGTGCTGTTCGCCAAGGGCTACGGGGTTCGCACCCTGGGCTCTGCCGCGCGGGTGGACGCGCACACGCTGTTCCAGATCGCGTCCAACACGAAGGCGTTCACGACGGCGGCGCTCGCGATGCTCGCGGACGACGGCAAGCTCTCGTGGGACGATCCCGTCACGCAGTTCCTCCCGGGCTTCGCGCTCTACGACCCGTACGTGACGCGCGAGTTCACGGTGCGCGACCTCGTCACGCATCGCAGCGGCCTCGGCCTGGGCGCCGGTGATCTCTTGTGGTTCCACTCGGGCTACACCCGGGCAGAGATCGCGCAGCGCATTCGCTATGCGAAGCCCGTGTCGAGCTTCCGCAGCGCGTACGCGTACGACAACGTGCTGTACATCGTCGCGGGCGAAGTCGTGCGCGCCGTGGCGGGCCAGACCTGGGACGACTTCGTGAAGCAGCGGATCTTCGTCCCGCTCGGCATGACCGAAACAGGCACCACGATCGCCTCCTTCACCGCGAGCCCCAACGCGGCCGCCCCGCACGGCGTGGACAACGGCAAGCTGCAGGTGGTGCCCCTCGACTCCGCGGACAACATCGCGCCCGCCGGCGGGATCGTCTCCAACGTCACCGACCTGGCAAAGTGGATGCTGTGCCGGCTGGACTCGGGGCGATACGCCGGCGGACGGCTGTTCAGCGAGCGGCAGGCTCGGGAGATGTGGGCCGGCCAGACCATCCTCCCGATTGCGGACCCGCCGCCGCCGCTCGCCGCGCTGCGGCCGAACTTCTCTCAGTACGGGCTCGGCTGGCGGCTGCGGGACTACCAGGGCCACAAGCTCGTCACGCACACCGGCGGGCTCGCCGGCATGACGTCGCAGGTGACGCTCGTGCCCGCCGAGCGGCTGGGGATCGTCATCCTCACGAACGGCGAGTCGGACCTGATGGCGGCGCTCACCTACCGCCTGCTCGACATCTTCTTCAAGGTCCGGCCCACCGATTGGGTGTCGGCCTACATCGCAGCGGCCCGGCTGGACCGCGTCCACGCCGACTCGATCCTCGCAGCGGGCCGCGCGGGCCGCGACTCGCTCTCGCAGCCGTCGCTCCCGCTCGCGAGGTACGCAGGGCAGTACCGCGACGACTTGTACGGCGACGCTACGATCACGCTCGAGAACGGCACCCTGGTGCTGCGCTTCAGTCATTCCCCCGCGTTCACGGGCGACCTCGAGCATTGGCAGTACGACACGTTCATCGCGCACTGGCGCGCCCCCCATCTCGAAGACGCGTACGTGACGTTCGCGCTCGACCCCCACGGCTCGATCGACCGGTTCCGCATGACGGCCGTGTCGCCGCTCGCGGACTTCAGCTTCGACTTTCAGGACCTGGAGTTCCGGCCCGTGCCCACGCCGCGTTAAGATTCGTCCCGAGGAGGCGCACGCATGATCGGGGAGCTGCTGCACCGGCCCTGGCCCTGGTACGTGACCGGCCCGCTCGTGGGGCTCGTCGCCGTGGGCCTGCTGCTACTCGGCAACAAGCCGTTCGGCATCTCGAGCAACCTGCGGCACCTGTGCGCGGCGTGCCTGCCGGGCAACGTGGCCTACTTCAAGTACGATTGGCGGCGGTCGGGTCTGTGGAACCTCGTCTTCCTCGCGGGCGTCATGGTCGGCGGTTTCGTGGGTGCCGTGCTGCTCCGGAACCCACACCCCGTCGCCATCACCGCGCAGGCGCACGCCTCCCTCGCCGCGCTCGGGATCCATGACTTCTCCGGCCTCGTGCCGCGCGCGATTTTCACCTGGCACGTGCTGCTCAGCGTCCGCGGGGTGGTGCTGGTGGTCGGCGGCGGCTTCCTCATCGGGTTCGGCACCGCGTACGCCGGGGGGTGCACGTCCGGCCACGGCATCTCCGGGCTCGCGGACCTGCAGCTGCCGTCGCTCATCGCGGTGCTCTCGTTCTTCGCCGCCGGCGCGGCGGCGAGCTTCCTGCTGCTCCCGCTCCTCATCCCGTGACGACCGCGACCGCCGCCACTCCCGCCCTGGCTGGCTCCCGGGAGCGCCTGCTGCCGGCGTACCTGCTCGGCGGCGTGCTATTCGGCATCGTGCTGACCAAGGGCGAGCTCGTGTCGTGGTTCCGCATCCAAGAGGCGCTGCGCTTCAAGGGGCCCTACCTCTACGAGGTGTTCGCATCGGCGCTCGCGGTGGCCACCCCCACGTTCGCGTGGCTCAAGCGGCACCGCGTGCGCTCGCTCGCCGGCGAGGTGATCGCGATTCCGCCCAAGGCGCTCGGCGGCGGCGCCCGCTACGTGTATGGCGGACTGATCTTCGGACTCGGTTGGGCACTTGTCGGGGCGTGCCCGGGACCGCTGTTCGCGCTGATCGGGGCGGGCGTCGGCGTGATGGCGGTGGCTTGCCTCGCCGCTGTGGCCGGAACGTGGGCGTACGGATACCTGCGGCCCCGGCTGCCGCATTAGCCCGCCCGCGTCTCGCGACCGCGGCGGCGGTCCTCGTCGCCGCCGTGTTGCTGCGGCTGTACGACATCCCACCCTTCCCCACGTGGTTCTACGTCGTAGCGTGGTATCCCACGCTCGTCATCCTCGATCAGAGCGTCGTGCTCCTGGGCGGCGAGTCGTTGCTCGCGCGGCCGCGCACGCTCTTCGGGATGCTGGGGTGGTCTGCGGTGATCTGGTTCCTGTTCGAGGCCCTTAACTTCCGCCTGCAGGACTGGTATTACGTGTTCCTGCCGGCCAACCGGCTCGAGCGCTGGCTCGGAATCACCGTTTCGCTCGCGACCGTGGTCCCCGCCGTGCTCCTCCCCGAGCGCTTGCTCGGCCGGTTGGGCGTGTGGCACCACCTGGCTTGGCGACACCCTCCGGTGCCGTTTCGACCTGACGACCTGCGGCGCGCGCAGTGGATTGGCGTCGCGATGCTTGCGGCCGTGCTCGCCTGGCCGCGCTATCTCTACCCGCTGACCTGGGGCGCGGTCTGGCTCGTGGCGGAACCGCTGCTGTACGCTCGCGATCCCGCGCGTTCGCTGTTCGGCGACATCGCGCGCGGCGAGTGGGGACGCATCCAGCGGCTCATGGCGGCCGGGCTGTTCGCCGGAGTGCTGTGGGAGTCGTTCAACGCGGTCGCGCGCGGACGCTGGATCTACACCGTGCCGTTCCTCGAGCACTGGAAGATCTTCGAGATGCCTCCGGTCGGCTTCCTCGGGTTTCCGTTCTTTGCGCTCGAGGTGTGGTCGCTCTACCACCTGCTCGCCCGCCGCAGGGACCGGCGCACCCTGGCGGCGGCGTGCGGGTTCGCTCTCCTGGTGCTCGCGGGCATCGACCATTGGACGGTGAGCTCGACGGCGCCGCGGCTCGCGGCTCTGCCCGGCGTCACCAACGCGGTGCTCGATCGGCTGCAGGCGGCGGGCTGGACGGACGTGTTCCGGATCGCGCGGGCGCCGGTGGCCGAGCTCGCCTACAGCGCGAACCTGAGCCCCGGCGACGCCCGGGCGGCGCACCAGGCCGCCCGGCTCGCGACCCTGCGCGGGATCGGCACCGCGCACGCCGCCACGCTGATCGGCGCGGGCATCGCCACCGTCGAGGATCTGGCGCGGGCCGGTCCCGATTCGGTGTGGCGCCTGGTGCACCGCAGCCCGCGGCCGACCCGAGCGGAGGTCCGGGTGTGGGTGCGAGCGGCGCAACAGCAAACCGGCGGCGCTGCACGCGACGCCGGTCGGTGAACGCGCCAGCGGCCGGTCAGGCCGCGACCGGTTCGCCCACGGCGCTCCATTCGGCGATCACCTCGTCCACTGTACGCAGCTGACGGTCCGGGTCGGTGGCGTACCACGCCTTGAAGTACTCCAGCCCCGCCCGGTGTGCCTCCTCGGTGAAGGCCTGCAGCGCATCGCCGACCCACACCAGGTCGTAGCCGCGCTGAAACGCGTCACCCGAGGTGTGGCGCGCGCAGCAATCGGTGTGCAGACCCGTGACATACAGCCGGGTGATCCCCCGCTCCTTGAGCGTGCGCTCGAACTCCGGGTTGAAGAACGGGCTATACGTCTGCTTGCCAAGCACCACGTCGCCCGGTTGGGGGGCGAGCCCCGCCACGATTGCGGCGTTCCAGGTGCCCGCCATGGCGTGCGGCGGCCACTTGCGCAGCTCGCTGTCCGCCGGGGTGTGGGCGTCGGTGGCGTACACGACCGCGACGCCGGCCTGGCGCGCCGCACCGAGCAGGCGAGCGAGCGGCGCGATGATCTGCTGGGCGCGCTGCTGGTAGTCGGCGCCTCCCGCGTCGGCGATCACGCCGCCCGGGTAGACGAAGTCGTTCGCCATGTCGATGACCACCACGGCGCTGTGTCGGAGATCGGAGTGTTGCAACGAGGACATAAACCACGCTCCCATTGTTGGAAGAACCGCCGTCGGGGGGCCGATTGGGCAACGCCTGGGCCCGGCGGAGATGCCGGACCGCTCCCGCTGCGGGGCGCTCAAGCTGCGCCGTAGGGAATATAACCGTCACGAGCGGGCGACGCGTTCCGCAACCGGGCGCACCGGCCCGGCGCCTGCGCCCGTCCGCCGGATCGCCGCCGCGATCTCGTCCAGGTCGGTCGGATCGAGCCGCAGGGTCGCAGCGGCGATCCAGCCGTCCACCTGCGCGGGCGTGCGCGCGCCGACGATCGCGCCGCTCACGCCGGGCCAGGCGAGCGTCCACGCGATCGCCACGGCCGACACGCCGACCCCGTGCCGCCGGGCGATCGGCTTCAGCGCGTCTCGCAGCGCAAGATTGTGGCCGAGGTTCGGCTGCTGGAACTGGGGGCTGCGGCGGCGCCAGTCGTCCTCGGCCAGCGTAGCCACGCGTGCCGCCGTGAAGCTGTCCGTCAAGAGGCCCGACTGCATCGGGCTGTAGACGATCACCCCCGCCTCGTGCTCGGCGCACCACGGAATCTCCCGCGCGGCCGCTTCGCGGCGGATAAGCGAGAACGGCGGCTGCAGCGAGTCCACATGCCGGATCGCCTCGCAGCGCGCCAGCAGCGCGACGTCGAAGTTCGACACTCCCGCCGCCCGCACCTTCCCCTGCTCCACCAGCCGCGCCATCGCCTCCCAGGAATCCTCGACCGGCGTCCCGGTCTCGTCTGGCCAGTGGAACTGGTACAGGTCGATCCGCTCGACGCCGAGCCGGCGCAGCGACGCCTCACACTCCGTGCGGATCGATTCCGGCCGCAGCACGCGCTGTGCTTCGGCCATACGATCACGGTCGTCCCACACCAACCCGCATTTGGTGAACACGAGGGGGCGCGCGCCCGCCGGCAGCTCGCGCAGCAGCCGCCCGACCACCTCTTCGGAGTGCCCGAGGCCGTACACGGCGGCGGTATCGATCCAGGTGACTCCCAGCTCGAGCGCGTGGCGCATCGTGGCGAGCGAGTCGGCGTCATCCTGCGGGCCCCAGCCGAACGCCCAGCCGCCGCCGCCGATCGCCCAGGCGCCGAAGCCGACGGTCGTGATGTCGAGTCCGCTCGAGCCGAGGGGACGGGTGGGTAGCGTCATACGAGCAACTCCTTGTGACTCGGTCTACGGGATCAGCAAGACTTTCCCGGTGGTCTTTCGTCCTTCAAGCAGCCGGTGCGCCTCCGCTGCCTGCGCGAGCGGCAGCTCACGCCCGATACGGACCTTCAGGGTGCCCTGCTTGATCCAGCCCAGCAGCTCGCCTGCCCGCGCCACGAGCTCGGCGCGGGTCGCGATGTAGTGCACCAGCGTAGGACGGGTCAGGAAGAGCGAGCCCTTCTGGCTCAACACCTGCGGGTCGAGCGGTCCCACGGGCCCACTCGACTGACCGTACAATACCATCATGCCCCGGGGCGCGAGACAGTTCAGGCCCTTCTCGAATGTCGTCTTCCCGACGGAATCGTAGATCACCTGCAATCCAACGCCGTTCGTCAGCCGCTTCACTTCCGCCTCGAAGTCCTGCTCGGTGTACAACATCACCTCGTCTGCGCCCGCCGCTCGCGCCAGCTCGGCCTTCTCGCGTGTCGACACGGTCCCGATGACCCGGGCGCCGCGCAGCTTGGCGACCTGGCACAGCAGCGATCCCACGCCGCCCGCGGCGGCGTGCACGAGACAACCGTCGCCGGGCTTGAGCGGATAGGCGGTCGACGCGAGATAGTGCGCCGTCATCCCCTGGAGCATCGCCGCAGCGCCTTGCTTGCTGCTCACGCCGTCCGGGAGCACGACGCCGCGGTCGGCGGGCACGGTCGCGTACTCGGCGTACGCGCCCAACACTGCGGCGTAGGCCACGCGAGCCCCGACCGTCACGCCGGTCACCCCCGACCCCACAGCCGTCAC
>WNGM01003688.1_pt1 | contig 13918 bp, 13 predicted proteins | sample 5400571 | NCBI WGS metagenome assembly WNGM01 (sample SAMN13153378, study PRJNA577476) | soil metagenome | isolation source: 100 cm soil or saprolite under Garry oak tree replicate 2 | place: USA:California | collected 2016-06-15
CGCGGGCCTTCGGGTCGACGAGCGCCTCGCGCACCTCCGGGTCCAGGAGGCTCCGCTCGGCGGAGAAGTCGAAGAGGAAAGCCGACGCCTCCGGCAGGTCGCTCATGCGCGGCAGGCGATCGGCGTACAGCTGGGCGAGGCGTCCGGCCCACTCCCAGGATCCGGTCGGCGGCTCGGCCGGGAGGAGACCCCGGCGCAGCAGGTGCTCGACGGCCAGGGCGGCCAGGCGCGGAGGCGGCAACCGGGCCATGTGGCGCGACGCCAGCGCGTCGAGCTTGGCCCGGTCGAAGACGGCCGGCGCCCGGGACAGGTGGTCGAGGTCGAACCGGGCGATCAGCTCCTCCATGGTCAGCAGCTCCTGTCCTCCCGGCGGCGACCAGCCGAGCAGTGCGAGGGCGTTGACCAGCGCCTCGGGAGGGTAGCCGCGCTCGCGAAACCAGCCGAGGGAGATCGCGGCCTCGCGCTTGCTGAGGGGCGCGCCTTCCGGGCCGGTGATCAGGGGCAGGTGCACGAACTCGGGGAGGACCGCGGCGCCGAGCGCCCGGTAGATCAGGATCTGGCGCGGGGTGTTCGAGAGGTGATCGTCGCCGCGGATCACGTGGGTGATCGCCATGAGCAGGTCGTCTACCACCACGGCGAAGTTGTACGACGGCCAGCCGTCGCGCCGCAGGATCACGAAGTCGCCGATCTGCGCGATCGGAAACCGGATCGCGTCATGGACGCGGTCGACGAAGACCACCGCGTCGTCGCCCGCCGACGCGGTCGCCACGTCGAAGCGCAGGGCCGCCGGCTCGCGCGCCTGGCGGGCGCGGGCCTCGGCGGGAGGGATGCGACGGCAGCGCCCCGAGTAGAGCGAGACGCGGCCGGCCTCGCGCTGCGCGGCGCGCTCCTCATCGAGCAGCGCCGCCGAGCAGAAACAGGGGTAGGACAGGCCTCGAGCGACCAGCTCCGCGGCGCGCTCGCGATAGAGCGGCAGCCTCTCCGACTGCCGGTAGGGCCCGTGGGCCCCTCCCTCCTCGATCCCCTCGTCCCAGCCGAGGCCGAGCCAGCGCAGGTCGGAGACCAGGCGCGCCTCGTGCTCGGGGAGCGACCGGGCGGCGTCGGTGTTCTCGATGCGCAGGATCAGCGCGCCGCCGCGGGCGCGGGCATAGAGCCAGTTGAAGAGCGCCGTCCGGGCGTTCCCGACGTGCAGCTCGCCGGTCGGCGACGGGGCGAAGCGGACCCGCGGGGCGCTCAATCGCCTCCTCCCTTCAACGACGGACGCCGCGACGCGAACGGTCGGCGCGCGCCGGGCCGGCCGTGACCCGCGGGCCGAGCAGCACGACCGCCTGCGCCATGATCCCCTCCCGCCGCCCGAGCGCTCCGATCCCCTCGCATCGCTTGGCCTTGACCCCGACCCGCGCGGGCGCGCATCCCAGGGCCCGGGCGAGTCGCGCGCGCATCGCCTCGAGGTGCGGCTGCAGGCGCGGCTCCTCCGCCAGAAGGATGGTATCGACGTTCATGATCTCGAAGCCGCGGGCGAGCGCCTCGGACATCACCTCCTCGACGAGCTCGACGCTGCGCCGGCCGCGGAGGCCGGGATCGCTGTCGGGGTAGCGGGTCCCCATGTCGGGAAGCCCCAACGCTCCGAGGAGGGCGTCGCACACCGCATGCGCCAGGACATCGGCGTCGGAGTGCCCCGCGAGGCCCCGCGGGTGCGGAACCCGGAGCCAGGGGATGCACGTCGGCGCCGCAGCCGACCCGCAGCGTCGGCGGATCGGCGCTCCGACGCATCCGCCGCCCGGCCTCACGCATCCGGCTCCCCCGCGTCGTCCGGCGCGGCGCGCAGCAGCGCCTCCGCCAGCTCGAGGTCGGCCGGCCGCGTGACCTTCAGGTTCCGCTCGGATCCCTCGACCACGACCACCCGTCCTCCCGCGTGCTCCACCAGACTCGCGTCGTCGGTGCCGCGAAAGCGATCGCGCTGCGCCCGATCGTAGGCGTCCCGCAGGATCTCGGCGCGGAACCCCTGCGGCGTCTGGGCCAGCCGCAGGTCGTCGCGGGGGACGGTGCCGGTCACCGCGCCCCGCGCCACGCGCTTGACGGTGTCGGCCACCGGGATCGCGGGGATGGCGGCGCCGTGCCGGATCGCGCCCTGCAGCACGTCGTCGATCACCCGCCTCGGGACCAGGGGGCGGGCGGCGTCGTGGACCAGGAGGATCCCCGCGTCCCCCGCCGCCCGCAGACCGAGACGGACCGAGTCCTGCCGCTCCGCGCCCCCGCGGACCAGGATCACCCCGGCCGCGCCGGGGCCGAGGGCGGCGCGGGCCTCGTCCGGGTCGGCGACCACCGCCACCACCCGCGCGATCCGCGGATGCGAGGCGAACGGGGCGACCGCGCGGGCCAGCATCGGGATCCCCGCGATCGGCAGGAGCGCCTTCGGCCGGGCGGCGCCCATCCGGGAGCCCCGACCGGCGGCGACGATGAGGGCGGCGATGGTCATCCCAGGAGCCTGTCCGGGTCCCGAGGAGGGGCCGCGTTCCGCGCGCCGCGGGCGGGGTGCCGCGCGGCGGCTCAAATTTTCAGGATCTCGTCTTCCTTGTGCTTCGCGATCTCGTCGAGCTGCCTGATGTGCAGATCGGTCTGTTTCTGCACCTGCTCCAGGCCGCGCTTCTCGTCGTCCTCGGAGATCGCCCTGTCCTTGAGCAGCTTCTTGAGCGCCTCGTTGGCCTCGCGCCGCTCGAGGCGGATCGCCGTCCGGCCGTGCTCGGCGATCTCGTGCACCCGTTTCGCGAGCTGCCGGCGCCGCTCCTCGGTCAGCGGCGGGATCGGGATGCGTAGGACCTTCCCGTCGTTGGTCGGGTTGAGACCGAGATCCGAGGCGCGGATCGCCTTCTCGATCTTCGGGATGAGCGTGACGTCCCAGGGCTGCGCGACGATCAGGGTCGGGTCGGGGATGGTCAGCGTGGACACCTGCTGCAACGGCGTCTCCGTGCCGTAGTACTCGACCGTGATCCCCTCCAGGATCGCCAGCGAGGCGCGCCCGGTGCGGATCGCCGCCAGCTCCTTGCGGGTGTGCTCCACCGTGTCGTGCATCTTCTTCTGGCTGGCCGTCAGGATGGTGTTCACCGGCATCGCTCACTCCCTCACGATCGAGCCGATCCGCTCGCCCAGAACCACCCTCTTGATGTTGCCGCGCGTGGCCAGGTTGAAGACGATGATCGGCACGCGGTTGTCCATGCACAGCGAGATCGCCGTGGCGTCCATCACCTTGAGCCCCTTCTCCAGGACCTGCAGGTAGGAGATCTCCTCGAACCGTTTGGCGGCGGGATCCTTGAGCGGGTCGGCCGAGTAGACGCCGTCGACCTGAGTGGCCTTGAGGATCACCTCGGCCTTGACCTCCATCGCCCGCAGGGCGGCCGCGCTGTCGGTGGTGAAGTAGGGGTTGCCGGTGCCTGCGGCGATGATCACCACGCGTCCCTTCTCCAGGTGCCGCATGGCACGGCGGCGGATGTAGGGCTCCGCCACCTGGCGGATCTCGATGGCGGAGAGGACGCGGGTGTGCACGGCGAGCTTCTCGAGGGTGTCCTGCACCGCCAGCGAGTTGATGACGGTGGCGAGCATCCCCATATGATCGCCGGTGACCCGGTCGATCCCCTCATTCGTGCCCGCCAGGCCGCGGTAGATGTTGCCGCCGCCGATCACCATCGCGACCTCGACCCCGAGGTCGTGGACCTCGCGCACCTCGTCGGCGATCCGGCGGATGACGTCCGGATCGAGCCCGAACTGGCGCGCGCCCATGAGGGCCTCGCCGCTGAGCTTGAGGAGGATCCTGCGATACTTCGGTTCCTTGGCCACGCCGGCCCCGGACGACCCTGCGCCGCGAAACCTCTCAGCGCGACGTGCTGCCCGCTCCCTGCCGCGCGTCCTCCTGCCCGAGGACGAAGCGCGCGAACCGCTTGACCCGGATGTTCTCCCCCGTCCTGGCGATGACGGAGTGGATCAGCTCCCGGACCGACACGTTCGGGTCGCGCACGAACGGCTGCTCCATGAGGCAGAATTCCTGGTAGAACTTCTCCATCTTGCCGTGCACGATCTTCTCGACGACGGCGTCGGGCTTCCCCGTGGCGCGCGCCTGCTGCCGGTAGATGTCCCGCTCCTCCTCCAGGACCGCCGGGGTGACCTCCTCGCGATCCACGAAGCGCGGCTCGGAGGCCGCGACGTGCATCGCCAGATCCTTGACCAGCGTCTGGAAGTCGGCGGTCCGGGCGACGAAGTCGGTCTCGCAGTTCACCTCCACCAGGACGCCTATCCGGCCCCCGGCGTGGATGTAGGCGCCGACCGCGCCCTCGGTGGTCGCCCGCGCGGCGCGCTTGGCCGCGGTGGCCTGGCCGCGCTGCCTCAGGATCTTGTGGGCCGCCTCGAGATCGCCCCGGGCCTCGACCAGGGCGGACTTGCAGTCCATCATCGGCGCCCCGCTGCGCTCGCGGAGCTCCTTCACCATCGTGGCGTTGATCTCCATGACTCCTCTTCGCCGACTCCTCGGCGGGGCTCGGATGGACCGGGCGGGGCGTGGACGGCGGGCGGGGCGGAGCCTATTCGGTGACGGCGCGTTCCCCGGGGGACGCCGCCTTGCGCTCCGCGCCTCCCTCGAGCTCGAGGGCCGCCTCCGTCTCCGGCTCCACGGTGGCGGGTTCGGGCGAGTCGCCCGTCGCGCCGCGGGCCGGAGGCTTCCGGCGCGGCGCGCTCCGGCGCCCGTCGCCGGCCGCGGCCCGTCGTGGCGGGCGGCCCGCGGACTCGCCGCCGATGGCCGGCATGCCGGTGACGGCCACCGGCCCGCCGGCGGCGGCGACGGCGGCCTCCTGGGACTCCTGCTCCCCCTCCCGCTTCTCGAAGAGGCTGCGCCCCTCCAGGATCGTGTCGGCGATGCGGCCGGCGAACAGCTTGATGGCACGGATGGCGTCGTCGTTCCCCGGGATCGGGTAATCGATGTCCTCCGGGTTGCAGTTGGTGTCGACCACCGCCACGACCGGGATCTCGAGCTTGCGGGCCTCCTGGACGGCGATGTGCTCCTTCTTGGGATCGATCACGAAGAGGGCGTCCGGCAGCCGGTCCATCGTCTTGATGCCGGTCAGGACCTTGGCCAGCTTCGCCCGCTCCTTCTCGAGCTGCAGGAGCTCCTTCTTGGTGTAGCGTCCCTCGATCGGGTTCTCGAGGAAGTTCTCCAGCCAGCGGAAGCGCTCGATGCGCTTCTTGATCGTGCGGTAGTTGGTGAGGGTGCCTCCCAGCCAGCGCTGGTTCACGAACGGCATGCCGGCCCGGATCGCCTCCTCGGCGATGATCTCCTGGGCCTGCCTCTTCGTGCCGACGAACAGGATCGTCCGCCCCTCGGTTGCGATCCGCGCCACGAAGTCGAGCGCCTCGCGGAACTTGATGAGGGTCTTCTGGAGGTTGATGATGTAGATGCCGTTCCTCTGGCCGAAGATGAACTCGCGCATCTTGGGGTTCCAGCGCTTCGTCTGGTGCCCGAAGTGCACGCCGGCCTCCAGCAACTCCTTCATCGTGACCGCCGCCAAAGCTCCCCCCTCTCCTTCATGGGCGCGGGCCGCGCGCGGCCCGGCGCCGGATCAGCGTTTCGAGAACTGGAACCGGGCCCGCGCCCCGCGCTGCCCGTACTTCTTGCGCTCCTTCACGCGCGAGTCGCGCGTCAGGAAGCCGGCCTCCTTGAGGCGGGGCCGCAAGGCCGGATCGAACTCGACCAGGGCCCGGGCGATCCCGTGCCGAACCGCACCCGCCTGCCCGGTCTCGCCGCCGCCGCTCACGTTCACCAGGACGTCGAACTTGTCCAGCGTCTCGGTGAGCGCCAGCGGCTCGCGCGTCACCCGCTGCAGCGCCGTCGTGTGGAAGTATCCCTCGATCGGCCGCCGGTTGACCACCATGCGGCCCGAGCCGGGCCTGAGATAGACGCGCGCGGTCGCCGTCTTGCGCCGCCCCGTCGCGTAATACTGCGCCACCACCATCGTTCCTTCCTCTCGCTCCGGGAGCTAGCCCCGGAGGGCGATCGCTTCCGGCTTCTGGGCCTGGTGCGGATGCTCGGGACCGGCGTAGACCTTGAGCTTCATCCCCTGACGCCGTCCCAGGCGCGTCTTAGGGAGCATCCCCTTCACCGACCACTCGATGAGGCGCGTCGGCCTCGATTTGAGGACCTTTCCCGCCGCCACCTGCTTGAGCCCGCCGGGATAGCCCGTGTGCCAACGGTAGAACTTCGTGTCGCCCTTGCGGCCCGTGAGGCGGACCTTCCCGGCGTTGATCACGATCACGAAGTCGCCCGTGTCGGCGAACGGGGTGTAGGCGGGACGGTGCTTGCCCATCAGGGCGCGGGCGACGTAGGTCGAGAGGCGGCCGAGCGTCTGGCCCGCGGCGTCGACGAGGATCCACTTCCGCTCCGCGTCCGCCTGCTTGCACATATAGGTGGCCATCGCTCCCGAACCCTCTCCTGACAAAGAAACCCCTTTGTAGTAGGGCGTCATTGTCGCAGGTCGTCGCGAGGACTGTCAAGTCCCGCGCCGCGTCCTACGTCCCGCGCTCCCCGAGGAGCAGCGCCAGGATCGCCTTTTGCGCGTGCAGGCGGTTCGCCGCCTGCTGGAAGACGACCGAGGCCTTCGAGTCGATCACCTCGTCCGTGACCTCCTCGCCGCGGTGCGCCGGCAGGCAGTGCATGAAGATCGCCCCCGGTCCCGCCCTGGCCATCACCGAGGCGTTCACCTGATACGGCCGGAAGGCGACGACGCGCGCGTCGTGCTCCGCCTCCTGCCCCATGCTCGCCCAGGTGTCGGTGTAGACGACGTCGGCCCCGGCGACCGCCGCCTCGACGTCGTGTCCCGCCTCCAGGCGCGCGCCGGTCACGGCCGCGTCCTCCCGGGCCTGCCGGACAACGTCCGCGTCCGGCTCGTATCCGGGCGGGGTGGCGGCGCGCAGGTGCGCCCCCAGCTTGGCCGCCGCGTACATCAGGGAATGCGTCACGTTGTTGCCGTCGCCGACGTAGGCCACCTTGACCCCCTGGGTGCGGCCGAGGGCCTCGCGGATCGTCAGGAAGTCGGCCAGGGCCTGGCAGGGATGCAGGTGATCGGAGAGGCCGTTGATCACCGGGACGGTGGCGTGACGGGCCAGATCGACGATCGCCTGGTGCGAGAAGGTGCGGGCCATGATCCCGTCCACCATCCCCGACAGCGTGCGCGCCACGTCGGGGATGCTCTCCCGCGCCCCCATCGAGATGTCGGCGGGCGCCAGGTTGATGGCGTGGCCGCCGAGCTGCGTCATCCCGGCCTCGAAGCTGACCCTCGTGCGCAGGGACGGCTTCTCGAAGATCATCGCCAGCGTCTTGCCCGGGAGGGCATTGCGGTACGTGGCCGGTGACGTCTTGATGCGGACCGCGAGGTCGAGGATCCCGGACACCTGCTCGCGCGCCAGGTCGTGGATCGAGATCAGGTCGGGGATCGGCCGCATCTCAGGATCCCGTCCGGCGCGCCGCCCCGCGGGCCGCGGCGCGCGCCACGATCCGGGTCCCGGCCCGCCCGCGCACCCCTTCGGACAGGCGTGACGCCGAGGTGATCAGGACCTCCCGCCCGGTCGCCTCGACGAAATCGATGGCCGCCCGGATCTTCGGGCCCATGCTCCCCTCGGGGAACTCCCCGCCTGCCTGGTGCGCCTCCGCCTCCCCGGTGTCGAGGCGGCGCAGCGCCTTCTGGTCGGGGCGCCCGTAATGGATCGACACGTGGTCGACCCCGGTCAGGATCACGAAAAGGTCGGCCTTGAGCTCGGTGGCGACGAGGCCGGCGGTGTAGTCCTTGTCGATCACCGCCTCCACCCCGCGCAGGTCGGAGCCGCGCGGCGTCCGGTAGACCGGGACGCCGCCGCCCCCCCCGGCGATGACGATGCGCCCCGCCGCCACCGCCTCGCGGATGGCGTCGATCTGCGGCACCTCCAGGGGCCGCGGGGACGGGACCACCTTGCGCCAGCCGCGTCCCGCGTCCTCCACCATGTTCCACCCCTGCTTGTGCATCAGCTCCTCGGCGCGGAAGCGGGCGTAGAAGGGGCCGATCGGCTTGGTGGGGCGGCGGAACCCCGGGTCGTCCGGATCGACCACCACCTCGGTCAGGAGGGTGACGACCTCCTTGCGGATCCTCTGCCGGCGCAGCTCGTTCGAGAGCGCCCCCTCGAGCATGTAGCCGATGCTCCCCTGCGAGGCGGCGACGCAGACGTCCAGGGAGAGCGGCGGGACCTTGTTCACCGCCTCCTCCATCTGGATCAGGATGTTGCCGACCTGGGGACCGTTGCCGTGGACGAGGACGAGCTCGTAGCCGTCCTTCAGGACCGGCAGCAGCGAGCGCGCGGTCTCACGCGCGTTCTCCAGCTGCTCCCACTGCGTCCCCTCCTGCCCTTTCTTGATCAGCGCGTTGCCGCCGAAGGCGACGACGGCGACGCGGCGACGCGGCCTCAGGGGAGCCTCGCGAGGACGTCGTCGAGGTCCGGCTTGCCGATCTCCTGCAGCTCGTAGGAGACCCGCAGCGCCGGCTTGTCGAAGTGGATCGTCCGGCGCAGATCGATCGGCGTGGCGATCAGCACCAGGTCGCAGTCGACCCGCTCGATGGTCTGCCGCAGCTCGGCCATCTGGGCCTCTCCGTATCCGACGGCGGGGAGGAGGGTGCCGATGCCGGGATACTTCTGGAAGGTGCGGGCGATCGAGCCGACGGCGTAAGGCCTCGGGTCGACGAGAGAGGCCGCGCCGAACCGCTGCGCCGCAATCACCCCGGCGCCGTAGCGCATCTCGCCGTGCGTGAGGGTCGGGCCGTCCTCCACCACCAGGACCCGCTTGCCGCGGATCGCCGCCGGATCCTCGACGGTGACCGGCGAGGCCGCCTCGATCACGAGGGCCCTGGGGTTGAACTTGGCGATGTTCGCCTTGACCTCCTCGATCCCCTTCTTGTCGGCGGTGTCGATCTTGTTGATGACGATGCAGGAGGCCCGCCGGAAGTTGGCCTCGCCGGGATGGTAGGCGAGCTCGTGCCCGGGGCGGTGCGGGTCGACGACGACGATCTCCACGTCCGGGCGGTAGAACGGCAGATCGTTGTTGCCGCCGTCCCAGACGATGACGTCGGCCTCCTTCTCCGCCTCGGCCAGGATGGCGGCATAGTCGACGCCGGCGTAGACCACCGTGCCGTTCTTGATGTGCGGCTCGTACTCTTCGCGCTCCTCGATCGTGCACTCGTAGCGATCGAGATCCTCGAAGGTGGCGAAGCGCTGCACCCGCTGCTTGACCAGGTCGCCGTACGGCATCGGGTGGCGGATGGCCACCACCTTCCGTCCGCGCTCCAGCAGCTTCAGGCAGACGCGGCGCGTCGTCTGGCTCTTGCCGGCGCCGGTGCGCACGGCGCAGATCGACACGACCGGCTTCTTCGACGCGAGCGCGGTGGCGTTGAACCCGAGGAACTCGAAGTCGGCGCCCGCCGCGATCACCTGCGACGCCCGGTGCATCACGTACGTGTGGGAGATGTCGGAGTAGGCGAAGACGACCAGGTGGACCCCCAGCTTCGGGATCAGCTCCCCGATCTCCTCCTCCGCGAAGATCGGGATCCCTCCGGGGTAGCGGGCCCCGGCCAGCTGCGGGGGGTAGCGCCGGTCGGTGATGTTCGGGATCTGCGTCGCCGTGAACCCGACCACCTCGTACGCCGGGTTGTCCCGGTAGCAGACGTTGAAATTATGGAAGTCGCGCCCGGCGGCGCCCATGATGATGACACGTCGCGCGTTCATGCGACCTCGTGCGTCGCGGGCCCTACCGGCACGTCGAGAACGGGGGCAGGAGTCGCTCCGAAAAAAAGCGGAGGAGCAACCGCGAACCGCGGATAGCTCCTCGGGGCATCCGAGACGGCGGATGTCTCTGGCGCAAGGCCGTGACTATAGCAGAGACGGGCCTGTTGTCAAGGTTTCGCGGGGTCCGAGGGTTCCCCGGTTCCGTCGGGGCGGCGTCTCTGCACCTCGGATCGGGGATGCCTCAGGCGCTCCTGGCGATCGGGTGCGGCAGCTGCAGGTGCTCGGGGAGGACGCAGTCCCCCTCGCCGAGGATGAGCGCCCGCTCGATGGTGTTCTCCAGCTCGCGCACGTTCCCGGGCCAGGAGTGGGCCTGGAGCGCCGCCAGCGCCTCCGGGGCGAGGCTGATCGGCCCGCGCCGCTTCTGCTCCGCCGCGAACTTCTTCACGAAGTGGCTGGCGAGGACCGGGATGTCCTCGCGCCGATCGCGCAGCGGCGGGACGGTGATCGGGAAGACCGAGAGGCGGAAGTAGAGGTCCTGGCGGAAGGCGGCCGAGGCGACCTGCGCCTTGAGGTCCTTGTTGGTGGCCGCCACGAGGCGGATGTCGACGCTCCGGGTCTCGGTCCCCCCGACCCTCTCGAACTGCCTGTGCTCGATCACCCGGAGGACCTTCCCCTGCAGCGCCGGGAACAGATCGCCGATCTCGTCCAGGAAGAGCGTTCCCCGGTCGGCGATCTCGAACTTCCCCCGCTTGGTGGCGACCGCCCCCGTGAACGCCCCCTTCTCGTGTCCGAACAGCTCGCTCTCCAGCAACCCTTCGGGGATCGCCGCGCAGTTGATCGCCAGGAACGACTGCGCCTTGCGGCCGCTCAGGTGGTGCACGGCGCGGGCGAAGAGCTCCTTGCCCGAGCCGCTCTCCCCCTCGAGGAGGACGGTCGCCTCGGTGGGAGCGACGCGCCGCACCTGGTCGAGCGCCCGCTTGAGGGCCGCGCTCTCGCCGACGATCTCCGGGAACCGCAGCTCGCTCGAGAAGCGCTCCTTGAGCAGAAGGTTCTCGCGCAGGAGGCTTCGGTGCTCGAGCGCCCTGCGCACGAGGGCCAGGAGGTGATCGTTGTCCACGGGTTTCTCCAGGTAGTCGTACGCCCCTTCCCGCATGGCGCTCACGGCGTCGCGGATGGTGCCGTAGGCGGTCATCAAGATCACCGGCATCTCGGGGTCGGCCTGCACCGCCGCCTTCAGCACCTCGTGGCCGTCGGCGCGGGGCAGCCTCAGGTCCGAAAGCACCATCGCGAAGCGGTCGCGACGGATCTTCTCGACCGCCGCCCGGCCGTCCGGGGCCTCCTCGACCCCGAACCCCTCCGCCTCGAGCGTCTTGCGCAGGACGGCGCGCAGGTTCTCCTTGTCCTCGACGATCAGGATCCGCTCGGCCTGCCTCACCGGGTTTCCTTCTCCCGCTGGGTGCGGGTCTCAATCCGGACGAGGTCCTGCTGCAGCTTCGCGAGATCTTCCTCGGCCGTGGTGATCTCCTCCTCGACCTGCGCCAGGAGCTCCTTCGGCTTCAGGGTGGCGTCCTTCTCCTTGTCCTCGTCGGTCTGCGCGGGCGGCAGGTTCGGGAAGAAGCCCATGACCGGCGCGGGGCCCTTGCCCGGAGCCCGGGTGTGTCCGACCTGGAGCGGCGCCGGGTTCTGGATCGCCTCCTTCTTCGCCTTGAGATAGTCGAGGCGCGCCTGAGCCTGGGCGATCTTGTCGCGCAGAGCCTGGATCTGGTCGGCGCGGAACTTCTCCATCGCCTCGCGGTCGCGGGACGACCTGAGGGGGTCCTCCGGAGTCGCGGTCTGCGTAACCGGGGCCGGCTTGGGGCGGCGCTTCCTGGCCGGCTGGCTCGCCGCCGGGGAGCCCGGGGGGCCGACGGGGTCGGCCCCGGCTCCCAGCCCCGGCGGGGCCGGCGGGCCCTGAGGGCCGGCCGGCTCATCCTCCTCGGCCGCCGCCTCCTCCACCCGTGCCCCATGAAATCTCTTGAGGTCGTCGTCGGTGAAGCTCAGCGCCGGTGAGCCACCAGTGCGCTCCGCTCCGGGTCGGGGCGGGCTCGAGGGGGTTGGGGTCGGGGCCGGTGGCGCGGACGGCGTGGGGGAGGCGGCCGGTGAGGCCGAAGCGATCGGGGCGGGCGTCGAAGTGGCGGGGCGCTTCCTGTCGGTCTTCTCCTTGCGCGCGGCCTGTCCCGCGCGATTCTGCGCCTCATCCCCGCCCTGACTGCCGCCTGTGGAGGGCTGATCTCCCCGGCCCGCGGAGGCCGCCGGCCGGGCCTGGTCGAAGATGATGAGGAGGCCGAGAAGGAGGCCGGCGAGAAACGGCATGACCGGGCGCCCGGACATGCTCCGGCCGCCCGGGGGAGAGGGGGGCGATGTCGAGAATTGGCCCATCCGTTCCTCCCGGCCGCGTCGCCGATGACGGAAATGTAGGTTCCGGTGGAGGCCGGATCAAGCCGGCCGGGATCGCCGGCCGGCCTGGATCACAGGTCGGTCTCCCAGACCGAGATGATGACCCGCGGCATCGGCATCCCTTTGCGCGGCCAGCCGCCCTTGATCAGGCTCTCGTCGAAGTAGAAGTGCGGCGTCCCGGCGGAGGTCTGAGTCACCCCCTGGTTCGCGACGAGTGAGCCGAAGTAGTTGGCGTTCCCCTGGGCATTGAAGGTCCCGCTGTTGTACATCACGCCGTCGAGGACGACGTTGTCCTGGAACGGCAGGCCGATGTTGTCCTGGACCGGCGAGGCGGCGGCGGTCATGCTGCAGGAGGACGGAGGGCTGCCGGTCGCGGTGCAGGTGGCCGCGTCGGTGCAGTAGCAGCTCTTGCTCTCCGGGTCGAAGAAGCTGTGGGCCGCCACGGTACCGTCCTTGATCGTGTAGGTTCCGGTTCGCGTCCCCGGATAGTCCAGATTCACGAAGCCGGAGCTGTCTCCTGGCTCCCCGGGTGGGAGGAGCGTGTGCGTCGATCCGCTGCTGCCCGACCCGGTCGTCGCCCACGACTTCATGTTCATGTAGACGAACCCGACGGCCCCCAGCCAGCCATCGGCGTTGGAGATGCTCAGGTCCGGTGTCAGGTTGGTGTAGCCGGTCTTGGCCGTCGGCGGTCCGGGATACTGCGGATCGGTGTAGTTCCCGAACGGCGCGCCGGAGTCGGTCGTGTCGAAGAAGTAGATTCCCGCCTTGTTGGCGGTGGCGTTCACGAAGGAGGTCGCGGTCCCGGTTCCGTCGAGGAGCCACTGGTCGGCGCTGCCGCCGTACTTGTAATAGTAGGCCCCCTTGACGCCGCTCTGGGCGATCGACTTCCAGATGCCGTAGTCGAACGTCGGGCAGATGGTGGGCGTGTTTTGGAACAGGTTGCTGTGGTCCTGGGCGATCGGCGCCGTGGAGCTCCAGGGCCAGGGCTGTGCGTCGCCGGAGTTCACCATCGTGGGGTTGTAGGCGCCGACGAGACCGGCCCCGGCGATGAACTTGAACCAGGGGTCCTCGATCGACTGCGTGTTGTTGGTCGTGGCCCAGGAGGCGAGCGTCGGCGTGCTGATGTAGGTGAACGGGTCGTTCGGGTTGTACGGCAGGCCGCTGTTGATCGCGGCGTTCATGCTGGTCGGCAGGCTGGCGGCCGTTTTGGACGATGCGGTCCCCCAGTGCACCTCGAAGTTACCGCCGTAGGTCAGGTCGGCGCACGACTGGAGCGGCCCGACCGGCCCCGGGACCGGGATCTCGTTGACCACCGCCTTCACCACGCGCGTCGCGATCTGCCGCTGCTGTGAGGTCCCGGGGTAGATGAAGACTCCCCCGATCACCTTCACCGTGGCGACCCCCATCCGGGTCGGCAGGCCGCCGATATTGACGATCGGCGGCGAGTAGACCTCGATGCGCGAGATCCTGGCCCTGAGGCTCGGCGACGGGAAGTTCGGGAAGAGGGTGTCGTTGACGGTGTCGAGGTGCGACTGATTGACGACCAGGTCGGGCCCCAGCGTGGCGTTGTTCGGGTCGGGGTCGGTGCCGGTCTCGCAGCCGATGAAGGCATCGACGTTGCTGCCGCGGTAAAGCCGGTCGAAGATGGCGCCGGTGCTCTGCTTGTATTTCGGCTTCCCGGAGCTGCCGTCCTGGA
>WNGM01002839.1_pt1 | contig 13913 bp, 10 predicted proteins | sample 5400571 | NCBI WGS metagenome assembly WNGM01 (sample SAMN13153378, study PRJNA577476) | soil metagenome | isolation source: 100 cm soil or saprolite under Garry oak tree replicate 2 | place: USA:California | collected 2016-06-15
CACACGAGCCGCGCCTTCGGGTGGATGCGCGGCACCGCCGCCGCGTCCGCGGGGCTCACGTCGCCGCTCCCGGGAGCGACCCTCGCTCCACCGCGTCCAGCAGGCACCACAGCACGTCGCACTTGAACTCGAGCGCCGCAACCGCGCGGTCCCGCTCGGCGCGGCTCGCGCACCGCTCGGTGACGAGGCTCAGGGCATACTCCGCGTCGCGGGGCGCCTGCCGCAGCCGGTTCCGGAAGTACTGCAGCCCGTCCGGGCCCACCCATTTGTAATGCTCGAGAATCGCGCCGAGCCGCTCCTTCACGATGAGTGGGGCGAACATCTCCGTGAGCGACGCCGCCACGGCCTCGAGCCACGGCTGCGAGCGGCAGAAGGTGACGTACGCGTCCACCGCGAAGCGGACCCCCGGCAACAACCGGCGCTGGCTCGTCAAGTCCGCCCGCGGCACGCCCATCGCCTCGCCGAGACGCAGCCACGCCTCAATGCCGCCTGCTTCACCCGGACAGCCGTCGTGGTCGATGATCCGCTGAATCCACTGCTGCCGGACCTCGCGCTCGGGGCAGTTGGCGAGGATGAGCGCGTCCTTGACCGGAATGTTGATCTGATAATAGAACCGGTTCGCCACCCAGAGCTGGAGCGCCTCCCGCGACAGCTCGCCGCGGTGCATCCGCTGGTTGAAGGGATGAAGGTGGTGGTAGCGGCGTTCGAGCACCGCACGCAGCCGGCCAGCGAGTTCGTCGCTCACAGCTCGAACTCCATGGCATCTTCCCCTACGACGATCCCCGCCGCTTCAACCCGCGCCCGCTCGGCCGAGCTGCGGCAGAGAATCGGATTCGTGTTGTTGATGTGTACCAGGACCACGCGCTTCGCGCCGAGTCGCGGCAGGAGCTCCAGGCTCCCGCCCGGCCCGCCCACCGGAAGGTGGCCCATCTCGCGCGCGCCAGGCGCGTCCCCACCCACTCCCGCCGTACGGAGCTCGTCGTCCGACCAGAACGTGCCGTCGAACAGCAGCACATCGGCGCCCGCGGCCACGCTCCGCACCGCGTCGTCCAGCGCGCCCGCCGTCGGAACATAGGCGAGCGTTCCCCCGGTGCGCTCGTCCGTGAGCCGCAGGCCGACATCGAACGTGGCGGCGCCCACCGCACGCGCGTACCTGGGAGGACGGCGCGCGACGGCCGCCGCGCGGCACGAGATCCCGAGCGGCGCCCCCGCCGCGTCCGCGAGCGCCACCGCGCCACCGTCCGGCAGCACGCGCGGCTCGACGCCGGCGTAGGCGGAGAGCACGCGATAGAGCGGCCACTGGTCCCCGAGCAGGGCGGCCACGCCGGCGGGCGCATATACGGGGAGCCGCGCCGCGCTCTCCCGCAGCAGCAGCAGGCCGAGGGTGTGGTCGATTTCGCCGTCCGTCAGGACGACCGCCCCCACCGGTGTACCGCGCGGGCCGGAGGGCCAGAGCGCGCGATGTGCGGCGAGCTGCGTGCGGAGGTCCGGCGAGGCGTTCAGCAGAATCCAGCGCGTGCCGTCGGCGCTCACCGCCACGGACGACTGGGTGCGGGCGCGGCCGCCGTTTCTGGCCGCGGTACAGTTGGGGCAGCCGCAGTTCCACTGCGGGACGCCGCCACCTGCCGCCGAGCCGAGGATGATCACGCGCATTGAACAAAGAGGCCGGGTTCGTCACCCGGCCCCTCGCTCAGCTGTGCCAGCCTGGTTCAGGCGTTGCCGGCGTACGCGCCGACCTCCATCCCCAGCTCCACGACCTCGAATTCGGGCTTCGTCCACGACATGGTATATCCTCCAGAAGCGGTAGTGGTCGACACTAGCTACCACTTGCCTCATGTGCACGCGTCGTGCCAGTCATCATCGGACCGCGTCACACGCTCACAACACCCTCCCTCGCAAGCAGTTGACGCGCGCGACCATGGCGCCGCGCGCCGCCCTGCGAGCGGGGGTAGGTGAGGGATTTGACCCCACTCTGGGTGTTATCACCCAGCGTCACGGTTGCAGCCCGAACTTCTTCAATCGGTAACGCAGCGTATCGCGCGAAATCCCGAGACGCTGAGCGGCCTTGGTCTGGTTGCCGCCGGCCTCGCGGATCGCTTGCTCGATGAGAGACTTCTCCCACTGCGCCAAGTCGACGCCGGGCGGCGGCAGGGCCGGGTCGGCGCGTGCCGGGAGGGGCTCGGCCGACACGGCGCCGACAGGGTTAGTCAGCGACAGGTGCTCGACGTCGAGCACGGGACCCCGACTCCAGAGGACGGCCCGCTCGATCACGTGACTCAGCTCGCGGATGTTTCCGGGCCACGGATAGGAGAGCAGCGCGGCGCGCGCCGGAGCGCTGATCTCTCGCACCACCTTCCCGTACTTGGCGTTGAGCACGCGCAGGAAGTGCTCGGCCAAGAGCAGCACGTCCTGGCCGCGCTCGCGCAGGGGAGGCACGTGTAGCACGATCACCGCCAGGCGGAAATAGAGATCTTTGCGGAACCGTTCCTGACGCACCTCGCGCTCAAGATCACGGTTGGTGGCCGCGATGATGCGCGCGTCGATCTTGCGCTCCCGCACGCTGCCCACGCGCCGTACCCGGCGCTCCTCGATCGCCCGCAACAGCTTGCCCTGCACGGCAAGGTCGACATCGCCGATCTCGTCGAGGAAGAGGAATCCGCCCTCCGCCGCCTCCACGAGACCGGGCTTGGACTGTTTGGCATCCGTGAAGGCGCCCCGCTCGTAGCCGAACAGCTCGGCCTCCATGAGCGTCGCCGGCAAGGCCGTGCAGTTGACCTCGATGAACGGCCGCATGGTCCGGGGGCCGGAGGCGTGGATGGCGCGTGCCAGGAGGCCCTTGCCACTACCCGTCTCGCCCGTGAGGAGCACGGGCGGGGTCTCCTCCAGAGCGGCGATCTGGCGCGCCCGCTCCAACACGGCGCGGATCGCCGGCGACTGGCCCACCATGCCCTCGAACCCGACGTCGCGGGCGGCGCGACGGCGGTAATAGGACAGCTCCTGCTTCAACAGACGGTCTTCACGAGCGCGGTCGGCCAAGAGCTTCAGCTCCTCCAGGTCCACCGGCTTCTTGACGTAGTCGAAGGCCCCCAGCTTCACGGCCTCGACGGCGCCCTCGATCGAGCCGTAGGCCGTCATGATGACGACCGGTATCACCGGGTCGAACTCGCGGATCCGCTTGAGGAGATCGAGCCCGCTCATGCCCGGCAGCCGGACGTCGGCGAAGACGACGTCCGGCTGCAGGCTCCCGAGAAGTTGCAGCGCCTGCTCGCCGGTGCCGGCCACTTCCGCCTCATAGCCGTGGTCGGCCAGAAAGGCCTTGGCCGACCGCGCCAGCGTGTGCTCGTCGTCGACGATCAGGACGGTCGAGCCGCTCATGCGACGTTCCGATCGCTGTTGGCGGCCGGCAGCCAGATGCGAACGGTCGTGCCGCGGCCGACCACGCTGGCGATCTCCAACCGGCCGCTGGCTTCCTCGACGTAGCGTTTGGCGATCGCGAGGCCGAGACCCGTGCCCTCCGGTCGCGTCGTGAAGAACGGCTCGCACACGGTGGCCAGAATCTCCGCCGGAATCCCGCCGCCCGCGTCGGTGATCTCGATGACGACCCCGTGCGCGCCGTCCGCGCCGCCCTCGGCCCGCGCCTCAATCCCGAGCCGCCCGCCGTCGGGCATGGCATCGAGGGCGTTCGACACGATCTCGGTCAACGCCTGTTCGAATCGCGTGGGATCGACGCGAATCTCCGGCAGCGCCGCCGCAAAGCGCACCGCCAGCTCGACCCGGCGCTGGCGCAGCAGGTCGGAGCAGCCAGCGAGCGCGCCCTCGACCAGCGCCCGTGCGCTCTCCGGAAGCGGGTGGAAGGGAGCGGGTCGGGAGAACGCCAACAGGTGGGCAATCCGCAGATCGAGGCGATCGACCTGCTCGACGATGGCGTGCAACTGCTCGCGGGCGGCCGGGGCCTCGACGCGGTGCTGGGCGAGCTGGGCGGCCGCGCGCAGGCTCGCCAGCGGATTGCGGAGGCCGTGGGCCACGCCCGCGGCCATCTGCCCGATGGAGGCGAGCTTCTCGGACTGGACCAGCCGCGCGCGGGATTGGCGCAGCTGCTCCGTCATCAGCGCGAACGCGCGTGCGAGGTCGCCGATCTCGTCGCGCGATCGCGGCGCGATCGCATGGTCCAGGTCGCCCGCCCCCACGACGGCCATGGCCTGGCGCAGCTCGCCGAGCGGGCGCGCCAGACTGCGGGAAATGAGCCACGAACCCGCGAGGCCGGCCACCAGCGCGAGGAAGATGATCGACCACAGCACGCGGCGTTTCGCCTCCACGATCTGCTCCACCTGGGTCAGGGCTCGCTGGACGCTGAACTCGCGCGCCTGGCGGTAGATCTCGCGGTTCACCCCCGCCAAGGCGGGTTGCAGGCGCTCGACGAGCTCCTGCCGCGCGGCCAGATATGCCGCCTGGCGCTGCCCGGAATCGTAGAGCTTGAACACACGAGCCGCGACGGCGCGGATGTCGCCTTCGATGTTGCGGACGCCGTCCGCGAGCTTGATCTCGTCGGGAGGCAGCCCCGCCGCCCACCGATCAAGCCAGTAGTTCACCACTTGCTCGGTGAGCGGGAACTCCTTCTTGGCCGCGGGATCTCCGCTCAGGTAGCGCCACACCACCTGGGTCTGGTTGAACATCGCGTCTTCCACTTCCGCGTACGTCCGCGAGTGCGCCAAGCGCTGACCCAACACCTCCAGCGTGCCCCGCTCCAGCGTGTTGGTGCGAATCGCCTGGAGCCCCACGAGCAAGGCGGGGAGGACCATCAGGGAGAAGCCGAGCAGCAGCTTGCGCTGGAGGGTCACGGCTGCCTCATGCGATCGCTCCGAGAACGTCCTTCAAGACACCCAGCGTCCAGTCCACCGTCCCCTCGTCGTGCGCCAGCGACACGAAATTGTACGCGGTCCGCTTGAACAACAGCCCCCGCGCGGCGCAGCCCCGCGCGACGTCGCGCGAGATGGCATCGCTCGCGAAGTGCAGAAAGCACATTTCGGCAACCCCCCCGACGCCGGTCACGAGCTCGGCGTGCGCGCGGTGCAAGCGGTGCAGCCCGTGCAGCAGCCGCGTCCCGATCCGGTGGAGATGCCCGCACACGTCGTCGCGCACCATCACCTCGAGCGTCGCCTGCGCCGCCGCCAGGGCCACGCCCTCCGTTGCGAGCGTGGACGAGATCCACGTGCGTGCCGCCCCCGCCATCAGGTCGGCGCGCCCGCCCACGACCGCCAGGGGAAAACCGTTCGCGAGCGCCTTGCCGAGCGCGACCAGATCGGGCCGCACACCGTAGCGCTCGGCCGCGCCGCCCACCGCCAGCCGGAACGCGGTCTTGATCTCGTCGAACACGAGCACCGCGCCCACCCGCGCGGTTTCGGCGCGCAGCGTCTCGAGCCAGTCGCGCGTCGGCTCGACGACCACCACCGGCTCGACCACCACCACCGCCAACCGGTCGCCCACCTCGCGGATCAGCCGCCGAGTCCCATCCACGTCGTTGAACGGGACCTCGGCGTACAGCGCGCGCGTCGCGGCGGGCACTCCCTCCCCGCCCTGACACCAATCGAGCCAGCCGTGATACCCGCACCCGAGCACCCGCTCGCGCCCGGTGGCGACGCGCGCCAGCCGCACGGCCGCGGCCACCGCCTCGGCGCCGGTCTTGAGAAACCGCACCCGCTCGAGCCAGGGGATCGAGCGGGCCAGCGCCTCGGCCAGCTCCTCCTCCAGCACGGGCGGGAGCGGTCCCGCGACGCCCGCCACGATCGCCTGCTCCGCCGCGCGGTTCACCTCCGGATGCCCGTAGCCGAGCGCCACCGCGCCCAGCGCCATCACGTAGTCCAGGTATTCGCGCCCCTGCACGTCCCACACGCGGCACCCGGACGCGCGCACCATGCGCGTGGGGAGCCCCGGGTCCTCGTGCGGGGTCGCGCCCCCGAACAGGGCGTCGGGCCGTTTGCTACCGGTCGACGTGAATCCCGGAACGCGCCAGTCGCTCGCCATACTTGACGACCTCGATCGCCATAGCCCGGAACAGCTTCGCCTCCCGCTCGTCCAGCGGCGTGCGGTGCAATACCTCGCGCACCGTCCGCAGCACGCTCTCCGCCTGGCGCGTCTTGAAGAACTCGATCACCTGCAGCGCCGCCTCCACGTCGGCGAACAGCCGCTCCAGGTCCTCCACCTTGGCCGGCGGACCCTCGCGCCGCGGCGCCTTGAACGGGCGCGCCTCGTCGCCGCGCGCCTGCGCCAGCTCGTACAGCATCAGCACGACCGCGTGAGCGAGGTTGAGCGACGGGTAGGCCGGGTCGGTCGGCATCGTCACGACGCGATGGCACAAGTCGAGCGCCTCGTTGGGGAGCCCCTTGTCCTCGCGCCCGAACGCCAGCGCGACGACCCCGGCGTCCGCCTGCGCCAGAATCTCCCCCGCCGCGGCCCGCGGGCGCTGCAGGTTGCGTTTCGCGCTGCGGCCGCGCGCCGTGAAGCCCGCGACGTGGACGCAGTCCGCGAGCGCGTCCTCCAGCCGCTCGAATCGCGCCACACGCGCCAGGATGTCCTGCGTCTGATGGGCGATGCCCTCGATGCGGAAGGCGTCGTACTCCTGCGGCCGCACGAGCCGCAGGTCGCGGAAGCCGAAGTTCTTCATCGCCCGCACGACATGGGCGATGTTGACGAGCTCCTGGGGCTCGTGGAGCACCACGACGATGCTCATGAGCCAAACGCACACCGTGCGGAATGCGGAATGCGGAGTGCGGAGTGTAAAGGTGGGCGTCGCAAGGCGAACGACCTTGCCCTGCAATTCCGCACTCCGCACTCCGCGCTCCGCATTCGATTCATCCCACCAGCTCCAGTATCCCGAACTGCTCCGGCTCCTGCCGGTCGCCCCGGAGCCAGACCCAGCCATTGCCACCGCTCCACACGAGCTGGCCGGCGCGCCGCATGCGGTCGGGGAGCATTTCGTTAATGATAAGGTCGAACCCCACTCGCCCGCCGACGTGCGCGCGGTGCCACTCGGGCCAACGGACGGCGAGCGTCACGCAATACCCGTCGCGCGTGCGCCGCCACGCGCCGCGGGCCGCCTCGGGTGCGCCGGGCGAGTCGCCCGCCCCCCGCACCCGTAGCGGCCCCCCCCTGGCCTGACCGCCGTCCCTCCCGTCGGGCACGACCAGAAACCCGGCGACGTCGCCGCCCTCGGCGTCCCGCAGATACAGCTGCAGGCCGTCCGAATGGATGTCGTCTGGCTCGTTGTCGAGCCGCAGCGGCGGCGCGCCCGCGGGGCGGAAGCAGAGATCGGGCTTCCTCACGTCGACAGCGACGTATAGGGCGTCGTCGTCCCAACCGGCGTAAGCGACGGCGGAGAAATCCTCCGGCCCCGAGTACGGCTCCTCGCTGCGTCGGTACTGGTCTTCCAGCTCGAGCCGGAGCGGCTCGCTCGTGTCGAACCCGTCGACCGAGCCGTCGAGGGGCGGGGGCTGGCTCACGCGCAGCGCCGCGCCGACCGCCGGAGTCGGCCGGTCGAGTTCGAGCAGCGGCACCAGCGGCGGCTCGGGCTCGCGGGCGCCCCCGAGCCGCACGCGTCCCCCGCCCCCCCCGCCCGCCCCGCCCGAGTCCGTGGCGACCTCCCAGCCGACGGCGGTGACGGTGTGACGGTGGACGCCCTGGGCCGTCTCGACCTCGATCACGCCGCCGTGCGCGCGCACGCCGCGCACGACCGAGGCCTCGCCCACGGGCTCGAGCACGGTCACGAACCGGGCGCTCCGTCCGCGCGCCCGCGCCACGTAGAACGGCTGCCGCGTTCCGCCACCGGGTAGTCCCGGCCCCTCGGCCCGCAGCAATTCGCCCTCGAACAGCAGGAACGCCCTGAGGATGCGTGCGCCGCTGGCGAGCTCGAGCGTGACCGGCCCCCCCGCGCCGGGTACGAGCTGCTCGACGCGGGACACGAACTCATCGGCAAGCTCTCCCGCCGCCCAGACCCGACCCGTCTCTCCTCCCACGTCCCCTCGTCCTTGGAAATGCCACGGCAGCTCGACCACGTGGTCGCCCCGGCTGGCGAGCTCCACCACGTCGAGCACGTACGCCGGACCGGACACGACGGTGCGCCTCACGTCGCCGTAGCGGCCGCGGGTCCAGGCCCACTCCCCGGGCGCGTCGAAGGTCTCGCACGTCGCGTCCCCAGGCGGTTGGGACGCGCCGTCGAGCCGGGGCGCGTTGTGCGCCAGCGTGGCGCGATACCAGAAGAGCTCCCGCGTCACGTACGACCCCGTGCCCGGATCCGGGAGCCAGTGCACGCCGTCGGCGTGCAGCGTGAGGTGCAGCCGATCCGGGTGCCCGTGCCCGCCGCCGAACGGCCCGCACTCGAGGCTCACGTAGCGGCTTCCTCCCCCGGCGCGCAGCACGGCGAGCCCCTGCGATGCGAGCAGCACGCTGGTGGGAGACCAGGCGGGAGCGTCCGCGGGCAGCTCGGGCGCCATGAAGAGGAGGGACCACCACGAGAGTCTGCTCCGGGAGCAGGGAGCAGGGAGCGGTCCGATGGGTGCATCATGGAGATACGACTCGAACAGCTCGGGCTTCCGTGCAGGCCCGCCGTACAGCGCATGAAGCCAGCTCTCGAGTTCCCTGCTCCCCGCTCCCTGCTCCCTGCTCCCGAGGGTTGCTAGCCCGATCTCCCACGACTCGAGGTACATCGGCTGCGCCAACGAGACTCCGAAGCGCGAGTCCTTACGCGCCGGGAACGAGAAGTCCGGGAGCGCGGAGCGCGGCGGCGCGAGCAGCGCCGCCGTGAGCCGCCCCGCGAGCCGCGGCTCGGTGGCGATGTCCACACCCGCTTCGCGCGCCCACGCCGCGCCGGTGAGCAGCCCGCGCAGCGCGAACAGATGGTAGTTCTCTCCCTCGTACCACGTGCCGTCGCGCCCGAAGCCGCGCAGCAGGTGCGCCAGCAACCCGGTGGGGCTCTCGATCGCGCGCTGCGCCAGCCCCTCGTCCGCGAACCACGCCGCGATCGCCGCCAACGCCGCGTTATTCCACGTCTGGCGGTTCGAGAACCCCTCGTCGTACTCGCCGATCAGGTTGGCGGCCTCGTCGGCCACCTGGCCGACGCCCTTCCCCGTAGCGTCGTCCAGCCGGCCGGACTCGCGCAACAGCACCGCGGCGGCGAGATAGCTGCAGATCCACAGCGACTCCAGGTACGTCGAGAAGAACAGCCGGCTCGGGCCGAGCACGTTGTCGCGGTTGGGGTAGCGCAGGTAGCTCCGGGCGTAGGCCCGGAGGATCTCGGACGCCCGGGCTGCCGCAGCGTCGTTGCCTCCCAGCGCCGCGAGGGTGGCGAGGTGGGCGGCGCGCTCCGCGAGCCAGAGGTGTTGATACCGGGCCCAGTGGCGGTCGTGCCGCTCGCCGCTGAACGTCTTGCCGCAGCGGGCGCAGCGGTGGGCGCCCGGGCTCCAGGGATCGAACACGAGCGGCGTGCCGTCCTCGGGGCACACGCCGCCATCGCTCGAGAGCAGCGCCTTCGCTTCCGGGACGTGCGGCATGCGCGCGAGCAGCGGCTCCGCGCGCTCGGTGAGGTGCGCCAGCAGCGCCGCGAGATCGGCCGAGCGCGCGATCTCGTCCTTCCGCGCCGCGAGCCGCTCGGCGGTCACCATGCCCGCACTCCCGCGTGCGCCCACCGCACCGGCAGCACGGTCGCACCGGCCGCGCGCGCCGCCGCCACCGCCGGCGCCGCATCGTCGCCCGTCACGAAGAACATCGCGCCTCCCGCCCCCGCCCCTGCCGCTTTGCCGCCGAGCGCGCCTGCGTCCGCCAGCGCGCGCTCGAGCCGGGCCATGTCCGGCGTGCACATCCCCGCGTCGAGCGCCTGCTGGTGTCGCCAGTTCTCGGTGAGCAGCGCGCCCACCCGCGCCACATCGGCCGCGCGCAACGCCTCCGCCATCGCCGCCGCCACGTCCTTGAGCGCCCGCAGCGCCCCGATCACCGCGCGGTTCCCCCCCTCGTACGCGGCCGCCACGCGCGCGATCGTCTCGCCCGAGACGCGCGACCGGCCGGTGTTGCAGAGGACGGTGCGCCGCTCCAGCGCAGCCGCAAACGCCGGGTCGAGCGTGATCGGCTCGATCCCGACGTCTGGATCGCGAAAGCTGAGCCGGTGGAAGCCGCCCAGCGCCGCGGCGAACTGATCCTGCTTGCCGCCCGGGAGCTTCGCTTCGACCGTCTCCAGGTACCACGCCTGCTCTGCGATCTCCCGGTCGGAGAGTCGCTCGCCGCGCGCGAGCGTGAGCGCCGCGACGAGCGCCACGTCGAGCGCGCCCGAGGCGCCGAGCCCGGCCCCGGGGGGCGCGTCGCAGCGGGTGGAGAGGGTGCAGGTCGCCTGCACGGGAAACATCCGCAACGCCGCCTTCAGCAGGTCGAGCCGCCCGTCCAGCACCAGGCCCCCGGAGTCGGCGCACTCGAGCTCCTGGCCCAGGTCTGCCGCCACCAGCTTGATCCGGGGTCCGCCCAGCTTCAGCTCGACCCGTGCCGAGAGGCCGATGGCGGCGTTGACGACGCCGCCGCCCTCGCGCGCCGAGAACGGCGGCACGTCGGTCCAGCCGCCGGCGAAGTCGAGCCGGACCGGCGCCGCGGCGTGAAACTCCGTCGGCAGGTCGTGGCGCCTCACGGCGCGACCTGCCACCCGGCCACCGTCGGCAGCTCCCCCCGCATGTCCATCCGCACGCCGAGCACCCGCCGGTTCATCCCCGCCACCCCACGGGCGTGATAAAGGAAAGCGACGGGCAGCGAATCGCGGAACATGCGCTGCGCCCGGGCGGGGTCGTCCGGGGCGGCGAGCCCCGTGAGGTCGGCGAGCGTCGTGAGATAGCCCAACCCCGGATCGCCCAGCGTCCCGATCACCGCCGCCTGGAAATCGCGCCGCCGGGGGTTCACCCGATCGAGGAACGCCGTGAGCTCGAGCTGCCGAATGGAGACGTCGAACCCGACGGCCGCGAGCCGGGCCTGGATCATCTGCTCGAGCGGCGCTTCGCCGCTGCCGACGGTGAGCAGCTCGAAGGCGATCCGCCGGCCGCCCAGCAGGCGGCGCGCCGAATCGGGATCGGTCGGGACGGGTCGCACGGGCACGTAGCCCGGCACGCCGGGCGGCACGGGTCCGTCGGCGACGGCACCGAACGCGTACAGATACCCATCGACGATCTCCCGGCGGTCGAGCGCGAACGCGACGGCGCGCCGCAGGCGCACATCGTCGAACGGCGGCCGCCGGGTGTTGAAGGCGATCCCGTACGGAAAGATCTCGGGGTATTCGAGCACCGCGAGCGCGGGGTTCTGGCGCACGAACGCGGCGTGGGCGGGCTGAATGCCGGCGAAGTCGATCTCCCCCGCGGTGAGCGCCGCCAGCTTCGTGGTGGGCTCGTCCACGACGACGACGACGAACCGCTCGAGCCGCGGCGGGCCGCCGAGCGCCGCCGGAAAATCGGGATTGGCGGCGAACACCCAGCGCCGGTTGGACTCGTGCGCCACGAACCGGAACGGCCCGTTTCCCACCGGCCGGTCGTTCCACGCCGCGCGCCGCAGCTCGGCGTGCGGGATCGAGTCGAGCAGGTGCGCCGGCAGCACGGCCAGGTCGGTGAGCACGTCGGGCAGCGCGCGCTGCGGCCGGTTGAATCGCAGGATCACAGTCGAGTCGTTCGGATCGTCCACGAAGGCGACGGACGCGAGGTCGTTGAGCCGCGGGTAGCCGGTGGCGGCGTCGCGCGCGGTGTTGATCGTCCAAGCCACGTCGCGCGCCGTCGTCGCGACGCCGTCGTGCCAGCGCACGCCGCGGACCAGGCGGAACGTGAGGGTCGTGCGGTCGCCCGACCACGTCCAGGTGCGCGCGAGATACGCCTGCGGGTTGAGCGCCGAGTCGTAGCGGACGAGGGTGGTGAGCAGGACGTAGCGCTGCACCTGCTTCGCGAGCGGATGGACGGCCAGCAGCGGATTGATGGTCTGCAGGTCGGCCCCGGACGCGTACACGACCGTCCGCCCCCGGCGCGCGGCGTCCGTCCCGCACGCGCCCCCCGCGAGCGCCGCCCCCGCGAGGGCGACCCACTGTGTCCGTCGCAGCACGCCCGGATTCTAGCGGCCCCCCGCGGGTCGCGCGAGATTCGGCGCATGCTCGCGAGGGTCGCCCGGCGCGTCGTGGCAGGCATGGCCGTGGTCGTGGGCGTGGTCACGCTCACGTTCTGCTTGTTGCAGCTCGCACCCGGGGACCCCGTCGCGCGGCTGCTCGGACCCGCGACGACCCCCGCCCAGCTCGCGGCCCAGCGCCATGCGCTCGGTCTCGACCGCCCGCTCGCGACCCAGTACGTCGCCTGGCTCGGCCGGTTCGCCCGCGGCGATTGGGGCCGGAGCATCGCCACGGGACGCCCGGTGCGGGAGCTGCTCGGCGAGGCGGTGCCGGCGACGCTCGAGCTCGTCGGACTGTCGCTGGTCTTGAGCTATCTCCTGGGCGTGGCCGTCGGCGCCGTCCAAGCGACCGCGGGCCCGCGCGTGGACACCGCGCTCTCCGTCACCACGGTGACGCTGTTCGCCCTCCCCGGCTACTGGCTCGGGCTCATGCTGGTGATGACGTTCACCTACTGGGCGCGCTGGCTCCCCGCCTTCGGCGCGACGGGTGTGGACGCCGACGTCCTCACCGGTTGGAGCCGCGTCGTCGACGAGCTGCGGCACCTCGCGCTGCCGCTCGTCACGCTCACGCTCATCGGTGTCGGCGGCACCGCGCGCTTCGTGCGGGGCGCGATGCTCGACGTGCGAGGGGAACCGTTCGTGCGCACGGCCCAGGCGAAGGGACTGGCACCGTTTCTCGTCACACGACGTCACGTCGCACGCAATGCGCTGATTCCGGTGATCACCCTGCTGGGCCTTTCTCTGCCGGCGCTGTTCTCGGGCGCGGTGTTCGTCGAGGCCGTGTTTGCGTGGCCCGGGATGGGACGGAAGCTCGTCGAGGCGGTCCAGGCGCGGGACTATCCCGTGGTGATGGCCGCGACCGCGGTGAGCGCGGTGCTGGTGGTGCTGGGGAATCTCCTCGCCGACGCGGGCGTCACCTGGAGCGACCCGCGGCTCCGACACCGGAGCCGCACCCGGTGAAGCGCCTGCTGCGCGACCGCCGCGCCGCATTCGGCGCCGCCGTGCTCCTGATCGTCGCGTGCGCGGCGGTCGCCGCCCCGCTCGTCTCAACTGGCGATCCTGCGGCGCAGCGCGACATCGTCGCGACGCGCTTTCTCCCGCCCCTCGCCACCGATGGCCACGGCGGCTTCCACCTGCTGGGCACCGATCGTTTCGGGCGCGACGTGTGGACCCGGCTCGTGTACGGCGCCCGTGTCTCGCTGGGCGTGGGGGTGCTCGCCGTGCTGCTCTCGATCGCGATCGGAGTCGCGGTGGGCGCGGTCGCCGGTCAGTGGGGCGGGCCGCTGCGCGCGCTGTTGCTCGGGCTCACCGACTTCGCGCTCGCGCTGCCGCGGGTCGTCCTGCTGCTGCTCCTCGCGGCGCTGTGGCGGCCGAGCGCCGCGCTGGTGATCGTCGTGCTGGGGCTCACGGGGTGGATGTCGGTCGCGCGCCTCGTGCACGGCGAGGTGCGCTCCCTCACGGCGCACCCGTTCGTCGAGGGGGCGCGCGCGCTCGGCGTGCCGCGCTATCGGGTGCTGTGGCGCCACATCCTGCCCAACGCGCTCACGCCGGTGATCGTCGCGGCCGCGCTGGGCGTCGGGAACGCGATCATGCTCGAGGCGGGGCTCTCGTTCCTCGGCCTCGGCGTGCAGCCGCCGACGCCGTCCTGGGGCAACATGATCGCGTCGGGGCGCGACACGCTCGTCAACGCGCCGTGGGTCGCGACGGCGCCGGGGGTCGCGCTGGTGCTCGTCGTGGTGGCGTGCACACTG
>WNGM01013695.1_pt1 | contig 13900 bp, 12 predicted proteins | sample 5400571 | NCBI WGS metagenome assembly WNGM01 (sample SAMN13153378, study PRJNA577476) | soil metagenome | isolation source: 100 cm soil or saprolite under Garry oak tree replicate 2 | place: USA:California | collected 2016-06-15
TCTCATTTCTACTGCGTTTCTGGTTCGGGATCCTTATTCTTTTTTCCTTTAACGCGGTGGTCTTCGGTGAAACGCTCGCCGGAATTGCAGAAGTCAATTTTCAGCTCACCATCCCATTGCAGGAATGGGTTGCCGCTTTAAGTTTGCCCTTCACCGCGCTGGCACTGATCGGTTTGGCGCTTCTGCTTTATCTCCTGACGCCAGAGAATTATCTCACGATTCGTCAAGCGTTACCGGGTGCCATCTTCTTTTCCATTGGCTGGATTATCGCGACCAAACTCTTTCAGATCTACGTGGCAAGATATGATCGTTACAACCCGACTTATCTCGCGCTGGCGTCAATCATCGTGCTGCTCACCTGGATGTATCTGACTTGTTTACTGCTGCTTCTTGGCGGGAAATTGAACGCGATCCTTCGCCGCGAACGTGAACGTGCACGCAAAGTAACACTGCGCGAGATTGCTCCAGCAGCGCACGTAGCTTGACTCTCCGAATGTTCTGACTTATCCGGTTCCGCTCATCTCGGTCTCTCGGCTTTCCCATCTATGTCGCTCGCGTCCGCACGACTCCATTTGCGAGCAGGAGCTTTCGCGAGTTGATCGCACCGCGCGCTCTGTTACGCTCCGTCGCAGTGCTGCGTTTTCGCCTTCGGCTTGCAACTGCGCTCGCGCTTGGCGCGATCGTCGGCAGCCTCCTTCACGCGCAAGTCAGTGATGAAGAAAAGCGCAAACGCGAGGAATTTCTGGAGACGCGCCAGGAGACCGACGCCGTCTCGTCGCCGACGCCGGAGGAGTCGCCAAGCCCAATTGCGAAAGCGAAAGCGGCAAAGCAGAAATCGAAGAACAGAACCGCGGCGTCGGCGAAGGCGGGGGAATCACCCAAACCCAGCCCAAAACAAAATTTAGCGGCGAAAAAATCCAGCGAAGAAGAAGAAACAACGCCTAAGCCGAAACCGAGCGAAACACCCGAACCAAGTGTCGCTTCGGCAAGACCGAAGAAATCACCTAGCGCGACGCCAAAAACAAAAGCTACGAAGAAAAAATCAGCCCGAAAGAAAGAAGAGTCGCCGAAGCCAAAATCCAGAACCGCGAAAGGAAAAGGAAAACCGAAAGCAGTAGAAACGCCAAAGCCCGAAAAGAGTCCCACGCCACTTTCAAAAGAATCTTCCGTCCCATCTGAAAGCCCGACCCCACCGCCACCCCACGCGGTTGCTGTGCCGACTCCGGTGGCATCGCCGCAATCAAATATTCCGCGCGCTGTTCCGGCGGAAGAGCGAGCGCAAGTTGTCATAGAGAAATCCGGTTTCGAAGCAGATCAAGGTCTCGAACCGCTGCCATCCCCGCCACCGCGTAGAGGTTTTTGGCCGTGGTCCAGGAGCCGTTCGAGCGCCTACCGTTATCTGACGAGATCGGTGATCGAAGAGATCCGCCGCGCGCCGGTGCAGCGACGTCGTTGGCAATTTATCGTTGTCCACAATAGCGGGACACGGCAGGGAAACGCGCGCGTCTTCGATTATTACCATCGGCATGTCCGCCGGATGCAGAATGGCCTCGCCTATCACTTCGTGATTGGCAATGGGACATCGACCGGCAACGGCCAGATTGAGGTAGGAGACCGGTGGCGGCGCCAAATCAACGGCGGTCATGTGCACAGCGATTATTTGAACAACATTTCGCTCGGCATTTGTCTGGTGGGAGACTTCAATCGCGACAAGCCAACCCGCGCGCAGCTCGACTCGTGCGAAGAACTAATTCGCTATCTGCGACAGCGCTGCGGCAAGATCGACCGGCACGACATCGTCGTGCGGCCACATCGCGAAATGAATCCGCCGCGTTGGGCTACTGATTGTCCGGGCGATGTGTTCCCCTATTCCTGGTTCCGGAGATTTTAGGAATGAGCGCGCGTCAATTCCGTTGTGCCACCATCAAATTGGCTTCTTTGTAGTTCCAGCGATAACCGAACCCGAAGTCAAGCGGCGGTGGATTGCTTTGTGCGAAGAGCTCTTGGAGTTTGGGCTGGTAATGTTGTTTGAACAGCTCAATCGGACCGAGGTAATTGCCGAAAAAGCGCAAGTTCCACTTGCCTGGATCGAACTGTGCGCGAGAATGAAATTGCGGATCGTGGCGAAACCCTCCTCGAACATCAAATAGGAAGAAGATTTGAGAAAACTGGAACCGGTGCCAAAGCGTTCGCAAAACTTCAAGAAACCGGGATTGGATTTGATTCCCCCATCGGAGATATCGGTGGTGAAATAGTACAGCGTTTGTGAATCACCTGTTTGATTGTCGGTATAGTTGATCCGCACGGCGGAGATGCTGCCGCCTTTTTTTCCCGGCGCGCTTTCCTGAAAGGTTCCGTTACTGCTAAGAGAACCGAACGTCACCCTGGTGATCGATTTATCGGCGCGCGCGACGAAAACGTAAAGAATAGGTAACACCCCATTAAGGTTCTGTTGTTGAAGATCAACTTTCATGTCTTTCGTGATGAAGTAGGTCGTGGTGAGCGAGGACTTCATTGCGTTCTCCAGGTTTCCGAGCGCGCCGGAGAGGTTCGCGATGCGCAACGGATCGGGCGGCGGTCCCATCGATTCCTTTCCGCACAGAATGTAGACCGATGCTCTGGGGAAAAATTGATCGACGTATAAAAAATCGGGACCACTGAACATATAAAACGCGACCGGAATTGATTGCGTTGCTTCCGAAAGATGGATGTCCTCCCACGCATGCAGTTTTTGGAGTTCGCGCAGATTCAATTTTGAGAACTCCTTTTCAAAGTACGCCGAATGAGCCTGCCAGGCTGGGTCCTGGGTGAGCGGCGCGAGTGGAGAATTTGGCGAGACCGGCATCCCAGCGAGGAAGCGCGCGATATCGTTAGGCCCCGCGACCGCTGGCGGTACAATCTGTGAATTCTCTTGCGCGTGAAGGGTGAGCGCGCTGGCAAAGATCGGCAATACGATCTTCGCAATTTTCTTTCTGAAAGAGTTGTTATTCATGTCGAGCGGCGAAGGCGTTTTCCAGCACAAAAATATAAAAGGAAACCGACGAGCATGGTCGCTAGTGCGGCCAATGATTCTGTCGTGTTAGAGCGTAAAAGATAAATCATCATCCATATCGTAACAGCAGCGAAGGCGAGCGGCGGCAGCGGATAAGCCCACACCCGGTAGGGGCGGGGCAAAGCAGGCTGGGTCGCGCGCAAAACGATGACACCGAGCACCGCAAGCAGTGAGCAGAGCAGCAGACTGAATTGAATGTAAACAAGGACGAGCTCAAAACTTCGCGTGAGCAAAAGCAAGTTTACGATCAGCAACTGCAGAATAATGGCGTTGATGGGAATGCCGTCACGATTCTTGCGGCCAAGCAATCGAAGCAGCCAATGATCTTCGCCCATCGACATGCTGACCCGAGGCCCGATCCACGTCATTGAACTGATTGAGGAAATCAGTCCGAAACAAATGACCGCGCCGGCAACGCGTCCGCCGTTTGCTCCGAAAATGTGTTTGCCGGCGATCAGGGCAACTTCGAGTTGACCGCGCATTTCGAACTCGGGCGTCGTCGCGAGAAAGATTGCATTGAGGAGAACGTAGGCTGCAATGACGACGAGTGTGCCGGCGAGCAATGAGCGCGGCACATTTTTTTCCGGCCGCTTGATTTCGCCCGTAATGTAGGCCGACGCGTTCCAGCCAGAGTAGGAATACATCACGTAAACCAGCGCCACCGCGAACGGCCCGCTGAAGATCGACATCGTGTCGCTGGGCGCAGGCAAAAAGCTGATCGGTTGCTTCGATCGAACAAGAAATCCAGCGGTGATGAGCGCCCCGATAAGCAGCAATTTCAACAGCGTCCAGAGATTCTGGAATGCGCTGCCGACGCGCAAATTGCCGAGATGAAAAAGCGCCACGATCCAGACGATGGCGAAGGAGAGCAGGACGGGCGAACCAGAGCTGAAAACGCCCTGAAAATATTTTCCAAAAGCCATTGCGGCGAGCGCGATGGGCGCGGCGAAACCAACCGTGGCGGAAACGAATCCCGCCATGAATCCGACCGCTGGATGATAAATCTGCGAAAGAAAATGATATTCGCCTCCGGAGCGCGGCAGCGCGGCGCTCAGTTCGCCATAGCAAAGCGCGCCGCAAAGCGCCACGATTCCGCCGACGACCCACAGCATGAGCAAGGCGAACCCGGATTGAATGTCCGCCAATTGGAAACCGAGACTCGTGAAGATGCCGGTGCCGATGATATTGGCAATAACGATTGAGCACGCCGTCATGAAACCGATCGTGCGCTGCGGCGTTGGCGCTTCCAAGGAACGAGCTTCGGTGGCGGTGGTCATCGTCAGATCGACAATCCCGAAATTATCGGGACTCGCGAATAATTTAGGAATTGCATTCGACTGAATGATTAGCGAACGGACTCGCGCTGGTATCGTCTTCTGCGCGCTGCTGTTAGTTCCTGGCTAAGGATGAGCACTGAGTCATATGTGCAAATTTTGATAAGTTGTCAGAAGCGATTCCCGGCATCACTTTGAAAGCGAGATGAACCCACATCCCAAGCTCTCCATCGAATCGGCAACCCAACTCGCGGTCTTTCTTGCAAATCGTCCCGGCGCGCTCGCCCGCGTGTGTGAAGCACTGGCCAAAGCCGAAATTAACATCCACGCGCTCACTACTTCCGACACGGCCGATCATTCGGTCGTGCGCATGGTAGTAAGCGATCCGACTAAAGCGCTCATGCTTTTGGGCGAAGCTGGCGTACTCGCACTCGAGACGGATGTGGTCATGATCGAAACAGAGAACGAACCGGGCGTCCTCGCAAAGATCGCCAAGCGACTCGCGAAAGCGGAAATCAACATCGAATACGCCTACATGGCGACCGGCGCGCAATCACCGAAAGGCCTCATCGTCCTGCGCCCATCCGACGTCGATAAAGCGCAGCATGCGTTGCGTGACTTGTAGCGCGCGTTAGACTGTCTTTTTCCTAGTAAATCCGCGGAATCAGCCGCTTCGTCCGGGCCATATAGGCGCGGTAATTCTCACCAAGCGCGTCAGTTAGCGCGCTTTCCTCGATCCGAATGCGCCAGAGGAATGCACCGATGATCGGTGCGGTCAGAAACAAGATTGATAACCAATTCCCGAAACAAAATCCCAAGCCGAGGAATGCCAGGAGCGCGCCAGTGTAGGTGGGATGGCGAATGCAGCGATAAGGACCAGAATCGATCAGCTTATGTTCGGGCGAGACTGAAACATCCACCGTAAAGTAGCGACCGAGATAACCGATCGAATACCAACGCAGAGCCAGGCCGCCCAGAAATAAGACAAAGCCGAAAAGATAAAATCCTACCGGATATGGGAGGGTTGCGCTCGGAAAAAGCCAGACCATTTGGATACCGAGCCAAAGACTGACAATGATGACCGTCCAGAGCAGAATAAGGGAGCGGTGGTCGTGGGAAATGCTTTGCGTCCGCGAGTGCCGGGTGAAGGCGAGGTAAAGCTCCGAAAGGCCGTAGATCGCGGCCAACAGCAATGGATTAGGCAATCGCATGAGGAATTATTTCTGAAAGATAGGCCTGCTCCAAGATTCTGCGGCTCCTGCGGTACATCGACAAGCTGAAACGACGACGACACAGCGATCCAAAGGCTTCGCCTGCTTCTGCGGATAAAGCCACGGCCCTATGGGAGTTTCTGGACGGATCCGCGCAAAAGGCAGACGGGCCACAGGCCCGTGGCTACAGGGGCGCCGCTACTTGGGACTTACGGGCGAATCTCGATTGTCGTGCCGTCCGGTGTCACCCGCCAAAGTTCTTCGATCTCCTCATCGGTGAGGGCGATGCAGCCCGCGGTCCAGTCCCTCCAACGATGAAACGCGCCTATCCAGCCGAGTCCATTTCGAATGCCGTGTATCATGATATCAAAACCAGCCGAGACACCGCGCTCGGTGGAGCGCCTGTTGTCGTCATCTGATGGATAGGAAATGTGCAGCGCAAGATGAAAGCTGCTTCGCGCATTCCGGCTGTCGATCTTGTAGATTCCTTCGGGCGTTTTCATGTCGCCCTCCTCTTGCTTTGGGCCGACCGGATTGCGCCCCAGCGCAACGCGGTAAGTCTTGAGCCGTTTGCCGTCGCGAAAGATCGATAAATTTCGCGCCGATTTTTGGACGACGACCCGATCGATCGTCGTCGCGGCTGGCAACGGACGCCAATTGTGGTGCGCGTAGAGATAGATCGCCAGTGCCAGCGCACAGATGACGACAGACGGCAGAGTGATCTTGCGAATCACGTCGTGAGCTTTTGACGGCTTAGCTAAAAACGCAAACGAGCAGACCGAACGGCCGCTCGGAAATTAGCCGGTGGTTTGCACGACCGGCTAGTTTCCTAACATCCCTGCGGGATCGTATTTGATCTCACGTTTGCGATTGCCAATCCGTGTTCCGTGTTGGATAGGAACGCCGCGCGTTTATGACTTCGGTAAGAACTTGGCTCGGTTATCCATATCCCCTAGGCGCGACGTGGATGGGCAACGGGGTAAACTTCGCCCTGTTTTCGGAAGCGGCCACCTCGGTTGAGCTTTGCTTGTTCGACAGTATCGAGGCCACGGAAGAAAACATTCGCATTCCTGTCACCGAGCACACAGATCAGGTCTGGCATGTGTTTTTGCCCGATGTGCGACCGGGGCAATTGTACGGTTTTCGCGTTTCGGGGCCGTACGATCCGGAGCGCGGCCTGCGATTCAACAGCTCGAAACTCCTTCTCGATCCATACGCGAAAGCCATCGCGGGGGAAGTGAATTGGTCGGACGAAATGTTTGGCTATGTCGTCGGCGGGGAAGACGAAGACTTGACTCAAGATTTCCGCGATGATGCGTGGGGGGTTCCCAAGTCGGTCGTGATCGATAGCACTTTCGATTGGCACGGCGACAAAAAACTCGGCGTCCCGTTGCACAATTCTGTGATTTATGAGGTGCATGTGAAAGGCTTCACTAAACTTTGCCCTGATGTGCCTGAAGAATTGCGTGGCACCTACGCGGGCCTGGGAAGCGCGGCGGCAATTGATTATTTGAAAAAGCTCGGCGTGACCGCAGTCGAGCTATTGCCGGTGCAGGCGCACATCGACGACAAACTATTGATCGATCGCGGCCTGACGAATTATTGGGGCTACAATACGATCGGATTTTTTGCGCCGCACGCGGATTACTCGAGCAGCGGGCAGTTAGGCGAACAAATCCCCGAGTTCAAATCGATGGTGCGCAATCTTCACGCGGCGGGCATCGAGGTGATTCTCGACGTGGTTTACAATCATACTGCGGAAGGGAATCATCTCGGCCCCACGCTTTGCTTTCGCGGGATCGACGACATCGCTTACTACCGGTTGCATCCGGACAATCCGCGCTTCTACTTGGATTTCACCGGCACGGGCAACACGTTTAATCTGCTGCATCCGCGCAGTCTGCAACTGGTGATGGACAGCTTGCGCTATTGGGTCCTCGACATGCACGTGGACGGATTCCGGTTTGATCTGGCTTCCACCCTGGCCCGCGATGACGAGGGCGTGAACAAACTACACGCCTTTTTCGAAATTATTCACCAAGATCCAGTGCTGTCGCAGGTGAAGCTAATCGCGGAACCGTGGGATGTAGGCGAAGGCGGCTATCAAGTCGGAAATTTTCCCGTGCTCTGGGCGGAATGGAACGGCAAATATCGCGATACGATGCGCAGTTTTTGGAAAGGCGACGAGGGCCGTATCGGCGAGATGGCTTACCGGCTCACCGGCAGTCCCGACCTTTATCAACACAGCGGGCGTCGTCCCTACGCGAGCATCAATTTCGTTACCGCGCACGACGGGTTCACGTTGAACGATCTTGTTAGTTATAACGAAAAGCACAACGAACTGAATGGCGACAACAACACTGACGGCGACAACAACAATCAATCCTGGAATTGTGGAGCGGAAGGCCCGACCGATGACCCGGAGATCAGCGAGCTGCGTGAGCGCCAGTGTCTGAATTTCTTCACGACTCTCGTGACCGCCAGTGCCGGAATTTCCTCACGACTCTTTTTCTGTCGCAAGGCGTGCCCATGCTGCCCGGTGGTGACGAGCGGGGCCGGACGCAAAATGGCAACAATAACGCTTATTGCCAGGACAATGAGATCAGTTGGCTCAATTGGGAGCGTGATGAAAAACAGACTCAATTACTCGAGTTCACGCGAAAGTTGATTCAGCTTCGGAGGGATCATCCGGTTTTTCGTCGTCCGAAATTTTTCCAAGGTCGCCGGATTCGTGGTTCGGAAATCAGAGATGTGATGTGGTTCAACCCTGGCGGCAGTGAGATGAGCGAGGAAGAATGGGCGTCGCCGTTCGTTCGCTGTCTCGGGATGCTTTTGAGCGGCGACACCATGGATGTGCTCAATTTCGAAGGCGAACCAATCCGTGACGACACGTTCTTGTTACTGATTAATGCGCATTATGAGCCAATTCCTTTTGTCCTGCCGGGGCAAGAACATATAGAGTGGCAACTCATTCTCGACACGATGGAGGCCGACGGTTTTTTGCGGGAGCCGAGAAAATTCGCTTCCGGCGACGATATTGATCTCGGCGGTCGCGCTGCATGTCTGCTCCAATTGGTAAGTGGCGCGCAAGCTCAGGCTCGCGAGGAATCATGGAAAAAACGTCACGTCGAATTTCCCGCGCTCAGTGCAGAGGAAGAACGCGCTCGCGGAAAACAGCGGTAGCGGCGCAAGAAATTCGGGCAACGCACTCTTGTCGCGACAAACGAATTAGTTATAGGAATGTGTTGTGCACCTTTTCGTGCACGGCCAATCTTGGTCAGTGAATTTGCTATGACACCGAGCTCTCTCATTATTGTCACTGATCGCGGCAGTTTGAAAGCATACAAAGTGAATGAGACGCCCACGCGCGGACCGAGCTTGCAGCTGGTGCAAGCGTTCAATATCACGGACGCGCATGGAAAACTGGTCGACAAGGTCAGCGATTTGGCCGGGCGATTTCCGGTGAGTGATGGCGCAGGCGGGCGTCATGCAAATTCGATCGCGGAGCGGACGCAGCTCGAAACCGAAACCGACCGGCGCATTCACAAAGAGCTCGCCGATCAGATTGTGAAGATTGTGAAGAGCGATGGCGTAGAAGGATGGTCCTTTGCCGCGCCCGCGTCGATCCATGCCGCCATTGTCAATCTTTTGCCACGTGAAGTGCGCGACCGAATTGTTGAGCACGTAAAATCCGATCTGGTCAAAACCGAGCCATCGAAATTACCGGCCCATTTTCGTTCGCTGCAGCAGATTTGAAGATACTGGATACTCGATGGAGAGCGTTGCTCGATCCCATTATGCAGCATCAAGATCCAGTATCGCGTCGCAGGCACATTTTTGCTTCGCTCAACAGGGACGGGCGAGTTAATGTCCAATAGTTATGCAACTGCCTGTTAAAATCACTTATCGGGGTCTGGAAAAATCGGACCAGATCGACAGTCTCGTTTTGGATTATGCAGCGCGGCTGGAAAGATTTTGCGATCACATCAATCGCTGCGACGTCGCCATTGAGCAGACCAATCACACGCACCAAAAAGGAAATCCTTACCGTTGTCGTATCGATGTGACCGTTTCGCGTGGTCACGAACTTGTTGCTGATGAAAAGCAAATGGACAACGGCACGCATCAGCCGCTCAACAAAGTAATCCACGACGCTTTCAAAACGATGGAACGGGAGTTGTGCCGGGTAGTTGACAAACAACGGCGCGATGTAAAGACGCACGCCGATTCACGTTCGCCAAAATAGATACGAGCGCGCCCGGAAGCGGCGGCGTGACGTCGGGCGCGGCTACAACTTGCTTGGGCGGTTTTTCCGCTGGCATCTTTTGACCCGGTGGTGGCGTTGTGCCTGGCGGCGGATTAATCAAGCGGCCGTGCTCGACAATCTCTTTGATTTGGGAACCGTCCAGCGTTTCGAATTCAAGCAATGCTTTGGCGATTACCTCGAGCTTATCGCGATTCGCAGTGAGTGTTTTCTTCGCCAGCTGATACGCTTCGTCGAGTAGTTTTTTCACTTCCTGGTCTATTTGTTCCGCGGTCGCCTCGCTGTAGTCGCGCGCACGTGAAATGTCGCGACCGAGAAAAACATAATCTTCGTGGTCGCCGTATTCGACCATCCCCATTTTTTCACTCATGCCCCATTCACAAACCATCCGGCGCGCAATCGCCGTAGCCATTTTGATGTCGCCACGCGCTCCATTGGTGATGTCACCGAACACGATTTCCTCTGCCACGCGCCCACCCATGCTGACGGCAAGGCCGGCGAGCAATTCGTTTTTGCGATTGGTGTATTTGTCTTCCTCCGGCAACCACATGGTCGACCCGAGCGAGGGGCCGCGTGGAATGATGGTGACTTTGTGGAGCGGTTCGGTGTGCGGGAGAAGTTCGAGCAAGAGCGCATGACCCGCCTCGTGATAGGCGGTGTTTTGTTTTTCTTTCTCGCTAAGCGCGAGACTGCGGCGTTCTTTGCCCCAGCGGACTTTATCGCGGGCTTCTTCGAGCTCGGCCAGCGTAATTCCCTTTAATCCACGACGGGCGGCGAGCAATGCCGCTTCGTTGATCACGTTGGCGAGTTCCGCGCCGGAATAACCTGGTGTGCCGCGCGCGACGACGGCAAGATCGACACCTTCCGCGAGTTTCACTTTCTTGGCATGGACGCGCAGAATCTCTTCGCGCCCTTTCACGTCGGGCAAATTGACGGTGATTTGTCGATCGAAACGTCCCGGTCGCAACAATGCCGGGTCGAGAACATCAGGACGGTTTGTGGCTGCGATGATGATCACGCCTTCCTGGGTATCGAAACCGTCCATCTCGACGAGCAGCGCATTGAGTGTCTGTTCACGCTCGTCGTGACCGCCGCCCACGCCGTGACCCCGATGACGTCCGACCGCGTCGATTTCATCGATAAAGATGATGCAAGGAGCGGATTTTTTGCCCTGCTCGAACATGTCGCGCACCCGCGAGGCACCGACGCCGACAAACATCTCAACAAAATCCGAGCCGCTGATCGAAAAAAATGGAACATCCGCTTCTCCTGCAATAGCGCGCGCCAGCAAGGTCTTACCGGTGCCAGGCGGTCCGACTAGGAGAACTCCCTTGGGAATGCGGCCACCGAGCTTTTGGAATTTTTTCGGATCACGCAGGAATTCGACGAGTTCTTGTACTTCATCCTTTGCTTCCTCAACCCCGGCGACATCGCGAAATGTGATTTTATTTTTGTCGCGCGCAAGCATGCGCGCTTTCGATTTTCCGAAATTGAGCGCGCCTTTCCCCGCCATGCGGATTTGCTGGCGAAAAAGAAAGTAAAGTACGAGGAGAAAAAGAGCGATCGGGAGAAAACCAACCACGGTTTGCGCAAGCACGTTTGATTCAGTCTTAATGGCCGGCTGAATTCCGGCGGCAGAGAGTTTTTCCTGCAAATTGCTCGTGAAACTCAGGTAGATGGTGGTTCGAAACGGAACCTGCTGCGCAGGCGATGGACCCACTCCCTGGCGGATATAAGCGCCGCGCAGAGTTTGAGTCGGCCGGCCGTCTTCCACGACCAGTTGGAGCGGATAATTCTTATCGGTGACGATCTGTTTGTTGTCGAGCAGCTCAAGGAAACGGTTGTAGGGCACGTCTTCGACTGGCTGCATCCCTCCGCGATAAAAGAGCATCGCGAGCGCAATGAATCCGAAGGCGATTATGATGAGGATGACGCCGCGCCAGTTAAAATTGGGCTCGCTCCCGCGGGATTTATTCTCCTTGTGAGAGTTGCGATCGGATTGAGACATAAGGAATGCGGAATCTTAACCGCCGGGTAACAAGGTTAACATGAACAGATTGGCAATGCAAAATAGGGGATCTCTTCTTGGGCACTGGTTGTTGAAGGTGATTGACGATGGAAAATCGGGATGTTGATGGGGGCGCGACTGGTACCCTATATATCGTGGCCGCGCATTGCGTCGCTCGTCGATTTCGGTAAAATTCAGGCCCAAACATCGACATGACAGAGCTCGTCACATCTGTTGCAGATAAGATCGATCGCGCGGTGCAGCGCGTGACGCCGCTTGCCTTTCGGGTGCGACGGACGGGTCGCCGCTGGGTTCGCCGGGCCTTGCGCAAACCTCGTAGCGTCTCGGAGGGGCCGAATCTATTGCCGTTGCTGATTCAAGTTCTCGCCAGTTTTTCGAAGGCGGATGGAGTTCTTTTAGAAGAAGAGATTGACTCGAGCCTTGGGTTCCTGCGCTACGATTATCCGGAGGCGGTTTACTCGGAGTTGCGACAGTTGTTCCGGCAAGCGCTTTACGAGCAGCAGGATCTCGCGGCCATGGCCCAGAAACTTGGCGCGCAGCTGAGCACGGAACGCAAAATCATGCTTGGCGTTCAGCTTTACGACCTGATCTCACAAGCGGGATTGAAGCAGGAGCAGGTCGTTGCGTTCTATTCATTCATGTCGCAGCTCGGCATGGCTGCGCAAGCGATCGACATCGTTTATCAACTTAATGCCTCCGAGGATTCCGATCCATCGGTCTATCAGCGCGGCGCGTCGCCGCTCGAATCCCTCTCTTTTGGCACGAACGGGAAGGCTGATGTGACGCTCAAGAACCTCACCGACAACGATCGCTTGCTGGCCTTCCGCTATCATGATCTCATTTTGCTGAAGAATTACAGCGGACAGAACGTCTCGGTGCGCGGGCGACCACTAGTGCGTGGCGGATTTTGCCGAATTTACCCCGGCCAACGTATTCTGGTTGGTGATCAGGTCCTTAGCTATCAGGATCTGGCGCAATACTTCAACGCCAAGAAGAATGTTTCACTTCCACAGATTTTCATTCGGGTAAACAAGGACTCAGATGAAGTGGAACTGGAGCGCTCACGGACCCGAGAAAGCTCCCTGCGCGTTACTTTCGGATTGAAGGTGCGCGTGAGCGCGTTACGCGATGTCGATGCTGTCCTCAACGGGGTAAAACTGAAGGGCGGCACGAAGGTCGAAGCGGCGCTGGAAGATAAGATACTTTTTCATAACGACAGCGAGCTGGATTTGATCGATCTGCGGCGGCGGGCTCGCGCCATGGGCGGCCGGTTTCAATTGAAGGCGTCGAAGTCGGAATATCTCGTCTCCAATAACCCGAGTTTTCTGCAAGCCGGCGATATATTGCTTTCTCCGGGCACAAGCGGTGACGTGCTACTGAAGATTTTCTGCGATTACGACAAACGCATCGGCCAGTTGGAAGTGATTGAAGCCGACCGTCCCATCATTGTTGGCGATACCCCCGTGCGGACGACGGCGCCACTCGCGGATGGTGACACCATCCGGATCGACGTCGGCCAATTTCTCCGTTGCAATTTTTCCGAGCGAATCATCGAGGAAGAGCGCAATATCATTCGCAGCCTCGAGGCAAACGAGATTACCCATCGCTTCGGCAAGGGCGAAATCGGCCTCGAGGGAATTTCCTTCAGCGTCACTCGTGGCGAACTCGTTTGCGTGATGGGCGCGAGCGGATCGGGGAAAAGCACGCTCCTCAAAGTGCTGGCTGGGCAACTTCAGCCCACAAGCGGCCAGGTCATCCTGAACGGACAATCGCTTTATCCGAACCTCGACGCACTCAAGCGCTACGTAAGTTACATGCCACAGGAGGACGCGTTCGACGAACACCTTACCATCGGGGAAAATCTACAGTTCGCGGCGGCGATTCGTTCACCCCACCTCTCGCGGCGTGATCGCATGCGGCGCTTGGAAGCAAAATTGATCGAGCTCGGTTTGGGCGAACGTCGGGATGCCGTGGTCGGCAGCCCGGAGAAGAAAATATTGAGCGGCGGTGAGCGCAAACGTCTCAACGTTGGACTGGATATGATCGGCATGTCGGACGTTTATCTTTTCG
>WNGM01002856.1_pt1 | contig 13878 bp, 10 predicted proteins | sample 5400571 | NCBI WGS metagenome assembly WNGM01 (sample SAMN13153378, study PRJNA577476) | soil metagenome | isolation source: 100 cm soil or saprolite under Garry oak tree replicate 2 | place: USA:California | collected 2016-06-15
TTGCAGCAGCAGAGCTTCACGCAAAAAATACTCCGCAGGAAAGCTTGGCTGCGACTGCCGCGCGAGATTGAATCGAGCCACATTCTAGTTATGGGTGATTCGGGCAAAGGCAAGAGCGCACTGATTCGCCAAATCTTGTTGCAGATCGAGGAGCGCGGGGAGACGGCCATCGTGTACGATCCCGCGACGCCCGCCGACTACGTGCCCTACTTTCTTACTCCGTCGCGCGGCGATCTCATCCTTAACCCGTTAGACCAGCGGATGCCCTACTGGACTCCGGGAGACGAGCTGCGGCAAGGGGCCGACGCTCTCACATTAGCCGCGTCGCTGTTCCCCGACCGACACAACGAAAACTCTTTCTTCGTAGAAGCCCCGCGAAAAATCTTTGCGCACTTGCTCAGCTTCCATCCGACGCCGCAAGAGTTGGTGTCGTGGATGTCGCACCCGGAAGAGATCGACCGGAGAGTGAAAGGGACAGAGTACGCGGCGATGATCGACCGCGATTCGCCACCGCAACGCAACGGCGTGCTTGGTTCGCTGAGCATGGTAGCCGACGCCATGAGGCTGCTGCCGAGTGAAGCGGAGACGGAGCAGCGTTGGAGCACGCTCGAATGGTCGAAGGAGCGGAGGGGCTGGCTCTTCCTGACGAGTACGCCGGACACCCGGAAGCGCCTCGCGCCCCTCATCAGTTTGTGGCTGGACATGCTCGTGCTGCGCTTGATGAACCAGGGACGCATGAGTCCGCGTCCGGTTTGGTTCATTCTGGACGAACTAGCGACCTTGCAGCGGTTGCCTCAGTTGCACACGGCAATCACGGAGAACCGCAAATCCAACAATCCGGTGGTGCTGGGTTTTCAGGGACGAAGCCAGTTGGAAGTGCGTTACGGGCACGAAGCGGAGGCGATGATGTCGCAGCCCTCGACGAAAATCTTCCTGTGCACGAGCGAGCCGCACGCGGCGAAATGGATCAGCGACACCATAGGAGAACAAGAAATCGAGAGGATACGAGAGAGCCGCACAAATGAGCAGTTCCCGCGATCGCGCAAGTCGAAGGGCTATAACCTCGAACGCGAGATCAGGCCGCTGGTGATGGCAAGCGAGATCAGCGGCCTTGAAAAGATGCACGGTTATCTCAAGTGCGGAAATCTCGTGGCACGGATGAGTCTCCCGTACATCGGGCTTGAGAGCCGAGAGCCGCAGTACATTGAGCGCCCGGCACAGCAGCCGCCCGAGGAACCGCCGAAGGTTGCGGCGGCCGCGGCAGGAGTAGGCAAGCCGTCTGGGAATGCAGCATCAGGGCAGAAAGTCGTACCCAATGAACAGCAACAGAGTGCGGAACAGAAAATCCAACGAGAGCCAGCACGCAAGCAGAGAGACTTTTTCGAGTAGGCCAACACATGCTGACCATCTCCAAACCACTAAGCGCAGGACAGGCGCAGTCGTATCACGCGGAAGAATTTAGTAACGCCCGCGAGAACTACTACACCGAAGGCGAGCAAATCACAGGTGAATGGCACGGCAGGCTCGCGGAGCAGTTGGGATTTCGCGGAGAAGTGCGCGAGGAGCATTTCCAACGGCTTTCAGAGGGACAACACCCAATCACCGGCGAACAACTAATCCGCCGCCAAGCGGCCAGAGAATACATGAACAGGCGCGGCGAGAAGATAAGCGCGATGGAACACCGCGCAGGATGGGATGCGACGTTTTCGGCTCCGAAGAGCGTATCGTTGACCGCCCTCGTGGGCGAAGATGGGCGCGTCCGAGAAGCGCATCAAGAAAGTGTTGCTATTGCACTTGACGAGCTGGAGCGTTATGTCCAAGCCCGTATCGGCGGGAATCTTCCGGCAGAGACGACCGGCAAATGGATAGCGGCGAAATTCGAGCACGACAGCGCAAGGCCCGTAGACGGCTATGCCGCACCACAACTGCATACGCACGTCGTTTTCTTCAATCTTACCGAGACCGACGACGGGGACGCACACGCGCTACAGCCACGGGAGCTGTACAAGACACAGCAATATGCGACGGCGGTGTATCGCTCGGAACTGGCCCACGGGTTGAAAGAACTTGGCTACGAAATCGAGCGCGGCGAGAGCGGCCAGCCGGAAATCAAAGGCTACAGCAAAGAGTATCTGGAGGCATCGAGTCCCCGCCGCCAGCAGATCGAGGAACATCTCGCAAAGGAAAACCAGCGAGGAGCAGGCGCGGCACAGGTCGCCGCGCACCAGACACGAGAAGGAAAGGTCGAACTCTCACACGAAGAGATGCAAGACAGGCACAAAGCAATGGCCGCGCACTTCGGCAATCAACCAGAGCGGGTTGTCAAAGCGGCACGGGAGCACGGAGAGCGATTACAGCAAGCACCCGAAGAGAAAGCCATCGGCCAGGCCGTTGCCTACTCAAGAGAGAAAAATCTGGAGCGTGAAGCAGTGGCCGAGGAGCGCGAGCTGCTGAGGGATGCACTGAAACGCTCAATGGGTGACGCCACGGTTGCGGAGGTTAAAGCGGAGTTCGAGAAACGCGTGCAAGCGGGCGAGTTCATCGAGACGAGCAATCGCGCGCCGGGCCGCGCGTTCACCACAAGTGAGATGATCGACCACGAACGCAACACCATCCAGGTGATGCGTGCGGGGCAGAACCAACACGCAGAAATCGCGAATTTCGAGACACGAAGAGCGATCGAACAAGACCACTCGGACCTGAGCGAGAGCCAGCGCGCGGCGGTCGAGCAAATCCTGTCGAGCCGCGATCAGGTGACAGCGCTCGAAGGCGTCGCCGGCGCGGGCAAAACTACTTCTCTAGCCGCGATCCGGGAAGCCGCCGAGCGTGATGGCTATAAGGTGGAAGGCTTCGCGCCAACGTCACGCGCGGCGCAAAAACTCGGCGAAGCCGGAATCGAATCGAGCACGTTGCAGTGGCATCTGACGCGGAGCGAAGATCCGCGCGACGGGCAGAAACGACTTTACGTCCTCGACGAATCGAGCCTAGCGAGCACGAAGCAGATGAACGAGTTCCTGCATCGGCTAAAGGAAAACGATCGCTTATTGCTCGTAGGCGACACACGCCAACATGAAGCCGTCGAAGCGGGCCGACCGTATCGCCAGCTCCAGGAAGCAGGAATCGCGACGGCGCGCCTCGACGAGGTCGTGCGGCAGAAAGATCCGGCGCTCAGGGACGTGGTGGAAAAACTCTCGCGAGGCCAGGTCAAAGAGGCGATGGAAAAGCTCGATACGCAAGGCCGCGTGCACGAAATTTTCGACCGCGACGAGCGGATGGCCTCCATCGCGCACGAGTATTTGAAGCAGCCCGAAGGGACGCTCGTGGTATCCCCAGACAATCAGTCGCGGATGGAAATTAATCAAACGATTCATTACGCGATGCAGGATGCGGGGAAAATGCCGTATCGCGAGCACGAGATGACAGTGTTGGTCGCCCGGCAGGAGATTACTGGGGCGGATCGACAGTGGGCGGCGCAATATGAACCTGGCGACGTGGTGCGCTACACGAGAGGCAGCAAGACGCACGGCATCGAGGCTGGAGAGTATGCCCGCGTCGAGCACGCGAACGAGAAAGAGAATCTAGTAACGGTGAAACGCGAGACCAGCGAGCAAGTGAGTTACGATCCGCGCCGGTTGCACGGCGTGACGCTCTACCGCGAGTCCGAGCGCACATTCAGTCGAGGCGAGCGCGTGCAGTTCACCGCACCGAATCGGGAGCGACACATCGCGAACCGCGAGCTAGGCACCATCGAAAAGATCGACGATAGCGGCAACCTGCAACTGCGCCTCGACTCAGGCCGCACCGTCTCATTCAACTTCAAACACAACCCGCATCTCGACTACGGATACGCAGTAACCAGCCACAGCAGCCAAGGTCAAACCGCCGACCGCGTGCTAGTGCATGTGGACACGGAGCAGGCAGGAGAAAAGCTCGTGAATCGCCGGTTGGCATACGTCGCTATATCGCGCGGTCGGTACGACGCCCAAATCTACACGAACGACAAAACCAGTCTTGTCGAAGGACTAGGACGCGACGTTTCGCACCGATCCGCGATGGAAGCGAGCCGTGAATCCGTATCCTCGGCGCACGAGATCGAGCCGTCAACCACACGAAGCCGGGGGCACGAGCACACGCAGTCAGAAGGCCACAGCATCAGCAGATAACGGTGTATAATCGCTTCATGGCTAAGGATGTGATCCACATTTCGGAGGCGGAAGCGGCGAGCGACTTTGCTGCGCTGATGGCACGCGTGCGTGCGGGCGCGAAGGTCATCATCGAGAATGGCGAGCGGCCCGTGGCGGTCCTTCATGCCACCGAGCCGATGCGCCGCAGCATCTCCGAGTGCATCGCATTAGCCAAAGAGCACGAAGAAGAAACCGGCAAGGCCCCGATCCTTGATCCAGACTTCGCAGAAGACGTAGAAGAAATTCTCAGCCACCGCAAGCCGTGGAACCCGCCAGCGTGGGAATAGTCCTCGACTCAAGCGTCATTATCGCTGCCGAACGCCGAGGCCATACCGTTCGGGAGATTTTAGAACAAGTGAAGGCTGCCCAGGGTGAGATCGAAATCGGCTTGTCGGTGGTGACCATCGCCGAACTGGTGCATGGAGCCTATCGCACCAAAACCCAGGCGCAGCAGCAACGACGACTGGAGTTCATCGAGCGGTTGTCCAACGACATGCCAGTACATCCGGTGACGCTCGCCATCGCGCGGCTGGCCGGGCGCATCGAAGGCCAACAGGAAGCGATTGGTGTCCAGTTTGCGTTCGAGGATTTGCTGATTGGCGCGACGGCGTTGCATCTCGGCTACGAAGTCGCGACGCTGAACCTCCGCGATTTCCAGAGAATCCCTGGTCTGTCCGTGATCCAACTCTGAGCGATTGCCCCCACCGAAAGTTCCCTTCGCTCTACCCGCCGTCACGGGGCACGGCCGGTGATGTTGAAAAAATCTGCGCGCGGTGCGAAACTAAGACCATGCGAATCGAGTCGATCAGCTTCGTAAACGAAGACGAGATACCTTGGGTAGTGGCCGCGAATCGGTTCCGACCCGAGGAGGCTCTTACCGACGCGCAAGGCGACCAGCTATGCCCCGTTTGTGCATGCTGTTCGCTTAGAAAAGCAAGAATGATGCCCGCATACGGCCCGTATTATTTGATCTGCCCGAGCGGATGCGCGAGGACGCGACGGCATGGTACACGGAAGATGCGGAAAGCCGTTGCCGCTAAGAGAGATTCGATTTCAGCGGCAAACCATTAACAGCGAGATTTGACCCGATACTCACACATCGTACAGAGTTGGCCATTGGTGTGAACAGGATCGCTCCCAGCCAAATACGACAACAGCACCACGCGTGGGTTTGTGCTTCATAAAAATACATACCTGCGTAATCCGACCTTAGTTTTATTGACTAGCAGACTATGCCGGGCGTAGTCTCGCCTGAAGCGGGTACGCCGACCGCATCGCTGCTGTACCACGTCAGAGCGTTGAAAAAAACAGTTTAAGGAGCAGCAGGGAGGAGGCTGCTACCCGTGAGGACTCGACCTCGCCGACTGTGGCTCATTTTACCCGCGCTGTGCTTGGTTCTTTTCGCCATCTCAGTTGCAACAAACGGTTTGCGAGCAAGGCAGGCCGAGCCAGCCCAAGAATTTGCTAAGCGGCGTGGTCTAATTCTTCTGGGGCGCGAGAAGTGGTTTTACGAGCAACGCCAATATCCGCTCGGCTACATTCCCGCTGGCGCGCGGCTGAAAGCCTTCCATCAATTGCAACAAATGGTCCGTGCGATAAACGGGCGAGGCTCCAGCTCCCCTGCCGCCAACCTAGCCTCGCCAGCGCAATTTGCGACTGCGGCTAACTCCATCGCGCTTTCTCAGACCACCTGGACACTAATCGGCCCACAGCCGACACTCCCCCCTGCCAACAATCCTTTTACAGGCTACCCGAGTGTTGCCGGTCGTGTGACTGCGTTGGCTTTCGATTCGCGGGACATAACCAACAAGACCATTTACCTCGGATCGGCTGAGGGGGGCTTGTGGGTAACCGTAAATGGCGGCCAGACGTGGACAGCGCTTACTGACTCCCAGCCATCTCTTGCTGTCGGCTCGATTGCCCTGAACTCAACAACGAACCCCACGACCATCTACATCGGTACCGGCGAGGAGAATTTCAATCTTGATGCCTACTATGGCGCTGGAGTGCTCAAATCAACTGACGGCGGAAAAACCTGGACGCAGGATCAAACGTTTTCACAGACCGCAGCAAAAGGCCAGCTTGCGTCTGGACCCTATATCGGCTCCGTGGTGATAGCTCCCAATAACACTCAAGTTCTCCTCGCTGGGGTGGACGGATTCAGATCGAACGTAGCGAGCGGTGTGTGGCGCTCTTCGGACGCCGGTACCACGTGGAGCCAGGTTTTGTCTTTGTCCGATCCTCATTTCCCGAATGGTAGTCCGGCGACTGCCGTTGTTTTCGATTCGTCGAGTCCCGGCGTGGCCTATGCTGCCCTGGGCGATCGCTTCGGGAATTCAACGGACGGAGTCTACAAATCCACGGATAATGGCGCTACCTGGACTCCTTTGACTACACTGGGCATTGGCCCAGGGCTGGGCCGCATCACGTTGGCGGTTGGCCCACCAGCTTCCTCGGGAGCACCGGGCGAATTGCTCGTGGCAATCGCAGATGCAACCAATTGCCCGACCAACCCAGCAGCGTGCTCAACCAACTTGCTCGGCCTATTCCTGAGCAAGGACGGCGGCACGACGTGGACAAAGCTCTCGAATGCTCCCAACTTTTGCGGGAACCCCCAAAACCCTGGTAATGGCCAGTGTTGGTACGACATGGCAATCGCTATAGACCCTCAAATTCCCACAATATTCTACGCGGGGGGCAATAACCAAGACCCACCGTTCGACGACACATTGATAGTCTCTTCCGACGGTGGCAACACCTGGTCTGCCGATCTCTATGCGGGAAACAACGGCAGCACTGTGAACACCGTTGGCCAACTTCACACCGACACGCACGCCATTGCATTTTCATCCGACGGAACGACCCTCGCCGTGGGAAATGACGGTGGCATCTGGACCACATCAAGCGTGGGCGTAAGCTCGAATATCACATGGAACGACCTTAACAGCCCTCTCGCGATTACTCAGTTTTACCCAGGCATCTCCATTGTGCCGGGCAATCCCAATCAGGGCCTAGGCGGAACACAAGATAACGGGACGCAGGTTTACACTGGGAATCTCGAATGGCAGCAGATCGCGCGGTGTGGTGATGGTGGCCCGACTGCTGTCACGCCTAACGGCGCAACCATCTACCTTGCATGTGCCGCGAACGAAGGTTTGTTTTCCGCTTCGAGCGCAGGTGCAGCTTGGGCAGGCAATGGCATCGGCTCATGCACCAGCGCGCCATCCGCAAACTGTTACACCGCCTCCTTCGCGCCCCCGCTGGCGATGGACTTCAAAAACCCCTTGGTTCTCTATTTTGGTGCGCAGGCACCGTCAGGAGGCCCCGCGCAGGCTCTTTACCAGACTACGAACGGAGCGAGTTCTTGGACTGCAATCGCTCCTAACCTGGGCAATTTTTCCATCGTTACGATCAGCGTGGCTCCGACCGACTCGAATACAGTTTATGTGGGCACGGAAATCGGCACGGTTTTTGTAACAAGGAATGCAGGCGCTGGAAGCGGCGCGGTATTTCAGGAGCTTGACAACGGGCTCCCAAACCGGGTCATCACTCAAGTCACTGTCGATCCCACTACTCCAACAACGGCTTACGCTTCTTTCTCAGGCTTTTCGAGTTGTTCGGCCTGTGACGGAAAGGGGCACATCTTCGAAACAACGAACGGCGGTACAAGCTGGGCCAGCATCACCGGCGGCTTGCCGGACATTCCAGTAAATGCGCTCGTAGTTGATCCAGTGATTGCAAATACGATTTACGCAGCAACCGATGTCGGGAGTTTTGTTACCGCCGATGGCGGAAATACATGGGCTCCACTGGTCACTGGCTTGCCGAACGTTGCCGTGCTCGGCTTGACCGTCGATCCTTCGACGAGAACTCTTTGGGCAGGAACACACGGGCGCAGTATGTGGGCGCTACAACTGCCGCAACTGCCCACAGCCACTCCCTCACCCGCGAGCCTCACATTCGCCAATCAGAATGTTGGCAGCACAAGCGCGGCCCAGACCGTCACGCTTAGCAACACCGGTGGCCTGGCACTGTCAATTTCGTCGATGAGCGTTGCCAGCCCGTTTTCGCAAACCAATACATGTGGCTCTTCCATTGCGGCAGGAGCAAATTGCTCCGTCAGCATTACTTTTTCCCCGACTGTGGTTGGCAACGCAAGCGGGACGCTCAGCATAACCGATAATCTTCGTTCGAGCCCGCAGACCATGGCCCTGTCCGGTGCTGGCCAGGACTTCGCAATTTCGTCTTCCCCCACGTCAGCCTCCCTCACTCCCGGCTCATTTGCCAGCTACACGATGACCATTGCGCCGCAGGGCGGCGTTGGCTTCTCCAACCCTGTGTCGCTTGCATGCTCGGCAGGATTGCCCTCGCTCGCGTCTTGCTCATTCTCACCCGCCAGCGTAACGGCTGGTTCCAGTTCAGCCACTTCGACACTGACCATTTTGACGACTGCACCGTCGCTAGTCTTTCCGCTAGTTGAGCTACAGATTCCAAACACACCTATGGTCGTTTTGTGGCTCGTCTTGCTTTTTGTACTTGCGGGTCTGGCAGTGTTTGCCCGGAGTTTGGAAAACAAACGTTGCTTCGTGTTCGCGACGAGCGCGTTGCTCATCTGCTTTGTTACGCCTCTCCTTTCTTGCGGGGGAGGTAGTAGCGGACCACGCAATCCAGGCACACCGGCAGGGACTTATTCGGTGACAGTGACCGGAACCTCGAATCAATTACAGCATTCAACGACGGCGACTCTCACCGTCCAGTAAGGAATCTGAAATTAATGGAGGCTGCTCGATGAAAACGCTCGTACTCATCCTAGGGTTGGCGGCTCCCATTGCACGATTTGCTGTCTATTCCCCCTGTTGAGAACGACTTGACAGCTATTTCACACGTCCATTTCGGAGGCTTTTGTGGATAAGAAACGGAAGTGTCCAGTCTGCGGTAAGCCTCTCACGCAGCGCGAGTTCGACAGAGCCTTGGGGCTGTGGAAGGACAAGCAGGAACACATACAGCATCTTCAAGAAGAACGACGTAAGCTTAGAAAGCAGGGACTTGAACTTAGGCGCGCGTCTGAAAAGCAAGAAAGAGAGTTTCGCAAACGCGAAGCGGCGATAGAGAAAAAGACAAAACGCTTAATGGCAGAAGAGAAGAAAAAGGCAGCAATAGAACTCAGAGACCACAGGGCGAAGTGGGAAAAGAAGTTTCACGAGAGGGTGAAGTCCGAGGTCAAACAAGGAGTCAAGGCTGGAGTCGAGGAGCAAAGGAAGCAATACAAAAAACAAGAAACCGAACTGAGAAAAACCAAAAACAAAATGGATCAGCTCGAGAGGAGCCTGGAGCTTTCGGCCAATAGATATGAAACGGCGAGCGACGAAATCAAGAGATTGAAAGAACAAATCAAGAAGGGCATTACGCCACAAATCGAAGGTCTTCTCGAAGAAGATAAGCTACTCAAGAAATTGATCGAACTGTTTCCCCATGACAAGTTCGAGCATCCGGGGAAGGGCGGCGACATCATCCAAACCGTGAGAGATCGAAGCAGCGAAGCCGGAAGCATTGTTTATGAGTGTAAGCGAGTCAAACATTTCGACAAGAAGCATGTGGAGCAAGCTCGCGAAGCTCGGAGAATTCGCAAAGCCGACTACGCAGTATTGGTTACCAATGCCTTTCCGGCGAAACAGCAATTCTACTTTGTGGAGAAAACAGTATTCGTGATAAGTCCTCTGAGCCTTGAACCGGTAACTTACACTCTTCGAGAGAGCCTCGTCAGGATGGCTTTACTGAAGATCACAAGCAAAGCTAAGGAAGAAGCTGTGCAACGAGTCTACGACTACCTGTCGAGCAGCGAGTATCACACCAAGATGAATGATATTGCCGGCCAGCTTTTTGAGCTTGGAAAGGATCTGAATACAGAGATTTCTACTCACAGGCGCATCTGGCTGAAGAGGTACGGTGCATATCGTGGATTGTTCAGCGACGTGGGTGCGATTGACCACCGACTCCAGGGGCTTGCAAATCCAAGATTCGAGCAGAAAGCGAAGATGCTCCCTGCTCCGAAGAAAGAATTCATTCAGATTCGTGGGCTTGAGTCATAGGATTGGATTAGCGATTCAACCAAAGCTGGTTCGTCGTGAAACGAAAAACGTACTACGCTCACGCTATGTGTATTTACGGGCATCTAGTGGAGTCGCAAGAGCTGGCCGCAATTCGTCGACGTTTCAAGGGCAGCGTTGTGAACCCCGCAAAGTACGATGATGACCCCGAGAAGCGACGAGACACGATAGGCTTCTGCCTTCGCCTCATCGAGAGATGCGATGTAATTGTTTTCAGCAAGCTCTTGGGCAAAATCACAGCCGGGGTAGGCAAGGAGATTAATCACGCTCTCAAACTCAAGAAGCCCGTGTACGAACTTTGCGACGGTAAGGTGTCAAGACGAATCACGCCCGTGCGATACCTATCCCGAACTCGCACGATTACACTCTACGGGAAATGGCGGAAGAAATACTTAGGGTGATGATCTCCGGCATGGCCGTCCGTGTACCCGGCGTGTACCTCAGTTGGGCGAGTTTGATGTTTTTGGCGTTTTTCGCGTTTAATGGAATCAACAACTTACGTGTCTTCAATGTAGCTTTTAGTTCGATCCCCACTGTCCCCACCGCTAGTCCCGTCGACTTTAATGGTAGGGAATCTTCCCACTCTCAACTCTCCAGATTTTTTATGCGGCTTGCGTATGCCTCTTCTTGACTTCGCGTTGCACGCTCTACCCTACAAGCAGCAGGCATCTTGTGCTGCACTGACTACCAGTATAAAGTCTCCTCAACAATGCGAGGGTGAGTCGAACATGCTCCCACCATCCGTTCTCACTTCGTTGACCGGCTTCATAGGTGCGGCGCTCGGGGCATACTTCGGCTTTTACATTCGCGGGGCAGTGACGCTAAGGGAGCAGATTGCGAAGTCGCTTTCTGAGTTCTATTCCTCGGCTGCGACGGTCTATTACGCCAGCCGAGACTATCAGAAGGCTCCAGCCTTAGATGATAAAAGCTCTCCCATCTATGAGCGATTTGATCGGCGCTACAAGGACTTTTTGTTTGCTTCAACTCATCTGGCTTCGTTGGTCCCTCCCAAACTCAAAGAGGAAGTCCTCCGAATCGAAGATATCTGGGAGGAGATCAACGAGGGAGGATTCGCATCCGGTTCAAGCAAGGGATGGTTCGATACCTTGGATGGGATACGCGACAAGATTCTCAGTTCGATTTCTTATAACCGCGTGATCAACCCTTTCTGGAAAACCTGAAACTCTCCGCAAGATTGGAAAGCTAGATCGATGAGGACGTGTCTCAAAAAGCGGGGCAATGGGCTTGCCTTAGCGCTGTAAAAACACGTGTCGAGCGTTTGCGGGCCATAGCTCCCTTCCTTTCATTTAGTGTTCTCTTTCTCCAGTGCGCCCAGTCGGCGCTTCAGCCCGATCTTCGGATTAAGCTCTATCGCGGCGCGGAAATGCTCCGTAGCTCGGGTCCTGTCTCCTGTAGCGAGGGCAAGTTCACCCAGACGCTTGTAGGATTTTGCCGAGTATTCCGGGCTGCCACAACTGCCTGCTAGTCGCGTGAAGCAGTGCTGCAGGAACACCCGCTCACGCTCATTCAACTGACTCCTCGCACGCCGATCTAGCAAATAGTAAGCGGCTGCGTACTGGCCGGAAGCCATCTCTTTATCGAATAGCTGGCCATCAATTTCCAGCGCGTTCAGCCGCTCGCCAGCAAGGGAGAACTTGTACAGCAGGCCATCGGCTTCCACGGCTATGCCTTCATTGGTCCGGACTGCGGATTTGATCTGCGATAGTGGGAAATCTGCAACGAACAACATACGCACTTCAGGAATTGAGAAGGCGAACAACTTGCATGAGTGGTTGCGCTCGTTAGAACCAGCGGAGTTGGCTAGGGCCACACGCCCGTCTGGTGTAATTGCGCAAGACAACGCGATAGCCTGAATCTTCTCCTTCATGAGCTTGTTCCCGTGGCGGTCAAAAAGCAGGATGGTTGTCTTCGTGCCCACGCCGAAGCCTAGGTCACATAGCAATACGTTGCCATCATCCGAAACAGCAGCTTGTATTGGCCTGGGTATTTCATGAAGCCAGAGCAACCGGGAACCTTCTAGTAGCGCCACTGTGCCGCATCCGGAATCCCTGAAGCCACCGCCATGCAGGTTACCGTCCGCTGTCCGGTAGGAGTCGCTGTACGCGATTGCGTACCTGAGCTCAGCAGAGTAGCTTAGGCATCCGAGGAAGTCTAGCTCCTTGATGCCCACCGTTAAGGGGTTTTCGGCAAAGACGCTAATTGTGACCAACTTGTTCATCGGCTAGTGCTGACGATCTTATCGCGATCTGACTGGACTGTGATTAGATGCAGAATACGCTGTGTGTACTTGACTCACTGTTGAGAAAGATGGTTTGCAGGTCCGGCCAGATGTGTTCGGTGAACTCCCCTGCGTGTTGGGTATGGCAGCCGTAGCAGAGCGGGACAAGGTTATCCGGCTCATTCGTTCCTCCGTGAATGACCGCGCGTCGGTGATGCAGTTCGAGATCGTGACCGGCATTGCAGCGGGCGCATTTATGGCCATACCGATCCAGCACCCGCTCCCGTGTCTGCGCCGCGATGGGCCTGCGCTCTGCTGGCGTGATTCCCATTAGCAGGTTGATCTCCACCGGAGTCAACCCGATGTCGTTGCATTCAGTGCAATGATGAGGGAAGTCGTCCCAATATAGCTTGCCGTTAAGCACGCCGATTGTCCGGTTCCGTCGATCTCGGCTGGTCAGCGAAAAACACGCGATTTGATGCCAGCCGTTTCCGTTTCCCAGGATTTGGACCGCGCTGTGCGCGTGGACAATGTAGGATTTGAGTCTGTGATCGTAGCCATAGAGAATCTTCCTGCTGAGCGAGTATAGCGTCAGAATTTTCGCGGGATTGGAAAGCTCGGGTAACTCCGCTTTTCTCGGAAACCTTCCGCAAAGGATACACTTAGGCATCGCGGCACTCTACTATAATCGGACCAAGAATGGCTGGCACGTGATCTGACTTCTGAGACCACTTGGTCGCGCAGATCGCCAGGCAGGTTATCCGCCGACCGAGGGCAGCTATGCTATGCAGCATTTAGGCTGCGCGCCCTTCGGAGCTGCTCGCGCTGTCTCTCTTCCAGCCGCTCCCGAAGCAGCCGCTTGAGAAGGGCCAGGCGGCGCGTCTTTAACCGTTGCAACTTTGAAATGAATGACAAGCGCATCCGGGCGTCGCAAGCCCCCGCAACCAATCGGTGAGTTTCCCAATCTCACTAGAGGAGCGTGGTACACAGCAAGGTACACAGTAGCGATGTCTAAGACTTCCTTACAATGACTTAGGATGCCGTCCGTGCTCTTGTAAGTCCTTGCAAATACTTATGAATCGCTCACTGTCACTGAAGTGGCCTCGATTTGAGATTTCCCAGAACCGGACTTCCGGACCGCGTGGCCGGCAGTCGCCAGTCCATCCTGGCCATAACTTCAGGGTTGCCCGTCATCCGGCCGCAGGCGGCAGAGAGCCTCCAAATCGGGCCTTTCCATGTTCGGGTTGTTGGACTACCGTGGCTGGCCCCGTCGCAGACTCCACAGTCCGCGCGCCGAGAGGATGAAGGTGAAGCCCCCGAGCCCGCCGAGCGCCCAGAGTGTCCAGAC
>WNGM01002861.1_pt1 | contig 13874 bp, 13 predicted proteins | sample 5400571 | NCBI WGS metagenome assembly WNGM01 (sample SAMN13153378, study PRJNA577476) | soil metagenome | isolation source: 100 cm soil or saprolite under Garry oak tree replicate 2 | place: USA:California | collected 2016-06-15
GCCTCCTGCAGAGTCGCACATAGGGCGCACGTCACCCGCTCCGACACCCGTTGTCGGGCGCGATAGAAATGAAGCGAGTGGGAAAAGTTGTCAACGGGGCGCTAACTGACGGCCGATCAATTGCTTGGCGTGACGTACAGGGCGCGATACAGCTCGCGGTTGCGCAACACCGACCGCACGTAGCCGCGGGTTTCCTGGTACGGGATGAGCTCGACGAACTGATCGGGGTCGTCGGCGCCCGGGCGACCGAGCCAGCGGGCTGTGGGCGTGGTGCCAGCGTTGTAGGCGGCGACTGCAGCGTCCGCGCGATCGCGGAAGCGGCGCAACAGCTCCTGCAGGTGCGCGGCGCCGAGGTGGAGATTCAGGTCGGGGACGGTGATCCAGTCCGGGTAGAACGTGACGTCGAGTCCGCGCGCCGTGAGGGCGGCGGTGCCGGGAAGCAGCTGCGCCAGCCCGCGCGCCCCGGCCGGGGAGAGCGCCGCCGCGTCGAACACGCTCTCCTGCCGCACGATGGCGACGAGCAGCAACGGGTCCACGCCGAATTCGGCCGCCTCCGCCTCGACGGTGCGGCGGTTCGGCCACGGAAAGATGGCGCGCAGCACCCGCGCGTCGTTCGGCGCCTTGAGCGCCGCCTGCCACCCGAGGCGCACCGCGGCGGGGCCGAAGCCGCGCAGGGCGAGCCCACCGCTCCACGCGAGCAGCGCGTCGACATCCTGTTGCGGCGCGCGCCCCAGAATGGCGCGCACCTCGGCCGCGGCGGCGCTGTCGAGACCCGCGAGGACCAGGGTGTCGAGCCGTCCGAGCGAAGCCGCGACGGCGGGCGACGGGGGCGGCAGCGGGGCGGCCGCGATGCGCAGCGGCGGCACGTCCACCTCGCGCCGGGCGCGGAGGCCGTAGTAGCCGATCGAGTCCTCGCGCGCGAGCGCGCGCCAGGTCGCGCGGCCCGCCACGGTGTCGCCGGAGAGGAGCGCCAGCTTGCCGAGCCAGAAGCGCGCCCCCATCCGCTGCGGCGCGTTCGCCGCGACCTCGCCCCGGAACAGCGCCGCCGCGCTGTCGAGCATGCTGTCGCGCAACGCCTGCGTGGCAAGGCGGAAGCGGGCGGTGGACGACCGCAGATCGGCCGGATACCGCGCGATCAACTCTCCGAACCACCGCGTCGCGCCGGCCGTGTCGCCGCGCTCGCCCAGCATGTCGGCCAGAACGTAGAGGGCCGTGGGCGCGGCGGTGTCGGCTGGGAAGCTTTGCGCGAACCCCGACAGCGCTTGCGGCGCGCCCGCGTCGCCCAGCCGGACGAGGAGGCGCGCGCGCCGGTAGATGGCGAGGGGCCCCAGCCCTGGATCCCTCGCGGCAGCGAGATACGCGCGCTCGGCGTCGCGATGGCGACCGGCGGCGGCGTATAGCTCGGCCGCGAGCACCAGCGTGGCCGCGCTCGAGTCGCCCAGGCGCAGTGCGCGCTCGACCTGCGTCCGGGCATCGCCCGCCGCCCCGTGGAACTTGAGCGCGCGCGCCAGGGCCACCCGCTCGGGGGCCGTGCGCGCGGGCAAGGGGCCGAGCGCCAGCGCCACCGCCGCCGCGGCGTCGTCCGACTCGGGGGCCCGGGCCATGAGGCCGTACAGGGCGTCACGCGCGCGGGCCGAGTCGCCGCGGGCGAACGCGAGACGGGCGAGGTCGAGCGCGCGGCCCGCCTGGGCGAACGCTTCGAGCGCCGCGGCGGAGTCACCGGCGGCGAGCAGCGCCTGGGCACGCGCACCCGCCGCCTCCCGCGCCGCGGGCGACGGCAGATCCGCGAGCAGGCGGAATGCCGCGGCCGTGTCGCGCGTGACGCGCGCCAGCCGCAGTCGCAGCCACCCATCGATCGCCGAGAGTCCCGCCGCACGCGCCGCGGCGTAGGCGGCTGCCGCGCTGTCGGGCGCGCCCGCAGCCTCCCAGGCAAGCCCCTCGCGTACGGCGAGCAGCGCGGCACGGGGTCCCCGCGCGCGCGCGCGGGCGGCGGCGTAGTGCGCGCCCGCTGACGCCGGTTGCCCGAGCCGGGCCTCGGCCTCCGCGAGCGCGGCGAGGGCTTCACCGTCGCCGTAATCGTCGAGCCACAGCTGCCCCGCCAGCAGGCTGCGGACACGGTCGTAGCGGCGCGCGTGCAGCTCCGCCTTGGCCCCCTCGACGATGAACGCGGCATTGGCGTGCGTCTCGCGCGCCGCAGCGGCGAGCAGCGTCTCCGCGGCGTGCCACGGGCGCCCCGCCAGCCGCAGCGACTCGGCGCGCTGCGCCGCGACCTCCGGTGGCGACGTAGTCTGCTGGGCCGCGACCGGGGAGGGTGCGGCGGCGAGGAGCACCAGGAGGACGGCGGCCCGCGTCACTGCCCGCGGCGCACCCGGGCAAGCAGCCGCTGGTACTCGGCCCGCGACAGCGGCGTCAGGCGGAAGCGCCCGAAGCCGGTCTGGTCCTGGAAGAAGAGGGTCAGGCGCAGCGCGTTGTAGGTCCACCGGATGCCGCGCACGCCCGTGCGCGTCACGTCGGCGCTGAAGTCGAAGACGTCGTCCGGCTCGCCGAGCGTGATGGAGACCTCACCGCGGTCAGTGAGCCAGCCGGGGTCCCCCGCCTCGCGAAAGCGCTGGTTCGCGATCTGGACGCGTTGGAAATAGCGGTCGAGCGCCTCGTTCTCGGGCGTGATCGGCACCGGGTCCGTGATCTTGTAGAACCGACGCCAGACCGCAGGGCGGTCGGCCGGGGATGCCTTGCGCAGGCTGTCGACCCAGTCCTGGCGATCGAAGTAGCGCAGCAGGCTGATCATCTGATCGTAGTTCGTGATGGCCCACTGATCGGAGAAGCTCACGAGGAAGGGCGCCCCGCGCGCTGCCGCCGGGGCGGCTCCGACCGGCGCCACCTCGAAGCGCCCCTCGCCCACCGGCAGCTCGTCGGGGCGAATGACGAGGAGCAGCGCGGCGACGCCGTCGCTGCCCGCGATGGCGACCGTGTCGCGCCACGGCTCGCGGCCGTCCTGGTCGAGCACGCGCGCGGCGAGCTTCGCGCCGCGGGGCATGCCGTATGCCTCGACATAAAAGCGGAGTGAGTCGGCGCCGTACGGCAGGGTGGCGCGCGGGTTCAGGAGCAGCTTGGGCACGTCGGCGAGGCGAGTCCGCGCCGTGGCCTCGTATACCGCGACCGGCGCGCTCACCTCTTGCCGCCCGAACCGGGGAACCGTGTCCGTCCGCTCCTGGCGCGCCGACGCCGGGCCATTGCGATCGCGCACGGTGACGGCCACCCGATACACCCCGGGCGGCAGCCCGACGACGTGCTGGTAGATCACGCTCTCGTCGGCGCGCAGCGTCTCCTGGAAGGTGCGCACGCGCACGGTCTCGTCGGTCGTGACCTGGCGGACGGCGGCGGTGTCGGCCCGGAAGGCGAATTCGACGTGATACTGCGCCACGAACTCGTTGCCGTCTCGCTGGAAGCTCAGGGCGTGGTTCGCGAGCGAGAGGCCGAACAACGCCAGGGTGGAGTCGGGCGTGGCGTTGGCGAGGTAGTGGAGCGAGGCCACGAACGGCAAGGGCGAGCCAGCCACGAGGAAGCCCATCGAGCGGTACACCGTGCTGGCGTCGAACAGGGTCGACACGGCGGCGGCCGGCCCGGGACGCGGCTCCGTGCCGACGCGCTGCCAGGAGCTGCAGCCGGCGACGCCACCGGCGAGGAGCGCTACTCCCGCGACTGCTCTCACTTGCTCAACCTCAAATCCGGGCGTTAGTTTCGCGCGTTCCCATGCCCAGCGAGAACCTCGCCGGTCGGACGATCGCCGGCTACCGCCTGCTCGAGCGCGTCGGCGAGGGAGGCACGGCCGAAGTGTACCGGGCCCAGCACCCCGAGCGCGGCGCGTGTGCGTTCAAGGTATTGCGCCAGGGGCTGCGGAGCGACCCCACGGTGGTCAAGCGTTTCCTGCGTGAAGCGGGATACGGCGCGCGGGTCCAGCATCCGGGCGTCGTGCGCACCTACGATTACGGCGATGCCGACGGCCTCCATTACCTCGCCCTGGAGTGGGCCGACGGGAAATCCCTCGCCGAGTACGTACACCGTACCGGCCCCCTCGCTCCGGCGCAGGTGGGCGATCTGGTCCGCCAACTGGCCGCCGCCCTCGCGGCGGCGCATCAAGCGGGGATCATTCATCGGGACCTGAAACCCGAGAACATCATCTACGATCCGGCCGCGGGGCGGGTGAAGCTGCTCGATTTCGGCATCGCGCGCGACGCCGACCTGCCGGCCGAGGAGCGCCTGACGCGCACCGGCTTCTTCGTCGGCACACTCAAGTACGTGGCGCCGGAGGCGCTGTCGGGCGAGCTGGTGGACGGCCGGGCCGACATCTACAGCCTCGCCACGATCACGTACTGGCTCCTCACCGGACGCCACCCGCACACCGGAAGGAGTCCCCGCGAGCTGTTCCAGCAGCTGCTCACACAACCGCCCGTGCCACTGAGCAAGGCGGTCGCAGGGTTGCGGTTTCCAGACGGTCTCGAGGCGGCCGTGATGCAGGGGCTGGCGCGCGACCCGGGCCGACGCGAGCCAACGGTCACCGCCTTCGCGGACGCTGTGACGGCGGGACTCACGGCCGGCCCCGCCTCGAAAGGCGGACTGCTCGATGCGCTGAAGCGAGCGGTCCGTCGCAAGTGACTAGAGTAGTAGCATATACTACTACGAATTGGCCACCGTGCCTCCCAGCGTCTCCCTGAAGCAACGCCTCCGCCAATTGCTCAGCGAGCGGTCCGTCACGCGGGGCGACTTCATACTCGCTTCAGGACGGCGGTCTAGCTTCTACATCGATGCGCGGCGCACCACCATGTCCGGCGAGGGGCTCGCGGTGATCGGCGCCCTCGGGCTCGAACAGCTGGGCGAGCGGGGTTGGGCGCCCCAGCTCGTGGGCGGCCTCACCCTCGGTGCCGACCCCGTTGCCTACGCGATCGCCGCCGCCGCACGCGCGCAGGGGCGCACGCTCGACGCCTTCACCGTCCGCAAGCAGGCCAAGACCCACGGCACCGGAAAGCAGATCGAGGGCTGCTTCGCGCCGGGGGCGACCGTCGTCGTAGTCGAGGACGTGATCACCACGGGACAGTCCGCCCGGGAGGCGATCGCAGCGCTCGAGGGCGAAGGCGGCCGTGTCCTCGGAGTGCTCGCGGTCGTGGACCGCGAGGAAGGAGGCCGCGGGACGCTCGAGCAGGCCGGCTATCCGGTGGCAGCCCTGCTGACCGCCACGGAGCTGGGCCTGCGGTGACGGCGCCGGGCGACGTCGCGCTGCTCGTCGTCAAGCTGAGCGACTCGTTCAGCGACTTCTGGCCCATCCTGGCGCGCGACCTCGGCATCCCGCTCGCCGAGTGGGCGCCCGTCCCGGGTGAACTGCCTCCGCCCGGCGCGGGCGTCGTGCTGCTCGCCGCAGGCGGGCACGAGGCGGAGATCGCCGCTCTGCTGCCGCGGCTCTCGGTGCCGGGCGACATTCCCATCGTCGCGGTCGGCTCCGCCGCGTCGCACCGGCTGGCGGCGCAGGCGGTGGCGGCGGGCGCCGCCGACTACTTCGCGCTCCCGGACGACCGCGACGATCTGCGCGACACCCTTGCCGCGGCGGTCCAGCGGCGGCGCGCCGCGCTCGACCGGGCGGCCCTCGCGCACCGCGAAGCCCAGGCGCACGCGTTCCGCGAGATCGTAGGGGACAGCCCCGCCCTGCATGCCGCGCTCGAGCGCGCCGCACGCGTAGTGCCTCGTGGCGACGCGACGGTCCTCATCGCAGGAGAAACCGGCACGGGAAAGGAGCTGTTGGCGCGGGCCCTGCACTACGGCGGCCCCCGCGCCGCGGCCCCGTTCGTCGAAATCAATTGCGCCGCCCTCCCCGCCCCATTGCTCGAGAGCGAGCTGTTCGGCCACGAGCGCGGCGCCTTCACCGACGCGAAGACGGCCAAGCCCGGGCTGTTCGAAGTCGCCCAGGGAGGCACGCTGTTCCTCGACGAAGTCGACCACCTCGCCCCCGAGCTGCAGGGCAAGCTGTTGCGCGCGCTCGAGCAGAAATCGGTGCGCCGCCTCGGCGCCACGGGGAGCCGCACCGTAGACGTCCGCATCGTGGCAGCGACGAACAGCGATCTCGAAGCGGCGGTGCGAGCCGGGCGGTTCCGGGAGGACCTCTACTACCGCCTCAACGTGATCACCCTCGAGCTGCCGCCGCTGCGGGAGCGGGGCGAGGACGTCATCCGCCTCGCGGAGTTCTTCCTCGCCAAGTTCGCCGCGCAGTACCAGCTCCCCCAGCCGGCCCTCACTCCCGAGGTGCGGCGCGCCCTGGTCGCGCACGCCTGGCCGGGGAACATCCGCGAGCTGCGCAACACGGTCGAGCGCGCGGTGCTGCTCTCGCCCGCCGGGACGTTTGCGCTTGCGGAACTCGCCGCGCGACCGGCGCGCCCGGCGACAGGGGCGGGGGCGCCCCTTCCCTTCCCGGCCACGCTCTCCGACATCCAGCGCGCGGCCGCGAGGGCCATGCTCGAGGCGACCTCAGGCAATCGTTCGGAAGCTGCGCGCCGCCTCGGCATCTCCCGCTCCCGCCTGCAGCGACTGCTCGAGGGACGGGGAGGTGAAGACGACACGGATGGTGACGCGAATTGAGCCAAGTGCCTCAGGGTGACTCAGCGCGTGACGCGCATCACCTTGATCGACAGACACTTACAGTGGCCCGTCGCTTGCCCTCTCGGGGAGCACACCCCGAGCCCGGAAGGATTCACATGCGACGACTGATACTGGCGTGCGTGGTGCTCGCGATCGCGCTGGCGTGCAGCGACAGCAACACGCCGACGCCGCCACCACCCGTGCCGACCTCCCAGCTGCATTTCGTTGTCCAGGACACGGCGGGCCCGCCGCTCTACAGCGACACCGTCAGCGGGCTGTTCACAGCCGGTCAGAGCGCCGACATCCGCGTCTACTACACGGACACAACGAGCGGCGGCCCCGGTGAAGAGTTCTTGCGGTTCGAAGTCCCGGGCGACGGTCTCCTCCCCGCATCGCAGCCCGGCGACACCGTCCGGATCTCGATCAAGGTGGTGGACGCGACGACGTTTCGCTTCGAGTTCCTGCCAGCCGGCCTGAAGTTCAATCCGAACGATCCGGCTCGCCTGAAGGTCCAGTACCGACACAGCGACCATGACTTCGACGGTGACGGACAGATCACCGCCGCGGACTCGACGATCCAGAGCCAGCTCGACATCTGGAAGAACGATCCACCGAGCAGCCTGTGGTTCAAGCAAGGGTCGGTGAATTTCGAGTCGTTCGAAGAGCTCGACTCCAAGATTTTCTCATTCTCCCAATACGCGGTCGCGTGGTAGCCGGATGAGGGATCGGCGGTGGTGACGTCGCTCGCCGACGACTCGGCGCTGCTCGCGGAGCTGCGCGCGCTCGCCCAGCGGGGGCATCACCGAGAGGTGCTGGGGCGGATCGAGCGGCTCGCGCCCGACACGCTTGAGCGTCGCACGCCGTTCGCGCTGCTCGCGGCAGAGGCGCATGGTCGGCTCGGCGCGTACCCGGAGGCGGACCGGTGGGCCACGCTCGCGCTCACGATCGCGCGGTCGCGGGGCGAGCGACACGCCGAGCTGCGGGCGCGGAACTACAAGGGGGCGATCGCGCTCGAGCGCGGCGACGTCGACGCGGCCGAACCGCACTTCGCCGCGGGGCTCGAGCTGGCGCGGGCGCTGAAGGATCACGCCGCCGAAGCGCGCTGTCTCAACAACCTCGGGATCGTGGCGAACCTCCGCGGCGATTCCCAGGGGGCGCTCGCGAGCTACCAGCTCGCCCTGGCCGCCTACCAGCAGGCCGGCCTCGCGCGGGGGATGGCGGAAACGCACCACAACATCGGGATCAGCTGGCGGGCGCTCGAGGACTACCGCCGCGCACTCGACGCCGCCGAAGAAGCCGTGCGCCTGGCCACGCAGGTGGGCGACGAGAGCCTGGTCGCGCTGGCCGTGACGGGACGGGCCGAGCTGCACCTGCTCCAGGGAGACGCGGCCTTCGCGGCGGCGGAGCTCGGCCGCACCGCGACGGCGTACGAGCGCCTGCAGCATCCGGTGGGGCTGGCGGAAGTGTGGCGGCTCCAGGCGGGGGTGGCGCGGGCCCGGGGCGAGCTGCGCGGTGCGGCGGCGTTGCTCCGCAAGGCGGCCGACCTCGCGACAGGGCAAGGGAGCGCCCACACGCTCGCCGAGATCGAGCGCGACCTCGGCGCGGCGCTCGACGCGAGCGGCGACCGCGCCGGCGCGCGCGCTGCCCGGGAGCGCGCCGCCGCCTTGTACCGCCGCCTCGGCGCCGGCCGGGCCGCCGCGGAGATTGCCGCCCTCCTCACTTGAGGTGTATGATCCCCCTCGGGTGACACCATTCCAGCAGTCCCATACCCGGTCCTCGCTCGCGTCGCGCGTGCGGGGCTGGACGGACGACGCGTCGGGCCTCGAGCAGCGCCTCAAGGACCTCGAGACCATCGCGCGCAGCCACCGCCTGCGGCGCGTGATGGCGGCCGCCGGTCTCGCCATCGGCCTCGTGGGCTGGGGGTTCGGCGCCGCGAAGACCCGGCCCGCGACGATGGTGCTCGTCGCGGGCGGCGCCGCCGTCCTCAACGAGGTGCTCGGCCTCATCAACGAGCGCGGCTGGTACCGCTGGTGGTTCGTGTACGCCCTGTCGCTGCTCGATGTGCTGCTCGTGGCCGTGCTCGTGGTCTGGTTCGGGCACGGCGGGTTCGTGGCCGCGTTCTTCCTCGCGGTGCTGCCCTACGCGTTCGACCAGGGGCACACGGTGGGCAACTTTCTGGTGCTCACCGCGGCGCTCGCCTATCTCGGCGCGAGCTATGCGCACGACGTCCTCTACGACCCGCGCGCCAGCCTCAGCGGCGCCGGGCTCGAGACCGTGGTGTTCATCCTCGTGGCGATGACGTTGAAGCGGATCCCGGCGACGCTGATCGAGCGGATCCGGCACGCCCGCAGCGTGATGGGCGAGGCGGAGCGCGGCTACCTCGCCGTGCGCGCGGCGGCGGGAGAGTCGGACGAGCTCGGCTTCCTGGAGCGCAGCTTCAACCGGATGATCGAGGAGATCGCGGCGACGATCTCGACCGTGCAGCGCGAGGCGGACGAGGTGGCGGCGTTCGCCGAGGAGCTCGCGGCCTCGGCCGAGGAGCTGCATGCGACCTCCGAGACCGTGACCCGCACGGCACAGCAACTCGCGGCGGACCTCGGGAAACAGCGGGAGTTGGCGGACGTGGCGCGCGGCGAGAGCGCCAAGGCGGCGGATCAGGCGGAGTCGCTGCGCGTCCGCGCCGAGCTGATGCAGGTGGACGCCGCGCGCCTCGTGGCGGCGGCGGCGCGGGGACGGGAGCGCGTGGCGCGCGCCAGCCAGACGCTCCGCGCCGTGGGCGAGGAAGTCCGCGCCACGGCCGCTACTGTGGCGGGGTTGTCGGGGATGTCGGAGCGGATCGGCGCCTTCGCGCAGACGATCGCCCGGATCGCGCGGCAGACGCACCTGCTCGCGCTGAACGCGGCGATCGAGGCGGCGCGAGCCGAAGAGCATGGGGAAGGGTTCGCCGTCGTGGCCGACGAAGTGCGGTCGCTCGCGGGGGAGGCGGGGAGGTCCGCGCGAGAGGTGGCGGAGCTCGTGTCCGAGCTGCGCGCCGGGATCGACGCCGCGGCGCGGGCCATGCAGTCAGGCGAGGCGAAGGTGCGGGACATCGGGGCGGTGGCGGCGGAGGCGGACAGCGCGCTGCAGGAGCTGCATCAGGGCGTCGAGCTGGTCGGCGACCTCGTGAACGCCACGGCGGAGGTATCGCGCAGCCAGGCGCAGCGGCTCGCGGAGCTAGCGCAGTCGCTGCAGCAGGTGGCGGCGATCTCGAGCGCCTCCTCCCAGAGCGCCGATGGCGCCGCCGCCGCGACGCAAGCCCAGATCACCTCGATGGGCGACCTCACCGCCACGTCCCAGCAGCTCGCACAGCTCGCCGAGCGGCTGCGGGGAGGCATCGCCCGCTTCTCGGTGCTCAAGCAGGAGCCGGAGACGCGCGAGCACCCGGCGGTGCGCGCCGCGGCGGACTGATCACCCCGCCCGGGAAGCGCGAGCGGCGCTGGGTCCTTGGTCCCACAATCCCGCGTTCAAAGGGTAGAACGCGCGCAGGGCTTCCCGGTACGGGGTGATCAGGAGGTCGACGTAGCGCTCGAGCGAGACGTCGAAGGGGAAACGGCGCCGGAACTCCCCGGCGGTGACGCCGAGCATCGCCTTCAGGTGGCGCCCGAAGCTCTGGGGCGACGAGTAGTCCAGGCGGTACGCCACGTCGGCGACCGAGAGCCCCGGGTTGAGGAAGAGATACGCGGAGTGCAGCAGGCGCATCCCGGCGAGGTACGTCTTGGGGGAGGGCAGGCTCGCCCGGTAGAAGCGGGACATGAGCGTGCTGGGGCAGATCCGCAGGTGGCGCGCCAGACCGCGCACGGTGGACACCACCGGCGCGAGCCGGGCCAGGGCCTCGAAGAACACGCGCACGTCGTCGCCCGCGTCACCCAGCGCAGGCACGACGCGCGCGAGGATGCGGGCCGCGACGGGAGATGCGGGATGGCCCAGCAGATCGCGCAGCCGGCGCCACCCGGTGGGCTCGGTGCAGTCTACCGCGGTCCGCACGCCGGTCGCGCCCAGCCTGAGTAGCGTCTCGGTGGCCTCGCGGTCGTGCCGGGACACGAGCGCGACCGCCGGGATCGCCGGGAACTCACGCACGAAGCGCGCGACCGCGGGCAGCTCGTCCCCGCGGCAGCTGTGCACGGAGAGGACGAGCGCGTCCACGCGCTTGCGGCGCGCCGCGCGCAACGCGTCGCGGAACGAGTTGGCGTGGAGCGCCGTGAAGCAACCGTCCCCCGCGGCCTCGATGCGCGGGCGGTCGGGCGGCGGCAGGACGGTGCACACGGTGATCATGCGGGAGAGACGCTAGCATGAGCCCATCAACGTCGGGTCAAGCTGGACCGGCGCCGAGTCCCGAGGCCGACGCCGCCCCGCGGGACCACTCAACCTCGCGTCAACGCCTGGCGCTCGCGGCCCGGCTGCGCGGGCACGTGGCGGCGCTCGAAGGGGTGCGCCATCCGACGGCCGCGCCCGAGCGCCATCGCGCCGCGCGCGACTATGTCGCCACCGCGCTGCGCGCGCTGGGCCTGCCGGTCGAGCTCGTCCCATTCACCTTCCGCGGCCGCACCCACCACAACGTGGTGGCAACGCTGTCGGGCCGCGACGCGCGGCGCCCCCGCCTGCTCGTCGGCGCGCACTACGACTCCACGCCGGATACGCCCGGCGCCGACGACAACGCGAGCGGCATCGCCGCGATGATCGAGTGCGCCCGCCTCGTCGCCCCGCAAGCCCGCGACGCGGGCGTCGAGTTCGTCGGACTCGACCTCGAGGAGCAGCAGACGACCACCTACCGCGTGGGGAGCCGGAGGCTGGCGCGGGAGCGCCGCGCCCGGGGCGAGGCGCTCGCAGGCGCGCTCATCCTCGAGATGGTGGGCTACCGCGACCCCACCCCTGGCGCGCAGATCGTGCCCCCGTTCCTCGGCATCGACGTGCCGCGCACCGGGGACTTCCTCGCTGCGGTGGGCGACACGCGGTCGAGGGCGCTGCTCGACGGCTTCGTCGCCGCCGCGCGGGCGGCGGTACCGGAGCTCCCGATCGTACCCTACCGGACGCGGCTGCGCGGCTGGCTGCTGCCCCTCACGCGTCTCTCGGACAACGCCTCGTTCTGGGACGCACGTTATCCGTCTCTGATGCTCACCGACACCGCGTTCCTGCGGAATCCGCACTATCACCGCACGAGCGATACGAGCGCGACGCTCGATTTCGACTTCATGGCGCAGGTGACGGAAGCGACGGCAGGAGCCGTCGCGGGGCTGGCCGGTGGAGCCTGAGAGGCGCGTGGCGCTGGTGCTGGCGGGGGCGGCGCTCGTCCTCGCGGCGGGGGGCGCGCTCTGGTTCACGCGCTTCGCCTCGCAGGTGCGGCGCGACCCCGGGCTCGTCTATCGGGATCCAGGGACGCTCGAGAAACTCCTGAAGCGGGCGACCGACGCCGAGCGGGCGGGAGACCGCGCCACCGCCATCACCGTGTACCGGTTCGTGATAGCCGTAGGGCAGAGGAGCGGGGGGGGCGGGGGGGGCGGGGAAACCGCCGTCGCGCCGTACGTCGCGGCCGCGCGGGCCGCGCTCACGCGGTTAGGAGCCTCCGATACACTGCCAGGTCCGACGCGCTGAAGCACACGAACCGGACCAGCTCGACCGAGGTGGGCCGCTGCAATTCCTCCCGCACCGTCGCCACGGCGATCCGCGCCGCCTGTTCGATCGGAAAGCGATACGCGCCCGTGCTGATGGACGGAAAGGCGATGGCGCGGACGCTATGCGCGGCGGCGAGCTTGAGCGAGTTGCTGTAACAGTCGCGCAGCAGCTCTGGCTCCCCCCGGTTGCCGCCGCTCCACACCGGGCCGACGGCGTGGATCACGTACTTCGCGGGGAGTCGGTAGCCGCCGGTGAGCCGCGCCTCGCCGGTGGGGCAGCCGCCGATCCGCCCGCACTCTGCGAGCAGGTCTGGTCCCGCCGCGCGATGAATCGCGCCGTCCACGCCGCCCCCGCCGAGCAGCGTCGTGTTGGCGGCGTTGACGATCGCGTCCACCTGCTGCCGGGTGATGTCTCCCTGGACCGCCTCGAGCGTCGCCACAGGAGGCCAATCTAGCACGAGGCAGTAGCCCAGTCCCGCCCCACGGCCTATGTTAGCTCGTCATGCCCGGACGCGACCTGATCGAGCGGGTTCGCAAGGCCCTGGGCGACCGCTACACCGTCGTCACGGCGGCGGGCCGGGGTGGCAACGCGTCCATCTTCGCCGGGCTCGATGCGGCCGGCGAAAAGGTGGCGATCAAGGTGCTCCATCCCGAGCTCGCGGTCTCGGTCGCCGCCGACCGCTTCCTGCGCGAGATCCGGTACGCCTCCCAGCTCGACCACCCCCACATCGCCCGGCTGCTCGACAGCGGCGAAACGGACTACCTCCTCTGGCTTGTGATGCGCTACGTGCCGGGCGACACGCTGCGCGCAGCGCTGCGGCGCGAGCGGCGGCGCGCGATCCCGGCCGCCGTACGCACCACGTGCGAGGTGCTCGACGCGCTGCAATACGCGCACGGGCACGGCATCGCCCACCGTGACATCAAGCCCGACAACATCCTCCTCTCCCCGCAGGGCGCGGTGCTGGTGGACCTGGGGATCGCACGCGCCATTGCGAGTTCGGAGGACGACCGTGTGACCCGCAGCGGGTTCGTCGTCGGCACCGAGGAATACATGAGCCCGGAACAGGCGGCGGGCGGTCCCGATGTGGACGGCCGGACCGATCTGTATTCGCTGGGCGTCGTGCTCTTCGAGTCGCTCGCGGGCCGTCCCCCGTTCTCCTCGCCCAGCGCCGCCGCCGTGCTCGACATGCAGCAGCATCACGCGCCCCCCGATCTGCGGAGCCTGCGGCGCGACGCACCCAAGCCGCTCGCCGCGGCGGTCGCCCGCGCGCTCGCCAAATCGCGTGCGGAGCGCTGGCAGACGGCGCGCGAGATGCGCGACGCGCTCGCGCCCTTCCTCGCCGGCGGCTGACGCGCCGCCGCATCCCCCATCTCCCCAACCCCCGTGCCCGCCGACCCGCTGCTCGATCGCCTGGCCCGCGCCCTGACCGGCCGGTACACCCTGCTGCGCGAGCTGGGCCAGGGCGGGATGGGCACGGTGTATCTCGCGACCGACGTGCGGCTCGGCCGGCAGGTCGCGATCAAGGTGCTGCCGCCGACCACGCGCGCCTACCTCGGCAGCGGCCGGTTTCAGCGCGAAGTGCTGCTCGCCGCGCAGCTCGC
>WNGM01005618.1_pt1 | contig 13874 bp, 13 predicted proteins | sample 5400571 | NCBI WGS metagenome assembly WNGM01 (sample SAMN13153378, study PRJNA577476) | soil metagenome | isolation source: 100 cm soil or saprolite under Garry oak tree replicate 2 | place: USA:California | collected 2016-06-15
CGTCCAGAAGAGAGGTGCCTCGTTTCTCTACGTGACACATGACCTTGCTCTTGCCAAGCACATTTGCGATCGTATTGTGGTCATGTATCTCGGCCGAGTGGTTGAGGTGGGATCTACGGACGCGATCATCAATCATCCATTGCATCCATACACAAGGGCCTTGATAGCGGCTGTGCCCGTTCCCGACCCTGCTTCCAAGCGGTCTGGCGAGGTGATCAGTGGTGAGATTCCGAGTCCGATCGACCCGCCCCCAGGCTGCAAGTTCCACACCCGCTGCCCATATGTTCATACTAGATGCACTTTCCTTGACCCGCCTCTGATTGAGGTTGAGAAGGACCATTGGGTGTCCTGCCATCTGGTTGACTTGCCCTTCGGAGAGAATTCGCCTACGGGATCCGGCACGTTGGGCTCGAATATTCTGCCCGGATCCAGCTGACAGATTCTTCTTCTTGAATGAATGTTACAAACCTGGAGGAATGCATCCCCCGGTTAGCCTGCTCGCGTATGTCGACCAAAGAAAGAGAATCCAAGTCTTCCCGTTTGATAGCCCTAAGCCTCTATCTATGCATCTTCCTTGGTCCTTGTCAGCGTCATAGAGTACGGGGGGAGGAATTGAACGATCCCAATGTCCATTCCCATTTTAGTCGAAAAACCTGAGCTGAGGGTCGCTTCGGAGTGCGGCACCGGATGGAGGGACGACGGAGCTGGAGCCCAGCGCTATCACGAAGTCCACCGATGAATCATATACGTTGTTGTTCGCATCATAGATGACTGTGTCGTTGAGTCTGAAAACAGAACTGTACTTGTCATAGAACTTTATGTGAGGGTCGGAGGAAAGCAATTGACCGGCAGAGGGTACATGGGGGTTTTCTTCAGAAGTGACATTCAGCAATTTGTCGGTTCCGGGGTCGTACGCTCCATTGTTGTTTGCATCGTAGACGACCGCCTCTGCGGGAGTCGTGCAGTATGTGCCTATCTGAGGGTAATTAGTGGCGGACACGCAGGTAAAGTTGAGGGTCTGTCCCCAAATGTTGTAGAAGTCACCGAAGGTAAATATTGCCACTTGGGTTGACTGGATCCAAATTGTACTGCTACCGTCTCGCGTGCTTAGAGGTGCATAGCCCGGGGGTCCGAGACTTGCCAAAGTGCTATTTGACAAGATTCCGCCGGGCGTGCCGATCCCCTCAGGTAAAGTATAGTTTGTTCCGCGATAATCTGAAATTACTAGCTTGAGGCGCCAGTCAATCGCTAGGCTACCGTTTCCGTATGGGTTTCCGAACTGGAAGTAGAGGAAGACCGACAAAACCGTTACGACCATGACGAGGATCGCCAGGTTTACCCGGGTACTCGGCCGTCTCACAGCCCTACACCATTAGACAACAGTTCCGTCCCTATATTTTGTCCGAAAGAGCTTCCTTTAAGAACATCGGATATGAATCCTGGTGTGGACCAAGCGGTCGCGAAGAATGCGTCTATCATCAATTCTCGTAACGGTCATCCTACTCGGCTTGATCATTTCTAGCGTACGAGCACTCCCAGATGTTCAAGGCGTTTCTGCCATACCTACCTTTTCTGCCTCGCTGTCAAACGGCGACACGTCTGTATCCATAACCATGCAAGTCAGCCAGAACCTCACCTACCTGGATCCTTCTTTCTCGCTCCCAAAACTCACCGGACGTCTGATAGGCACGAACGCTAGCGGAATCTCGGCACTTGTACAGGACTCAATCAGAACACTGAGCCCAGAGGCCAGCGTTGCCGACCTAAGTCTAGGCTTGTCCTCATCATCGCCAACCGACGGTACCACTCCTCAATGGTTTAACGTATCCCTCCAATTCCACGTCCAAGGCATACAAGTCTCTCAGAATGGAAATGAGAGAACTGATATGTCATGGAAGTCCTTTTTCGTTTCTCCCAACGTGACAATTGGAGGCGTTGAGGTCAACGCGGTAGGAAACGCCTACATGCGAAGCGCCGGCTCGTTTCTCGGTACCCTCGAAGCACCACAGCAAGGGACGTTTACTTATCGAAACCTGGTCAACGATAGAATCGTGACCGCAGTCGGGCTTTCATCTGCCGTCTCGAGAATTCAGTTGTTGAACTTCACTCGGCTGCTCCCCCAGGTCGAGACTTGGACGCCAGGTTATGATTCAAACTCAAGGTCTGCAACATGGTCGATGAACACGATCCCAGTGCTCGGGCTTTCTGTTCAGGAGAAAAACAACGAGCCACAATCCACTGAGATAATATACAGCGGGCTTTTCTACACAATCCAGGCCGCCTTGTCTGCTCCTTCTCGTTCCTTCGCTCAGGGGGATACAGTCGTCGTAGTTTTCCAGGACACATCAGAAACGATAATGGGATTGGCGATAGTCTCTGTCTTCGTGATAGGATCTATCTCGTACTTCTATGAGAGTCGGCTTCTAAAAGGTCGCGACAAGCGCAAGTCCAAGCGCTAGGGCCCAAAGTTCGATACCAAAGTACTAGTCCGATAAGTAGAGTAGAAGACTTACAATTTGGAGAACTCCGCGTTAGTAATCTCCCTGAACGGGGAATGGACCTGGTGTTTTCATCTTGACAAATCTTCGATGTCCAATGCAGTTATGGAGCGTTGGTGCGGGGGGTGGGATTCGAACCCACGAAGGCCTTCGCCACAGGGTCCTAAGCCCTGAGCGAGCGTCTCGACGCTCACTGCCCATTTGACCTGGCTATGGTACCCCCGCGTAGTGGTGCTCCGGGCGGGAGTTTCCGCAGCCCGTGCCGCTTTTGAACCCGCGATCAACGGCTATGGAGTCCCCGATTCTCCGCCGCTACCCAGTTAGTGCTCGATTTGCCGCCCACTGTTCTTCGCTGGGCTAAGGCCGCTATGCTAAACCGGGCTACACCACCGGAGCATCGTTCCGGGGGCTACGAGCTCATGGTCTTTTACCTTTTGTCAGGCTTGAGATCCTAGACAGGCTTGGAGTTCTCCCAGAGGAATTCGAAGTAGATCTTTCCGAACTTTACGAGTCCCGCATGCTCTGAGGATATGGCTAAGGTGAGGCCCTTCTCTGGCTCCTCTCCTAGGAGGATGATTATCTCATTGCTGTCGGAGATTAATCCTCCTCCGAACATTTGCTCACGGACCCTGACCTCCGCCAGCCCCTTTAGTTTCCTGATCGCATCTTTGGCGGTGAGGCTCGGGACCATTATCGAGACTTTGATCCCTTGGCTATTCATCAGTGAGAGTAAAGGCGCAGCGACAGAGATCACGGACTCTGGAACTACGGGCATGGCAACCAGCAATTCTCTCTTGGTTCTCCCGAGGGTCTCCTTGATCCTGTCCAGAATGTTGTTCTGTCCCCTTACGATCCATATGTCCGGTCTCTCTTGGACCTCTTTCTTCTCGTATAGAGGTTGCAGTTCTGACATCGCGTCTCTCTGGCTCGACTTGAGAGTGTTCTCCATTCTGACCCTGGAAGATTCGAGGGCTGTCGATGGAGGTTTCGCAAAATACTTGCTGGGCCTGCCTTGCTCTGATTCGACCCAGCCCTTCCGCTCGAGATTTCCGAGTATTTCGTAGATCTTCGAGTAGGGAATCCCAGCAGATGTGCTGAGCTGGCTGGCAGGCAATGGACCAGACTCGACTAGAGCAATGTATGCCTTTATCTCGTATTCAGTCAGTCCAAAATCCTTCAGGGCTCTCCTCGTAGTCTCAGACACGGTCATCGCATCTGCCTTGGGAACAATCTATGACAGAAACCCTGCAGGCTTCTTGAGGGAGGGTGTAAATAGCGAGGAAGCCAAAGTAATCATGTTCCCTTCGAGGGCTTATGCTTTGGTCGATAAGAACCTAGTCATGGAGAGGTTGAATACTGTCCTCGATCCGGAGATCGGCCGAAGCATAGTAGAACTCAATATGGTTCGCGGCGTTAGTCTCGATGATGGAATCGTTAACGTCAAGATCGCATTGACAGTTGCACATTGTCCGCTCGCGAAGACTCTCCAAACCGATGTGGAGAACGCGGTGCGAAAACTGGAGGGGGTGAGGGCCGTAAAGGTCGAGACAACGACTATGACACGAAAGGAGCTTGAGGAACTAAAGATGATGCTCCACACAGGGACAGAAAAATCGTTTCCCCCCAAAAGTGGTTCCTCAGTTGGCCCGGGGATTGAGCGTCTCGGCAGGCGCGGCATTCGTAGCATAATAGCGGTGATATCAGGGAAGGGCGGGGTCGGAAAATCCTTTGTCACAAGCATACTTGCGTCTGAGCTGAAGAGACGCGGATATGAGGTTGGAGTTCTGGATGCTGACCTTACGGGCCCCAGCATTGCTAAGGTGCTAGGTGTGACAGGCAAGCCTCACAAGGGTCTCAATGGCGGCATCATACCCATTCAAACGAAGACTGGGATCAAGGTAATGTCGATCAACCTGATCTTGGACGATCCCAACATGCCAGTTGTATGGCGCGGTCCAATCGTCAACAGTGTGATACGACAGCTCTATTGGGACGTTGACTGGGGAGACCTCCACTATCTACTCGTCGATCTTCCACCAGGAACCAGTGACGCTCCCTTGACGGTCTTCCAATCCCTTCCTCTCGACGGTATCATAGTTGTCTCCTCTCCGCAAGACCTTGCTTCTATGATCGTGACAAAGGCGGTGAACATGGCCAAGAAGATGGAGGCACCGATTCTTGGACTCGTGGAAAACATGAGCTATCTAGATTGCCCTCATTGTGGCCAGAAAATCAGTTTGTTCGGAGAGCCGAGAGGTGAGACGCTAGCCCTAAGTCTAGGTGTACCTTTCTTGGGCGCGTTATCCTTGGACCCCAGAATCGCCCAACTTTCGGACGAAGGGAGAATAGAGGAGTATTCTAACCCCATCATTGCAGGAATAACAGACGAACTGCGCATTCGGTCCAGCAAGCATGCAGAAGAGATGGACCGCAGTCTCCCGATCGCTTGGTCTGTCGAACCGGCACCGTGAGCCGAATACCGCGTTCTCTATCATAGGCAATCCTTACCTCCCGAATCTTTTAACGCAAGTTCCCACTAAGTATAAGCTAGGTGCATGCTGCTTGGTGTCGAAGAAACTGGGTACCCATAGAAAGGCTACTAAAAGGTCAAGTAAGAAGGCTAGATCAGCCAAACCTATCAAGACCAGAAAGGCTTCGAAGGTTCACGAAACAAATAAACCTCTAGCTTCTGTAGCCCAAGTAATCTCCTCGCCTGTTCGCGTTGACCCTCTTTATGTGGAAGCTCCCAAGGTGACAATCGGAACTATTAGGGGCGACACTGTAATTGGAGACCTGCTGGTCGCATTTCCAAGAACTAGAGAGGTCCTCGTGAGAACAGGTCTGAGGTTGGAAGCAGAGGATGCTGGAGACATCTACATGACGCTCGATGCTTTCTCGGCCATGAACGATTTGAAGACGGAAAAACTTGTCATCGAAATAGTTGAAGTCGCGAAGCAACCCATACCACAACCTGTGGCTCCGCAGCTCGTTGCGGCACCCACAGTCTAGACGCAAGTGTTCCCGTTATCGGTCCTTAGGCCACGTGAGCTGGGACCGGGTTAGCTAGACGTGCAACCGGTTGTCTGCTCGTACAAGGATACTGATTAGTGGGATAGTGCAGGGGGTTTTCTTCCGGCGAGAGATAACCGAACAAGCTCGGCGACTTGGAAAGGTCGAAGCGGTCGCGGAAGGCGATAAGGAAAAGCTTGATGAGCTCATCCAATTCTGCCATGTCGGTCCGTCAGGGGCCAGGGTGAAGAATGTTGCCGTGGACTGGTCTGAGTTTAGGGGCGAATTTCGAGGGTTTAGGATAACTCGTTAGTTATTCTCGTATCAATGCTATTATGCCGGCGTGATCGAGGATCCAAATTCCTCGTAGTATTTCCGGGCGACGGCAACTGCCTCACTGCTCTGTTTCAGAATAATTTTGTACTCTGGGTGGGAGTCACCTGCGAACGAGGCTGCTTTGGAGAAATATTTGTTCACGCCGTCAAGGTCCCCTCTGTAAAGAGAGATTCCCCCAGCAATCCTGTAGGCAACCTCAGCTCGTAGCCTGTTGCCTTGCGCCTCGTATTCCTGGGCCTCGCTTAAGAGGCGATCCAGAGGTGTCATGATTTTTTTCGGGTCGAGAAACATCAGGCGAGACATCGCTCCGTATAAATCTCCAGCTCCGCCGGAGAGCTCTCGAAGTCTCGTGGCCGCAGGGGTTTCTGAGCTTGTTGAAGCAGGGGAATCCTTCTGTTTAGGCTTGCCTAATCCGAGTTTCATGACTTCAAATTCTCTCCCGTGAGGATGCCTCGTAACCCCTTTTAATGAGTAATTTAAGAATTGACACCTCCTACGGTGTAACCGAGATTATGAACACAGGAGCGTTTTGATGAGTTCTGAGGACCGACTAGTTAGAAAGAGAGAGGCGAAAGACAAGGCTCGGCGTCGCAAGAGAGGGCCTTATAGGAAATCTTCGAGTGGAAGACTGGTCAGGTATTGACCTGACCCACCTTCACTTAGAAGCACAAAGGGCACATCAACCTACAAAACTCATGTCGTATGGCGAGCAGAGAAATTGCTCGGGTGTCTTCCTCAGGGGCCTTCGACTCGTGCTCCAGCTAATGCCGGATCGGTATCCTTCTATACTTTGCAATACTGCTCGGCTCAATGCTAACGGTCTCGGCACAGCTGTGATGTCCGAAGCAGATAGTGCAATGTTCAACGTCCCAGCCGGGATCTACCCTGCGGCAGGTCTCACACATCAGGCCTAGTGCGCGAATATCTGTACACGCCTGGCAGAATTTCTTCGAAACCTCAAGTGGGCTAGGATCGCCCATTATGGTTGAAGCAATGTCCTTGCTGATCTTGTGAACCTCAATAGCCCCTTCCAAATCAACTGCTTCCCCACGAACCTCGTGCCGGTATTTGCTAACGGCCGCCTGCGTTACCCCCAGCCTTCTCGCGACCTGCTCCTGTTTCATGCCATAGTCTTCGATCAGCTCTCGGGCCACCATGGCTCTCAGCGCCGGAATAACGGATTTCGCTGCGACTTCGCAGGGGATAATCAAGAAGAAGCCGTTATCCAAATCGGCCCGGATTCTATTTAAACATAACTTACGTCATGTTCTTCCTATGAAAATCCAGCCAAGTCTCCCTGACATAAGGTTGAAGGCGAGATCCTCACGATTGTTGTCCATTTAGTTCTATACTCTGTCCCACTCTTGTTCCCGCAAGGAACCTATAAATCAAAACAAGCGCCGTCAATTGTGAGGATAATGGTAACGGTCGAGGCGGTCGAAAAAGAACTTGAGAAGGTTGTTGATCCTGAGATCGGGCTTCCAATAACCGAGATGCACCTGGTTGACGAGATAAGCATCCATGATAATGGGGAGATATTCATCAAGTATCACCTGACCGCGCCGTTCTGTCCGCCAATCTTCGCAGAAGACATAGGAATGAACATAAGGACACTGACATCCAAACTTGAAGGAGTCAAGAACGTCACGGTAGTCCTCCATGGACACGCCCTAGCAAACGAGATCAACCAAAGAGTCAACCCCGGTTATACTCCTCCGCCAACCCAGCCCGCAACACAGGCTCAGCCAAAAGTGTGAATCAGCGAAAGCTTCTATTCATCAGACTGTGTTCCATCGAGGATGTTCCGAAAGAATCCTTGAAGCGTTTTCTTGGTTGAGGGAAAGGAAATTTCCCGGGCTAGGTTCAATGGCCAGTCATGCACTTCAGCAGAAAGAGGCTCTCGGCGAAGAGAACGGCCTGTCATAGAGGACCCTAGACGAGAGAGCGATTACCTGTCCATGGGCGTTTGTGGCTAGTTCAGCCTAGCAACGAAACAGGCCCTAAATCCCTGCCGCCCCTGGTTCTAATAACACGCGTCGGGAGAGCGGAGAAGATCTATTCGCGTTAAAACTTGGTTCGCAATCTATCTTGAGGCATCATACAAGAAGGCTCCGAGTAAGCCCCCAAGGACAGGTCCAACGATGTAGATCCATAGGTTACCCAGCGGAGTAAAACTGAAGACGGCTGAGGCTATTGTTGGTCCCCATGTTCTGGCCGGGTTAAGAGAAGCTCCTGAAATCGGCCCGAACATCCAGACGATGGCCGCTAGAGCAAATCCGATGGTGACTCCAGCTCGGCTCGGGTCCGCAGTTTTGTTCGTGGCCCCGAATATTGTGAAGACAAGAATGGCTGTTCCGATTACCTCGGCCAGAAGTACAGCACCTATTCCGAATTGCGGGCTTGGAATAGTATCTCCTAGAAAGGTTGACTGTGCAGCCTGGACGAGTCCTCTGTTGTTGCTTGATGTCCATAATGCGAGCTGGACAAAACCTGCGACGGTTGCGCCTGCGAGCTGGCCGAGAATGTAGGGTGCGACCTTCCTAGTTTCTATCCTCCGGGTAGCCCAGTGGGCGATTGTCACGGCAGGATTAATGTGGGCACCTGTAAGTCGGCCTATCGTATAGACCGCTAGCAGAAGCGCCACTCCGTGGGCAAGACCGATGAAGCCGAGACCTGCACTTGTCACTCCACCATCGAGAAACGTTACAGCTATGATTGTCCCTGGACCAATCATGGTGAGAAGAAAGGTTCCATAAGCCTCGGCTAAAGCTGCGCGTCCGGTTTGGTTCATGGCGAAGTGAGTTCTCGGGAGGACTCTGCGTATATAGCGCTTGTTTTTCAAGTCGCCGAGCGACTTCGACCCCCAAACGAGGTTTTACCCGCTCTGCTGGGCAAAGAATTTTCTATGGTAGACGATACTGTTATGGTGCGGGAATTTGACAGTAACAAACAGTTTCACCTGGATGATAGGGGGGCCCCAAGGTAGCGGGATCAACTCCGTTGCAGAGAACTTTGCAAAAGCCTGCATTAGAGGAGGGCTTCACATATTTGCCAACATCGAATATCATTCCAACATCAAAGGAGAACACAGCTACTACAGGCTCAGGGTAGAATCAAAAGCGCCTCGCTCCCACGTGGACTGGGTCGACTTATTGGTCGCCCTCGATCGAGAAACGATATTCGGCGATATGAACAAGCCTCACCCGACTCATCGGGGTCATAGACACGAGGTTAGCCCTGGCGGCGGAATAATCTACGACCGTAGCCTGAACCTTACACCTGATTCTTTCGGGCGAGACGATATCAAACTCTTTCCCATTCCCTACATGGACTTACTTGTTGATGCGCTGAAGGAGTTCGGGAAGGACAAGGAGCTCAGCAAATACCAGGTAATGGTCAACACGATCGCTCTAGGCGCTTCGCTGGGCCTAGCTGATTATGACTTCGATCTTGCGACAGAAGCTATCAGGGAAGGGTTCACGGGACGTAAGGCCGCGCTCGGGGATCTGAACGTGAGTGCCGCAAAACGCGGGTTCGATTATGCGAAGAAGAGTTTCGGAGAAGACGCTTTTCCGACAAAGCTGCGAAAACAACCGCTATCTGGAAAGCGGATGATGATCAGGGGCGTCCAAGCGGTCGCCATCGCCAAGCTCAAGGCCGGATGCGGATTCCAAACATACTATCCGATTACACCAGCAACGGACGAGAGCGAGTACTTGGAGTCCCATCAAAAGGACTACAACATGATTGTTGTACAAGCGGAAGACGAGATTTCGGCGATCAATATGGCGACAGGCGCCGCACATGCGGGCCTCAGATCTTCAACCTCGACATCCGGACCGGGATTTTCCCTGATGGCCGAAGGTCTCGGATGGGCAGGAATAACTGAGGCACCTGGACCAGTTGTTGTGCTTTATCAGCGAGCGGGTCCTGCAACAGGGCTGCCGACCAGAACTGAGCATGCTGCCCACGGAGAATTTCCCAGAATCATTATCGCACCAGGTGATGTAGTCGAAACCTACTATGACACGTTCGACTCATTCAACTACGCGGAACACTACCAGGTACCGGTAATCCTGCTAACTGACAAGTTTCTGGCGAGCACATACCAGGACATAGTTCCATTCAATGGCGACAGTCTAAAGGTCGATCGCGGAGACATGCTCCGAGAATCAGACCTTGCCACAGGCACAGACTATAGACGGTATCGCTGGACAGAACTAGGCATTTCGCCCCGAGCGATTCCGGGGCAGAAGGGTGGAATATTCTGGACAACTGGAGATGAGCACGATGAGTATGGTCATATCACCGAGGCACCGGATATCCGGATCAAGATGATGAGGAAAAGAATGCGAAAGGTCGAGTTGGCAGGACAAGTTATTCCGGATTCAAAGAAGGCAACTCTACATGGACCTAAGTCTGCTCCAATTACTCTCGTCGGCTGGGGATCATCGAAGGGCGCGATACTCGATGGAATGGAAGACCTCAAGAGCGATGGTATAGAGACAAACTTTCTACAGGTGCGATACGTCAATCCGTTCCCAACCAACTTCATCCAACAAGTACTCGGTTCTGCTCGGAAAAAAATCGCAATTGAAAACAACTATTCTGCCCAAATGGCAGGTTTGATCCGTGAAAAAACCGGTATCGGAATGGACAACACGATCGTGAAGTTCGACGGAAGACCTTTTTCCCAAAACGAAATCTACGAGGGTGTCAAAGACATAATAAAGAACGGAATCAAAGAGGTTACTGTATCTCATGCTTGAGCTAAAGACCTACCGGACACAAGTTCACAACGACTGGTGTCCAGGTTGCGGAGATTTCGGAATCGTCAACGCGATTCAGATGACACTGCTGGAAATGCAGCTGGAACCGCACAGGGTCGCGATCTTCTCGGGAATCGGATGCTCAGGCAAGACTCCACACTTTGTAAACGCATACGGGTTCCACACACTCCACGGTAGAGTGCTTCCAATAGCTACTGGCGCTCGCCTCGCTAACCCAGGATTGACCGTCGTGGCCGTGGGTGGTGATGGAGATGGGCTGGGCATCGGCGCCGGCCACTTCGTTAACACGGGACGGAGAAATCTGGATTTCACCTATGTTCTCTATGATAACGGGGTCTATGGGTTGACAAAGGGTCAAGCTTCTCCGACATTGCCGAAGGGCGTTAAGACGAAATCGATGCCTGGACCTGCCATTGTTGAGCGAGTGAACCCGATCGCAATGGCTGTCGCTTCCGGCTATACTTTCGTTGCACGCAGTTATGCTCTCGATGTGCGCCATCTCAAGCAGACTCTCCGCGCGGCGATAGAGCATCGGGGAAGTGCGTTCGTGGACGTTCTGCAAACCTGCCCGACGTACAATGATATCAACACGAAGGAGTGGTATGGGGGCGAGGACCTTCCGGTCAAGGCCCCGAGGCTCTACAAGTTGGAAGATTCAGGATACAACGGCGCGGTCGCTGATCCCTCAATCACCGACGAGGTTAACGCGAAGAAGGGAAATGCTCTGGTGAAATCCTTCGAGTGGGGCGACAAGATACCGATCGGTGTCTTCTTCAAAATGGAAGTACCGACATTCGAAGACCAGCTGGCTCTGCGAATGCCCGCGTTGAAAGACAAGCCCTTTGTCGAACAGGACATTTACAACCGCGATATTACGCCGCTTCTGGACGAACTCACCTAGAAAACTTCACCCGTTTCAACGCACCGGGTTGGCAGGCTACGACTCTCGCGCTTTGGGTCGCGAGTCGCTTGGAATACTTCCCGGCAATGATTTCCTGTCCTGGCCTTGATTCTGAACGTTTCTTCTGATCAGAAGGAAACGATTCGCCTAGCCATAGGATTTACCTTCACATGGGGCCGCGGAGACCGCTCATGCCATGCAAAACCGCCAGCGAATACCCCCCTTTTTCTAGAAACGATTTCCCGTCCGGCACGGATAACAGGCGAGTCTGGCTGATCAGGGCATGATACTGGCTTGGATGCGAGGGCGAAACTTGCCATTATTTCGGCGAGTCCCGAACGATTCACGGCGGACAATCAGAGGGCATCCCAGAATCGCGATCAGGGCGGAAAATGGGCGATCCTGGACGAAAAAGTGTTGGAGCCTTGCGAACCGGTGTTGGCTATTATGACAGGTTGATCGAGACATTCTTGGTCCGCGTGTAAAATTCTAGCGAGCGTATCCCGTTTTCATGCCCGATACCGCTGTCCTTGTAGCCGCCGAACGGGGTCTGGGGGAAAGTCACCAAATACTCGTTTACCGCCAGTCCACCGACTTGGAGACGCGTTGCGAGTTCGTGAGCTACTTTCAAGTTGCTTGTCCAAACTCCCCCGTAGAGTCCGTAATCCGTCTCATTCGCCATTGCAACAACCTCATCGAGCGATTTGAACTTGGTAATGCTGAGTACGGGTCCGAAAATCTCGTCGCAGCCAATTTTCATTTGTCCGTTGACATTCTCGAAGATTGTTGGTTCGATGAAGTTTCCCTTTTGCAGTCGCGGGTCAGTTGGCTTCTTTCCTCCGCAGACTAGGCTAGCTCCTTCTTCGAGGCCATTCTTGACAAATGCTAGAACCGCGTCTTGGCGGGATTTCGAAGCTAATGGTCCCATCTCGCTAGTTTCGTCCGTGCCAGGCCCAACCTTGATCGCTCGGGTCTTGGCAACGAGATCCTTTACGAAATTGTCATACACATTCTCATGAATGAAGGCTCTAGATCCAGCCCAACACATCTGTCCAGCGTTCGTAAAGATCCCTTCTTTCACACTTTTAGCCGCCTTCGCTAGGTCAGCGTCAGGGAAAACGATGTGAGGGTTCTTCCCGCCAAGTTCCAGAAGAACTCTTGTGACGTTTTTCGCGGCGGATTCCATTACCTGCTTTCCAGTCTCAGCAGACCCGGTGAAGACTATCCCGTCCACTTGCGGGTCAGAAACGAGGGCACCGCCAACTTCTGCGCCTGATCCCGTTACAATATTGACAACACCCTTGGGGATCCCGGCCTTTAGCGCCAGATCTCCCAGCATGATCGCCGTAAGAGGCGTAATTTCAGATGGCTTCAAGACAACCGTGTTCCCCGCAGCAATGGCCGGTGCCAAACTTCTCGCGGCTAGTGCAATCGGATAATTCCAAGGAACAATATGGACAGTTACGCCGAGTGGTTCTCGAAGCGTATAGTTCAACCGCTTTGGAGGTACCGGTATGGTCTCTCCTTCAACCTTATCCGCCAATCCCGCCCAGTACTCAAAAGCTCTAGCCGCCCAGGATACGTCCCCTTTTGCCTCTCGGAGGGTCTTACCTTCGCTTAGAGTCTCGAGCCTTGCTAACTGTTCAGAATTTTCTCGGACGAGACCCGTCAGCTTGGTGAGCAGGCGCCCCCTCTTACTAGGATCGATGTCAACCCAGCCTACAGACTCACCGGCCATTCTCGCACTCTCAACCGCGGCCTTCGCATCCTGTTTTGTCGCTCGGGGAACCTCAGCGACAACCTCGTTGTTCGAAGGGTCGAGGATTGATGAGACAGCGCCGTTTGAGCTGTCCTTCCACTCTCCGCCTATGATCATCTTGTATTTCTGAATCTGAACAGTCAAGTCAGCATCCCAAGCTCGATGACGCTATAAAAGAGCGTTTCCTAGGCTGGAATTGTTTGCGTCTTTATCTCGCGAGCCATGTTGATCAGAAGCTGGACTCTTTGATCAAGGTCGGGATACCTGCTGAGCAAGCCCTTTGAGTTGTGACCCACGAATAATCCAGCACCCGGACTCGGTGAGTAAGGATGATAGGCTGAATGAACTTTCAGCAAAGTGGACGCGAGGGCCAATGGTTTTTTCGTATAGTGGACCGATAACTGATCCGCCAAGAGTTCCCTTTCTCTATGGACTGCCGCCTCAACAAGATGTAAAATAGGATCAAAAGCAAAGGCCAACTTGGCCAACCTAGCGAATCCCTTTTCCTGAGAGTCGTTGTTCTTCAAGTGAGACAATTCGTGAGCGATCACCGCCTCGACCTCTGCCGAGGACATCGATGC
>WNGM01016604.1_pt1 | contig 13870 bp, 12 predicted proteins | sample 5400571 | NCBI WGS metagenome assembly WNGM01 (sample SAMN13153378, study PRJNA577476) | soil metagenome | isolation source: 100 cm soil or saprolite under Garry oak tree replicate 2 | place: USA:California | collected 2016-06-15
CCCGTACCAGGCCAGGCCGCCAGCGGCGATCGCCGTGGCGGCGATAAACCCTGCGACGGCCACGTGCAGGTGCGTGATGTAGCCCATGATTGCCGGGTTAAGCCTATCGAGTTGCTGCGGCGTAACGCCGTTCAACGTCCCGACACCGATCTCGAATCCACTACTGCCGAAGGCCCGAAAAAAGAACACGATGGCGTACACGAGGAATATCAGAGCCCCAAACACCATGAGGCCTGCGCCATTGCGCAAGGATTGCTCTCTGGACATTGTTTCCTCCTTGGTCTCGACGACACTGCGCTAGATGACCGCGGATCAGCATGAAGCATAGCATTCTGCCAGGTTGGTCGGAAGCCAAAATGCATCGAGAGGCGCCACCCGCCCGCAATTTCGGATTTGTCTCGTGTGCGACGCCACGCGCGCCAACTGACGTCGCTGGAAGATGAGAATGAGGGAACTGCGGCACCGATCCCAGGTCGAAGGAACCCGACGGTGGCGACCAGCGTATCGGAAGGCCGACCCAAGAGGCGCAGCGTGAAATCGCACGCTGTCGCATCACGGCGCCGTGGATGCCACTTCCTGAATAGGCGCGTCCGGCGCCGTGGGCTTGTGGATTGCAACCCCGGACATGACGAGCAGCACGCCGATCACGTCTTGCCCGCTGGGGATTTGCGCCAGCACCATGACGCCGATCAGAGTGGCCGTCGCCGGCAGCAGCGCGAGCATCAGGGCGAAACTCGCCCGCGGCAGGCGGGACATCGCCAATTGATCGCACACATAAGGTATGACAGACGAGCAGGCGCCCACGGCGATACCTGCGAGCACCAACACGGGCATCGTGAAGGCCTCCGCGGCCTGGACGAAGCCAATCGGCATGATGAAGAAGAATGCCATTGCCATCGCTGCTCCGAGCCGCTCGACGCCGCCGCTCGCACCGCCTTCGGATATCTTGTGCCCCAGCACGATATAGCCGACGAACAGTGCGCCATTCAGAAACGCCCAGCACAGCCCGAGCGGGTCGGTTGACCATTTCACGTCGATCAGGAGAAACACGCCGAGCGCGGCGAGCGCGAGCGCCGTAAAATTGCGAGCGGTTCGGAGTCCGTACAACGCAACGCCTATCGTCCCAACGAACTCCATTGCCGCAACCAGACTCATGGGCAGCCGATCGAGCGCCAGATAGAACGACGTGTTCATTGTCGCGAGACAGGCGCCAAGGCCGATGAGCAAAAATCGCGTTCGCGCGTCGGCCTGCTTGATCGTCCTCCATGGCTTGGTCCACGGCGCAAAGATAGCCGCAGCGGACGCGATCCGCATCCAGGCGACGCCAAGGACGCCGACCGACGGGAAAAGCAGGACGGCGAAGGATGGACCCAGATAGTGGAATATTGCGCTCACGCCGAACCAGGCGTGCGGTGGGGCGGAATGAGCGATCCTGGTGAACGTCAGGCTGGGGCGCGACATGCGGTTCCTCTCACCTAAGTATGAGAGCCACCGAGGCCTTTCTATATGCAGTCCAAAACGCTAGATTGCGGTAATCTTCCATTCATCAAAGGTGAATCACATGAAGCGCCTTCGATATGAAAATGGCGACCTGGACGCAACCGATGTCCGCATCCTGAATGCCTTGGTCGACGACGCACGGACTAGCATCGCCGATCTGGCGCGTTCAGTCGGCCTATCGCCGCCAAGCGTGTCCGAAAGGATCAAGCGCCTGGAGGAAGCCGGCGTGATCGAAGGCTACACCCTTACGATCAATCCGAAGGCTCTGGGCCTGCCAATCGCGGCTTGGTTGCGCATCAGGCCTATTCCTGGACAACTGCAGAAGGTCGCGGACATCTTGCGAGGACTGCGGCAGATCGTGGAGTGCGATCGTATTACCGGCGAGGACTGTTTTATCGCGCGAGCCCATGTCCAATCGGTCGACGACCTGGAGAAACTGATCGACCAGGTAATTCCCTATGCGATGACCAACACGTCGATCATCCAGTCTTCCCCGGTCAAGAGGCGCTTGCCGCCGATCCTCCTCGGCGACGGGTTGTGATGCCGCGCTGCTGACCGACATTGCCAACGACCCGGACGCCGTGGCACGCACTCGAAAGTTAGCCTGCTTCAGAAACAAGGCGCCGCGGTCCCGGCTTCAACCGCGTGGCACAGCGCACGCTATGATACTCCCGAGCGCCATCGGCGCGATGGTGGCGGACTTGGCGCTCGACCCACAGCGCACGCCGCCCGATGCCTTCCGGCTTGACAGGTTCTCGTCGGTAATGTCGGGTAGGGTATTGTGGATAGCGGACGCGGCATTATCGACGCGATGGACTATGCAGTTCTGGCTAGTTCAGCTTTGCCAGGAACGCGTTGATCGCTTCAGCTGCTTGTTTTGGCTGCTGGCACATCCACCAATGACCCGCCCCTTCCAAAACGGCGACCTTTGCCCCGGCGCGCTCGGCCGAACGTCGCGCGAGCGTCTCGCCGCCGCAGTAGGAATCTTCCGTCGCGATCAGCGCCAAGCCGGGTTTGGCGGCTGCCCGCGGTAACCCGGCTCCGAGATCGCGCATCACCGGCTGAGCGGCCGATCTGTACACCGCCAGGATTGCCCGACCCATGTCCTTGTTCGCACCCGCAGCCACCTTTTGGGCAATCGCTGAGGTCATGCCCAAGCTCTCGTACCGCTGGGCTCGGGCCTCGGCCGGCAGACTGAGCATCTGCGCAACCGCCTGCTCGCCGATGTCCGGCGTCTGCCAGGCCTGCGCCATGTCGTGCCAGACGTAATCCGCGTCAAAGCATCCCAAAATATCGCTTATCCAAGATCGCACCAGACCTGGACGCTCCATCGCGATCCGGATGACGTGCCCCCCGCCCCAGTCATGCCCCACCAGATCGATCGGTTGTGTCAACTTCCCGAGTTCGCCGGCGAGCCAATCGCGATAGGCGTCAGTGGAACAATCAAAGCCCGAAGGGATGGCGGAGCCAAATCCGGGTGGAGACAGACGAACGACGTCATCGTCGCGTAGATGCGGGACGAGATCGTCCCAGATCGCCTGCGTTTCAGGATTTCCGTGAACGAGAACGATGGTCATCCAAGCTTCTCCCAATACAACATTTGTTTCACACGCCAGAGGGCCGAATTCCGGATTGTTGAACGTATCGCGTGAGCCCTGGTGTGAAAAGCCGCGTCGAGGCGGTTTTCTTTTGATGGGTTCAGGAGCGGACCTGCCACCTCGGCGCTGGCCCTCCTCCTTACGTCATGGCCGCGAGATACGCAGCTGCTGTCACCGCGAATTTCGTGTCGGAGCGAACCGGGGCGCCCGGTTTCCGAAGGGCGTAGATGCTGTCGAGCCGCGCAAACCGGTCGCATTGTCTCAGGTATGCGGCCTCGTCCAGTGCCGCGAGGTCGGATACGATTTCGTCCGGGAACTCGAAATCGAATATGACGATGACCGATCCACTGACGATCTGCAGGACAAATGTCCCGTTGTTCGATGGCCGTGAATAGATCACGTGCACAGGTCTCGCGCCGTCCGACATGATGCGCAGAAAATCCGTGGGGTGCGAGCCGCCGCTGAGTCCCTCCAGCTCCAGCACAATCTTTCCGCCGGCGAGGACCTCGCAATCGCCAGACAGTCCGTCGGCAAACTCGATCTGGAAGAAATGCATCGCATGCGGTCGCTCAGGATCGAAGCTGAACTCGAGCTTGCCGTAGCACCAATAGGTGGGAAATTCGATCCAACCGTCGGGCGGCCCCAACATCGCTGCGACCTGGTTGCGGCTCAACCCACAATCCACGGGACCGAGCCGACCCGTGGCAAGGAAATCTGACAGCCGCACCCGTGCGGTCCGCGGCACGACGCGTGCTGGTACCGATTCGGCGGTGGCGGCGCCTTTGCTGCGCAGTGCAACCGAATATAGCGGCAGGCCGAGGCGGCGCGGAAGGACCGCAAGGCCGGAATCGATGGCAGCGGGCATGCCACACATGACGCGATCGATGCTGGCATTGGCCTCGAGTGCGTGCCACAGCTCTGCATCGGTCAGCTTGGCCAGTTCCGCGTTGCCGCCGATCTCGTCGTCCCACACCTTGAACGAAACCGCGACGTCGCCCGCCGCAATAATCAACAGCGACGGCTCCGGCGTGTCGTCGCCGCCACGCGGCCAGTAGAGGATTTGCGTCGGCTCGCCGCGCCGGCGGACAAGCGCGAGGGCATCAGTCGGCCGCATCGCCTCGTCGATGCCGTCGAGCTCGATGACCATCGCAGGGCCCAGGCTGCTGTCGACGATCAAAGTCGCTTCACCTGCAGCCGGCAATTCCTCGACGGCGAAGAACAGCAGCGGCCACGGGGTGACGATGCCGAACATGAGCTTGAGTTCGCCATAGTGCCAGACCCACACCTTGCCGTGCAGCGGCTCGCAACGTTCGGTGCACGACACCGGCGGTCCCAGTAGCGCGGCGGCATCGCGCAACGAAACGCCGGCATGGAGCTGGCCGAGCCGGCCAATCTCCAGCAGCTTCATGAGCGAGACGATCGCGGCCACTCGAAACTCCTGCGCGGTGCGCAACCCTGCGAAATGGGGAAGATAGCCGCCCATTGAGGCGTAGCGCAAGATCGCAGACCGTCGCAGACTTGCCGATTGGAGCGCGTGGCGGGCTGCGGCATCATAGGGGCACGGCGAAACAATAGTGCCCATCTTCATCGGCCGTGGCGCGCCACTTCGAATACGATATCGCCGTCAAACGACACCCTTGCGGAGCGTGAGAGACGTAGCGCTCCAGGTCAAATTACATTCCCAAAGCCGAGGTCCGGGGATTGACTGTTGTAAGGTAATGCTTGACATATGTAAGGTATTGATATACATTATTTGCGTGATCCGGTCGTTCACAAACAAAGTCCTGGAACGCTTCTTCGCGACCGGAGGCGGGCGTCGGCTCAGCGTGCAGAACACGAGACGTATCGCCAACATTTTGCGCGCGCTCGATGACGCATCACGGCCTGAGGACATGAATCTGCCTGGCTTCCGTTTTCATGCGCTCGTCGGCCGCGATAGAGGCCGCTATGCAGTCAATGCGAGCGGAAACTGGCGAATCACGTTCGGCTGGTTGGACGGTGACGCAATCGACGTCGATCTGGAAGATTATCACTGAGGAAGATTCGATGACCAAGAAGCTCCCGAAGCGCGGCTTGCCGCCCATGCACCCCGGCGAACTTCTGCGCGAAGAGATTCTGCCGGCGCTGGATCGGCCCAAGACGGAGATCGCCAAGCTGCTCGGCGTATCGCGTCAGACACTCTATGACATCCTTGACGAAAAGCAGCCAGTAACACCAACGATGGCGTTGCGGCTCGGGAAGCTGTGCGGAAACGGTCCGGACCTGTGGCTCAATCTGCAGAAGCGCTACGATTTGCAGCGAGCCGAGCAGGAGCTTGGAGAGAAGATCAATGCCATTCCCACGTTGGAAGTGGCATAAAGGCCTGTGTCAGGTACTTTCGGCGTAGCGCTTTCGAGAAGGAACGGCCACGTTGGAGCGGCTTACCGCAAATCCGGATACTGCATCATAGCACTGCGGCGAAGCAGTAGTGCCCGTCTTCATCGGCCGTGGCGCGCCACTTCGGTACAGAACTGGGCACGCCAAAACCCGCCGCTTTTGCGCCTGAAGTGTGCGAAGCAGTTCGCTTTTCGAGCCCATGATACGAAGTTCTTTCGCGTCGACTTCGACGCGCTGGGCGAGCGCGCGCAGGTGGTCGCGACGGTAGCCTGGCCTCCGTGCTCGGTCCGCATGCGCTTGCAGGCGGACAGCGGGAAAAGGACCTGTTTGGTCTTACTGCCCCGGCGGCCGCTTCCCTATCGACATGATCGCGTTGAGCTGATCCAGCTCCTTTTTCATTTTGTCGTTCGCCTCCTGTGAGGATTTCCTGTTCGACTCTATCCTCGCCTTCAGGCTCGCGATGCGCCTCTCGACCAGCGAGGGGATCTTGTTGTAACTCGGAGGCAATACGGCGGACAGGATTGAGTCTTTCGGCACGATCGCGAAGACGGCCGGATCGACCGGGTCCTTCCTGATCCATGCTGCTCCCCACGAGGTCGGTTGGAAAAGCATGTCGAGAGCCCCGAATGTGGGCGCACTCATGAAGGCCACGGCTGAGGGCTGCCCGAGGTCGAGAGCGGGCGAGAGACCCAGCGGGAACAGGCCCTTGCGCTTGATCTCGTCATAGGCCTGAGCCCATGCGAGCCGCCAGGTATAGATGTCGGGCACGTCCTCTTCCTCGAGCACGGCGTCCTGGAACTTGAAGAACGCAGGTGCGTGGAGGTCGCCGGTGACCCACCACACCGCTATCCGATCGCGCCGGTTCGGTTCTTGCGGCCCGGCGATAGCGTCCGTCGAGATCACGTACTGCTCGCACTCGTGGCCGGCATACTGCCTTGTCTCCGATCCTTTCTCCACGAAGAATTTTCCGGGATGAACGGACGGGATGGCTTGCATCTCGATTTTTCCGTCGCGCAAACCCGGCAAGCGCCGCGTTTCTGCTTCCTCCCGCTCAAGCCGACGGACCTCCTCGCGCTCCTCCGCGTCGGACTCCGCATACTGTTTGCCATCGTGGTTGATCATGACCAACCTTCCGCTGGCAACGTTGAAGACCCAATCCTTGTTTCCTTGATAATAGTTCCTGGTACGGTATCTCACGTCGTTCGGAGAGATGAACAGCGTCGTGACGCCCTGACCCCATCGATCGACAGTGCGGGAATAGCTCAACGCGATGGTCAAGTCCTCGGTGGCGGCCGGACTGGCGGCGAGCAGGGCCAAGCCGCACGCCGCGAACGCCGACTTCAGTTCGTGCATGAGGTTTCTCCGTTTGGCCACGTCCTTGCCCCGACCTCGGCGGAAGTAGCTCGCCGCAACCGGGCTTTTTTGTGAGCAGGATGGCCCGATCCCCGTGGCCCCGCAGCATGGACCCGCGAACGGCACGGTTGGCGGCAGCTGGCTGCAATCGGTACAGACGGTCGTAACGCGCGGCAAAGGTTGTAGATCGTTCGTTGCTCGCCTTGGCTGATTGGTGTCGGGTCCGCCGGACTCAAAGTCGACATCATCGCGAGCTACCAATCCGAATCACTCTAGTTAAGTTGTCCGAGTCTGCGTCATCACGCAGCCGATGATCGACAGGCTGATTGCATGAAGTCGGTTCGCGTACTTTCGGTCGCTGCAGAACTATATCCCCTGATCAAGACTGGCGGACTAGCCGACGTCACCGGCGCGCTTCCGATCGCCTTGAAGCCGGAGGGCATCGAGGTCCGCACCGTCGTGCCGGGATATCCCAGTGTCATGAATTCGCTCGGGTCGGTTGAAGGCGTGCTTCATCTGCCGCAGTTTTTCGGCGGAGAGGCTCGGCTGCTGCGCGCCACATCCTGTGAACTCGGCCTGTTTGTTCTCGATGCGCCGCACCTGTTCGCACGTCCCGGGAACCCTTATCTCAGGCCTGACGGCGTGGATTGGCCGGACAATGCGTTGCGCTTCGCGGCGTTGGCGCGAATCGCCGCCGATATCGGGCTTGGAGCCGTTCCGTCGTTCGTGCCCGACATCGTCCACGCCCACGACTGGCACGCTGCTCTTGCGTTGGCGTATTTGCACTACAGCGACCGGCGACGTCCGGCCACGGTGATGACGGTTCACAACCTTGCCTATCAGGGCGTATTTCCGCGGGAGTTGCTTGCTGCGATCGGTTTGCCGCCGGAGTCGTTCACCATTCACGGTGTGGAATATTATGGAAAGATCGGGTTCCTGAAGGCCGGTCTGTATTTTGCCGATCGCATCACGACGGTGTCGCCGACCTATGCCAGTGAGATCCTGAGCGGCGAGGGCGGCATGGGGCTTGGTGGTCTTTTGCGCGAACGATCCTGTGACCTCAGCGCAATCCTCAACGGAGTTGATACTTCGGTCTGGGATCCTGCGACAGATCCTCACATCCCCGGCTGTTTCTATACGGACATGCCGAGTTGTTTCGAATCAGACGTTCTAGAGAACAGGGCGACCAACAAGGCGGCCTTGCAGCGGCGGCTTGGTCTGCAGCCCGCGCCTGATGCGTTTCTGCTCGGCGTCATCGGTCGCCTGTCCCGGCAGAAGGGGCTCGATCTGCTTTTCGACAATCTTCCGACGATCGTAAGCGAAGGAATGCAGTTGGCCGTGCTGGGGAGCGGGGATAGCGATCTGCAGTACCGCTACCGTGCGGCCGCACAAGCCAATCCGGAGCGGGTGGGCGTTTCGATCGGACATGATGAAGGTTTGGCCCACCTGATTCAGGCCGGCGCGGATGCGATCGTGGTGCCGTCGCGGTTCGAGCCGTGCGGCCTGACGCAGCTTTGCGCCTTGAGGTACGGCACGGTTCCGATCGTGTCCCGTGTCGGCGGGCTGGAGGATACGGTGGTCGACGCGGGTGATTTGGCCGTCGCCGGCGGCAGACAAACCGGGTTCAAATTCGGACCGGTCACCACGGAAAATCTTGCCGACGTCCTGCAACGGGCTTGCGCCACCTTTCACGACGTTGCGGCCTGGCGACGGATTCAGCGCAACGGCATGTCGACAGACGTGTCGTGGCGCGATCCAGCGAGCCGGTACGCTGATCTTTATCGCAGTTTGGTCGAATTGCCTCAGGAGGTCGAATTGCCTCGGGAGAAAGTTGCCTGAAGTTGGCCTTGCCGACGTCCGTTTCATCGCATCGGCCGAATATCGGGAAGATTCTTAAGAGATGGTTAATGCCCATTGCGCAACGCATGTCGGCTTTCGCGGGCGTGCTGGAACTCCTGCCGAAATCTTCGTGTTTCCTGTCACTTAGACCAGCCGTCGCGGCGTGCTCGTCGCAATATTTCGAGCCGGCTTTGTGGTCCGCACGGAGCGAAGGTGCAGGTGTCGACTTGGTTGATTGTGCAACCGGTCGCACTTTGGTCGAATTTTTCGCCACGACTGTGGCTCGATCAGGTCCTCGCATGTTGGAGGCTACAATGAACAGTCCTGCTACCGTCCGCCCGCCAGGGCGCAGCCGATTGGCACTGGTCGTTGCAGGCGTCCTCGCATTGCTCGGTTCGTTCGCGGTCACGGCACCCGCGCAAGCTGGCTACTATGACGATTCCAATTACGGTTCCAATTACGGTTACAATCCCTGTTCCTATCGCTCCCGCTGCGGCTACGGCTACTCGCCCTATCGCTACGCCCGCCGCTACTACAATGGGTGCTCCGCGTGCGGCTGTTACCGGCGCTGCGGTTCAGTCTCGCAATCAGGCGTTGTCTACGAGCGTCGCTATGTCGAACGCCAATATATCGAGCGGCGGTATGGTTACGGGGGCTACCGCCGTCACTACGGCTATAATCCGTACGGGGGCTATCGCCGTGACTACGGCTATAATCCGTACGGAGCCTATAGGGGGGGCTACGGAGCCTATAGGGGGGGCTATGGCTATGGCGGTGTCGGGCGCCGCTGGACCTACGGCTACCAATCGTCCGCCGATGGATATGAAGAGCCGCCGCGGCCGCCAGCGCAGGTTTGGGACGGGGGCGACAACTACTAAGCCGTTCCTTATGGCTACGAGAATTGAAATGCCGGCCAATCATGGCCGCACGATCCAACATTGCAGGTCGCAACCGCTGCCGCGCGGACCGTTGGCGATACTCGCGTCCGGCCTGCTCGGATATCTCAACCTCCGTGCCTCGATCCCGCGAGTATGACGTAGGCGGCGACCGCGAACCAGAAGGCGTAATTGCTGACAATCTGTATCTCGATGAACACGCCAATGACCGCAAGGATCACCAGCACGAGCGAAACCACAAACCCAAAGTTCACTGCGCATATCTCCTTGCGCTGCGACGAAACGCAAAAAACCTTGCTTGGTCGATCACTGCGCATATCTCCTTGCGCTGCGACGAAACGCAAAAAACCTTGCTTGGTCGATTGCAACCGTCAACGTGCGAGATCTTGTCGCAAGCTCAAAGGCCACGTCTGAGATATGTGGCCCGAGAAGCATACTTTCTCACTCGCAATTCGCGTGCGCTTGTGGTGCTAGAGCGGAAGATTGTGACGCTGGACTGGACTATAAATGCTGTTTGCTACCCGGACGTCCGACTCAACCCATTGTGCGATGGTGCCTAAAAGGACGTCCGATTCTGGCATTTTTGAGGGCTTTAGTTGGAGCGTTTAAGGCGGTGAAGCTTTCGCCGCGCAGAACACTGGTTTCGGAGGGGGTTATGGGATGTGACAACTCTCATGGGTGAAAAACACCTCCGAGAGCGTTCGCTGGCTTTGGCGGCGAGCCGGCACTGGCGTTGATGGACGCCGTCGTTGCAAGGGAGGAGTTCGCATGCTCGTGGACCGAACAAGACGCAGTGATGACGAAATGGTGCCCCATGATCCGGCTTCGCTGGCAAGCCAGGCCATTTGCGTTCAATCGCTCCAATCCGGGCCGCTCTGCCCGCTTTAGAAACATGATGTATCGAATCTTTTTCCCCCGCCTGCATCACGAGATGAGGGGGCATTTCTTCCGATGCCAGGGGGCGGGTTGCATGATGTGGCGATGGGAGACCAAAGATCCGCCCCCATCACAAGAGCCGCCGCGCAAGGGATCCCCATCAGACCAGCGCAAGGGATTGCCCCCATCAGAGCCGCGCAAGGGATATTGTGGTTTGGCAGGCACGCCGTTCACGTTCACTGCGCAGTGATGTGTACCGCGCGTTGCGTGGCGCAGGCCCCAGTGCCGAAATTTCGACACTGTTTGGGCGGGCGGCGGGGTCAATGCCACATTATGGGCCGCTCCGCGGCCGAATCAGCGCAACTATCACGAATTCGGCTCGGCAAATAAACGCATCCCGTGCAGGAAACGATGGAAGTGCCGGCAACCATTGCCCAGCATGAGCCGCGCGATGAGTGTTGCGGAACATGGTAAATAATTAGCGCCTGTCGCTAACCGCCGGTTGTACAAGCAGTTTGCGGTCTTTCCGCGAGCGGACCAGCGTGCGGCCAGATTCCCCGTCCAATTTCAGACAAAAAAGCACCCCGATTCAACTGCTCTATCACCGCGGCAAAAACCGGTGGGATTCGTCATGCGTCGCCAGGCTGTCATCCTTGCTGCAGCACTGGCGTGGCTAACAGGCATCGATAGCGCCGAGGCAAGGCTCGACATTCTGGTCGATAAAACGACGCAGCGCATGCTGGTCATCCAGAATGGCTACATGCGCTTCATGTGGCCCGTCTCCACCGGCCGTGACGAGACGGCAACCCCAAGCGGCGTCTACACTCCGCAGCGATTGGAGCGCAACTGGTTCTCCACCGCCTATTACAACTCGCCAATGCCATATTCAATCTTCTTCCACAAGGGCTACGCGATCCACGGCAGCTACGCGATCCATCGACTGGGGGGACCAGCATCGCATGGCTGCGTACGGCTGCACCCCCATCATGCCGCACAACTGTTCGACCTGGTGCAAGAGGAAGGTGCGGACAAGACGACCATCGAAGTGACGGACCAAGCACGCCCTGACGAGCCGTCATTGCCGGAGCGTGAGATCGCGGCGAGACGAGGCTTGAACCCGCCCGTGCCGGAGCGTGAGATCGCGGCGGGGCGAGGCTTGTACCCGCCCGTGCCGGAGCGTGAGATCGCGGCGGCGCGAGGCGTGTACCCGCTCATGCCGGAGCGTGAGATCGCGGCGGGACGAGGCGTGTACCCGCCCGTGCCGGAGCGTGAGATCGCGGCGGGGCGAGACTTGTACCCGCCCGTGCCGGAGATCGTACGTTACCGGGAAGCCGGCGAGATGCCTGAGCCACCCACGGCACGGCGCGGCAATCGGCCGATTGCGGCGAAGAATGCCGGGCCTCCGAGGCTGCCGCTGCCGCCGCTGCCGCCGCCGCCGGCGGCTGGTCGTCGCATGCTGAGCGATGCCAGGCCGGCCACCAACGCGCCGCGCGCACCATGCGGAGCAGGGGGCGACACAGCAAACGGTTCTCCACGGCCGTCGGACGAATCTTCCGACTGTCGTCCCAAACCGAGGGTTGCCGAAGTACCGCCGCCCAAACCGAGGGTTGCCGAAGCACCGCCGCCGGAACAGACGCAACAAGCGCCATCGGGTTACGGCTTCAAGCTCCTGCCTGCTTCCTGTTGGGCCGGTGGCGCGTCGCGATGGCGGTGGTGGGGATCGAGCCAGGGAACTCCATGCAAGTAATTTCCCGGAGATAGGCGAGTGCCGCTTGCGACATCCAGGACGATGTCGAAATCGGCCACCGCGCAATCAATAGCCCACGGGCACATCGGCGCTCGCTAAGCTGCCCTTCGATAGGAAGATAGAGTTCCGGTTCGATCTGATTGACTTAAATGCTGGCGATTTGCCCACGCGCTTGCTCGAAAGTAGTCCAGTAGCGCGCGCAGTTATTCCCTGCCAGAATTGATCGTCTTGCCAATCAATCGCGACCTTCGCGGTTCAGACGACCTCGCTGGCGCGTGAGAGCACGCGAGCCCCAGGTTAGCTCGGCCGATAGGGCGTCAGGCGCGTGGCGTCCGAGATGCATTTGCCAGGTCAGAAAATGTCAAAGAGGAACTGATGAAGGCCAAAACGGCAGCCATGCCCGCCGATCCGACCGGCCCCTTGTTCAGCGGTTTTTCCGATCTGGATTGCAAGACATCTCGTGTCCACTTCGCCGGCGTGATCGGAGGAGAGGGCCCTCCGGTGCTGTTGCTGCATGGCTATCCCCAAAGCCACGTGACTTGGCATCAGGTTGGCCCGGCATTGGCGGAACATTTCACCGTCATCGCTGCCGACCTGCCGGGATACGGGAAGAGCCGGGTGCTCGACGCCGGGCCCTGGCACAAGCGGGCCGCGGGCGACCAACTCGTGGCCATGATGCGGTCGCTCGGCCATGACCGCTTCGCCGTCATTGGCCACGATCGAGGCGCGCGGGTCGGATATAGACTCGCGCTGGACTATCCAGAGCATGTGAGTGCCTACTGTTCCCTCGCTGTGGTGCCGACGCTCGACGTCTGGCCAGCGGTGGACCGGCAGTTTGCCAACGGGGCCTTCCATTGATTTCTCCTGGCCCAACCGGGTGATCTGCCCGAGCGCCTCCTGGCAGGCGATCCCGACGTCTTCCTCGATGCCGCGCTGGATCGGATGTCCGGTGGGATCGAAAAGCTCCATCCACGCGCCGTGGCCGCTTATCGCGAAGCGTTTCGGGAGGCTTCGGTGCGTCACGCGATCATCGAAGACTATCGATCAGCCTATGGCATCGATGTCGATCATGACGCAGCTGACCGCGCTGCCGGGCGCAAGATCAAGTGTCCGGTAATGGTGTTGTGGGCAGCGGAACGGCTGGTCGCCAGCGGGATGGAGACTGGCGCGTTGACGGCCGCTGACGTATGGCGCCGCTGGGCGGATGACGTTCGCGGCTTCAACATTGCCTGCGGTCATCTTCTGCCCGAACAAGCATCCGATGAGGTGCTCGACGCCGTGATTCCGTTTCTTGAGGCTTTGGTCGGCAAGAGACTGGATGCGCGATCATGACAATCGAGTGCGTAGGATGGGTTGAGCGGAAGCGATACCCATCAATTGCATCTTGCGGAGATGATGGGTTTCGCAGGCTCAACCCATCCTACGCGGTTTGATCCGATCATTTTCAGAACCGAAAAACGAAAGTCCTAGATGAACTACGCGCCTCAAATTTTATCTCAATGACATTGATCAGCACGCCCTACGGTTGGCGATTTCGCTGAAGAAACCGTACGGCATCAGTGCGCAGGATGGGTTGAGCGGAAGCGATACCCATCAATTGCATCTTGCGGAGATGATGGGTTTCGCAGGCTCAACCCATCCTACGCGGTTTGATCCGATCATTTTCAGAACCGAAAAACGAAAGT
>WNGM01002866.1_pt1 | contig 13867 bp, 6 predicted proteins | sample 5400571 | NCBI WGS metagenome assembly WNGM01 (sample SAMN13153378, study PRJNA577476) | soil metagenome | isolation source: 100 cm soil or saprolite under Garry oak tree replicate 2 | place: USA:California | collected 2016-06-15
CGTCGCGGCTTCGGTGAGCACACGAGTCGTGTCTTGAAACGATGCGGCTGAGATAAAGCTGTCGGTCTCCAGCGATGCTTTGGTGATGCCGAGCAACACCGGAACGGCTTCTGCCGGTTTGCCACCCTTCTCGACGACCTTCTTGTTTTCTTCTTCGAAGTCGAGCTTGTCTACCTGGTCGCCCCAGAGCAATGAAGTATCGCCCGGGTCAGTGATTTTCACTTTACGCAGCATCTGGCGCACGATGATCTCGATGTGTTTATCGTTGATCTCCACGCCTTGCAGCCGATAGACTTCCTGCACTTCGTTGACCAGATGTTCTTGCAATTCCTGCGGCCCGCACACTTCCAAAATCTCGTGCGGCACAATTGGGCCTTCGGTGAGTTGCTGACCCTTCTTCACGAAATCGCCTTTGAAGACGATGATGTGCTTCGTGAGCGGGATCAGATGCTCTTCTTCTGCGCCCGTCTCTGGATCTTTCAAAATTAAGCGCCGTTTTCCGCGGACAGTCCCGCCCATCTCAACAATGCCGTCGATCTTGGCGATCTCGGCCGCATCTTTCGGCCGGCGCGCCTCGAACAATTCGGCCACGCGCGGCAGACCGCCGGTGATGTCCTTGGTTTTCGCCACTTTCCGTGGTGTTTTTGCAAGCAACGCGCCCGCGCGCACTTTCTGTCCTTCTTCGACGACGACGTGCGCGCCAGCCGGGATGGAATAGCTGGCAAGCACTTCCTTCTTGTCATCGACGATGACCACCTGCGGATGCAAATCTTCTTTGTGCTCGATAATCACGGTGCCCATGAGGCCGGTTGCTTCATCGACATCGCGCTTGATGGTTACACCCGCAATCATGTCGCGGAACTCAATCTTGCCGCCCTTATCGGTGAGAATCGGCACGTTGTACGGGTCCCACTGCACGAACGTCTCCCCTTTCTTGACCGACGCGCCGTCGTCCTTGGAAATCATGGAGCCTATGACCACGTTGTAGCGCTCGAGCTCGCGGCCCTCTGCATTGTGCACGCTGATGGAGCCGTTCTTGTTCAAAACGATCCAGCTTCCGTCAAGCGCCTGGACCGTTCGCAAATCGTTGAATCGGACTGCGCCATCGTTCTTCGCTTTGATGATTGGTTGCTTGAATGTCTGACTGGCCGTGCCGCCGATGTGGAAGGTCCGCATCGTTAACTGTGTTCCCGGCTCGCCGATGGATTGCGCTGCGATGATGCCAACTGCTTCGCCCAGCTTCACGAACTGGCCGGTCGCGAGGTTGCGCCCGTAGCACATTGCACAAACGCCGCGGCCGCATTCGCACGTCAGCACCGAGCGGATCTTTAAACTCTCCACGCCAATGCGCTGCAACTCCGCCGCAATCTTCTCGTCGATATACTGATTGGCCTTCACAATCTTTTTCTTCTTGTCCACCGGGTCGGCGATGGTTTCGCAACTGACGCGACCGATGATGCGCTGGGCAAGATCGACTACTTCTTCATCACCCTCGTAAATCGAGCGCACCACGATTCCATTTACCGTCCCGCAATCTTCCGCATTGATGATCACGTCCTGCGCCGCGTCCACGAGCTTGCGGGTCAAATAACCGGAGTCGGCTGTCTTGAGCGCCGTGTCGGCAAGCCCCTTGCGCGCGCCGTGAGTGGAAATGAAGTACTCAAGCACGCTGAGGCCCTCGCGAAAGTTCGACGTGATCGGGCGCTCGATGATTTCGCCGCTCGGCTTGGCCATTAAGCCTCTCATACCGGCGAGTTGACGCACCTGTTGCCGGTTACCGCGCGCGCCGGAATCCACCATCAAATAGACAGGATTCAGCTCTTTGCGACCCTCGTTGTGCTCGAGAGTGCGAAACATGACACTGGAAATTTCGTCACCCGCATGGGTCCAAATATCGATGATTTTGTTGTAACGCTCGCCGTCGGTGATAATGCCTTTGCGGTATTGCTGCTCCACCTGACGGATTTGCCTGTAGGCATTTTCCAGCTCGGTCTGTTTCTCTTTCGGAATGATCATGTCCGAAATGCCAATCGAAATACCGGCCTTGGTCGCCTCGGTAAAGCCGAGTTCCTTTAATTTGTCTAGCGTAGCGACCGTTTCTGCTGGTCCTGCAATTTGGTAACAGCGCCAGATAATGTCGCTCAGCTGTTTTTTCCCGGCCGGTTTATTGAAGAACCCAAGCTGCTTGGGCCAAATCTCGTTAAACACAACACGTCCAGCCGTAGTCTCGATCGTTTTGGCCGCAGCATTTCCGTAAATCGTTTGCCGACCGAAGTCAGGGTTCTTCAACCGAATGCGGTCGTGCGTGCGAATGGTCCCTTCCGTCATGGCAAATTCCACCTCCGCAGCATCGGCAAAAAGTGGAAGCCGCCCGTCGCCATCGCCTCCGGCTGCACGCCGCGGATTCTGAGTAAGGTAATAACACCCGAGCGTGATGTCCTGCGACGGTGTGGTAATCGGCTTGCCGCTCGATGGCGAGAAAATATTATTCGGCGCTAGCATGAGCATGCGCGCCTCCAATTGAGCTTCAACCGACAGAGGCACGTGCACCGCCATCTGGTCGCCGTCGAAGTCCGCATTGTAAGCGGTGCAAACGAGCGGATGAATGCGGATGGCCTCGCCCTCGATCAGTAGCGGCTCGAATGCCTGGATCGACAATCGATGCAAAGTTGGTGCGCGATTGAGCAGCACCGGATGGCCCTTGGTTACTTCCTCGAGAATGTCCCAAACCTCCGATGTCTGGCGTTCGATCATTTTCTTGGCGCTGCGCACGGTGTGCACATACCCGAGGTCCTTCAGACGGCGAATGATAAACGGCTCGAAAAGAACGAGCGCCATTTTCTTCGGCAGACCGCACTGCTGAAGTTTCAATTCCGGGCCGATGACGATGACGGAGCGCCCTGAGTAATCGACGCGCTTGCCGAGCAAATTTTGGCGGAAACGTCCGCCTTTGCCTTTGAGCATATCGCTGAGCGATTTCAGCGGCCGATTGCCTGCGCCGGTCACCGCGCGACCATGCCGGCCATTGTCGAACAAAGCGTCCACCGCTTCCTGCAACATTCGTTTTTCGTTGCGAATGATCACGTCCGGCGTCTTGAGCATGAGCAGATTCTTGAGCCGATTGTTGCGATTAATCACCCGGCGATAAAGATCGTTCAGGTCGGAAGTGGCAAAGCGACCGCCTTCGAGGGGAACCAACGGTCGCAGATCCGGCGGGATGACCGGCAACACATCGAGAATCATCCACTCAGGGCGCGCGTGCGAATTCTGGAAACCTTGAACGAGCTTGAGCCGTTTTGCGAGCTTTTTACGAATCTGTTTGCTCTTGGTCGCGCTCATCGCTTTCTCGAGCTCTTTGTTGAGCTTGTTGAGATCGATTTCGGCGAGAAGCTTCTTGATCGCTTCTGCACCCATGCCCGCGACGAAGTCTTCGCCATACTGCTCCTGCGCTTCACGGTACTCGACTTCGTTGAGCAGTTGTGCTTTCTGCAATGGCGTCTTGCCCGGATCGATCACGATGTAATCCTCATAGTAGATAACGCGCTCCAACTGGCGCGCTGTCATGTCGAGCATCAGCCCGATGCGCGACGGCATGCATTTGTAGAACCAAATGTGCGAAACCGGCACGGCCAATTCGATGTGGCCCATCCGTTCGCGTCGGACGCGGGCGAGCGTGACTTCCACGCCGCATCGATCGCAGATCACGCCCTTATGCTTGATGCGCTTGTATTTTCCGCACGAGCATTCCCAATCGCGCGTGGGCCCGAAGATTCGCTCGCAGAAAAGCCCACCCTTCTCCGGTTTAAATGTGCGGTAATTGATGGTCTCGGGATTTTTGACTTCGCCTTTGCTCCAAGAGCGCATTGTGTCGCTCGACGCGACGCCGATCGCGACTTGATCAAAACCCACAGGGCGCTCTTCGCCCACTAATTCACGCCAGGAATGTTCGTTCATGATAATCTCGGTAACTTGTCGGTGTTAAAACTTAGGTCACGCTTTCAAGAAAGCCGGTGGGAGCCCGGCCGCCGACCTTTACGTCGAGGCCGAGGCTTTGCATTTCTTTGATGAGCACGTTGAAAGATTCTGGCGTACCCGCTTCGAGTGAATTGTCCCCTTTGACAATCGATTCATAGATTCGGGTGCGTCCTTGCACATCATCGGATTTGACCGTGAGCAACTCCTGCAAGGTGTAGGCGGCCCCGTAAGCCTCCAACGCCCATACCTCCATTTCGCCAAAACGTTGTCCACCATATTGGGCCTTGCCGCCCAGTGGCTGCTGGGTGACGAGCGAGTACGGCCCGACGGCGCGGGCGTGAATCTTGTCCGCCACCAAATGGCCCAGTTTCATCATGTAAATGTAGCCAACCACCACTTCCTGATCGAAAGGATCGCCTGTGCGTCCATCAAAAAGGCGCGCCTTACCGTTTTCCTGTACCCACCTAAATCCTTCTTTCTTCCTAGCATCGCGCAGATATTCGCGGATCTGTTTCTCCTCGATTCCATCGAAAACCGGAGAAGCGACTTTGAATCCGAGGGCTTTGGCAGCAACTCCAAGGTGAGTTTCCAGTACTTGGCCAACGTTCATGCGGCTCGGCACGCCGAGCGGGTTGAGCACAATGTCCACCGGTGTTCCATCCGCAAGAAACGGCATGTCTTCTTCGGGAACGATGCGGGCGACAACGCCTTTATTCCCGTGGCGGCCGGCCATCTTATCGCCCACGCTCAGTTTGCGCTTGCTGGCGATATAAACTTTGACCTGCTTGATGATGCCTGGATCGATGTCGTCGCCACTCTCCACCCGATCCATGGAGTGCTCGCGTTCAAGCTCCAGCTCTGTGAATTTGTGCTCGTAGGATCCGATGATCTCGCGGATTTTGTTGCGGATCGGGCTCGGATCGATCTCGATGTGATCGTGAACCATCGCCAGCTTTCGCAACAGGGTCTTCGTGATTTTGCGGTTCGCCGGGATAATGATTTCGCCGTTCTCGGCATTCACCACGTCGAGAGGAACCTTCTCGCCCAATAAAATATTTGAGAGCGCATCGGTCAGCTGCTCCGTTAGGTCTTCTTTCTTGCGTTTGTGCTCTTCGTTGATCGTCTTGAGCTGCCGTTTTGTTTCCGCTGGGGTTAATTTTTCGCGGGAGACTTCGCGGCGTGAAGAAATTTTCACGTCCATCACAATCCCGTAGGTGCCGGAAGGCACAGTGAGCGATGTGTCTTTGACGTCGGCAGCTTTTTCGCCAAAAATCGCCCGGAGCAAGCGTTCCTCCGGCGCCAACTCTGTCTCGCTCTTTGGCGTGATTTTGCCCACGAGAATGTCACCCGGCTTTACTTCCGCTCCCACCCTGATTACGCCGTCCGGCCCCAGATTGCGCAAAGCCTCTTCGCTGACATTGGGAATGTCGCGCGTAATTTCCTCCGGACCGAGCTTGGTATCGCGCGCGCCGATCTCGAATTCATCGATGTGGATGGAAGTGTAAACGTCTTCCTTCACGACCTTTTCTGAGATCATGATCGCATCTTCGAAGTTGTAGCCGTTCCACGGCATGAACGCGACGAGCACGTTGCGGCCCAAGGCGAGCTCGCCGTGCTCGGTGTTCGGACCATCAGCAATGACCTGACCGCGTTTCACGTGCTGGCCTTTTCGCACGATGGGTTTCTGATTCACGCAAGTGCCGGCATTCGAGCGCATGAATTTGCGCAGCTCGTAAACATGAATCCCGGCTTCCGTGTCGGTTTTCAGCTTCTTTTTGCTCTCCGGCAAATGGCCATCTTTCGTGACGACAATTTGGTCTGCCGTTACGGAAGCAACCTTGCCGCTCTCGGCCGCAAGAGCGACCGCATGCGAATCTCGCGCCACTTTTTCCTCGAGACCGGTGCCCACCAGCGGCGCCTCCGAAACGATGAGCGGCACGCCCTGGCGTTGCATGTTGGAACCCATTAGCGCCCGGTTCGCGTCGTCGTGTTCCAAAAAAGGGATGAGGCCCGCCGCCACCGACACAAGCTGTTTTGGCGACACGTCCATGTAATCCACCTTCGATGGATCGACTTCGAGGAAATCGCCGCGATAGCGCACCGAAACTTTTTCTCCAGTGAAATGGGCGCGGCCATCGGTCGGAGCGTTCGCCTGCGCGACAAGAAAGTTCTCTTCGCGGTCAGCGGTAAGATATTCAATTTGATCCGTGACCCGGCCGTTCACGACCTTGCGATAGGGCGTTTCGATAAAGCCAAATTCATTGATGCGCGCGAACGTGCTCATCGAACTGATCAAGCCGATGTTTGGACCTTCCGGCGTCTCGATTGGACAAATGCGACCGTAGTGCGATGGATGAACGTCGCGCACCTCGAACCCGGCGCGCTCCCGGCTCAAACCGCCAGGCCCCAAGGCCGACAAGCGGCGTTTGTGAGTCAACTCCGCCAGAGGATTCGTTTGATCCATGAACTGCGAGAGTTGCGAGCGTCCGAAGAAATCGCGAATTACCGCGCTGAGGGCCTTGGGATTAATCAGCTTCTGCGGCGTCATCCCATCTACATTAATGTCGAACAGCGTCATGCGTTCTTTGACCAGGCGCTCCGTGCGAGCAAGCCCAATGCGGCACTGGTTGGCTAATAATTCGCCCACCGTGCGCACTCGCCGGCTGCCCAGATGATCGATGTCATCGAGCGTGCCTTCGCCCCGGCGCAAATTGATCAGATACTTGATTGCCGCGATAAAATCCTTGTCCGTCAAAATGCGCTCGCTCGCATCGACATTAATCCCAAGTTTCTGGTTGATCTTGTAACGTCCGACGCGTCCGAGATCGTATTTTTTAGGATCAAAAAAGAGCCTCTTGAGCAAAGCGCGGGCATTCGCCACGGTCGGCGGATCGCCAGGGCGCAGACGCCGATAAATATCCTTTAACGCTTCTTCCTGGTCGTGGGCCGGATCTTTTCGGAGCGCCTTCACAATGGTGTCATCGTTCGAGGTGTCGATCACTTTTACCTCGTTAATTTTGAGCGCCATGATCTGGCGAAGGGTTGCCAGAGTGAGTGGCTCGTAGGCGCGCGCGACCGTCACGTCGCCGTCGCGGATCTCTGCCGTGAGCACTTTGCTGGCCAACTTTTCTTCGTCGAGTTTGTCGCTCAGCTTCAGCGTCTCGATGTTGTAAAAAAGTTTGATGACCTCTTCGTCGGAACCGTAGCCGAGCGCGCGCAGAAACGTGGTGGCGAGAAATTTGCGGCGGCGTTTGCGCCGGTCGAGATAAATATACAATAGATCAGCCGTATCGAACTGCACTTCGATCCAGGAACCGCGGTCGGGGATAATGCGAAAGCTGTAAAGCACCTTGCCGTTGAGGTGGACAGTCGATTCGAAAGCGATCCCCGGTGAACGATGCAGCTGGCTCACCACGACACGCTCGGCGCCGTTGATCACAAAGGTGCCTTGCGGCGTCATGAGCGGGATTTCGCCCATGTAAACCTTCTCTTCCTTGGTCCCCTTTTCTTCACGCAACTGAAACGTGACGTGCAACGGGGCGCTGTAGGTTTGACCCTCGCGCTGCGCCTCCAGCGCGGTCAATTTCGGTTCTCCAATTTCGTAATGGCTAAAATCGAGCACCGCCTTTTCGTCGTAGCTCTCGATGGGAAAAACTTCCTTGAAAACCGCTTGCAGCCCCTGGTTCTTCCGTTTTGAAAAGGGAACGTCTTTCTGCAGAAAATCGACGTATGAATTCAGCTGAACCTCAATCAGAGTCGGCGGTTCGATGGTTTCCTTTATGCTGCCGAAGTAAATGCGTTCCGACATAATTCCTAAATCAGGAGTTGTTAAGCCTCGCGACAACGCCAGCAAATCACGGCTGACGCTGGGAAGATTTTACCGAATCAACGACGAGCGAGAGGCATAAAGAATCACACCAAAGCAGCGGTCTGTCAAATCGATGACCCCTGTTTTGCTGCCAATTCTGTGTTCTGCCGTCGCGTGCCGGGTTAAAAATAACTTCTACCTACTTCTGACCGCCATGACCTTAGACGAAAATGGCCGCCACGCAAGAATAAAATGCGGTACAGGCATCTTGGCCGTGGGCCGGGCGAGGCGTCTCGCCTCCCGAATGACACGCGGGCAGCGGATGCCGCTTCACCGCCAAGCTCGGAAACCTGTACCACGAGAAGTAGCGCCTATTTGATTTCCACTTTCGCGCCTGCGGCCTCGATTTTTTTCTTGATCTCCTCCGCCTCCTCTTTCGTCACGCCTTCCTTGATTGTCTTGGGCGCTCCTTCAACCAGCCCTTTTGCTTCCGCCAGGCCCAGACCTGGCACAGCACCGCGAACTTCCTTGATCACTCCGATCTTGTTCGCGCCCATTTCTTTCAGGATCACGTCGAACGTTGTCTTCTCTTCCACAGCTGGAGTTGCCGCCCCACCAGGTGCTCCCGCTGCCGCGGGACCAGCCGCCACCGCTATGGGAGCAGCAGCGCTCACACCCCATTTTTCTTCGAGTTGCTTCACTAATCCAGCAATCTCAAGCACCGTCAAGTTGCTGAGTTGCTCCACCAATTTATCTGTATCTGCCATATTATTTCCTCCAATTGCCGCCTCCGAAAGCCTTCGGAGAATTAAGACCGACAGCCGTCGACCCGGACAGTTTTCGTTTGGTTCCTCGTCCCGCAGCAACGGGACGAAATCTTCTATGCGCCTGCCTCCACTGGTTTTCCTTCCTTTTGAGCTTTCGCGTTCAGCAATCGCGCCAATGCCGCGCCGGGCTCGTTCAACAAACGCACCAGTTTTCTCGCTGGCGACGACAACAATCCCAGCAATTGCGCCTGCAAAACTTCGCGTCCCGGCAGCTCGGCGAGTGTTTCCAATTCCGGCTTAGAAAGAACGGTCCGATCAATAAAGCCGATTTTGAGCGCTGCGATTTTAAACTCGCTCGCGAAAGTCTTGAAAATTTTTGCGACTGGCGCCACATCTTTTTTGCCGGTAACTACAGCTGTCTGGCCGACCAGCTTGTCAGATACATCTGGGAAGCCGCAATCGGTCATGGCGCGCCTCAGAAAATTGTTTTTCACCACGTGCACTTCCGCGCCCGCCGGGGCGAGACGGTTCCGCAATTCATCAAAATCGCCGACCTTCATGTGCTGGTAATCAGTCACCAGCACAAAAGACGAGCCCTTAAATTTCTCGGCCAAATCCGAAACGATGCTGGCTTTTTCTGGTCGCATATTGTCGAGCTAATTCACTTTCGATCTTAGGCACCACTCAAATACGGCGCTGGGTCCACCCGGATCCCCGGCGACATGGTCGCACTAATCGTCACACCTTCAAGGTAACGCCCCTTTGCCGTTGCCGGGCGCGCCCGTACAACAGCTTCGATCACTGCGTTTCCATTTTCTACCAGCGCTTGTTCCTCAAACGAAAATTTTCCAACCGGCACCGCGACATTGCCGTTCTTGTCCAGCCTAAATTCTACGCGACCGGCCTTTACTTCCCGAACCGCCTTTGCCGTGTCCTCAGTTACAGTTCCAGCCTTGGGATTGGGCATCAACCCACGTGGTCCCAGGACTTTTCCGAGCTTCCGCACTTCAGCCATTGCCGCCGGGGTCGCGATCGCAACATCAAAATCCTGAAAACCTTCCTGACACTTTTGAATCATGTCTTTCATCCCGACAAAATCCGCGCCTGCCTCCTTCGCTGCCTTCGCTGCCTCGCCCTCTGCAAAAACGAGCACGCGCACCTGTTTCCCGCTGCCATGTGGAAGCGGACAAGTCCCGCGCACCATCTGGTCCGATTGCTTCGGGTCAACCCCAAGCCGGAAAGAAAGAGTAACCGTCTGATCGAATTTCGTCGGCGAAAACTTTTTAAGCGTAGAGACGGCATTAGCCAGACCGCAAGTCTTTGTCCGGTCCGCTTGCTGCGCGGCTGAGCGATAACGTTTGCTTCGATTCCTTTGCATATCTCTGTGCAGTTCAGACGCCTAGTCACCTGCTCAGTGCCGAAGGCTCCTGCTTAAATGTTCAGGCCGCTCCAGCTCAGGTGGAGCGGGGACACGGAACCTAGCAACTATCTTTATCTTGTCAAAACCATTCCGAAAAATTCCAACGGACGCGCCCTTAATCGAGTGGCGCTGCAACCTCCGGCGACCTCGTCGATTCAGCAGTGCTTTGCGTCGTGGGCGGACCGTGCCGGATAATTTTCCCTTCTCTCATCACGAACGAGACGCGCTCGGTCACAGTGATGTCAGTCGTCGGGTCGCCCGGCATCGCAATAACATCCGCCAATTTCCCTTTCTCCAGCGTGCCAACTTTTTGCGTGATGCCGAGAAGGTCGGCGTCATTTGCTGTCGCGGATTTCAATGCGTCGATTGGCGCCATGCCAAGATCGACCATCAACTTGAATTCCTTTGCATTCTGGCCATGCGGATAGACCGCTGCGTCCGTTCCAAAAGAAATCTTGATGCCCATCTTCACTGCGTTGCGGAACATTTCCGAGCGAGCAGCTGTCGCCGCTTTTGCCTTGGCCTGCAATGCCGGTGGGTAATTGTCGAGCTTGCCCATGATCCACTCCGAGGCCATCAGCGTTGGGGTGAGAAAGGTACCCTTCTTTTTCATCATCGTCACCGTGTCCGGTTTCATAAACGAACCGTGCTCAATCGAATCGACGCCAGCATCGATCGCCTCGCGCGCGGCCTGATCGCCGTGACAATGCACAGCCACTTTCTTGCGCAGCCGGTGCGATTCATCGACGAGGGCCGCCATTTCGGCCGGGGTTAATTGCGGCGTATCCACTTCATCGGCGAGTGAAAGCACGCCGCCGGAAACTGCAGCCTTGATGACGTCCGCGCCGTTTTTCACCTCAAATCGCACCGCCTTTCGGATTTCATCAGGACCATTCGCAATCCCGTCGGTGTAATCCGGTTCTCGTCCAAAAAGAAAATCACGAAACCCGCTCGTCGGATCAAAGTGACCGCCGGTGGCGCCAATTCCCTTCGTCGCCACTAGCATCCGCGGCCCGACGATTACGCCTTTGTTGATCGAATTGCGCAGCGCAACATCGACAAATTCGCGACTGGCGACGAAACGGCTGCCCAAGTCGCGCACAGTTGTGAACCCGGCTTTGACCGTTGCGCGCGCGAATGCCGTCGCGTTAATGGCCTGCTCCGACACATTCAGATCAAGCTCCCGCAGCCTCCGCTCATTGTAATTACCGGAGAAATCGGCCGTCAAATGCGTATGCGCATCCATGAAACCAGGCGAGAGCGTAGCGTCGCCGAGGTCGATCACTTGCGCGCCGCTCGGGATCGGCAAGTTGCTTCCTGCATCGACAATCTTATCGCCCTGCACGATAACGACACCGTTCTGCACGAGCGCGTTCGATTTGCCGTCGAAGAGTCGCGCCGCTTTGAGCGCAATGGTTTGATCGGCGGCGTGGGCTGCAACTGTGAAAACGAAAAGAGAAAGGAAACAATAAAAAGTTCGCATGCTGCCGATTTAGAAAGAATCGGCAGCGGCGGCAAGAAAGAACGTCCTTGTTTGGATTGGGCCGCTTAGGTTGAATCGCGGCGAATGAAAATCCTGTTGCTCTCAGTGGCTCTCGCTGTCACGACGCTGCCTCTACTCGCGCAAACCCCGCCACCGGCGGCGTTGCCTTCGCCATCGCCCGCGAAACCACCCGCCGATTACGACCTTCGCTGGGCCGTGAAAATTCCAATGCGCGACAAAGTCGAACTGAACGCGACGTTCTACTTGCCGAAAACATCAGATGGTTCACCGCCGAAGACGCCGGCCATATTCACACTCACGCCGTACATTTCCGACACCTATCACGCGCGCGCCGCTTACTTCGCGTCGCACGGGTACGTGTTTGCACTTGTCGATGTTCGCGGCCGCGGCAATTCCGGAGGCGAATTCGAACCGTTCGCGCAGGAGCCGCGCGACGGTCACGATGCAGTCGAGTGGTTCGCGCGCCAGCCATTCTGCAACGGTAAAGTCGCCATGTGGGGCGGATCGTACGCAGGATTTGATCAGTGGGCGACTGCGAAAGAACTGCCGTCGCATCTTGCTACGATTGTCCCCGTCGCGGCCGCGCATCCGCCGCTCGCGCTGGCTATCGCGATTAATAACGTGGGCGAAACCTATGACGTGCAATGGCTCACTCTCACCAGCGGCCGTGCCGGACAGCAAAATCTTTCCGGCGATCAAAAGTTCTGGCGCAGCAAATTTCTGGATGCCTACAAGAAACATATCGCCTTCAAGACTCTCGATTCGTTTGTCGGCAATCCTTCCGCGAATTTCCAACGCATCCTCAAACATCCCACGGCCGACTCGTATTACGACGCGATGGTGCCAACTCGCGAGCAATTTCAAAAAATCACGCTGCCAATTTTGACCATTACCGGTCAGTACGACGGCGACGAGCTCGAGGCGCTGACATTTTATCGCGATCATCTCGCGAACGCTTCGCCTGAAGCGCGTGCAAAACATTTTCTCATAATCGGGCCATGGGACCATGCTGGCACGCGCACACCGACCGACGAAATGGGCGGCGTAAAATTTGGCGGCGCGGCAATTGTAGATCTTAACGACCTGCATCGGCAATGGTACGACTGGACGATGAAGAACGGCCGCAAGCCGGAGTTCCTCAAGAACCACGTCGCATATTATTTGCTCGCTCCCGGAAATACAGGCGCGAACGGCGAATGGAAATACGCCGACAGCCTCGAAACTTTAACTGCGAATCAGCGAACTTTTTACCTGGATTCCAAAAATGGCGACGCCAATGGGGTCTTCCGCTCCGGCTTGCTCTCGGAAAATAATCCGAGCGGCAGTACGGACAAGTTTACCTACGACCCGCTCGATACGAAACGCGGTGAGAACGTGGAAGGAATCGACCCGAAAGAAAAGACCTTCGCCATCGATCAGACATATGCGCTGAGCATCGGCACCGATGGCTTGGCTTATCACACCGATCCCTTGCCGAACGAAACGCCGCTCATCGGTTGCCCGAGACTCACGTTGTGGGTATCGATCGACACGCCTGATGTCGATCTTTCGGTCGATCTTTACGAAATCCAACCGGATGGCACCAGCATCGCACTTTGGAGCGATATTCGCCGGCTGCGTTATCGCGAATCGCTGCGCGAAGGCAAACTGGTGAAGCCGGGCGAGATCGTGCGCTGCGATTTGAATCCCGGTCTGTTCGTTGCTCGTCGATTGATGAAAGGAAGCCGCCTTCGCCTGATCGTTTCCTCGCCCAACTCCATTCTGTGGCAGAAGAATTATTGCTCTGGCGGAGTCGTTGCCGAAGAAACAGCAAAGGACGCGCGTACCTGCCACGTGCGGGTCTATCACGACGCCGAGCACCCAAGCGGGATCCAACTTCCGCTCCGCTAATGCCTTCCACACTTCGAATACTGATTATCGCTGGAATTTTCTCGCTAACGGCGATGAGCGCGCGTGCTGCTGCGGAGATTGTAATTGCGATCCGATACTTGCAGGCTGAAGGAAACAGCCACTCCCATCTCTATTTGTATCGCGAGGACGGAAAACTGCTGCGACAATTGACCAATGATAACTCCGGACAGGACTCGGGTCCGATTTTCGCACCGGACGGCAGCATGATCGTTTTCACGCGCGAAAAGCCTAATGGCGCTCGTGAATTTTGGAGCGCCGATTCTCTCGGCAAAACACTGAAAAAAATGGAGGCTGCGCCGGACTGGTATGTTGCGGCGAAAAGCTCGCCGTACTTCACTAACATCGAGTCGGACGAATCTACATCAACGCTGTCAGCTCTATCGCCTGCCGCGACGCCGGTGCCGGCTTACAAATCGCCCGACGGTTCTGTAGAATTGGTATTACGCTTGGATCCAAAAGACGAAGACGATCAGATCAACGGC
>WNGM01003872.1_pt1 | contig 13866 bp, 19 predicted proteins | sample 5400571 | NCBI WGS metagenome assembly WNGM01 (sample SAMN13153378, study PRJNA577476) | soil metagenome | isolation source: 100 cm soil or saprolite under Garry oak tree replicate 2 | place: USA:California | collected 2016-06-15
GGGCACGCGCTGTTCGAGGCGACGCACGGCACCGCACCCAAATACGCGGGTCAGGACAAGGTCAACCCGGGCTCGGTCATTCTCTCGGGCGAGATGATGCTGCGCTACCTGGGGTGGGCCGACGCGGCGGACCGGATCATCGCGGCGCTTGAGAAGACGATCCAGTCCAAGGTGGTCACCTACGACTTCGCGCGTCTCATGGAGGGCGCGAGGGAGGTGAAGTGCTCGGAGTTCGGGACCGCCATCATCCAGAACATGGCGAAGCCGTAAGGGAGCACGCATGCAAGTCGGGAGAGCGGAACCGCTGAGCGTCATCAATCGCCGCCCCAAGATCAGCGTCGTCGGTGCCGGCAACGTCGGCGCCTCTGTCGCCCAGTACGTCGTCGAGAAGGAATTGGGCGATGTGGTGCTGGTCGACGTGATCGAGGGCCTCCCCCAGGGCAAGGCGCTCGATCTGGCTCAGGCCGGACCCATTCACCGGTATGACTCGACCCTGATCGGATCGAACGGATACGATGAAACGGCGAACTCCGACATCGTCGTCATCACCGCCGGTATGGCGCGCAAGCCGGGCATGACGCGCGACGACCTCCTGTTCAAGAACGCCGAGATCGTCGGGGGCGTCGTCGACCAGGTCGTGGCGCGCTCGAAGAGCGCGATCCTGATCCTCGTGACGAACCCGCTCGACGCGATGGTCCAGCTCGCGTGGAAGAAGTCGCGCTTCGCGCCCCACCGGGTCATCGGGATGGCGGGGATCCTCGACTCCGCGCGCTTCCGGACCTTCGTCGCGCGCGAGCTCAACGTGTCGGTCGAGAACGTCACCGCGTTCGTCCTGGGCGGTCACGGCGACACGATGGTGGTGTTGCCGCGCTACTCGACGGTCGCCGGCATCCCCCTCACGGACCTGCTCGCGCCCGACCGCATCGAGGCGCTCGTCAAGCGCACCCGGGACGGCGGCGCCGAGATCGTGGGGCTCCTGAAGACCGGCAGCGCGTACTATGCGCCGGCGGCGTCGACCGTCGAGATGGTGGAAGCGATCGTCAAGGACAAGAAGAAGATCCTGCCCTGCGCCGCCTACCTCGACGGCCAGTACGGCGTGCGGGGGCTCTACGTCGGCGTGCCGGTGAAGCTTGGCAGGAACGGCGTCGAGCAGGTGATCGAGATCAAGCTCACGCCCGAGGAGCAGGCGGCGTTCCAGAAGTCCGCCGCGGCCGTGCGCGAGCTCGTCGACAAGCTCAAGCTCTAAAGGAGGAGGCGCTTCATGGTGAAGCCGGTTCCCGAGGGCTATCATGCCGTCACGCCCTACCTGATCGTGAGCGATGCCGGCAAGGCGATCGAGTTCTACAAGCGGGGACTGGGCGCGCAGGAGATCATGCGCATGCCCGGGCCGGGCGGGCGGATCATGCACGCCGAGGTCAAGATCGGCGACTCGATCGTCATGCTGGGGGAGGAGCCGCCCGACAAGCCGACCCTCCGCGCGCCCCAGTCGGCCGGGATGCAGACGGCCAGCCTGTACCTCTACGTGCCCAACGTCGACACGGCCTTCAAGCGGGCGCTCGACGCGGGGGCCAAGGCGGTGCAGCCGGTGACCGATATGTTCTGGGGCGACCGCATCGCGCAGATCGCGGATCCCTCCGGCCACCAGTGGACGCTGGCGACCCACAAGGAAGACCTCACGCCCGAGGAGATCGGCCGTCGTCAGAAGGACTTCCTGGCGACCATGGGCGCCCAGCAGAAAAAGAAGAAGTAAGGGCATGCGCGAGATTCACGTCAGCGCGATCACCGACGCGGTCAAGAAGCTCTGCATGGAGGCGAACCTCGAGCTCGAGCCGGACATGCTCCGCGCCTTTGACCGAGCGCTCCAGCGCGAGCGCTCGCCCGCGGGCAAGCAGGTGCTCCAGATCCTGAAGGACAACGCGGAGATGGCGCGGACCAAGCTTATCCCGTACTGCCAGGACACGGGCTTCGTCGTCTGCTTCGTCGAGCTGGGCCAGGACGTGCACGTCGTTGGGGGTGGCCTCGACGAGGCCATCAACGAGGGCGTGAGGCAGGGCTACAAAGAGGGCTACCTCCGCGCGTCGATCGTCCGCTCGCCCTTCGATCGCGTGAATACCGGGGACAACACTCCCGCCGTCATCCACGTCGACATCGTCCCGGGCGCGACACTCGGGATCATGGTCATGGCCAAGGGCGGCGGCTGCGAGAACCGGTCGAAGTACAAGATGCTCACGCCCGCCGAGGGTCTGGCCGGCGTGAAAGAGTGGATCATCGAGTGCGTCAAGACGGCTGGGCCGGACGCGTGCCCGCCGCTCATCCTGGGCGTCGGCATCGGCGGGACCTTCGAGAAGGCGGCGATCCTCTCGAAGAAAGCGCTGTTCCGCGAGCTCGGCTCGCCGAACCCCGACCCGCAGCTCGATGCGCTCGAGAAGGAGTTGCTCGACCGCGCGAATCGCCTCGGGATCGGCCCCCAAGGGTACGGCGGCGACACGACCGCGTTCGGCGTCCACATCCTGACCTATCCCTGTCACATCACGTCGCTCCCGGTGGCCGTGACCATCGAATGCCACGCGCATCGCCACAAGGACGTGACGCTGTGACCTGGGACCGTTGGCACAAAGAGGCGGCGCTGTGAGCGTGACGACGGCGCCCGACGGGATCAAGGAGGTCGGGACCCCGCTCAGCGACGCCGACGTCGTGTCACTGAGGGCCGGCGATCGCGTGCGGATCACGGGCGTCCTCTACACGGCGCGCGACGCCGCTCACGGGCGCCTCTTTCCGCTGATCGAGCGTGGCGAGAAGCTCCCGATCGAGGTGCGCGGCCAGATCATCTACTACGCGGGCCCATCGCCGGCGCGCCCGGGCGACATCGTGGGCTCGATCGGGCCGACCACCGGCGGGCGGATGGACAAGTTCACGCCCGCGCTCCTCAAGCTCGGGCTCAAGGGCACGATCGGCAAGGGCGCGCGCTCCGAGGCGGTCAAGGAGGCCCTCAAGCTGTACAAAGCCGTGTACTTCGGCGCGATCGGCGGCGCGGGCGCGGTGCTCTCGCGCTTCGTGAAGAAGCTCGAGATCGTCGCCTACGCGGACCTGGGGACGGAGGCCATCCGTCGCCTGGAGGTGGAAAACTTCCCGGTGATGGTGATCAACGACTCCTACGGCGGCGATCTCTACCAGGACGGGATGAAGGCGTACGCGCGGGAGGACGCATAATCGCGGCGCGCTGATCAGCGCGAGCGGAGCGATGACCCTCTGGTCCACCTCGATCGGGAAGAAGGCGGTGATGGCGGTCACCGGCCTGATCCTGGTCGGTTTCGTCATCGGTCACATGCTGGGGAACCTCAAGGTCTTCCAGGGCGAGGCGAAGTTCAATGCCTACGCCGCCTGGTTGCGAGAGATCGGCAGCCCTGCGGTCGGTCACGCGCAGGTTCTCTGGCTGGCCCGCCTCATCTTACTCACGGCGACCGTGCTCCACATCGTCGCCGCCGTCCAGCTGACCCGGATGAGCTATGTCGCACGGCCCGTGAGCTACGAGCGGAAGGAGGCGATCGGCTCGACGTACGCGTCGCGGACGATGCGCTGGGGCGGCCTGATCATCACGCTCTTCGTGATCTACCACCTCCTCCACCTCACCTTCGGAGCGGTCGGCTTCGCGCCCGGGCAGTACAAGCCGATGTCGGTCTACCGCAACGTCGTGATCGGGTTCGCCATATGGTACGTGTCGGCCTTCTATATCGCGGCGATGATCGCGCTCGGGCTTCACATCTACCATGGCGTGTGGAGCGTGTTTCAAACGCTCGGCCTGAACACCGCGGGGACCGATCGTGTCTACCGAGTGCTCGCGACCGTGTCGTCGCTGGCGGTCGTGCTCGGCAACGTCTCGGTCCCCGTCGCCGTGCTCACGGGTGCGGTGCGATGACCGTCGGCGCGACGAGCGCGAGCGTCGTCGACGGCAGGCTCGACGCGAAGCTCCCGCCGGGCCCGATCGAGCAGAAGTGGGAGCGGCACTGCTTCGACATGAAGCTGGTCAGCCCGGCCAACCGGCGCCGCTACACCGTGCTGGTCGTGGGCTCGGGCCTCGCCGGCGCGGCGGCGGCGGCATCGCTCGGCGAACTGGGCTACAAGGTCGAGTGCTTCTCCTATCACGACAGCCCGCGCCGCGCGCACTCGATCGCGGCCCAGGGTGGCATCAACGCGGCGAAGAACTACCGGAACGACGGCGACAGCGTGTTTCGGCTTTTCTACGACACGGTGAAGGGTGGCGACTTTCGCGCGCGCGAGGCCAACGTCTACCGCTTGGCCGAGCTCAGCCTGAACATCATCGACCAGTGCGTCGCCCAGGGGGTCCCCTTTGCCCGCGAGTACGGCGGTCTCCTCGACACCCGCTCCTTCGGCGGCGCGCAGGTCTCCCGCACCTTCTACGCCAGAGGCCAGACGGGGCAACAGCTGTTGCTCGGAGCGTATCAGGCGCTGGAGCGCCAGGTCGGCCTCGGTACCGTGACCATGCACACGCGCGCGGAGATGCTCGACCTCGTCGTCGTCGACGGGCGCGCGCGTGGCATCGTGACGCGCAACCTCGTTACCGGCGCCGTGGAGTCGCACGTCGGCGACGCCGTGGTCCTCGCCACCGGGGGCTACGGGAACGTGTTTTACCTCTCGACGAACGCGAAGGCGTCGAACGCGACGGCGATCTGGCGCGCGCACAAACGCGGCGCCTTCTTCGGCAACCCGTGTTTCACGCAGATCCACCCGACGTGTATCCCGATGAGCGGCGAGCACCAGTCGAAGCTCACGCTGATGAGCGAGTCGCTGCGCAACGACGGGCGCGTGTGGGTGCCGACGAAGGTCGGCGACACGCGACCGCCGGACCGGATCCCGATCGGCGAGCGCGATTACTACCTGGAGCGGAAGTACCCGAGCTTCGGCAATCTGTCGCCGCGCGACATCGCCTCGCGCGCGGCGAAGGAAGTGTGCGACGAGAAACGCGGCGTCGGCCCCGGCGGGCGCGGGGTCTACCTCGACTTCGCCGACGCCATCGCGCGTCTCGGCGAGCCGGCGATCCGCGAAAAGTACGGCAACCTCTTCGACATGTACGAGCGCATCACCGGGGAGAACGCGTACCGGGTCCCGATGCGGATCTATCCCGCCGTCCACTACACGATGGGCGGTCTGTGGGTCGATTACAACCTGATGTCGACCATTGCCGGGCTGTTCGTCGCCGGGGAGGCGAACTTCTCCGACCACGGCGCGAACCGCCTCGGCGCGAGTGCCTTGATGCAGGGGCTGGCCGACGGCTACTTCATCCTGCCCTGCACGCTCGCCGATTACCTGGCGCGCATCAGGGCGGACACGCTGGACGCCGGCCATCCCGTGTTCCGGGCGGCCGAGGTCGAGGTGGCCGAGCGCGTGAGACGACTCCTCGCTATCAACGGCACGCGCACGGTCGACTCGTTTCACCGGGAGCTCGGGCATCTCATGTGGGACTACTGCGGCATGGCGCGCAACGAGGCCGGGCTCCGCCACGCGCTCCGGAAGATCCCCGAGCTGGGCGCCGAGTTCTGGGCGAACGTGCGCGTGCTCGAGCGGAACGAGGAGCTCAACCAGTCGCTCGAGAAGGCCGGTCGGGTGGCAGACTTCCTCGAGCTGGGCGAGCTCATGTGCATCGACGCGCTCCATCGCACGGAATCGTGCGGCAGCCACTTCCGCGAGGAGCGCCAGACCCCGGACGGAGAGGCGCTGCGCGACGACGAGCACTTCGCCCACGTGGCGGCCTGGGAGTACACGGACCGGCTGGCCGAGCCGAACCTCCACCGGGAGCCCTTGCACTTCGAATACGTCCACCTGAGCCAGCGAAGCTACCGATGAACCTGACGCTCAGGGTGTGGCGCCAGAAGAGCGCGAGCGCCCGCGGCCGCTTGGTCACCTACGAGGCGAAGAACATCAGCCCGGACATGTCCTTTCTCGAGATGCTCGACGTCGTCAACGAGGAGCTGATCGATCGCGGCGAACCGCCGATCGCGTTCGAGCACGACTGCCGCGAGGGTATCTGCGGCACGTGTGGCTTCATGATCAACGGCGTCGCGCACGGACCCAAGCGCGCGACCACCGTCTGCCAGCTCCACATGCGGAGCTTCCGGGACGGCGATCGCCTGACGCTCGAGCCCTGGCGCGCCAGAGCGTTCCCGGTCATCAAGGATCTGATCGTCGACCGGAGCGCCTTTGACCGGATCGTCCAGGCGGGCGGCTTCATCAGCGCGCCGACGGGCGCGGCGCCCGACGCCAACGCCATCCTGGTCCGCAAAGAAGACGCGGACCTCGCCTTCGACGCGGCGACGTGCATCGGCTGCGGCGCCTGCGTCGCCGCGTGCCCGAACGCCGCCGCCATGCTGTTCACCGCCGCGAAGGTGTCGCACCTCGGGCTCCTGCCGCAGGGGCAGCCCGAGCGCTCCGCACGCGCGCGTAACATGGTGGCCGCGATGGACCGGGAGATGTTCGGGAGCTGCACGAACGCGGGCGAGTGCGAAGCCGTGTGCCCCAAGGAGATCGACCTCTCCTTCATCGCGCGACTGAACCGCGACCTGCTGGCCGCGACGTTCAGAGGACGAGGGGCCCGGAACGCGGCGTCCCCGTCCGATCGGACGCCCCGCGCTGCCCCATAATGCGATCATTGATAGCATGAAGGGAAGCGGCAGGGCCCAGCTCATTGTCCGCAACCTCGAGTCGGAACTGATCGCAGCGCTGAAGTCACGTGCGGCGAGGCGCGGGCGCTCCATGGAGGCCGAGCACAGGGAGATCCTGCGTGCGGCGCTCCGTCCAAGACGCGGCAGGACGAGCTTCAGGGAATGGCTTCTGCGGATGCCTACCGTCGGGACCGACAAGGACTTCGCGCGCGCTCGCCGCCGTCCGCGCCCGGTGGGGCTGTGACCTATCTCCTCGATACGAACGCCCCGTCGGAGCTACTGTGATTGAGAAATCTTGGACAGCTTCGGCGGCGAATCTCACGTTGGATCGGACCGCGGGCTCGCGTTCGCTCCCCCCGGCCGCTCAACGTGGCCGTTGGGCGGCGGACCAAGAGAGGGGGTCGTGATTGCACTTCGAGTGGGATCCAGCCAAGGCGGCCGAGAATCTTGCCAAGCATGGCGTCTCATTCCAGGAAGCGGCAACGGTTTTCCGCGACGCCCTGTCGGCGACGGGCTCAGACCCCGATCATTCATTCGGCGAAGAGCGGTTCGTCACCTTCGGCATCTCGACCGCCGGCCGTCTTCTGGCTGTCGCTCACACCGACCGTGACGATACAATCCGAATCATCAGTGCACGTCCGGTGACACCAGGCGAGAGGAAGATCTATGAAGAAGGGTAGCCGGAAACAGGCTGACGAGCTGCGGCCCGAGTACAAGCGCTCCGATTTTGAGGCGTTGGTCCGCGGCAAGTACGCACAGCGCATCATCGCAGCCACGAATGTAGTCGTTCTCGATCCCCAGGTCGCAAAGGCATTTCCAAACGATCGCGCCGTCAACAAGGCACTCCGAGGGCTGCTTCGCGATCGCAAGTCCTCCGTCCGCCCAACTACCCGTTCAACACGGACGCGCCGCGAGCGGCGCGCCGGTTAACGGTGCGTCTGACGCCGTCCGCCTCTAACGCCACGCAGCCCACGCCTTGACGGCAGTGGGGCTGGCGGCGTAGTGTCCATTTGACCCATGGATCGCTTCGCCTGCGACGTGCTCGTGGTGGGCGGCGGGGGAGCTGGCCTGCGCGCCGTCATCGCCGTCGCCGAGACGCATCCGAAGCTCCGCGTCGCGGTGATCTCCAAAGTCTATCCCATGCGAAGCCACACGGTGTCGGCGGAGGGCGGCGCCGCCGCGGTGATCAAGGCCGGGGATAGCCTGGACGCGCACGCCTACGACACCATCTCCGGCGGCGACTGGCTCTCCGACCAGGACGCGGTCGAGGCGTTCGTTCGGGAGGCCCCCCAGGAGATGCTGCGCCTGGAACACTGGGGCTGTCCCTGGAGTCGGGAGCCGGACGGCCACATCGCCGTGCGTCCCTTCGGCGGCATGAAGATCGAGCGGACATGGTTCGCCGCGGACAAGACCGGCTTTCACATGCTGCACACGCTCTTCCAGACCACGCTGAAGTACGACGCGATCGAGCGGTACGACGAGTGGTTCGTCACGAAGCTTCTGGTGGACGCGGGGCGCTGCCAGGGAGTTGTGGCCACCGAGCTCGCCACCGGGAAGATCCAGGTCATCACGGCCAAGGCCGTCATTCTCGCCACGGGCGGTTGTGGCAAGGTCTTTCCCTTCACGACCAACGCCAACATCAAGAACGGCGACGGCATGGCCCTCGCGTATCGCGCGGGCGCGCCGCTCAAGGACATGGAGTTCGTCCAGTACCATCCCACCGGCTTGCCCTTCACCGGGATCCTGATCACCGAGGCCGCCCGCGCCGAAGGAGGCTGGCTCCTCAACAAGGACGGCTACCGCTTCCTTCAGGACTACGACCTCGGAAAGCCCGAGCCCAAGCCGGTGCTGCGCTCCATGGAGCTCGGCCCTCGCGACCGGCTCTCGCAGGCGTTCGTCAAGGAGCAGGAGAAGGGGCGCACGCTCGAAGGCCCGTACGGCCATTACGTTCACCTGGACCTCCGCCACCTCGGGGCTGAGGTGATCGACACGAAGCTCCCCTTCGTCCGGGAGCTGTGCCTCAAGTACCAGAACATCGATCCGGTCAAGGAGATGATCCCCGTCCGCCCCGTCGTCCACTACATGATGGGCGGCGTCTCGACCGACATCCACGGGGCGACGCCGCTTCCGGGGCTCTATGCGGCCGGCGAGGCCGCGTGCGTGAGCATCAACGGAGCGAACCGGCTCGGCTCGAACTCCCTGACCGAGTGCCTCGTCTTCGGGGCGCGGGCCGGCGAGGCGGCCGCCGCCTTCGCCGCCGCGCAGCGGGAACCGGGCCCGTCCGTCCTCGCCCAGGCCGACGACGAAGGGCGGCGTCTCGAGGAGAAATTCCGGCGCAAGACGGGCGGGCACGAACGGATCGCCACGCTGCGGGCCGAGATGCACGAGACCATGGAGGAGAGCGCGGGCATCTATCGGACGGGCGCCACGCTCGAGAAGGCGGCGGAAAAGCTTCAGAGTCTCCAGGAGCGATTCGGTGATCTCGCGCTCGCCGACCACAGCTACACGTTCAACACGGAGCTGACGGCGGCCCTCGAGCTCTCCTACATGCTGGATGTTGCCGAGGCGATCGTGCACTCCGCGCTGCGACGCAGGGAGTCGCGTGGCTCTCACCAGCGCACGGATTTCCCCGCGCGCGACGACACGGAGTTCCTGGCGCACTCCCTGGCCTATCGCGGGGCGGACGGCCGTCCCCGGATCGACTATCTGCCGGTCACCATCACCCGCTGGCCGCCGGCGAAGCGCGTCTACGGAAGATAGAGACGATGGAACCGGCTGTCACGCTGATGGTGACGCGCTACCGACCGGAGCAGGAGTCCGAGCCCACGCTCGTGACCTACGAGGTCCCCTATCGCAAGGACTGGGTGGTCCTCGACGCCCTCAACTACATCAAGGACACGCTGGACGGCTCCCTCTCGTTCAGGTGGTCCTGCCGGATGGGCGTCTGCGGCAGCTGCGGGATGAAGGTGAACGGCTCGCCGAAGCTCACGTGCGCGTCGTTTCTGTCGGACGCCTTGCCCGGCCCGATCCGCGTGGAGCCGCTGGACTACTTCCCGGTCGTGCGCGACCTGGTCGTGGACATGAGCGACTTCATGCGCAAGCTCAAGAAGGTGAAGCCCTGGATCATCCGACACGACGAGCGGCCGCTCGCGGAGGGCGAGTACCTCCAGACGCCCGACCAGCTCGACGCCTACAAGCAGTTCAGCATGTGCATCAACTGCATGCTCTGCTACTCGGCGTGTCCCATCTATGGGCTCGAACCCAGCTTCATCGGTCCGGCGGCCATCGCCCTGGCCCAACGCTACAACATGGACTCGCGGGACGAGGGGGCGCCGGAGCGGCTCGAGATCCTCTCCGAGCACGACGGCATCTGGCAGTGCACCTTCGTCGGGGAGTGCACGAAGGTGTGCCCCAAGCACGTCGATCCCGCAGGCGCCATCCAACAGTACAAGCTCACGGGAGCCATCCACTGGCTCAAATCGCTCCTCCTCCCCCGGGGCGCGCGATGAGCGCCGAGGCCCGCTACACTCCGTACCATCCGCGGTGGTATCGTCGCCGCGTCTCGGTCTGGTGGTGGCTGCAGAATCGCGCCTACGCCGGCTTCGTGCTGCGCGAGCTCACCAGTGTCTTCGTGGCGTTCTTCGCCGGTGTCACACTCTGGCAGCTCCGGACGCTCGCGCAGGGCCCGGACGCGTACGCGCGATTCCTCGCCTGCCTGGGGACGCCTCTCTTCGTCGCGCTCCATGCCGTCGCGTTTCTCTTCGTCCTCTTCCACTCCATCACGTGGTTCAATCTGGCGCCCAAGGCCGTGGTGGTGCGGCTCTCGGGCAAGCGCGTGCCCGACTGGGTCGTCGTCGGCCTGAACTACGCGGCCTGGCTGGTTCTCTCCGGGGCCGTGGCTTTGATCGTGTTGCGAGGGCGATAGATGCCGCGGTCGATCACGCCGTTTCTGTGGCTCCTGTTCAGCGCCGGTGGAACGGTGGCCGCGCTCCTCTTCCCCATCCACATCTTGTTGACCGGCCTGGCCGTTCCGCTCGGATGGGTGAACGCCCCGAGCTACGAGTCGGTCCTCGGCCTGGTCAGGAACCCGGTGGCGCGACTCTACCTCTTCGTCTTCGTCTCGCTGCCTCTCTTTCACTGGGCCCATCGCTTTCGCTACACGCTCTACGACGGCCTTCAAGTCAAACACCTGACCGCGCTCATCGTCGTCTTCTGCTATGGAACCGCGCTCGCGGGCACCGTCATGGCCGCCTACCTCTTGTGGACCATCCCGTAGCACGAGGGGTGCGGGCGTGATCTTCGAGCTCAAGCCGCTCACCCAGGAGGCGATCCCCAAGGCGCTCGAGAAGGCGGAGCGGTACCGGCTCCTCAAGGAGCCCGCGCAGGCCGAGAGCATCTGCCTCGACGTGCTGCAGATCGATCCGGGAAACCAGCAGGCGCTCGTGATGCTGCTCCTGGCCCTCACGGACCAGTTCGAGCAGGGGATGGCCGGCACCGTCACCCAGGCCCGGGAGGTGTTGACGCGTCTCACCGACGAGTACGCGCGGCTCTACTACGCCGGGATCATCGCCGAGCGTCGGGCCGGGGCCAGGCTCCAGCATGGCGGCCGCGGATCCGAGTTCGTGGCGTACGAATGGTTGCGGGAGGCGATGACCTGGTACGAGAAGGCCGAGGCCATCCGTCCAGCGGGCAACGACGACGCGCTGCTGCGGTGGAACACGTGTGCCCGCATCCTGACGCGCAACCCGCACCTCCAGCGCGGTCCGGAGGATCACTCGGAACCACCCCTGGAGTAGCCGCGATGAAAATCCACGAGTACCAGGCGAAGGCGCTGCTGCGGGAGTTTGCGGTATCCGTGCCCTCCGGCGGCGTCGCCACCACGCCCGCCGAGGCGCGCGCGGTCGCGGCCCGGCTCGGCGGGCGCGTCGTCGTGAAGGCGCAGGTCCACGCGGGCGGGCGCGGCAAGGCGGGTGGGATCAAGCTCGCGGACGATCCGGTGGCTGCCGAGCGGGCCGCGCTGCAGGTCCTCGGCATGAGGCTCAAGACGCCGCAGACGCCGCCCGAGGGCATCGAGGTACGCTCCGTGCTCGTCGAAGAGGCGTCGGCCGTCGAGCGAGAGCTCTACGTGTCGATTACCCTCGACCGGGCCCGCTCGACGCACGTGGTGATGGCCTCCCAGGCGGGCGGGATGGAGATCGAGGAGGTCGCCGCGCAGTCACTGCTCGCTCGCCGAGGTGAATCCGCTCGTCGAGACCCGCGATGCCCGCGTCCTTGCCCTCGATGCCAAACTCGACTTCGACGACAACGCGCTCTACCGCCACAAAGAGATCGTGGCGCTCCGGGACACCAACGAGGAGGACCCGCTCGACGTCGAGGCGTCGAAGTACAGCCTGAACTACATCAAGCTCGACGGCAACGTCGGCTGCATGGTCAACGGCGCCGGCCTGGCGATGGCGACGATGGACATCATCAAGCTCGCCGGCGGTGAGCCCGCGAACTTCCTGGACGTCGGCGGCGGCGCCTCCCCGGAGCAGATCGAGAACGCGTTTCGCATCCTCTCGTCCGATCCGAGCGTGAAGGCCGTCTTCATCAACGTCTTCGGCGGCATCCTGCGCGTCGACCGTCTCGCCGAGGGCCTGATCGCCGCCGCCAAGAAGCTCGGCCTGCGTCTGCCCGTCGTGGTCCGGATGGAGGGGACGAACGTGGAGCTGGGCAAGAGGATGCTCGCCGAATCGGGGCTCCGGTTCGTGACCGCCACCGACATGGGCGACGGGGCGCGCAAAGTCGTGGCGCTGGCGAAGGGATCCCGTTGAGCATCCTGGTCGACAAGTCCACGCGCGTCGTCGTCCAGGGCATCACGGGCCGCGAGGGGGCGTTCCACGCGGCCCGCTGCAAGGAGTACGGGACGACGGTCGTCGGCGGCGTCACGCCGTCCAAAGGTGGCACGACCCACGAAGGGTTTCCTGTGTGGAATACGGTGGCCGAGGCCGTCGCGAACGAGGGGGCGAACTGCGCGCTCATCTTCGTCCCGCCGCCTGCGGCGGCCGACGCGATCATGGAAGCTGCGGCTGCGGGCATTCCCTTGATCGTCTGCATCACCGAGGGGATCCCGGTCGCCGACATGGTCCGCGCGAAGCACTTCCTCGCGGGGACGCGGAGCCGGCTGATCGGCCCGAACTGCCCCGGCGTCATCACGCCGGACCAGGCGAAGATCGGCATCATGCCCGGTCACATCCACACGCCCGGCCCCGTCGGCGTCGTGTCGCGGAGTGGCACCCTGACCTACGAGGTTGTCGGCCAGCTCACGGCGCGGGGGATCGGCCAGTCCACGTGCGTCGGGATCGGCGGCGATCCGGTCACCGGCACGAGCTTCGTGGACGTCCTCCGGCTCTTCAACGACGATCCCGAGACGCGCGCGATCATGATGATCGGCGAGATCGGGGGGACCGCCGAGGAGGAGGGGGCTACGTTCGTCAAGGCTCACGTGAGAAAACCGGTGGTCGCCTTCATCTGCGGCCAGACGGCGCCGCCCGGCCGGCGCATGGGGCACGCGGGCGCGATCATCGCGGGCGGCAGGGGGACGGCCGCGGAGAAGATGAGGGCGCTGGAGGCCGCCGGAGCGACGCTGGTCCGGAGCCCGGCGGAGATGGGCGCGACCGTGGCGAAGGTGCTCGGCCCATGACCATCGAACGGACACTCGCGATCATCAAGCCGGACGCGATCGCCAAGGGCGTGACGGGCCAGATCATCACCCGCATCGAGAACGCGGGCTTCAAGATCCTCGCGGCGAAGCTGATCCGGATGTCGCACCAGGACGCGGCGGGCTTCTACATCGCCCACAAGGCGCGGCCGTTCTACCGAAGCCTCTGTACGTTCATGACCCAGGGGCCGTGCCTGCCGATGGTGCTCGAGGGCGACAAGGTCATCCAGCGTTGGCGCGATCTCATGGGCGCGACGGATCCGGCGAAGGCCGCGCCCGGCACCATCCGAAGAGACTTCGCGGCGTCGATCGAGGCAAACGCCGTGCACGGCTCCGACTCGCCCGAGTCGGCGGCGTTCGAGATCCCGTACTTCTTCTCGAGCCTCGAGCTCTGCCCGCGCTAAGTGCCTCGGAGGGGGGCTTCGCCCCCCTTCCGAACCCTCCCCCCAGGATCGATTGCGCGGGCAAAGCCCGCGCTCGAACGGCGGT
>WNGM01012627.1_pt1 | contig 13857 bp, 19 predicted proteins | sample 5400571 | NCBI WGS metagenome assembly WNGM01 (sample SAMN13153378, study PRJNA577476) | soil metagenome | isolation source: 100 cm soil or saprolite under Garry oak tree replicate 2 | place: USA:California | collected 2016-06-15
TCGACGAGGATGGTTACCGAACGTAGTCAGCCGGCGTACCGGTTGGCCAGCGCCGTGACCCGGTCGGCGCCGCCGCAGCCCGGAAGGCCCCAAAGTCGGTATCCGAGAAGTCGGACAGAACACCCTTGGCCCGCCGAAACAGCACGTTGCCCCGCACCGGTAGGCCGGCTCGACCGATGTGCAGACAGCTGGATACCGACCGGGCCGGCATCCCCAACACCGAGGCGGTGTGATGTCCGAGGGTCAGGTCGAACGTCTGCTGCCCGCCGCCGCGGCCGGGCTGCTGGGCGCGTGCGCACGCTGCACCTGGTCCTGCTCGCCGCCGGGGTCGGCGCCCTCGCCGCGGCAGCCGCCGGCGCCTCCCTGGTCGGTCGGCGTCGGAGTCCTCGCCATCGCGGGCGTGGTGTGGTGGACCGCCCGGCGACGCCGACCAGACCGTGGGAACCGGCGGCAGACCGGCCGCGCTGCAGCCGCCGCTGGGTTCCACCCCCCTTCGATCGGCGAGGGATCCACAGCGGTTACCGTGACCGGCCGGCACTGCACGATGCAGATCGGCTCGCCCGCGCGGCGGCGCCGGTCGAGCACCCACTCCACGTCGACGGGATAGCCGCAGTGTGCCTCGATCGCCCTCACCGCGTCGCCGATCGCGCCGATCTGCTCGTCGTCGAGCACCCGCCGGTCGACCAGCCGCCGCGGCATGTCGATCTCGGTTACCCGCCCGGCGGCGAAGTCGAAGGCCGACACCACTTTCTTGCGCGCCACGTCGTGCCGAAGCACCCGCCCGTCGGACTTGCCGACCTCGATGTGGTCGGGGTCGACGAGACCCTGGACGACCGCTTCGCCCCAGCCCCAACTGGCCTCGATGATGATCCGGTCGGACTTGCCGGTCACCGGGTGCACCGAGAATGCCACCCCGGCGGCGCGGGCCTGGATCAACTCGATCACCCCGACCGCGATCGGCATGTCGTGGTGACTGATGCGCTTGCGCAGCCGGTAGGACAACGCCCGCGTCGTGAACAACGACCCCCAGCACGCGCGGACCGCCGCCAGCACCCGCTCGCCGCCCGACACCCCGAGATAGGTATCGAAGACCCCGGCGAAGCTGGCGTCTCTCGCGTCTTCGCCGGTGGCCGAGGAGCGCACCGCAGTCGGCACGTTGACCTCCAGGCAACGCAGGCAAAGCTCCTCGTACGCATCGATGATCTCGCGTGCTAGCGCGTCGGACACCGGCGTGGCTGCTACGTCGGCGCGGATCCGCGCCGAAGCCTCGTCCGCCGCCTGGTCCGGATGCCCGCCCAGCCCGGAGATCATAGCGTCGATGCGCCCGTCCAGCCCGGACTCCGCGCAGTGCTGCCGGTAGGCGGCAACCGTGACGGTGAAGCCCGGCGGGACGGTCACCCCCGCGCTCCGCAGCTCGGCCAGCCGCGCCATCTTCGCCCCCACCATGGACACCGTCGCGGCCGACGCTCCCCCGTCAACCCAGACAATCGAGTTGGACACCAGACTGACCTTTCTCAAACGGCAGCCGCCTCCGTCGGCGAAGCATCGGCTGGCACCGCCGACCCCGCCCTGGTGATGATGGTGACCGTTCCCCTGGTGCCGTCCACCTCCACCTCATCTCCGTCGGAGATGGCAACGGTGGCCACGCCAACCGCCGTTACCGTCGGCACGCCGTATTCGCGGCCCACAATGGCCGCGTGGCTGCACATGCCGCCGCTGTCGCAGACCGCTGCGACGATCCTGCCGAAGGCCGGGGTCCAGTTCGGCGACGTGGACTCGCAGACCAGGACGTTGCCGGGCTCCAGCCGGTGCAACTGGTCGCTGCTCTGCAGTACCCGCGCGATGCCGCGGGCGACGCCCTTGGAGGCCGGCACGCCGGTCAGCATGCCGGCGGTCACCACGTCCGGTCGCTGTACCGCCTTGATCGATTCCGGGTTGATGCCGAAGATTTCGATGAGTACCGGGTCGTCCACTGACTCCGGAACGGTGCCCAGCACCTTTGGCATCGTCGGCCGCAACGCCCGCCAGTGGTCGAAGTACTGCTTGCGCGCCTCGACCAGGCCGCGAAACTCATCGTAGGACGCCTCGCGGTGCGCGACCCTGATCAGCTCGGGCCAGAACAGGTACAGCAGGTCGTCCTGGGCGTCGGCCGCGACCCGCCTGGCCAGTTCATGGCAGGTCCAGCGCAGCGGCAGCATGACCCTCAGGTCGATGTAGTAGTTGTGGTCGTCCTGCCACCACGGAAAGTTCGCTGCCCGGTTGCTGGCCAGCCCACCGTCGAAGACCGTCTGCTCCTCCCGGGTCAGGCCGGCCCGGGCCGCGTCGATCGCGGCGTCCCGCTCGGCTAGCGCCTTGCGCTGCGCGGCCTCGAAATCATGGTCCTCGGGCTTCTGCAGGAAAGTCTTGATCATGCCCAGCGGGACGGTGTTGTCCTCCATCCAGCTCGGCAGCGCCGGGTCGGTGGTGCCCTCCACGCGGAAGCCATAGATCTGTAGGAAGTCGTCGAAATCGGTCAGCCACCGGGACGCCGCGCCGCCGTGGGCGGACAACGCCCGCCGCAGCCGCCCCGGCTCGTTGCTGGCGAATGTCTCGGCCAGGCCCGCACGCCGGGCCTTGCCGGCGAGCTTGGAGAGCTCCCGATCCGTCTCCATGATCTTGGTGTCCTCGCCCTGCAGGAATTTGCCGACCTCCGCTGGGTTGATGCCCATCTCGATGCAAGCGCCGTAGAACCCCAGGAAATTGGCGAGCAGGGGGTACATCACATCGAAGTGGATCTCCATGGACCGCTTGTGGTAGTAGCGGGCCTGCCGCAGCAACATGCCCAGCTCCGCGTGCGACGCGGCGCCGAAGTTGACCCCACGGAAGTACCTCCAGGTGTCCTCGAGCTCGTCCCGGGCGTTTTCCCAGATCTGGTGGTAATTCTGCAGGAACGCCGCCAGGTTGCGCGCGAACCGCTTGGCCCTGGCACCAATCTGCCACGCATCGGTCTCCGGGAGCGCCGAGCCGTACAGGTGGGTCCCGGCGAAACGAGCGGTTAGGCCGTGGCCAGGTGGCAGTGGGAGGGTCTCCGCTGCATGCTGGGTGCCCCAGCAGTAGCCGTCGGCGGTCCAGATGCAGGCACCCAGCGGAGTCAGACCCCGTGGCCAATGAAAGTCGAGGAACCAGAACGACTCGGCGTCCTTCTTGGTGAACGGCCCGAACCCATCGACGATATAGGGCGCCCCGATGAGTTCCGGTGTGAAGCCCGGGTACCAGTCCCGGGTGAACGCATCGACAGGCACAACGGTGGCCATGCGACCTCCTCGACTCGATGGGTTCGCCAGGAACGTCGACGCGCTGGTGGGTCATCGGTATAGCGGCAGCTCCGAGACAGGCCACCCGAGGCGGTGCACGGGGAACACCCGGATCTCGGGTTCCGGCAGTCCCACGTCGTCGAACAGGCGATGGATCTCCGGGTTCTCGGTGAACCGCCGCATGGCGGCTTCGTCGCTCCAGACGTCGCAGACCATCACCCCGTAGTCCCGGGGAATCGCGAGGTGCACCACCGGGCGTCCCGAGGCGATCTCGACAACGCGGTGCACGGCGACGTCATAGCGGGCAAGCAGGTCGGCAGTGTCACCGCGGAAGTCGAATACGGCCATGACGTCGCTCATGACGAGCTCCCCACAAGAAAATCGATGAGCTGCCGGTTGAAGGCGTCACTGCGTTCGATCTGTGTCCAGTGTCCGCAGCGTCCGTACACGTGCAGGTCGGAGGTGTCGATGAGAGCGTGCAGCCGGTAGGCGTTGTCCAGCGGCACCACCCGGTCGTCGCGCCCGTGCACGATGAGCGTCTCGTGCCGGATTCCCCGGATCCTGTCCTCTGGGGTCGCCAGGTTGTCCACCCAACGCTGCCGGGGGGCGGGGAACATGGCTGCAAAGGCCTCCTGGACGCCGGGCTCGATGGTCGCCCGGTATCGCACCTCCGCCAGCTCGTCGGTCACCAGCTCCCGGCTGTACGCGAAGATGTCGAGCAGCCGGCGCATGTTCTCCACGCCTGGCTGATAGCCCCATACGGCATCGAGGCCTTCGGTGATCGGAAAGACGACCCCGGCGGCGCCCATCAACACCAGCCGATGCACCCGCTCGGGGTGTTCGACGGCGACCCGTATCGCCAGGCCGCCGCCGAAGCTGTTGCCGACCAACGACACCCGGTCCAGGCCCAGTGCGTCGAGGAAACCGATGATCTGACCCATCCAGATCTCCATGCCGTAGGTACCCGGTTTCTCGCTGAAACCGAAGCCCGCCATATCCGGCGCCAGCACACGGAAGTGCCTGGCAAGGTCCGGGATCGTGAGGCGCCAGTTGGCGTAGGCCGTTACGCCGGGCCCGGACCCGTGCACAAGCACGACCGGCGGCCCCTCACCGTCCTCCAGGTAGTTGGTCTTCACGCCACCGGCATCAACCGCGGAACCGATCTCGACACGTTTGTCGTCAGCCATCGTCGGGCCTCCGACCCTCGGCGAGAAGCTCGATGACGAGGTCCTCGAGTACCTGGGGGTCTTCCGGCTCGACGGGCCGGGTAACCGGTGCGTAGGAGCGGTGCAGTTCCACCCGGGCCTGGCGTCCGGTCTGACTCATCGAGATCCGGGTGGACAACTCGCCACGCCGCAGGACGAAGGCCAGCTCGCCGGTGCCGACCTCGTCGTCGAGGTCGACCAGGGCGGCCCGGCCGTTGAGCATCGCGTTGGCCTCGGCGAGCACCTGCTCGGAGCGTGCACGCAGGGCGACCCACTGGTCGGTGCCCGGCGCCACCGCCTTGAAGGAGCTGGGCCGCAGCCGCAGCGGCGTCTGGGCGTCCGCACCGTCGAGCGCCGCTCGCACCCTGAGCATGAACTGCGTGAAGACGACGTCGCGCTGGCTTGCCATGGTCACGTACCTCACGCCTTCAGCAGCGGGCTTCGAACTCCGCCGGTCGCCTTGTCGGAGGCGTCGAAGAAGTCCTCGCGGTAGATGTCCTTCGGGAAGAGCCGCTTCCTCATCAGGGTCTTCAGCGCCGCCTCGACCATGGGGGGAGGGCCGCACAGGTAGGCGGTGTGGTGCCGGCAGGTCTCGAAGTCGGTGGAGACCACATCGGTGACCAGGCCCGTTGCACCGTCCCATTGCTCGTCGCTGAGGCAGGGCCGGTAGGTGAACTGGGGTGCGTGCTTGGCCTCCAGTTCCCGGAAGAGGTCGACGTCATAGAGGTCCGCCTGGGTCCGGGCGCCCTGGTACAGGTACATCCGGTGTGGCAGGCCCTCCTCCAGCACGTGGCGGACCATCGACTTGAGCGGCGCCAGGCCGGTGCCGCCGCCGATCAGGATCGCCGGCTCGGTGCGCGCCTCGCGGAGAAAGAACCGCCCGAACGGCCCGGACACCTGCAGGCTGTCGCCTACCGCGAGGCTCTTGAAGATCCAGCCGTCGGTTGCCAGCCCGCCCGGGGTCCGCCGGATCTGCAGCTCGATCCGGCGCGGCTCGCTGGGCGGGTTGGCCATCGAGTAGGTGCGGGTGACGCCCGTGCCCGGTACCGCGACGGTGACGTACTGGCCCGGGTTGAACGGCATCTCCTGATCGAGATCGACCAGTACCCGGCGGGTCTCGCGGGCAATTTCCTCGATCTTGACGAGCGTGCCGACGTAGTCGCGCACTGGGTGGTAGGTGACTCCTTCCTCGATCTCGACATCGGCCTCGATCGTGACATCGGAGGACGGGGTCGCGACGCAGATCAATGCCTTACCTTCGGTGCGCTCGAATTCCATCAGCGCGAAGTCGGAGGCGTCGTTGTGCTCGATATCCCCGTCGAGCACCTGTACCTTGCACGTGCCGCAGGTGCCGTGGGTGCACGCGTGCGGCAGCCAGACGCCGGCACGCAGGCACGCATCGAGAATCGCTTGGTTCCGTGGGCACTGGACCTGTCGTTCGAGCGGTTCGACAGTGATCGTGAAGGTGTCGCTCATGCTTTTCTCTCCCCGGCTGAAGGGCAGGGCCGCACGGCTGCAGCCTGCTCGGCTCGAGCCGTCGTGCAGCCTCCACTCACGTGTAGACCGACAAGAAGGTGTCGTTGAGCTCGCGCTGGATGTAGAAGATTCCCTTGGCCAGTTGGTCCTCGGTCCAGTTGACGGTGGGGAAATCGGGCCCCGTGCGGTAGCCGAGGCCGGCGAACACCTCGTTGCGGTTCCCGGCGGGGTCGAAGAAATAGATCGTCGTGCCGCGGGTGATGCCGTGACGCGTCGGTCCGAAGTCGATGGACACGTCGTCCATGCTCATGATGTCGCCGGCCCGCAGGATGGCGTTCCAGTCCTCGAGGTGGAACGCGAAGTGGTGCAGCTTTCCGTTTGGGCCCTTGACCACGGCAAAGTCATGCGGCGACTCGCCGCAGGACAACCAGGATCCGAGCACCTCCGGGTGGGACAGGTTGGTGATGGCCCGTTCCGCGGCGTGGAAGTCCAGGACCTCCATAAAGAACCGCTCGACCAGCCCCGGGTCGTCGGCTGGGACCAGCGCATGGTCGATCCAGTGCGCAGCGATGCCGCGCGCGTCCCGAGGCCACGGGTCGGGATTCAGCGATCCGGTGTCGGTGCCGGTGAATTCGATCTCGTTGAACGACGCCACCTTCCTCGAGTACCAGGGAGTGGTGGTCCCACTCGTCCCAGCACTTGAGCCACAGCTTGCCGGGCTGCTCGTGGACGACCTTCATGCCCAGCGTGTTGGAGTAGTGGTCGCGGGCTTCCTCGAGGTCCGTCACACGGATGTGGACGAACCCGAGCCGAATGACGCCCATCTCGTGGTTCCTTTCGAGCGTTCCTCCTGCGTTAAGGGTTGACGGCGACTTGACGACTCGGGCCGCCCCGAATTGTCGGAGGCGAACCCGAACGGTAGGACCCTCCTGAGCCAGTCTCCCTCCTGCAGTTCCCGCCCCAGTGCGGCGACCACGGTCTCGCCGTCGCGGACCGGGATGTGCGCGTTCTCGGGTAGGACGGTCACCTCGGCCATCTCAGGTCCGGAACGTGATCAGGCCCTTGTGCACCACACCGAGGTCACCGAGGCTGGCCGCGGAGTCAGGCGTGCTGGCGCTACCGTCAACCTGCCAGTCCGTCGGCGCCGACGGGTCGTAGTCGGGATCCGACGCAGCCCACGGGTCGATCATCTGGCTCTTGAAGTCCGCCCAGGGCATCGACTTCGGTGCCCTGAAGCACGCCGGCGAACACAACATCATGTTGTTGGCCCACATCACATTGACCAACAGATCAGCGCCGAAGTTCTCCTGCCGGTCCTTCGACGGGAAGTCGTACTCGTAGAGCGCCTTGACGGTCACTGCGCACCTCCAGCCACGATCGTGGGAGCGTGCCATTTGTCCCAGGACGCCTTGTCCGGCGAGGTGAGGTACTCGCCGTTGTCCACGCCGTCCTTGACGCCGCACCAGGTCAGCACCTCGGGAATCGTCGCTCCGCCACAGTTGCCCTGGTAGATCTGGTGCACGGGCAGCCAGGCCTGCACGTACTTCTCGGGCTCGCGATCGAAGACCCACTTGCAGCCGTCTGAGCAGAAGTTGAACCGCTCTCCGCGGAACTCGCTGCTTCGGGTAGACAGCGTGGTCGGATCGCCGGGCTCGGTGAACACTGTCGGGATCTGGCATACCTGGCACAGCATCGGCAGGCCCTGGAAGAAGAAGCGCCTGCCCTCGTCGGTCAGCCGGGCCGCCCTTTCCCAAATCGGGCGGTAGAACCGGTCGAACGTGTCCGGGTAGCTGGCCGACATCCAGTCCATCTCCGCGGGCGTGGGCGTCGTCGTGTTGAACGCCGTCCCGAAGCCGAAGCTGTACAGCGTCCAGTACACCTGGTGGCTGATGACATCCTTCTCCGCGATGGCCTGGTCGAGGTGGCGAGGCGGCCGGATCCCGTAGTAGCCGAGATCAGGGAACAGACCATTCAACATCTGCTCCTCGAAGTAGAGCTCGAATGCCTCCTTCCAGCTCATCACCTTCTTCGGGAGCATGTAGTCCATCATCGCGGCGACCAGACCGAGCAATCGGTACGCGCGCCAGAACCACTTGTCGATCCAGTCCTGGACAATCGGAACGTTACCTTCGTCCTGCTCGAGAATGAACTTCACGGATTCGAGCCCGAGCGTCATGTGCCGGCTTTCGTCGCTCTGCGCGGAGAAGCCGAACGTCATTGTCGCCAGGTCACCGTTGAAGCTCGCCCCGCTCATGAACGGCACGAAGAGCAGGTTCGTGAGCAGGTACTCGAAACTGAACGAGATCGCGGTGAGGAACTCGAACGGGCCGGCCGACATACCGTCCTCGACGAACGACTTGGGCACGCTGAGGTACCACAGGCGGTCGTGATTCTTCGACCAGTCATGCAATCCGCCGTAGTACTTGTTGTACTGGCTGAGAGTGTGGACCTCGGTCTGCGTGTGGCGCAGCTCGTCGATGCTCTGGCACAGCGCCGCGAAGCGCGCGCCCGGCCCGTCGAGGTGGCGGGCCAGGAAGGCGAAGTGGCGATGGGCGGCGTACTCCAGCGGCGTCACGCCCTGCAGGAAGAGCTTCAGCGAGTTGACGTAGCGGGCATCGGTCAGCGACAGGTGGCCCTGTCCCTGGGCGAAGCCGTCGATCACCGCGTACAGCTTCTTATCCTTCTCCGCCTGGTACTTGCAGTACGCGTCAACTGTGAGTCGGAACGGGTCCTCCCAGGCATCCCAGTCGTGGATCTTGATTCCCTCGTAACGCGTATACGGGTAGAGCCGTTCCGGCTCGACGTAGGTGGGGGCCCAGTCGAGGTCACGCGTCAGGGCCCGGTATCGCTCCCGCATCGACAATTTGGCCATGGCTACCCCCTCAGTGCTCCCATTTGACAATGATCTTGTCGTCGTCCCACTCGGCGATGTTGCCGGAGTAGGAGACGATGTTGAGCTGGAACTCGTGGGTCTCCCAGGGCCGCCCCAGCTTCTCCTCGACACTCTCCCGGCGGATCACGAGCTCACCAGGGGTTTGCAGCTTCACCAGGCCCGGCATGCGCCGTAGCGTTACACCTGGGTTGTCGGCCTCGATCGCCTCGACCAGGGCCCTGGTCTCCTCCGAATCCTGCAGATCCACCCCGACCTGACGTGCCTTTGCTGGCGTGCTCATGCCGTAGCTCCCTGCTCAGATCCAACATGGATCCCGAACTTGGTCAGCCCGGCGGCGGCCTCCGCCGCTGCCCGGTCGGCCGCCGCGACGACCGTGGTAGAGCCGGCCGCGTCAGCGATGCCGGCGGCGAACGTGGCGACCGCTCTGCATACGTCCGGGTACCAGTGCGCAACGATGTCGGTCATCACCTTGCGGTTGGACTCACCGTACTGAACATCGTTGGACCATGCCTTGAGCAGCGCCGCCATCCACTTGCGGTGGTTGACGTACCAGTCATTGAAATGCCGGGCGAGCAGGCTGTAGGCGATGGCCCCGCGCGCCAGAGCACGGTCATCGAGGTGCGCGTAGAGCATCGGGTACAGCTGCTCGTCCAGCAGATCGAGTCCGATGAGCCCGGAAGCCCAGTCGCGCTCGACGAGCAACTGCTCGACCGCCCGACGCAGTCCCTGGAGCGGGCGGGCATAGAGCCAGTTCTTCTTCGCCTCTACCAACGTGTCGCCCGCCCCGCCCGCAATGGCGAGCCCGATCAGACTGAGCTGTTGCGCGTTGCCGATGCGGTCGAAGCTCGCGAACCCGATTGGCTGCTCCACCGTCGTGCCCCAGGCGAACCGGCTGGCGTTGAGCGAGATCATCTGCGCCCCTGATTCGTAGTGGCGCAGCGGAAGGACAAACCCGGTCAACGCAATCTGCCAGCCGTCCGGCAGCTTGTCAAGAAGCCTTCGGTCCTCGATGTACTTCAATGTCTGGCCGAACGACTCATGCCGATCAGCGGCATTGGCGACGTAGGGGGTGTAATAGTACTGGCGGGGATCGGTGTAGCTGTACGGGTCGGCGAGCTTGAGCGCCGAATAGCCCGGGTCGTACAGCTCGTGGTCCGGGTCCCACGTCGGCCGGTAGTGGAAGTTCTCCATCGGCTGGACGTTGAACGACGCCTCCTGGTATCTGGTCGCAGGCCGGTCCCCGAAACGTTCGACGAGATAGCTGAAAGTATTCCGTTCCGGCTCGATGACATTCGTGCGCAACTCGTAAGCCATGTGGCGTTCCTTTCAACAGTAGACATCGACGGAGCCCAGCCCGTCGAATTCGGCGGACACCAGTCCGTGGGGTCGCAGCGGTACCGGAGCGGTCAGACCGCCCGTCAGCACGAAGGTCCCCATCTCTAATTGCGTGCCCTTTGCCGCGAGAGTGTTGACGAGCCAGGCCACCGTGGCCGCGGGATGGCCCATCGCGGCTCCACCTGCGGCGGTTCCGACCACGTCGCCACGGGACCGAAACACGCAGCCCACAAGTCCGAGATCCGCAAGCTCGCTCGGACGGTGTGCCTGGGAACCCAAGACCACGCGTGCGGCGCCGGCGTTGTCGGCGACCGAGTCGGGCAGCCGGAAGCGGTCCCGGTACCGCGAGTCCGGCACCTCGATTGCCGCGAACACCGCCTCGGTGGCGGCGAGCACGCTGGCGATTGTTGCCGGCGGCCTAAGCCCGTCCCCGATCAGAAGGGCGATCTCCGGCTCCGCCTGTGGGTGGATGAGCTCCTCGATCGACAGCGGTTCCCCATGGGGTGCGACCATGCCCGAGGTCAACCAGCCATGCAAGGGCTCCCGGCGTTGAGGCGGTGTTCGACGAAGAGCCACTGCGCCGTGTACGCCGTGCCGACATCGAGAAACGGGCGCGCGCGGGTAAACGGGGCGATGGGCCGGCGCGTGCGCTCGGCCTCGATGAGGTCGTCGGCGATGGCGCGGGCATCGATCACATCGAGCCACCCCCGTCGCTGAATCGTGCCGTGACCGAGCCGAGGTGTGCGAACTCGGCGCGGAACACGTCTCCAGGCCGCACCGGCACCATCCGGTGCAGCGCCCCGGGCAGTACCAAATCGTCGCGGCGTAGCCCAGAGCCGAGGGTACCGAGCTTGTTCGCGAGCCAGGCCACGCAGCGGGCCGGATTGCCCAGCGCTGCGGCACCTGCGCCGCTGTCGATCGGCACGCCGTTGCGGTACAAGAGCATCCCGACCAGCGGCAGGTCCACCCCCGCAACCAGGGTCAGCCGGCCACCGACCACGAGCCTGCCTGACGACGCGTTGTCCGCGATGGTGTCGACGAGCTGAATTCTCCAGTCAACGACCCTGCTGTCCACGATCTCGATCGCTGGCAGCACCCCGGCGATCGCCGTGAGCACGGTGGCGGTGGTGACGCCGGGGCCGGCCAAGTCGCGCCCCATGACAAACGCCATCTCTGCCTCAACTCTCGGCTGGATCATCCTTTCCAGCGGGATCTCGTCGCCGCCGTCGACGAACATGTCGTCCAGAAGAACCCCGAAGTCCGGCTCGTGGACTCCAAGCTGTCGCTGCATGGGCCGCGACGTCAGCCCGACCTTGCGACCGACAACCTGCGCGCCGCCGCTCACTCGCCGTTCGACGTTGTGGCTCTGAATTGTGTACGCGTCGGCGACGTCAAGATCCGCGTGCCGCTCCGTCGGGGGTTCAACCGGTCGCGCCGCCTCCTCGGCCTCCCACAGCGAGCGAGCCAGGTCGCGGAGGAGTTGCTGCCGGTCGATGCCGGTCACCTGAAATATCCTGCCCGATTGACCTACGCGCCCGACAGGGCCGGTTCCGAATAGCGGACCAATTGACGCGATGAGGCGAGGATCGCGGCCGCCGGCATGGCGGTGATCGGGGGGACGCTGGAGGCCGAGATCACCGCGTGGTGCCGACCGAGGAGACTCAGCGCGATCAAGTGTCGACTGATCGCCGCGACGGTGCTATCGGTGACCGCTCTTGCGGTATCCGATCCGACTGGAGATCACGCCAGCGGCATCGACCACGGCAACGCGGTGGCGACGGAGCGCCTCCCTGGCTCGTGAGATGGGTGCCACCACGCTTACCGAAGCGATCACGCTGCCGTTCTCATCGCGGATCGGGGCACCCACCGACGCCGCGCCGAGGCGGCTTTCCTCGATGTTCTGCGCCCAGCCCCGTTGGGCGACCCGGGACAGCTCATCCAGCAGCAGGCCAACGTCCACGATCGTATGCGGCGTCAACCGGACGGGCCGCCAGTCGAGCAGGCGCTGTCGAAGCACTTCCGCAGGCAGGTGAGCGAGCAGCACCTTTCCGGTGCTGGTGGCGTGAGCCGGCATCCGGTGCCCCACGTGGTGGAAGATTCGCAACGTCTGTGGGCTCTCCAGCCGTTCGAGATAGACGACGTCGAGTTGGTCGAGCACCCCCATCTGGACCGTCTCCCCGGTGGACTGCCGGAGCGAAGCCAGCACTGGCCTGGCCGCATCGTGAAGGTCGAGGTTGGGGAACACGGTGACGCCCAGCTCGTACATGCCAAGGCCCAGCCGGTAGGTACCTGGGGCCTGACCGCGCTCGAGCAGCCCTTCGTCAGTGAGGGTGGTGAGAAGCCGGTGAGTTGTGCTCACCGCAAGGCCGAGTCGACGGGCCAGTTGGGTGACGCCTAGCTCGCGGTCGGTGCGCGAGAACTCCTTGAGTAGCCGCGCAGCGTTGCGCACCGAGGACAGCCGTCCGCTGGTGGGCGCGCCGCTCTCGGAAGTGACCATGGGCAGCCTTTCCTCTATATGGAAAGCTAGTCTTGTATATGGGAAGCATCTACCTTACCGTCTCTGCATCCGGCAGTGACCTGAGGAGCCTTGTGAGCGCCCACCACGAGACGTTTGAACACGATTCGCATCGCTCAGTGCTCGAACGTGCGGACTCCATACTCGGTTCCTTCGATGCCGACCATGCGAGCCTCAGCTTGCAGGGGCTCATGGCACGCACAGGATTGCCCAAGACGAGTGCCTACCGATTGATCCAGAAGATGGTCGAGCTGAGATGGCTCGAACGCCACGACGGTAGGTACCGCATCGGGACCCGCTTCTTCGAGGTCAGCAGGAAGGTGACGGCGGAGGAGCGGTGGATCCTGGCCAACAAGCGGCGACGTCGACCGAAACCCGATCCGCGGACCTACGGTGCACTCCGGGGGTCGTGATCCTCTTTCGTTCTTCGAGGCATTCGGGCACGGGGACTCCGACCGGATGCGGTCCACGGGCTCAAGCTGGAGCCTGCTGGCGCGGCCTCGATTGAGGAGGATGTCATGGCCGACTATGTCGAGGCGCGGCGCGGACCTCCCCGATCCGTCGGCTGCCTGGAGGGACAGGGGCGGCTGCGACAAGCGAGGAGGATCGCGTTCCAGCCGGGCGCCGGCTCACCGTGTGGGTGCCAGAAAGTCGTCCGTTGGGGTTGAGCTGGGGTTCGCGGGCGGCCCCCGGGGTGGGGATGATCGTGGCGAATCCTTGCGGCGTGGTGCCACCCGAGGAGGAGCACGCCGACCGTGGAGGCAGGATCGTCTCTGTCACCACGGGGGCGGCGGTGGCGATGTCACCGCGCCGAGGCGTTCACCGCGGGCCGCGTCTCCGGCTGCGTCCCCGGGCGTGGACGGTCAGGAGCGGAGGTGTGTAGTGAGGTCGTCCTGCGTGAGGGCGGCGAGGCCCTCCTGCTCGATGCGTTCGATCAGCGAACGCGCCCATCCGACGATCCGGGCCGCGGCGATGCCGTACGGCGGGTCGTCGGCGTAGCGTTCGATGCGCTCGGCGGCGCGGCGCAGCAGCTGTACCGCCCCGACCGCGTTCCCCCGCCGGACGTGGGTCAGACCGACGGCGAGTTGCGCCAGACCGCGCCACAGTTCGCGTTCGCCCTCTGGGGCAGCCTTCCAGGTG
>WNGM01005354.1_pt1 | contig 13853 bp, 7 predicted proteins | sample 5400571 | NCBI WGS metagenome assembly WNGM01 (sample SAMN13153378, study PRJNA577476) | soil metagenome | isolation source: 100 cm soil or saprolite under Garry oak tree replicate 2 | place: USA:California | collected 2016-06-15
AAACGGGCAATTACCAATTCGTTAATTACGACGATCCGCTTTACGTGCTCGACAACGCGCACGTGCGAGCAGGGCTGACGTGGCGCGGGATCGCATGGGCTTTCACTCATGTTCATTCCCAGAACTGGCACCCGCTCACGACGATGTCGCACATGTTCGATTGTCAGTTGTTCGGCGTGAACCCGGGCGCGCATCACTTGGTGAACGTCTTTTTCCACAGCATCGCGGCGGTGCTGCTTTTTATCTTGCTCGCGCAGATCACCAACAGCATTTGGGCGAGCGCGTTTGTTGCGGCGGTTTTCGCCATTCATCCATTGCGAGTCGAATCGGTCGCGTGGATTGCGGAACGAAAGGACGTGCTCAGCGGCGTGTTTTTCATGCTCACGCTCCTGGCTTATTTCCGCTGGACCCGAAAACGAACGGTTGGCCGCTACCTGGCGATGTCGATCTTGTTCGCGTGCGGTCTGATGTCGAAACCGATGTTGATTACGACGCCAATCATCTTGCTCTTGCTCGATTATTGGCCGCTCAACCGATTTTCAGAAGCGACATTGAGCAAACTCGTAATCGAAAAGGTTCCATTGTTTGCATTATCCGGAGGTTCATGCGTCGCCACTTTGTGGGCCCAGAACTTTGCGCTCGGTTCGACTGAGTTTCTGCCGCTGCAATGGCGGATTACCAACGCCGTCTTCAGTTATTTTGAATATGTCCGGCAAATGTTTTGGCCAGTCGATCTCATTCCATTTTATGTCCATCCGGAAAACCGGCTGGAAATTTGGCGGCTGCTGATTGCTGCGATCAGTCTGATTGCGCTGACAGCGATTGTGATCGTCCGCCGAAAACAAAATCCGTATTTGCTCGTCGGATGGCTTTGGTACCTCGTTATGCTGATTCCTGTCATTGGAATCGTGCAGGTTGGCTTGCAGGGCCACGCCGACCGCTACACCTATCTTCCCCAAATCGGATTGGACATCGCGCTCGTCTGGTTGGTTTGGGATCTGACCAAATCCTGCTTGCCGCGCCGGAGCGCTCGGGCGAAGGCGGGGCGCCTACAAAAAATTATATTGAGCGCTGCCGCCGCGATCATTCTCATCACTTTGTCGAGCTTATCCTGGAAACAAACGACGCATTGGCGTGACACCGAAGCGTTATGGCGGCACACGCTTGCGGTCACGCCGGACAGCGATGTCGCGCACGCGGGACTCGGCGGAATTTTGTTTGTGCGCGGACAAATCGACGAGTCGATCGACCATTACGAGCGCGCGTTGCGTTTGCGCGACGGCAATGTAGCGGCGCATTTCGGTTTGGGCCGGGCGCTGGCCGCGAAACAAAAAACCGACCCGGCGATTTTCCATCTTCAAAAAGCCCTCAGCATTCAGCCGGATAATATCGGGGCGAGCAACGATCTCGGTGTGATGTTTGCGAGTAAAGGTGAAATTAGAGAAGCCATTTCCGCTTGGCAGCAAAGCTTGTCATTCGATCCCGACAATGCGGATGCTGCCAACAATATCGCGTGGGTGCGCGCGACCGCTGCCGATCCGGATTTGCGCGACGGCAGGGAAGCGCTCGAGCTGGCGCAGCGGGCATTGCGAAGCGGTGGTGAAAACCCGGTCGCATTGCGAACGCTGGCGGCCGCGCAAGCCGAGAACGGTCAGTTCGCCGAAGCGATTGCGACTTGCCGGCGAGGCGAGGAATTAGCGCAGAAAAATGGCGACCGTGCGATGGTCGAAAGTCTACATAATTGCGCCGAATCGTTTCGGCGCGGCGAAGTGTTGCGCGGGACCCAGGTTTCGCATTGAAATGACGATTGAGGACGAATCGGCCTGCTCGAGAGTTCGGCTTTTGACGACAAGGTTCGCTCCCCAAAACAGGGTCCGTTCAGGGGGTAAAAATTCTTGAATTTTTTTCTAGGCAGCGGCCTGGAAATCCGATAGAACGCCTCAAAACGGGACTCCAGCCGACAATTGGCTGGGTCCGCCCGTTCAAAAAATTTTCAAAAAACTGAAAAAAAACCTTGTCAGCTCGACGATTCTTCAATAATCCCTAGCCAAACCTAACCAAACCCATGGAGAAACCAATGACTAGAAACGTGCAAAAAACGTTGGGAATTCGCGTCGCTCTTGTAGCCGCCGTCGCATTTCCATTAATCATCGCGATGAGCGCGCGCGCTCAAGAGCCGGCGCCGCCACCGCCGACAGGAACAAACGTCGCACCGGCGGCCGGCGCGCCAGCCGCAACTGAAGCGACGGCCGAACGCGTTATCGTGACCGGTTCGAACATTCCCACTGCGGAAGAAGTCGGCCCAAACCCGGTCGATACCTATCGCCGGGACGACATCACTCGATTGGGTGTGCGCACTCCGACCGACTTGGTGTTGCGAATTCCGGCAGCGACTGGATCGAACATTACTGAGAACAACACCAACGGTGGTGACGGCACCACCCGTATCAGTTTGCGCGGTATCGATCCAAAAGAAACCCTGGTTTTGCAGGACGGTCGACGACTTGCCGCCGCCGGAACGTCGTCGATTGATTTCAACCGGTTCCCGCTTGGTTTGATCGACCACATCGACATCCTGAAGGATGGCGCCTCGCCGATTTACGGCACCGAAGCTGTGGCTGGCGTGGTCAACGTATTCTTGATCCACCGCTTCCGTGGTTTGGAGGTTTACGCCAGCTACGGCAACACGAACCTTGGTTTCGCCAACGATCGCGGTGAAGAAACAGGCTACCTGCTCGCAGGTACCGGTGACGACAAGACCAACATCGTGGTTTATGCGGGGATTTACAACGCAGCGGCCATTTACTCGCGCGATTCCGAGATTTCGCATGACGCGGACAAGAACCTGTATGGCGGATTTGACGGCCGCAGCGGCAACTATCCAGGCCGCGTGACGTCCCGAGGATTCCTAGGAGGCGCGACGCAACCGACCAAGTCGCTTACGGTTGATGGTTTAAGGTCACCCACACCGCACTCCAGCGCGAACCAGTTTACGTCCACGGAATACACTAACCGATTTAATGCGGCGCTTCCGAGCGAACGCTCGTTGTTTAACTTCGCCGATCTGACGCCATCAATCGCCGCCACCGACCGCGAATACCTCTACGGTTCGTTCGACCGCGATATTTGCGACAAATACCTGACCGTGTTCGCCGACTTTGAATATTTCCGCCAATTCTGGGATGGCGGCTTAGCGCCGACGCCATTCGTGCCGGATATCTGGACTGATTTGGGGGGGAGCAATTCCCAAAACGGAGTATTCCAAACGTTCGGCCCGCACGCATTCGGTATCAGTTCCTCTGGTTTCAGCGTGCCGACACAGAACGCGTTCAATCCGTTTACACAGGCGGACTACACCTCCAACGGTGGGTTTAGTACCTCGTTCCCGTCGTTCTCGCAGCAAAGCGCGGCTCCTCCGGGGACGGAGTTCACCACCGGTGTTCGTTATCGTTCGTTGGAGGCCGGTTTACGGACACTTAAAGTCAGGACGGATAACTATTTATTTACCGGCGGGCTCAAAGGCAATCTGGGCGAGTTCGCCAACGCCTGGGACCAGTTGAAGACCTGGGAGTGGGAAGCTGCCGTTCGCTATAATGAAGCCTACACCACGGTGCGGTTCGGCGGCATCGTGAACAACTACGCCCTGCGTAACCGCTTGCTCGATACCGATCCGGCAACGGCGTTCAATCCGTTCGGAATAAGCCAGAATTCGAGACAGGTGAAGAACGAGGTTTTCGTTACCACTCACGAGATCACGGATACCGTTCTCCTAACTGAAGACTTCACTCTCCGCGGTGATCTGTTTAATCTGCCGGGAGGCGCGGTCCGATTCGCGATCGGCGGTGTGCACCTGGGCAATACCTTCTTCGATCAGCCGGATTCGTTGACCTCAGCCGGGCAGACCACTGGCGCGACCAACTTCCAGCAAACGCGCGGCAGTCGCGATTCCTGGTCCATCTTCCAAGAAGTCCGCGTGCCGGTAACCGGGCCGACCTGGAATTTCCCGGGCGCTTACAGCTTGGAACTAGGGTATGCTGAGCGCGAAGAGTGGTACAGCGACTTCGGTGACACACAGAGGCCGAAGTTCGACGTTCGGTGGCAGCCGATCGACCAATCATTGACCCTGCGCGCGGCCTATATCGAAGCGTTCCATGCTCCGAGTTTGGGTGAGTTGTTCTCTGGAGCGAGCCAATCCTTCCCGATTATCTCAGATCCCTTCACGTCGGAAATACAGGTTCTGCAGATTCTTCAAGGTAACAAAAACCTGCAGCCGGAAGTTGCCTATGAGTACACCTACGGCGCCGTGCTTACTCCCGGCAAATGGTGGAGTCCGTTACAGGGCCTGACCCTCTCCGCGGATTTCATCCACATCGACCTCCGTGGTTTCACTACGGTGCTGGATCCGCAGTTCTTGATCGACCACGCCGGCCCGCAGGATCCCGTGACCGGCTTCCAAACCCTGGGCGCTTCGACCATTACGCGCGCCGGACCTAACGGTGAGATTCTTCAGTTGTTCACGCCGTTCCAGAATCTCGGCCGCGAAATCCTGAGTGCTTGGGACTTCGAAGCAGTCGAGATATTTGACACTTCGCGGCTCGGACATGGAGACTGGGGAACGTTCACTGCGACCTGGAACGAAACCTACATGGCTGACGTGGACATTCAGACTGTACCGAACGGCAAGCGATTCACGGCCGTTGGCAAGTTCGGTGGCGGCTTCCAAGGCGTTAACGGCGGCGGCTCCTTCACTCACAATCGCTGGTACGCCAGTATATTCTACGACGGCCCGTCCGGTTCGTGGATGCAAGGCATCGATGCCGGTGCCGTGGTCCACTACGTCGGGCAGTACTGGGACAATGCTAAGTTTACCTTCTACGATGCAAGGACACGGCCGGGCTTCGCTCCGGATCTGTTCGGGAATTGCACCGGTCTTTCGAGACTTCTCGTGGATTTTGTACCTGATACCACTATCCCTGCCGTATTTCCCAATGCGAACGGGAAAGGGGGCAACATTCCGGGGTATACATTCGTTCCTTGCCAAGGAACGTTCGATCGCAAGGTGCGTGAATGGGTGACCTTGGATCTGATTGTCAATTACACCTTCAACCTGCCACCACCGGCGGCCCAAAACGAAGTGGCGGGATATGCCAAGGATGGCGGCAAGAACGTGAAGATGAAGGATGGCAAGGAGAAGAACGTGATGCCGGTCTCGACCGCAGAATATAACCCGTGCGGATGGAGGTCCTGGCTAAACAACGTGACGTTCACGGTGGGCGTGGACAACGTGACTGACGAGCAACCGCCATTCGTGGCTGCTGCCTTCGAAAACGGTTACGACCAGCAGACCGCCAACAACAAAGGCCGGCTCTGGTTCGTCGGGATCAAGAAACGGTTCTAGCCGCTTCACAAAGCTCAAAAATTCAGCGGCCGGGTTCCCGCATGGGACCCGGCCGTTTGTCTTTAGGCAATCCCATATTGTCTCGCATCCGCGCGGGGATTTACCGTGTCGGCTTGGCAGCGGAGATCGCAGTTTCGAAATCTCTTTGGAAGTCCAGCTCGCTTAAATAATATCGCCTTGGATGCGTCGTCTCTCTATCACTCCGCGTGCTCTCGCCTGGCTGGGCGCCGCAGCCACGCTCGCCGCCTGGACGATTTTTGCCTATTGGCCTGCGTGGCACGGCGGATTCATTTGGGACGACGATCGATACGTCACCCACAACTATTTGCTGATCGCTCCGGACGGGTTGCGCCGGATCTGGTTTTCCCTCGACGCGCCGTCCCAATATTTTCCGTTGGCCTACACGGTCTTACGAATTGAGCGCTCGCTCTGGGACTTAAATCCCGTGGGCTATCATTGGGTGAATATCTTGCTTCACCTTGGCAATGCGCTTCTCGTGTGGTGCATCCTTGCGCGCCTGAAAGTTCCCGGCGCATGGTTGGCGGCGGCAATATTCGCGTTGCACCCGGTTCAGGTCGAGTCGGTCGGGTGGATCTCGGAGCTGAAGAATGTTCTGATGGGCTTCTTCTTTTTGCTCACTCTGTTGACGTGGATCGAATATGTCGATGCTACGCATAAGCATCGCCGGATTCTGTATCTTGCCGCGCTCGTATTTTATCTGCTCGCTCTCTCCGCTAAAGCCACGGCCTGCACATTGCCGGCGGCGTTGCTCTTGGTTCTCTGGCTGAAACAAAAGCCGATCGGCCGCCGTGCGCTCTTGGAAATCATTCCGTTCGTTGTCCTCGCGCTCGGTATCGGTTTGGTGGCCGTTTGGTGGGAAAAATATCATCAAGGCACACGGATGCTTGTCTCCCTCGGACCGGTCGAGCGACTGCTGGTCGCGAGTCGGGCTGTTTGGTTTTACCTCGGCAAGATATTTTGGCCGGCAAAGCTCACGTTTATTTATCCGCAATGGCGGATTGATCCCACGAATCCGATTGCTTACTCGTGGCCGATCGCTGTGGCCGTCGCTGTTGTGTTGATCTTTTACGGCCGCCGCTTTTTCGGTCGCAGCGTCGAAGTGGCGGCATTGTTTTTTGTGATGACGCTGGGCCCGCTGCTCGGTTTTGTCATGCTTTACACTTTTCGCTACACATTCGTAGCGGACCATTACCAGTACTTGGCCAGCATCGGTCCGATCGCGCTTGCTTCGGCCGGCCTCGTGACATTGAGCCGGTCGAGCAGGACCCTGCAGTGGCCCGTGGTCGCCGGATGCTTCGCGATTTTGGGTTTCCTGAGTGTGCTGACGTGGCGACAAAGCGCGACGTATCACGATTTGGAAACGCTCTGGCGAACGACAATTGCGAAAAATCCAGGTTGTTGGATGGCCTACAACAATCTCGGCGTGGTTCAATTTGAAAAAGGCAGCGTTGAGGACGCGATCGAGAAGTACCAACAATCGCTTGGTTTACATCCTGATTATCCCGAGGCGCATTACAATCTCGGCAGCGCTTTATTACAAAAAGGATACGCCGATGAAGCGATACGGCACTGCGAAGAAGCCTTGAAAATTCAGCCTAATGAACCCGACGCGCACATTGTCCTCGGAAACGCGTTCATGGCCAAGCAAGATGTCGATCGAGCAATCACCCATTACGAGCAGGCCTTGCAGGTTCGTCCTGACGATTCCAACGCGCATTATAATTTGGGCACGGCGTTAAAGCAGAAGGGCGATGCAGAACGAGCCGCCCAGGAGTATGAAAAGGCCCTGGAGTTGGAACGGGATCGTCAGCCGTGATTAGCCGCCGGTGTCAGTCTAGTCCCAGTAATGCGCGTGATGCTTTCGATAATATTCCAGCGTTTGCTTCAACCCATCGTCCAGCGACACTTTAGGAGACCAGCCGACTAACTTGTCGATCTTACGAAAGTCGGCGTAATAATCTCCGATGTCGATGGCTTTCCGCTCGTCGGGAAACGGAACCAGCTCGTAGTTCCCGCCGCCGCTGATCTCCACCAACAACGATGCCAGTTCTCGGAGACTGATGTGCTCGTGGTGGCCAAGATTAAATACCTGACCGTCGGCCTCGCCGCCGGCTGCAGCACCGAGAAGCGCTTCGACTACGTCGGTGACGAAATTGAAATCTCGTCGCTGTTTCCCGTCGCCGAAGATCTGAATCGGCTTTCCTTCAATTAACCGGCGGATCCAAATCCCGAGAAACGTTTGGCGCGCGTCTTTAACTCGCATTCCAGGTCCATACGTGTTGGTTAGTCGCAACGCGCAGGCGCGAATCTGATAGACGTCGTTGTAAAGCAAGTGGTACCACTCGCCCGCGAGTTTGTTGATACCGTTTACGTCAACCGGATCGATCGGGTGTTTTTCATCGACCGGCAGATATTCCGGCCGGCCGTAGACCTGTCGTGTGCTGGCGAAAACAATCTTCAGATCGCGGTTGTGCAGCCGGCAGGCTTCCAAAATGTGAAGCTGGGCCGCGGCGTTGATATTCAAATCAGTCATCGGATCCGTCATCGAGTCGAGATGGCTTGTTTGGCCGGCCAGGTTAAAAAGAAACTGGCGTTTCTTGATGAGCGAAGACATCGCGGCAGCGTCGCGAACATCGGTCAGGTCGACAGTCACGCGATCGCGGATGTCGTGAATATTAAAAAGGTTGCCGCCGTATTCTGGAATCAAGCTGTCGACCAGGGTCACCTTTGCGCCGAGCTCGACCAGGCGCCGGGCGAGGGCGGAGCCAATAAAGCCCAGCCCCCCAGTGACTAGGACGTCTGCGCCGGCAAAAATGTTAGGATCCGAGGGCACGGGCGAATTGTAGGGTGCTGGCGAAAAGATTTTCTATAACTTTTCGCGCTTTTTTTGACAGAATCGGGCAGCATTGCCACAAATCCACCAAACTGCAATGGCGACCGGTCCCGAATTATCGCTGGTAATTCCCGTCTACAACGGCAGTCGGACCATCGGTCCGCTAGTTGAGCAGACAGCAAAGATCTTCGGATCGACCTCCTTCGAGATCGTCCTGGTCAATGACGGTTCGGAAGACGACAGCGAGAGGGTGTGCGTGAAACTGGCGGAAAAGTTTCCGCAAAATGTGACGTTTGTGCATTTAAGCCGGAATTTCGGCGAGCATAGCGCCGTCCTCGCTGGATTCACCCAGGCGCGCGGTCGTTATGTCGCGGTGCTGGACGACGACAGTCAGAATCCGCCCGAGGAGGTCGTCCGAATGTTGGACGAATTAAAACGCAAAAACTACGACGTAGTTTACGGCCACTACATCGAGAAGAAACATTCCTGGTTCAGAAATCTTGGTAGCCGTTTCAACGATCGGATCGCGACGTTAATGCTCCATAAACCGAAGGATCTTTATCTCTCGAGCTTCAAGGTCATGAATCGTTTTCTGGTCAACGAAATTATCAAATATCGCGGTCCGTATCCCTACACCGATGGTTTGATTTATCGCGTGACCCGAAACATCGGGCAGATTCCGGTGGAACATCGCGTCAGTGCGAGCGGACCGTCGCGCTACACATTGCGCAGGCTGGTGCGGCTGTGGCTCAACATGTTTCTTAATTTTTCAATAAAGCCGCTGCGCATTTCGGTTTATGTCGGTCTGCTCGCTTCCTGTCTCAGTATCGTTGCGCTCGTTGCCATTTTGATCGACAAGCTTTGGATTACTAAAAATGTGACAGTCGGCATTCCCACTGTTCTGGGCAGCGTGGTGTTTTTTGCAGGCATTCAACTCATGATTCTCGGGCTGGTCGGCGAATATCTCGGCCGGCTTTATCTTGATCAAACCGGTACCCCGCAATATGTCGTGCGTTACAGCATGCGTGAGGGTTCGAAAGATCAATCGCCCACTAACGGGCGATGAAATCAGGTGTGGTTTAAATCATCGTTTGGCGCGTCAGTTATTGTCGTGACCAATTCGACGGCTGTCCGCCCTGATGGGTTCGATTCCACAGTTTACGTCCCGGTCTATGAAAACGGCGACCTTCGAGTCTACCGTGTCTCCCTTAGGAAATGATTTTGCCGAAACAAACGCGAGGGTGGTTGCATTCGCCGATCTCATTGCTGCTGCTGCCTTGCATCCTGATCACGCTTTTCGTTTTGGCTTATCAGCCACAACGACAGATCGCACTCGATGTAACGGCGCACAGTAGCGACAAATTCCTGGATCACTTCCATCCAGCCGAGAACGGTGCGCGTTGGACGGAAGCGCGCTCGGGGGTGTGGCTTCCCGGTTTAGGCGGCGGAAATCTTTCCTGGCGTGTCGATCTAAATCTGAGCGGCCCACGGCTAAGCCGGTTCGACCCGCCCGCGCATGTGATCGTGAGAGTGAATGGCGCGGCGCTGGCAGAATTCGACGCACGAAATCAAGAGCAGGACTACGAGTTGGAAATCCAGCCGTGGCAGTTAGGGATCAATGGCGATCTGCTGTTGGAGATTGATTCCACCACGTTCCAACCATCTCCAGACGAACGCGAGTTCGGAGTACGGATTACGCAGGTCTCGTTAACGCGCTCCCACGGTATCGCCCTCCCATCGATGCGGGGATTTGTTTTGACGTTCGTTCTCGTGGGCTGTTGCGCGACAATGGCGGAGTTCATAAATCCGCTGCGCAACACCTGGGCGTGGGTCCTTGTTGCCGGCTGGCTGCTGGTTGTTCTGGCCCGCACCTGGGATCCTCCCCAAGCTTCGTGGTGGCTCCAAACAGTGACGTTCGGGTTGTTGCTAATCACTGCGCTCATTTGGCTGATCGCGCGAGTTGTGTCCGGGTCGCTCACGCGAGACCAAGCTTTGCGTGTCCTGATTGTTTTCGCGCTCGCCGCACTTGTCCGGATCCCGTTTGACCTTGGACGCGGGTATGAAGGCGATATCGCGAGTTATGGGAAACAAGGTGACATTGCGACTTATATCGCACTCGCCTGGAAAACCGTGAGCTACGGGATCCACTCGGCGTATCTGCAGGTGAATGACTCGCCGCCTTCGGACAATCCGCCGGTACTGCTTTATCCGTTTTGGTTGCTTGGTTGGTTGTATGAACAATTGATTTCACCATTGTTCGGCCGCACGCGACTGGGCGATCCAGACATGCTCCGGTTTATGCTTCGATTACCTGGTTTGGCCGCGGACTTGCTGGCCGGCGCATTCATCTTTCGCGTTTTGTGGAAACGGGGCTCGGTTTCTTTCAACGCTGCGCTCCTGGCGACCAGCGCCTACCTGTTCAATCCGGCGCTGATTTTTGATTCGGCCTACTGGGGACAGACTGCCGCGATCCACGTGTTGTTCATGTTGCTGTCTGTGATTGCGGCGGATCGACGTCGTTACGATTGGGCTGGTGCGGCTTTGGCCGCGGCGATATTGACCAAGCCGCAAGCGATCGCAATTGCTCCTCTGATTTTACTTCTGGCCGTCAGAGAGGGTGGCGGTCTGCGGTTGGTTGGTGGCGCTGCCGTCGCAACTGTGTTGATTACGGCACCGTTTATTCTGGCAGGAAGCGGCGGGAGCGTTGTCCAAGAGTACGCACAAACAACGCAGTATCATCCTTTCGTCGCCCCGAACGCACATAATCTTTGGTGGTTCATCACCGGTGGGCGGGGCTGGCAAAGTGACACAAATTTGATCGGACTAGTGAGCTTTCGGAGGGCCGGACTCTTGACTTTTACCGCGGCGACAATGCTTTCGCTCACTCTTGTTTGGCGGGATCGGAGGTCGCTGTTTCTTGTCGCAGGATATCAAGCGCTCGCCTTTTTTATGCTCAATACCCAAATCCACGAGAACCATCTTCTGGCGATGTTCGCGCCGCTGGTCATTGCCGCCGTGTTGGATCGACAATTGTGGTGGTTCTATGGCGCATTGGTACTGACATCAGTAGCAAATATGACGTTGCACGATCCGAAGCTTTTCGCCTGGCTGGGGTATCCAAGTAACGAGATTTATGGTGGACCGGCCTTGGCGGTGCCCCGGTGGTTGAACGCAGCCGTTCAGACTATGTTGTTCATGGCTTTCACCCTCAGGCTTGTGATTCCTATAGCGACTGAGCTGCGGCTGACACGTACGCGAATCCAAGCTTGATTTAGCGCATCCAATGGAACGAGCCGAATATGCGACCATGTTCCGTGTCGAGGAGACGCATTGGTGGTATGGCGCTTTGCACCGGCTGATTTTTCAGGCGTTAGACGCCGAGTTGCCAGACTGGCGCAAGAAGAACGTTCTCGATGTTGGCTGCGGGACCGGCGCAATTCTAAAACAGCTCGGAAACCCGGAAAAAAATGTGGGCATCGATTTGGCGCCAGAGGCGATTTTATTCTGCCGTCAGCGTGGCCTTAATAATGTTCGACAAGGCGATATTCACGCGTTGCCATTTGCCGACGCTTCGTTCGACGCGGTAATCTGTTCCAGCGTTCTCTATCACGAATGGGTCACCGACGTTGAAGGCGCAGTCCGGGAGATGCATCGAGTTCTTAGACCTGGAGGGGTGCTGCTGATTAACGTTCCGGCTTTTCCATTTCTGCACAGCGCGCACGATGAAGCAGTCATGACCGCGCGGCGATTTAGAAAGCGGGGGATTCGACAGTTGCTCGAGAAACAGAATTTTAGGATTCGGCGCTTAACCTACTGGACAACATTTCTATTTCCGCTCGCCATAGCCGCTCGAACTTTCGGCGGGTCGAAGATGGGGCGGGATTTTGAAACCGATCATGCCTCGTTCACACAACGAGCTTTTACGCAAATCATGGCGCTTGAGCTGCGCCTGCTCCAAAGCATTTCACTGCCATTTGGTGTCGCATTGCTCGCAGTCGCTCGAAGGCAGAGCACAATGTGAGCGCCATATAGTTCAGTCTCGTGAAGCAAAAACGGAATGCGTTGATATTACTGATTGCGGCGACGGCGTATCTTCTTCTGCGTTGGCGGCTGCTGCTGAACCCGGGCATTACGTTCGACTTGGACTTGTACAAGGACTGGCTCTCCAAGGTGACGCAGTTCGGAGTATCGCAAGTCTATCGTACTTCGAGCATGGATTATCCACCGCTCTACGCCTACATCTTAGCGCCCTTCGGTTGGGCTTACTCCATGATGGCAGCGCACGGCATGGGCGGCCCGGTCGCACTTACAGCGTTTGTAAAACTCCCGCCCTTAATATTCGACCTAGGGATTGCGTGGTTGTTGTGGCGCTGCATGTCTTTGGAAGGCAAGCCGATTATCGTCAGAGCAGTCGTTGCAGCTGCTTATCTATTCAATCCGGCGGTTCTATTCCTCACCGCGTACTGGGGCGGTCCAGATTCTATCCATAGCTTTTTCATCCTGGCGAGTTTTGTTACGATGGCGTACGGCGCGAGATTCTGGTCTCCGTCTCAATCGTCGGGGGGCCGTCGCTTCGGAACGATTGGCTTGGCTTGGGGTTTTCTGGCCCTCGCCGCATTGATGAAGCCTCTTGGTTTACCCTACTTTCCGCTTCTGCTTGTTTTCAGTGTAATGTTTTGCGGCGTCCGCGGAGCTGCCGTTGGGATGTCGGCCGCTCTCCTCGTGGGTGTGGTGATCTTTTCACCATTCCTAGGACATGGTGACGCTGTTGAAGTTTTCAAGCGTGTGCTCACAGACATCGGTGCCATGCCCTTTACGTCGTCTAACGCGCATAACTTATGGTGGTTGATTGGCGCCTGGTACTACTCGGAGGCGCCATGGATCGGTCCGCTTACGCCGACACACATCGGTCTAATTTTGTTCGTGCTCTCTTATGCGGCTCTATCCTGGAAAGCTTACCGCCAATACAAGTTGCAGGGTCGTGTCCTTTCGCCGCAACAGATCTTGGCGGTTGCGGCGGTGGTGAGCTTCTCGTTTTTCATCTTCTCCACACATCTCCACGAACATCACCTGTTTGCGGCGGTTCCGCTGTTAGCTTCATTTGCGGTGCAGAACCGCGTTTGGCGGAACGTATTCGTCGGCGTCAGCCTTGGGGTTTTTATCAACTGTTGGTTGCATGATATCCCGATGGATTCGCCGCATTGGCCGTACACCATCGGCGGCACGACTAGCATCGAGCATCCTCCACGTTTTGATCGCACCTATTACGTCGGCGAGCTGGTCGCAATTTGGAGTTCGGTTCTATTCAATTTGGCTGTCTACGCAGTCACCATCATGGGTGTCCTGCGGACCGGACCGAAAAACTGGCTGGCTCGGCTGTATGTTGACGTGAGCAATTGGCCATCAGCCCGGGCCGGTTCGCCGAACGGGCCTGACGAACTGCGCAGTTAACGGAATCAACTGACGCGCATTGACTGGAGCGCCGAAAGCGCACGTTTACTACCAATCAACCCGAGCGATGCGAGACATCGGAAAAGTCTCTGTTCGCGGAAACAAATAAGTTCCGTCCGAAAAACGGTGGAAGTGAATGTCTTCCCGATT
>WNGM01006681.1_pt2 | contig 13853 bp, 11 predicted proteins | sample 5400571 | NCBI WGS metagenome assembly WNGM01 (sample SAMN13153378, study PRJNA577476) | soil metagenome | isolation source: 100 cm soil or saprolite under Garry oak tree replicate 2 | place: USA:California | collected 2016-06-15
CCACCGTGTCGGCGATCGTCGTGCGCGTCTGGAAGACCACGATGAGCGCGATGGCGAGCACGGGCACGGAGGTGAACAGCGCGCCGCGGTAGGGGTCCGCCATGTCGTGGAAGAGTCCGAAGAGGGCTCCCCGGTTTGTCACGTAGGTGATGTGGAAGAGGCCGCGGACCACCGGGAGCGAGGAGTAGAGCGTCATCCGCGACACGACCAGCGTCTTGGTCGTCTGGTCGAGGCCGAGGATCGCCAGCGTGAGCAGGCCGTAGGCGAATCGGAGGAGCGTCCCGCGGCTCACGTCCCGGCTCCCCGCAGCGCGCCGATCGCCTGAATCGCGCGGACGCAGCGTGCGCACAGGCCGGGCAGGTGCGGATCGACGCCCACGTCCTGCGTGACGTTCCAGCAGCGATCGCACCTGACGCCCGCCTGGCGCGTGATGCCGATCCTGAGGCCCGCGAGCCGCGCGCTCTCGTGCGTCGGAGTGGCGACGGGCCCGATCGAGACGCCCGAGACGATGAACAGGAACGGTAGCTCGGCGACGTAGCGCTCGAGCAGATCGCGCAGATCGGCCGGAGCCTCGAGCCTGACGTGGGCCTCGAGAGCGTTGCCGATGAGCCCCTGGGCGCGCACCGTCTCGAGCGCCTTGAGCACCTCCTCGCGCACCTCCAGGAGGCGCCCGAAGCGATCGAGGAGCCCGTCGTCGGGCGGCAGATCGAGCGGCTCCGGGAGCTCCTCGACGTGCACCGAGGACGCGATCGGCTCTCCGTCGCCGCGACCGAGGAGGGCCTGCCATACCTCCTCGGCCGTAAAGCAGAGGACCGGCGCCATGAGGCGCGTCAGCGCCTGCAGGACGATCCGAATCGCCGTCTGGGCGGAGCGCCGCGGGGGGGAGCCGGGGGGACTGGTGTAGAGGCGGTCCTTGAGGACGTCGAGGTAGAACGAGCTCAGGGTGACCGTGCTGAACCGGTGGATCGCCTGCGTCGCCAGATGGAACTCGTACTGCTCGTACGCCTGCCGCACGCCGACGATCAGCCGGTTGAGCTGGTGCAGGATCCAGCGATCGATCTCCTCGAGGCGCCCCGCAGGCACGGAGTGGCGCTTCGGATCGAAGTCGCTGAGATTGCCCAGGATGAACCGGCAGGTGTTGCGGATCTTGCGGTAGGCCTCGGCGTTGCGCGTCAGGATCTCCTCGGACAGCCGCATGTCTTCCAGGAAGTCGACCGTCGCCACCCAGAGCCGGAGGACGTCGCCTCCGTGGCGCTGGATGACTTCCTGCGGCGCGATCACGTTCCCCAGCGACTTGGACATCTTCCGTCCGGCGCCGTCGAGCGTGAAGCCGTGAGTCAGGACGCCGCGGTACGGCGCCTCGTCCCGCGCGTTGACGGCGACCAGCAGGGAGGAGTGGAACCAGCCGCGGTGCTGGTCGCTCCCCTCCAGGTAGAGATCGCTGGGCCAGGGATCTCCGCTCCGCGCCGCGAGCAGCGCGAGATACGAGACCCCCGACTCGAACCAGACGTCGACGATCTCGTTGCGTGGTCGCAGCTCGGTGCCGCGGCAGTGGGGGCAGGCGGCTCCCTCCGCCAGGCGCGCGAACTCCTCCGGAAGGAACCAGGCGTCGCTGCCTCGGGCGCGGAACAGCGCCGCGGTCCGCTCGATGAACCGGGGATCCACCACCTCCCGCCCGCAGGCGACGCAGAAGGGGAAGGGGAGGGGGACTCCCCAGACCCGCTGGCGCGAGATGCACCAGTCCGGGCGGCTGGCGACCATGCCGCCGATCCGCAGCGCGCCGGCAGCGGGGATCCAGCGGACCTTCTGGATCGCCTCGAGGCAGCGGCGACGGAGGTCGTTGTGGTCCAGGGCGATCCACCACTGTTCGGTGGCGCGGAAGATGATCGGCTGCTTGCAGCGCCAGCAGTGGGGGTAGGAGTGGGTGATCGTCTCCGCGTGGAACAGGAGGCCGCGCGCCTTCAGGTCGTCGACGATCGCCCGGTTGGCGTCGAACACCCTCATGCCGGAGAGCGGGCCGAGGCCCTCCACGAATCGGCCGTGCTCGTCCACCGGCGAGAAGATCGGCAGGCCGTACTTCCGCCCGGTCAGGTAGTCATCCATCCCGTGCCCGGGGGCGGTGTGCACCGCGCCGGTCCCGGCGTCGCGCGTGACGTAGTCGGCCAGCACCAGGCGGGAGACACCCGAGGCGGCGAACGGGTAGGGCGCGGTGGCCGTGCCCAGCCCCTCCAGCTTGCGCCCCTTGAGCGTCCCGAGGACCGCCCGCGCCGTCGCGCCCTTGGCGCGCAGGACCGGCTCGACCCGATCGGCGGCCAGGAGGATGACCTCGTCCCCCAGATCGACGAGCTGGTAGTCGAAGTCGGGATGGAAGGCGATGGCCAGGTTGGCCGGCAGCGTCCAGGGAGTGGTCGTCCAGATCAGGATGGAGAGCCGGCGCCCCGCCAGCCCCCGGATCCCTCTGCGCTCGAGAGGGGCCGGGTCGAGGGGGAAGCGCACGTAGATCGCCGGGGAGACGTCGTCCTCGTACTCCACTTCGGCCTCCGCCAGGGCGGTGCCGCACTGCGGGCACCATTGGACCGAGCGCTTGTCACGGTAGATGTGCCCGTTCTTCGCGAAGCGCCCGATCTCGTCGACGATCGTCCCTTCGTAGGCGGAGTCGATCGTGAGGTAGGGAGAGCGCCACTCCCCGAGGACCCCCAGGCGGCGAAACTCCTCCTTCTGGATGGCGATGAACTTCTCGGCGTAGGCCCGGCAGGCGGCGCGGACCTGCAGCGGCGTCATCGACGCCTTCCGCGGGCCAAGATCCTTGTCCACCTGGTGCTCGATCGGCAGGCCGTGGCAGTCCCAGCCGGGCAGGTACGGCGCGTCGTACCCCATCATCGTGCGCGACTTGACCACGATGTCCTTCAGGATCTTGTTGAGGGCCTGACCGAGGTGGATGTGGCCGTTGGCGTAGGGAGGACCATCGTGCATCACGAAGCGCGGACGCCCCTGACGCGCCCTCCGGACCGCCGCGTACAGATCGATCTCGTCCCAGGCCTGGAGCAGCCGCGGCTCGCGACGCGGCAGGTCGGCCTTCATCGGAAAGCCGGTGCGCGGCAGGTTGAGCGTCGCCTTGATGTCGACTGGCTGCATGAGGCGGAGGATCCTTCTATCGCATTGTCGGCCAATGGTTTGGCCGCGTGCGGGAAGCCCGGAATCTAGCATCCCGCCGCGAATATTGTCAAGGACGACGCTCCTGTGCTAACGTCCGCCGGTGTCCCGCATCTACCTCGATCACAGCGCCACGAGCCCTCTTCGCCCCGAAGCCGCCGAGGCGATGATCCGGATCCTCGCCGCCCCGGCGGGGAACGCGAGCAGCATCCACGCCTACGGCCACGGCGCCCGGATGGTCGTCGAGTCGACGCGCGAGGAGGTGGCGCGGCTGATCGGGGCCCGCCCCGAGGAGGTGGTGCTGACCGGCGGCGGGACCGAGGCCAACAACCTGGCGATCTTCGGGGCGGTCGCGGGCGAGCCGCGCCACGGTCGGCGCGTCGTGACCTCGGCGTTCGAGCACCCTTCGGTGCTCGAGGTCGTCGGCGAGCTGGAGGAGCACGGGACCGAGGTCGTCCACGTGACCCCCGACCGGACGGGAGTGGTGCCAGCGGAGGCGATCCTGAAGGAGGCGGTTCCCGGGACCCTCCTGGTCTCCCTGATGCTGGCCAACAACGAGCTCGGAACGCTCCAGCCGGTCGCCGCCGTCGGCCGGGAGTTGCGGCGGAGGGGGGTCCTCCTGCATTGCGACGCGGCCCATGCGGTCGGCAAGGTCGCGGTCGACGTGGGCGATTTGTCGGTCGATCTATTGTCGATCGCCGGGCACAAGTTCGGGGCTCCCCAGGGTGCGGGGGCTCTCTTCGTGCGGCGCGGCCTGACGCTGCACCCGCATCTGCGTGGAGGAGGCCAGGAGCTCAACCGGCGTCCCGGGACGGAGAACGTCCCGGCGATCGCCGGGCTCGGCGCGGCGGCCGCCGCCGCGCGGCGCAATCTCGAGCTCGAGGCGCGGCGGATGGTCGCCCTGCGCGATCGGCTGGAGGCGGCCCTGATCGGGCGCCGCCTCGGAGCGCGCGTGAACGGCGTGGAGGCGCCGCGCGTCCCGGGGACGAGCAGCCTGGCCTTCGAGGGGATCACGGGCGAGTCGCTCGTGATCGCCCTCGACCTGGAAGGGATCGCGGTCTCGGCCGGATCGGCCTGTTCGGCCGGGACGATCCGCCGATCCCCGTCGCTGCTGGCCATGGGACTCGTGGAGGAGTCGCGCTCCTCGATCCGCGTCAGCCTCGGCCCGGGCACGTCGGAGGAAGAGATCGAAACCGTCGCGGCGAGCCTCGAGCAGGTCCTGGATCGCATGCGCCGGAGCGCTCCGGCCGCAGCGGGGAGCCCCGCGTGATCGTCACCTGCGGGGGCTGCGCGAAGCGCTACCGGTTCGACGTCGCCAAGCTTCAGGGGCGGCCTTCGGCCAGCCTGCGCTGTCCCGGCTGCGGCGCCTCCATCACCGTGAGCGCCGCGGCCGATCCCGGCGACCGGACCACGCGGATCGACGCCGACGCCAACCAGATCCCCACCAGCTCCAAGGTCCCCTCCGGGGACCTGAACCTCCCGCTGTCCCGGCGCCTGTCGCTCGCGGTGCTGCAGGGGAAGGACAGCGGTCGGATCTTCCCGGTCGACAAGCCGCTGGTGGTGCTGGGGCGCGCCGACGCCGACGTCGTGCTGAACGATCCGGAGATCTCCCGCCAGCACGCGGCGATCGAGGTACACGGCGGGAAGGTCGTCCTCAAGGATCTCGGCAGCACGAACGGGACGTTCGTGAACGACGTGAAGATCGCGCAGACCGAGATCGACAACCGCGCCGAATTCCGCGTCGGCGGCACCGTCCTGATGCTGATCATGACCGAGACCGAGGCGGACCTCGAGGCCCTGGCGTGAGCCGCGTGGCCGTCGCCATGAGCGGCGGCGTCGACTCCTCGGTGGCCGCCCTCCTGATCAAGGAGGCGGGCGAGGCTGCCGTGGGGCTGTCGATGCAGCTCTACGACCGGAGCCGCGACGGCCGGCCGGCCTACGGGCGTTGCTGCTCTCCGCGCGACCTCCACGATGCCCGCGCCGCCGCCGATCGGATCGGCATACCGTTCTACGTCCTCAACCTGGAGGAGGAGTTCCGGAGCGAGGTGATCGCCGACTTCCTCGCCGAGTACCGGGCCGGCCGCACGCCGGTTCCGTGCGTCCATTGTAACAGCGGCCCGAAGTTCCGGGACCTCCTGGGGCGCGCGGCGGCGCTCGGCGCGACGCGCGTCGCGACCGGTCACTACGCCCGCACCCTCCGCGATCCGGCGAGCGGGCGGCGCCGCCTGCTCAGGGCGCGCGACCTCTCCAAGGACCAGTCGTATTTCCTGTTCGGCCTGACGCAGGAGCAGCTGGCGCGGGCGATCTTCCCGGTCGGCGAGCTCTCCAAGAGCGCGGTGCGGGCGCTGGCCGCGTCCCGCGGCCTCCCGAACGCCGACAAGCCGGAGAGCCAGGACATCTGCTTCGTACCGGACGGTCGGTACACCGAGTTCATCCGCCGGGAGGCGGGGGATACGGGCGTGCCGGGGGAGATCGTCGACCGTTCCGGCCGCGTCGTCGGCCGGCATGCCGGCCTCGCCGGCTACACGGTCGGTCAGAGGAAGGGGCTCGGCCTGTCGACCTCCCGGCGCCTCTACGTCGTCGCCCTCGACGCCACCCGCAACCGCGTCGTGGTCGGGGAAGAGGGGGAGCAGTACCGCACGGCCCTCCTCGCGGCCCGCGCCAACTGGGTCTCGATCCCTCCGCCGCGATCTGCCTTCCAGGCGATCGCCCGGATTCGCTCGTCGCACCCCGGTGCCGAGGCGTGCGTGGAGCCGCTCGACGACGATCGCTTCCGGGTCCTCTTCCGGGAGCCGCAGCGTGCCGTGACCCCTGGCCAGGCCGTGGTGCTGTACGAGGGCGAGGCGGTCCTCGGCGGCGGCTTCATCGTGGAGGCCCTCGGAGGCCCGCCGCGCGGACATTGACAGAGCGCGAAGCGCGATGCTACATTGAGGGCCGTCCGGGGCGGGCATAGCTCAGCTGGTAGAGTACGAGCTTCCCAAGCTCGGTGTCACGGGTTCGAACCCCGTTGCCCGCTCCAAACGTCCCGCCTCGCGTGCGCCGATCAGGGCGATCGAGAGATCCCGATGCTCTTCCGCAAGAAAGCCGACCCGATGATCCTTCCTCCCGGACCGCCGCGGCCGGCCCCCGACATCGCGGAGATCGCGCCCGGTGGCGGAGGGCGGACGGTGGTCGGCGCCCATACGCTCATCCGCGGGACGCTGAAGGGCGATGGTCCCCTCCTGGTGCGCGGTACGGTGGAAGGGGAGATCGCCGTGCGCGGCGGCCTCACGGTCGCCCCCACCGGGAGGGTGGAGGCCGAGGTGGAAGCCCGGAGCGTCGAGCTCGAGGGCGAAGTGCGGGGATCGATGCGGGCCACTGCGCGCGTGGCCCTCTCCGCGAGCGGAATCTTCGAGGGAGAGATGGCGACGCCGGTGCTGGAGGTGCGGCCTGGATCGATCGTGCGCGGCCGGACCCGCGTCGCCGGTCTTCCCGCTCCGGGACGCGATCGCCTCCTCCACTGAGCCCGGGGCGCGGCCGGCGTCCGTCGTCGCCCTCCCGTCGCACCACCTTCGTCCGAGTCGGCGCGTTGACGCTTTTTTTCCCCCATCTTGACGTTTTACGTCACCTTTCTGACGGCCCGCTCCCGACGATCACGCTGCGCCTCTCTGTTCAGAGCATTTACGGGAGCGGCCGCGCGTCGGCGCGCTGGCACACCCCTTGCTGTCTCCTGGCGGAAGCCCATGTGCAGAGGAGACGCGGCGTGAGAGAGAAGATCCTGGTCGTCGACGATGACGAAGGGGTGCGGCAGGTCTTGGGGCAGGCCCTGAAGGAAGCGGACCACGCCGTGACCTGCGTCGAGTCCGGCGAGAGAGCGATCGCCGCCCTGCGCGAGGGCCCGATGGATCTCGTCATCCTCGACATGGTCCTGCCGAAGGTCGACGGCCTCGAGGTCCTCAAGGAGATCACGGCGCTTCGTCCCGAGACCCCGGTTGTGATGATCACCGGCTACGCCTCGGTCGAGACGGCGATCAAGGCGATGAAGATGGGCGCCGTCGATTACGTCGTGAAGCCGTTCCGGATGGAGGAGGTCGAGCTCGTCATCGGCCGGGCGCTCGAGCGCAGCCGGCTGCGCCGCGAGAACGTCTACCTCAAGAGACAGCTCGAGAGCACCTACGGGGTCCACAACATCGTCGGCCAGAGCCCGGAGATGCGCCGGATCTTCGATCTCATCGAGCAGGTGGCTTCGGCGCGCAGCACGGTGATGATTACCGGGGCCAGCGGGACCGGCAAGGAGCTGATCGCCAAGGCCCTCCACTTCAACGGCGACCGGCGCAACCAGCCCTTCGTCTCGGTGAACTGCGGGGGGATCCCGGATACGCTCCTGGAGGATGAGCTGTTCGGGCACGTCAAGGGAGCGTTCACCGACGCGGTGGCCGATCGGCCGGGACGCTTCATGGCGGCGGACACCGGGACTCTGTTCCTCGACGAGATCGGCAACATGAGCACGAGCCTGCAGATCAAGCTTCTGCGGGTGCTGCAGGAGCGCGAGTTCCTGCCGCTCGGGGGGACGAAGAAGGCCTCGGTCGACGTCCGGATCATCGCCGCCACCAACATGGATCTGAAGAAGATGATGGAGGAGGGGAAGTTCCGCGAGGACCTGTACTACCGCCTCAACGTGATCCACATCCAGCTGCCCCCCCTGCGAGAGCGCCGCCAGGACATCCCCCTCCTCATCCACCATTTCCTCAACACTTACTGCCGTGAGATGAACGTGCCGCTGAAGCGCTTCGCCCCGGACGCCCTGAAGGCGCTGATGGAGTTCTCCTGGCCGGGGAACGTGCGCCAGCTCGAGAACGTCATCGAGCGGGCGGTCGCCCTGTCGTTTGGCAAGGAGGAGCTCGGCCGCGAGGATCTGCCGCGCGAAGTGCTGGAGGAGGGCGTGGTCGAGATGCCGATCCTGCAGGTTGGGGGGGACGGGTTTTCGCTCGACGAGGTGCTCGCCAGCTACGAGCATCGGATGCTCTATCAGGCGCTCGAGCATTCCGGCTGGGTCAAGACGCGTGCGGCGGAGCTCCTCAAGATCAAGCGCACCACCCTCATCGAGAAGATGAAGCGACTCGGGATCCCCCTGAAGGGGGCGCCGGATCAGGGAAGCCTGCCCCGGCCTCCCGAGGGAGGCGCGGCGCCGGCCGGCGAGGCGATCTCGGAGACCGGGACGTCGCACAACTGAGCCGCACGAGATCCCGCGCGGGCGGGCTCCCGAAGCGGGGGTGGCGTGCCGCGGCGCCCGGCGCCGCCGGCCTTGATCGGTCGGAGCCGAGTATGGTATCGTCCTCCTCGCAATCCCGCCGCCCCGCGGCGTTTCAATTGACCCTCCGCAGGATCATCGTCCCCCGAGGCGGGCCCCGAGCGAGCCGGGCAATGTCACGCGTCCTCATGGTCGACGACGCCGGCCTCTTCCAGATGCTGGAGGCCTCCTTCCTGAGGCGACTCGGCTGCGAGATCGTCCGCGCGAGCGCGGGGCGCGAAGTCCTCGAGAAGGCGCGCCGCAGCCTGCCGGATCTCATCCTGCTCGACGCCGACCATCCGGGGATCGACGGCCCGGAGTGCATCCGCGCCCTGAAGGCCGACCCGGCGCTCCGGCCCACACCGGTCCTCGTCGTCAGCTCCACGGACGGCGTGGCCCCCTGCTGCGAGGCCGGGGCCGACGCCACGCTGAGCCGCCCCCTGACTCCCGGGGCGCTGGAGCTGGCGCTCGGCTCGCTGGGCCGCATCGGCCAGCGCGCGGGGCCTCGGCGCAGCGTGCGCTTCTCCGCCCCTGCCCGAGCCGCTGCCGCTGCAGGCTCCGATCACGCTGTCGCTGCGGCTGCCCGCCCCCGACGGGTCGCGGCGCGTGCGGGCGCGCGGGGTGGTCGTGCGGCAGGTATGCGACGATCCCGAGTCCCACCTCATCCCGGGCGTGGGGGTGCGCTTCGTGGCGATGGACCCCACGGCGGAGTCGCTCATCGAACGCTACGTGAACGATACGGCCGCCGGGGGCGTCGCCGTGGGCGGGCCGCCGGAGGAGCGGGAGCGCGGCTGAGGCGCCCCCCGGGAGAGCCGATGTCCCGCACCGTGATGGTCGTGGACGACGACACCGACATCGTCGATCTGACGCGGATGATCCTCGAGGGCGGCGGCTACCGCGTGGTGGCGGCCTCGTCCGGGCCCGAGGCGTTGCAGAAGATCGAGCAGGGGCACCCGGATCTGATCCTGCTGGACATCAATATGCCCGGGATGGACGGCTTCCAGGTCCTGCGCGTCCTCAAGGTCGACGCGACGACGAGCGCCATCCCGGTGGCCCTCTTTTCTATCAAGATGGAGGTGCGCGACCGTCTGCACGGTCTACAGGAGGGAGCCTTCGACTACATCACCAAACCGTTCTCGTGCGACGAGCTCCTGGGCCGGGTGGAGCGCATCTTCGAGGCGCTGGGCGGACGGGAGGCGTCCGGATGAAGGGTGCCGGGACCCAGGAAGGCGCGAGGACCATGGCGGTCGACGACGGACGCCGGTTGCGCGCCGGTCTCCTGCGTCTCAAGAGCGCGCTCTACGATCCGGTGACCGGTCGACTTTCCGGCGATCGGCAGCCTCGAGTCGGCCCACGGCTGGGAGGTCACCGACCGGCTCCTGTCGGGCGTCGCCTCGCTTCTGGCGGCCCTCGTCGGGCGCCTCCTTCCGCCGAGCACGGTGCTGTCCCTTGACGGCGTGTACGGCAACAGCTTCCTGCTCTTCCAGCAGGAGGGGCGCGAGGGAAGCGAGGTGACCGTGGACGACCTGACGCGCTCCGCCGCCGGTCTGGTGCGCCACCTCGAGGGGCGCCTGCGCGTCGCGGAGTGGGCGCCGCCTCCGCCCCGCGTCGACTTCTCCCTCGGATACGCCCTGATCCGCTCGGCGCCGTCGGCGCGCTTCGAGCGGCTGCTGCACCAGGGGGTGCGGGAGGCGCGCGGCATGATCCTGCGGGACGCCGATCGCCTGCAGGGCGCGCGCGTCGCGGAGCTGCGGTCGATCCTGCAGGAGGCCCGCGTGACCACGCACTACCAGCCGATCGTGGACATGGAGCAGGGCTCGATCATGGGGTACGAGGCGCTCACGCGCGGCCCGGCCAATACGAGCTACGAGGTCCCGGAGACGCTGTTCGCGATCTCCGACACGGCCCGGCTGTCGTCGGAGCTCGATGCCCTCTGCCTGCGGCAGGCGGTACGTAACGCCCACGGCTTCGATCCGGCGAAGAAGCTGTTCCTGAACTCGCTCTCCGAGGGGCTCGAGGCCCGAGGCTTCGCCAGGGGCGGTCTCCTGCAGGCCTTGCAGGAGCGGGCGCTGCAGCCGAGCAATCTGGTCCTCGAAATCAGCGAGCGGGCCGCCATCGGCAATTTCGAGACCTTCGGCCGCGACCTCGGCCTCCTGCGCCGGCGGGGGTTCCTGGTGGCCATCGACGACGTCGGCACCGGGTACTCCTCGCTGCATGCGATTTCCGAGGTGCAGCCCGACTACCTCAAGGTGGACATCTCCCTCATCAAGAACATCCACCAGAGCCTCATCAAGCAGGAGCTGATCCGCTCGCTCCTCCAGGTCGGATCTCGGATCGGCGCCCAGGTCATCGCGGAGGGGATCGAGACCGAGGAGGAGTGCCGGACGCTCAGGTCCTGCGGAGTGCGCTATGGGCAGGGGTTCTACTTCGCCCGCCCGGCGCCGCCGTTCCCCACGATCCAGCGCCGGGTGTCCGGCAGCGCGTAGGGACGCCCCGCGGCCGGGTGGTGCGCCCGACGGGGGAAGGAGAGATCGCAACGTCATGGAGATCTGGTCCGACGGCACGTTCGTGGCCGTCGCCGCAGTGTCGCTGGCGGCGGCGGTCGTCGCCGTCTCCCTGTCGATCTTCGCGATCGGCGCCCTGCGCCGCGCCGCCCGCAGGGTGCGGGACCAAATCCGCGAGCTGCGCCGCCACCCTCAGGTAGGCGATCTCCCCGCCGAGAGCGACGCGGCGTTCCGGTCGCTGACCCTCGAGATCAATCACCTGATCCACGACCTCAGGTCGCGGCTGCAGGATTCGGACCGGAGGTCGGGCGACCTGCGGGCGCTCGTGGACGGCCCGCCCGACATCGCCTTGGTGCACACCGACCCCGAATGGCGCATCGTCTTCTTCAGCCGGGGCGCGGTGGCCCTGACGCTCTGGGAGGGGGAGGAGATCCTCGATCACCACATCGAGACGCTGTTCGCCCCGGGCGAGTGGGAGCGGATTCTGCCGAAGCTGGCGCGGCGCTCGCTGCGGGAGGCGGGGATCGCCGAGACGGTCGTCCTGCAGCGCCGGGATCGCGCCACCTTCGCGGCCCGCCTCTCCGTCGCGCCGGCGCCCGAGGGGTCCGGCCTGGCGGGGAGCATCCTCTTCGCGGCGCGCGACCTGACCGCCGAGAAGGATCTCGAGCAGCGTCTCAGGGTTTCGGAAGAGCGCCATCGGCGACTGGTGGAAGGGATCGCGGACGGCGTCTTCGTCGTGCAGGGCGAGGAGATCGTCTTCGCCAATCCGGCTCTCGCCCGCATGCTGGGGGTCGCGGCGAAGGCGCTCGCAGGATCGCCCTTCAAGGAGATCGTGCACGCGCACGACCTCCTCCGCGTCCTGGAGGCGCTGCGCCACGCCGAGCGCGGCGGCGCGGACGGCGCCCGGGAGATCACCTGCAGGCTCATGACCCGCTCCGGGCCTCCCGTCGAGGCTCGCATCGCCTGGACCGTGGCCGAGGTCCAGGGCCGGCGTTCGGTCATCGGCACGGTGGCCGACCTGACCGAGCGGATCCATCTCGAGCGGGAGCTTCTGGCGAGCCAGGCGCGGCTCCAGGCCACGCTCAACGCCACCGGCGACGGCATCCTGGTCCTGGGCGCCTCCCCTCAAGGCTCCGCGGTGACCGTGGTCAACCGCGCCTTCTGCGAGCTGTTCGGCCTCTTCCCCGAGACGATGCCGGGGCTCCAGGAGGCGGATCTCATCCGCTCCCTCCTCGGCCGTTGCCGGGAGCCGGAGAGGCTCCGGGCCTTCCTCGAGACGGCTCGCGCGTCTCCCGCGGAGTCGCGCCTCGAAGGGCTGGAGCTGGCCCTGCCGCGCCGGGCCCTGATCGACCTTCAGGCGGGCCCGGTGCGCGGGGTGTCCGGCGACGTCCTTGGCCTGATCCTGACGGCGCACGACATGACCGCCCACCGCGAGGCGCAGACCGACGCCGAGCTTCGTTCCCTGGACGAGATGAAGTCGAACCTCCTGGCGAACGTCTCGCACGAGCTGCACACCCCGCTCGTCTCGATCAAGGGATACACGGAGATGATCCTGAAGCGCCGGCTCGGCCCGCTCACCCCGGAGCAGGAGCGGGGCCTGGCGGTCGCCCTCAAGAACATCGACCGTCTGGTCGAGATGATCGACAACCTGCTGTCCTTCTCACGCATGGAGAAGGGCGAGACGCAGCTGCATCTCGAGGACGTGGCGTTCTGGCAACTCGTCGACGAGGCGATCGAGCTCGTGGGCGAGCGGGCGCGCAAGAGGAGCATCACCGTGACGACGCAGTACGAAACCGACGATCTGATGATCCGGGCCGATCGCGTGAGGGTCGGCCAGGTGCTCACGAACCTCCTGACGAACGCGATCAAGTTCAACACGGAGGGGGGGCGGATCACGGTCACCGCGCGGCGGGGGCCGCGCGGCTTCCTGGAGATCGACGTGACCGACACGGGGATCGGCATCCCGGCGGAGGAGCAGCAGAAAATCTTCGAGCGCTTCTACCAGGTCGACTCGAGCCGGCGCAGGAGCTACGAAGGGACCGGGATCGGGCTGGCGATCGTACGCGACATCCTGCGCCTGCACGGCTGCGCCATCCGGGTCGAGAGCGAGCCGGGGAAGGGCTCGACCTTCGCGTTCACGCTGCCGCTGTCGCGCGCGCGCGAGACCTCCGAGGCCCGTCCGCCCGGCGCCGGGCGGGACCGCGCCCGGGAGTGAGGAGCCGCCTCCCGTCTTCCTCCTCCGACCGGCGGCGCGGCGCGCGCGCCGTCCACGTCTTCAACGCAGGTGCTCGAAGCCCCGCTGCCGCGCGGTTTCGTACAGGAGCGCCGTGGCGGCGGCGTGGACGTTCAGCGACTCGACCCCGGGCCGCATCGGGATCCGGACCCGCCGCGCCGCTTGCCTCAGGACCTCCGCCGGAAGTCCGGCTCCCTCGTTGCCGAGCATCAGCGCCGAGGGCGCGCGAAGGTCGAGCCCCGTCGGGGGGTCGCTGGCGCGGGGATCGGAGGCGATCACCTGGAGCCCCGCCTCCCGCGAGGAGGCGACGGCGGCGCCGGCGGTCGCGCAGACGACCGGAAGCGTGAACTGTGCTCCCATCGCGGCCCGCACGGCGCGGCTTCCGTACGGGTCGGCGCACCCCTCGAGGGCGGCGACCGCTTGGCACCCGAAGGCGCGGGCCGTCCTCAGGATCGATCCCAGGTTTCCGGGGTCCTGGACCCCGTGGGCCAGGAGGATCAGGGTCGGACGCCCCTCGAGCACCGACCCCAGGCGTACAGCGCGCCGCCGCGTCACCAGGAGAATCCCCTGATCGCCCGCTCCCGGCCCGATCGACTCGAGGACGCGGGTCGAGACCCTCAGGATCGGCGCGTCCCTCTGCCGCAAGCGCTGCAGGACCTCGCGACCCTCCGCCGACCGTTCGAGCGCCGGCCCG
>WNGM01007727.1_pt1 | contig 13849 bp, 14 predicted proteins | sample 5400571 | NCBI WGS metagenome assembly WNGM01 (sample SAMN13153378, study PRJNA577476) | soil metagenome | isolation source: 100 cm soil or saprolite under Garry oak tree replicate 2 | place: USA:California | collected 2016-06-15
TCGATCTCATCGAGGTAGGCCGGGTGCGGAAGGTCTTCGAGAAACATGGCGAGCGTTTTCTACGGCGTGTCTTCACCGAAAAAGAGGTGCAGCAATGCCGCCGGGCAGGGACAGTGAGGGCGACACGCCTGGCCGGGCGCTTTGCTGCCAAGGAGGCGATCAGTAAGGCCCTGGGTACTGGCCTCCATGGCCTGGCCTGGCGTGAGATGGAGATTGTGCAATTGCGCAGTGGACGGCCTACCGTGACCTTGCACGGCAATGCCAGGCGCCGTGCCGAGTTCCTCGGCCTCGGCGCCTTCGATGTCAGTATCGCCGACCTGGCCGAGTTTTCCATTGCCGTTGCCGTGGCGGTGCAAACATCTCTTCCAACTTCGTAGAAAAGGAGGAAGTATGGGATCATTTAAACGGTAATCCCTACTGACCATCCTGTATGGGCGTGTACCCACATTCGTCAATTTCCTTCGTACCCCTACCCCTAATAATAGCATCTATAAAGGTCTTTTTGTCTTCCTCTTCGCTTGATATTGCATACTCCTGGTGTAGTTGGAAAAGGTGATACAAAATCATGAAATGGCGGCTTGCTGCCTGTTCTCGTTCAGCAGGTGTCATCGACTCTGTATCATTCGTGTCTAGTAGGGCATAAATACGCCTTTCCAGCAGATTGAGCCAGTTATTCAGACGCTCCAAAGCATCTTTAGTAGGTGAATTTGTAGGTGAATTTAACATGAGGCAATTCCTTTCATCAAAAGGGGGGGTTGACCAGAAATCAGTCCAGATAGGTTTGCGGGGCAGAAATGTAGCGGGAAATCAGTCATAATCGGTAACTCCTGTAGGTATTTTGTTTGTGGTTACGAGTAACTGTGGAGAAATGGTAGAGGTCCAGGCCACAATCAGTAGCTTATTATAAGTATACACCTGGCAGCAAATAGATTGTCAAGAATTTTACCTGAACATTGACAGAGTCGAGTCGAGGAACAACAGGCGAATTACTTCATATTCTAGATGGCTCCTGGTTCCTGGTCTACCATTGCCTCTACTCCTTTGCCGGTGCTAAACTATGAGGAAACACAAAGTTCCAGGACGAGACCATGAGAGCGTTATTACAGCGTGTAAGCCATGCCAGTGTGACCGTAGACGGAAATGTCGTGGGCCAGATAGGTCAGGGCCTCCTGGTGCTGCTTGGGGTAGGACAGGACGATAGCGAGGTTCAGGTAAAGACTCTGGCTGATAAAATTGTCCACCTGCGCATCTTCGGAGACGATGAAGGCAAGATGAACCGTTCTCTTCTCGATATCGGCGGGCAGGCGCTCGTCGTCTCGCAGTTTACACTTTATGCTGATGTACGCAAGGGCCGCCGTCCCAGCTTTACAGATGCTGCCCCACCCTCCTTAGCTGAGCCACTTGTCGAGCGTTTTAAAGATGCTCTTGCCACCTACGGACTAAAAGTCGAGGGTGGTGTGTTTGGTGCCTATATGGAAGTTGAACTAATAAATTCGGGGCCAGTGACGATTTGGATGGATAGCGAGGAGTTGTGAACCCTGTAGAACACGAGCAGAAGTCTCATTTGGAGATTGCCACGACGATGAACACGAGCCGGGGTTTCAAGGGCCTTGTGGAACGCATCATCGTTCCGATCATCAATCGGCAGGTGTATCGCAGGGAACTTAAGCTGCTTGAGGCAGTTGTACAAAAGAGAAGAACTTCCCCTTCCGAATAGGACCGCGACAAATCGACTCGCGACCTTGTTGACACATATTTTTAGTATCACCTGCGAAAAAACCTCTTGAATGGAGAACCAAAACAGAGTAAGATACAAGCTGAGGAATTTTTCTCGCATGCTCAATTGTCTCACAGCGCTCTCACACTCATCCACCTTGTGAGAAATCTATATCCCAAAAATTCAGATATTCATCGTTTTGATATTGGTTAACTAGATTCCATGTTCTCTGTAGATTGATTTGTAGATTGATTTGCTTGAGATCGATGTAAGCGCATCAGTTACAGGAGACTTTACCATCGTGATTCGCTCCTCCGAAACCCCTACCTGTCTGGGCCTGTGTGCTACTTATGCGGAGGCTAAAAGTTAGATCAACGGCTTTACAGGAAGAACTCAACACAGGAGGGCCAAGCGAAATCAGGTCTGCCAGACAGATCAGGCTATTGCAGGCAAAGCTCACGAATGCACAAGGGCAGGCACGGAATCCTGGCTGTAGACTGCCCTGATTCCGGTGGCTGCCCAGGTCCATTATTGTCCATTTACTACGGAAACTCTATGAACAGAGGAGGAACAATCTTATGGTACTCGGAGATGGCATTAGGAGAAATATTGCGCACGTGGACCCAGCCGAACGGAATATGCTAAGGGACGCAATCCTTGAAATGCATCGGCGGTTTTACCCTGGTAACAGAGGCGAGACGCCTCCGGGTGGCGTGAGCTGGTGGTTCAAACAGGACGAAATTCATCAGGCCACCCACGTGCATGGCGGGCCGGAGTTCCTGCCCTGGCACCGTGAACTCACCAACCGTTTTGAGGAACTTTTGCGGCAGATCAATCCGCAATTGTCGCTTCACTACTGGGATTTTAAAGAAGATCCCCGCAACATTCCCAACGGAAATATCGGTGGAGGCATGACCGGCACGGTCAACCTGTTCGATGCCAATTTCATGGGATCGTCCTCCAGCTCCGCCGGCGAACCGTGGCTCACCGGGGGTTTCTATGATCCTCAAGCTGGCAATCCCGGCCATCCGCCGAATAGAGACTTCACCGACAATCCAGTTGATCCGCCCCCCGATATTCCGAGGACCAGGGCCCCTGCCGCACCAGGTGCTCCTCCTGCTCCTTACGCTACCACTGCGCAAGAGAACACGGTCCTTGCGAAACTCGTCTTCGATGCCCAGGGTGCCCCTGGTACGTCCTTTAGAGAGGCGTTGGAGCAGCTTCACAACGGGGCGCATGGCTACTACGCCAACGTCAGTCCGCACAACGCGTTTCGCGATCCATTCGTGTTTCTACTCCATTCCAATGTAGATCGGATTTACGCCCAATGGCAGACAGATCCCACCCACCCGGAACGGCTGGATCCGAATACCGTTTATGGTGCGGAATCGAGTCTAGATGTGCCGGTCCCCGACCTCTTGGGAAACACCCAGATTCAAAACCTGACCCATCTGGTCGAGCCGTGGAGCACGGGCATTCAGATAACTGAGAATAGACCCATTCGACCCTGGGAGCCGACGCACGAAAACCAGGGCTCCCCCCATAACTACCACCATATATCGGTTGTGGCCCCGCCTCGCTACGATACAAACACCTATGAGTGGTATGGTCGTACTATGACACAGAACGCTGATGGACGGCTGGAAGTCTTTGTTGTGGGCAATGATGGTGCGTTGTGGCATAGCTGGCAAACAGCACCGAACAACGGCTGGGCAGCCTGGTTCTCGCAGGGCGCTGCGGGTGGTGGGCTGGTTGGCACACCGGCACTGGCCCAGAATGCCGATGGGCGACTCGAACTCTATGCTCGCGGAAGCGATGGCGCGCTGTGGCATATCTGGCAGACGGCACCGAACAACGGCTGGGCAGCCTGGTTCTCGCAGGGCGCTGCGGGCGGTGGCTTCGCTGGTTCGCCAGTCATGGCACCAAGTGCTGATGGACGGCTGGAAGTCTTTGTCGTGGGCAATGATGGTGCGTTGTGGCATAGCTGGCAGACGGCACCGAACAACGGCTGGGCAGCCTGGTTCTCACATGGCACTACAGGCGGGGGGTTGGTTGGCACACCGGCACTGGCCCGGAACGCCGATGGGCGACTCGAACTCTATGCTCGCGGAAGCGATGGTGCGTTGTGGCATATCTGGCAGACAGCACCGAACAACGGCTGGGCAGCCTGGTTCTCGCAGGGCGCTGCGGGCGGTGGCTTCGCTAGCTCTGCGGTGGGCGACTAAAAGCTTATTCGGAGGTCTGTAAGGAACGAAAGCAAGGTAGCTCTAAGTACAGCACGGCATTGAAAAGGACCACTCTCAATTCCGACCCTTTTCAATGCCGTGCTGTACTTACAATATGTGTCAACAAGGTCGTGAGTCGGTTTGGGCCGCGAAGGGGCGCGCATCAAACACAGCACGCAGGGCGGCGATCTTACCATCCTTGACCTGATACCACTCCGCGATGAAAGCTGTGCCAGCGGGAGTGTTCGTTTCGTGTATCTTCTTCAAAGCTCGATTTCATCTTCACCCTTCTTTCATCATCTATTGACGCTGAGTCTGAAGCAGAAATCTTTGGCCGGCTTCAGGAGATCGCCGCTGGCGCCACGACCTTGCTCATTGCCCACCGTTTCTCTACGGTGCGCATGGCCGATCGCATCATTGTGATCAAGCAGGGCAAAATTATTGAAGATGGGACGCACGAGGCGCTTATTGCTGCCGGTGGCACGTATGCGCATTTGTTCAGGCTGCAGGCAGCCGGGTATATAAATCCTTGAGATAAATAAAATTGAAGTTGCTCTGTCTATCGGTTACGACTCTGAAGTTGCCTTTTTGCAGATACGTTGGGGATTTGTTCATTTAGCCTGTCGATTTGGGGAGATGTTGTTCGTTGTTATGGCAGAGAGATCCTTCGCTGCGCTCAGGATGACAAGGTACAGTCGGTTTGGCGCGATGTTGTTCGTTGTTATGGCAGAGAGATCCTTCGCTGCGCTCAGGATGACAAGGGACGGTCGATTTGACGCGTTGCTGTTCGTTGTTATGGCAGAGCGGTGAAATGCATCGCCTGAAGCGATTGCCAAAGGGAGGGGACATTAATGCGTTACGTGTTGTTAATCTATGGAAGTGAAGCGGTCACCGCCGGGATGACGCAGGAGGAGCTCACTGCACTGATGCTAGGCCATGCTGCATTTGCTCAGGAGGCACAGCAGCGCAGTCTCTTGACCGGTGGAGCACCACTACAGCCGACCAGCACTGCGACGACTGTTCGCGTCCGCAACGGCAAAACGCTGATCACTGACGGCCCATTCACCGAAACAAAGGAGCAGCTCGCGGGCATTTACATCCTCAATTGCAAAGACCTGGATGAGGCTCTCGAAATGGCGGCCAGGATTCCTGATGCGGTGTTTGGCTCCATCGAAATCCGCCCGGTCATGGAAGTGTAGCCACAGCCATGGTGGGTGTGTTGCCGGGGAGAATCCACCATGTGTCAACGATTCATGGGAATGGGAAGAAAGGGACCTCTACCGGGAGCTGGTATAACTTTATGAACGCTATGCACGATTTGATCGCATACACGTTTCAACAAGAGGCGGGGCGAGTGATTGCCGCGCTATATACCAGCATGCGCGATCTTGAAGTGGTGGAAGATGCGGTACAAGATGCACTCGTGCTCGCCATGGAGCGCTGGCCCGTGGATGGCGTCCCGCCCAACCCTGGCGCATGGATCACGACGGCGGCCCGGCACAAGGCCATCGACCGGCTACGCCGGGAAATCACGTTGAATCGCAAAAAGGCCATCTTGAAAACGCTGATGGAGCTTGAGCAGGAGGAAGACAACGTGGACGCCGACGAGATCCCCGATGAACGCTTAAAATTGATCTTTACCTGCTGCCATCCCGCCCTCTCCAAAGAAGCGCAGGTGGCATTGACGCTGCACACCCTGGGCGGCCTGACGACGCCAGAGATTGCCAGCGCCTTTCTCGTTGCGCTGCCGACCATGGCGCAGCGGCTCGTGCGGGCCAAGCGCAAAATCCGGGATGCCAGGATCCCCTACCAGGTTCCGCCCGCTGATGCCATCCTGGAGAGAATAGACGCTGTGCTGTCGGTCCTGTACCTGATCTTCAACGCGGGATACACTGCGCCGATGGGGGACGAATTGATCCGGCATGACCTCTGTGCGGAAGCCATCCGGCTGACTCGCACCCTGACGACCTTGCTGGCAAAGGAGCCGGATCTGACTGAAGACGCGGAAGCGCTCGGGTGGCTGGCGTTGATGCTGCTGCAGGACTCGCGGCGCAAAGCACGCGTCAATGGAGACGGCGAATTAGTCCTGCTGGAAGACCAGGAGAGGACGCTATGGGATCAAGAGGAAATCGCGGAAGGAGCTGAACTGCTGGAACGGGCGCTCGCGATGAGAAGTCCCGGTCCGTACCAGACGCAAGCGGCAATCAATGTACTGCACGCGCAAGCCAGGCGCCCTGAAGAAACCGACTGGGCACAAATCGTCGCACTATACGATGTGCTGTACGAGATGATGCCTTCACCTGTGGTGGAACTGAACCGGGCGGTGGCAGTGGCGATGGCCGAGGGAATCAATCAGGGGATGATCCTGCTCGACCGGATAGAGGACACAGGCGAGTTGAACGAGTATTACCTGTTTCATGCTGCTCGCGCCGATCTCCTGCGGCGGACAGGCAGATTCAATGAAGCCCAGTTTGCCTATACCCGTGCGCTGGAATGCTGTCAGAACAGCATCGAGCGATCATTCCTGAGCCGGCGCCTGGCCGAGATCAAGAGCCAGATGCGCCAATAAGTCCGCACGAGATCCTTCGCTGCGCTCAGGATGACAGCTTGCAGGGGATTTGTCATCCTGAGCGCAGCGAAGGATCTGAGGCGCAGGCGTCCAGCCGATCTGACTCACCTAGTTTTGTGGATTTACAGGTAATCACCAGGAAACTTTCGAAAGGAGACTTATCATGGCTCATGCAGAAGAAAGTATCACCATTCACCGACCAGTCAATGCAGTATTCGATTTTGTTCTAGATGGAACGAATAGCCCGCTCTGGCGACCTGGGGTTGTAGATATTCAACGTGTGCCAGGCAAACCCTCCGGTGTGGGAGCGGTCTACAAACAGGGCCTGAAAGGGCCGGGTGGCAGGCGCATTGAAGGCGACTATGAGATCGTCGAGTGCCAGCCAAATGAGTTGATCAAGTTTCAAGTTACCTCGGGCCCCGCAAGGCCGACCGGTACTTACAGATTTGAAGCCGTTGGAGATGCGACCCGCGTGACATTCATGCTGCATTATGAACCGAAGGGCCTGGCCAGGCTCATGGATCCGATGATTACCCGGACAATGCGCAGTGAAGTTGCAACGCTTTCCAACCTCAAAGCATATCTGGAGGGTCAGCATTCATAAAATTAGAAGAGCGAGCAAGACCTCAATTCACGCGAAGTGCAGTCGGGTTCCGACACTTGTCTGGATGTAGGCTTCTGGGAGCTTGCGAGCTACTTCATGGGTTGCCTTCCAGCCCGTACAGTGCCCTGGTACCACAACAGTTGGCCCGATAGCAGCCAGCTCTGAAATAGTGCGAGGGATAATGGGCTCGAAAAGACCCCCTGTGAGATGCAGTCCACCAACAAATGCGTAGACCGTGTCTATACCTGTCAGGCGCTGTGCATGCTGCAGGACATTGATCACTCCCGCATGGCTGCAACCGGAGAGCACAACGAGCCCTTTGTCCTTTAGATGGCAGACCACAGCCTGATCGTCCCAGATCCACGTATCAGGCTCCCACCCACCGTTCGTTCGTGCCTGTTGCAACGGAAATCCCTTCTCGAAGTCGGTCACGCGCTCAACCTGTCCTGTCACCAGCACCATGCCATCGAGCAAGAGCGATGGTCCCCGCTCCTCAACGATTGTGACGCCTTCGCGATCAAGATCATTATGGCTAGGTGGCGGCATATGGATCTCGACACCGGTAGGAAACACGACCCTACGGTCGCGCCAGACATCAGGATGCAGCACGAGTGGCATGCCACGCTGACCGATACGCCGAAAAATTCCTTCGAGCCCACCGTGATGATCGGCGTGTCCGTGAGAGAGGATGACAGCTCGTAGGTCGTTCGACCGCAAATCGAGTACATCCATATTGTGGAGGACCGTGTTGCGTCCAAGTCCTGCATCGTAGAGCACGGACTCGGTGCGACCGTCTCGCTGCACCGTGAGCAGCAGCGAATAACCATGCTCAGCGATCAGTTGCTCGCGTTCAGACCATTCCCAGACGAGAGGTGCTCGCCGCACTATCTCGGTGCCGGGCAAGAAGAGATCGACGAAATTATCCACCAGTATCGTAACATCCGCTATATCGATTGGTAGAAGGGTGACGCGATCGCTCATGATAACCTCCTTCTTTTTCGTTGTATGCTCACTGCTTCCAAGAAGACCATATCAGGGAGCATATCACGAAAGACCCCATGATACAAACGTTTTCGCGGGCCTTAAGCGAGCAGAGAGGGTCGCTACAATTTATAGACAATGGTACCTTCCCTCACCATGTCTACGTCGTTTGTATCAATCTTTGTCGTTTATTCACAAAGGTGCGCTTCTCTTGCCGATCTGGTTCCTTCTTAGGAGAGACTTTCAGAAGAACCTAAGCCGCACATGAGCCCGGGTTGGCCAGAGTGTGGCAGGAAGTCGAGCGATCCGTAGGGGCGAGGGCGGTTGGGAAGGGTTGGGAGGGCCTTTATGGTCGCCCGCGTAGCCCAGCTTGTTGATGACGTGGTGGTGCAACGGGACGAGGACGTCGGGCGACCATAAAGGCCCTCCCCGCGCCGCTCCACTACCCTCGCCCCTACGGAGTATCCACCTCCATTTCGTTAGGTTGATGCGTATTAGGGCCGATAAATCGGCGGTGGGCGCGATAAATCGGCCCCTACGGCTGGCCGGGTTCATTTGTTAAAGTTCATTATCGGGTCCCTACGCACAAGAGAAAAGAAATAGATATGCTTGAAGTTCTACCGAAAATTGCGAAGATGCAAGCGTCGTATGCGCTTGGTAAACCCGTGGCTCTTCCGATGAATCTGACGATTAGCGTGAGCTATCGCTGTAACTCGCGCTGTAAAACGTGTAATGTGTGGCAGCGTCCCAATGATGACTTTACGCTAGAAGAATACGATAAAACCTTTGCGTCGATTGGCCGGGCCGCCTACTGGTTTACCTTCAGCGGTGGAGAGCCGACACTGCGTAAAGATTTGCCGGAGATGGTTGAGTTAGCCTATCGCCATTGCCGTCCAGGGATTATCAATATTCCCACCAATGGCATACAGGATAAGATCATTCCAGACCGCATTGAGCGTGTCTTGCAAGTCGCTCCTACCTCTGAAGTGATCGTCAACCTCTCACTGGATGGCGTTGGTGATAAGCATGATATAGTGCGCGGCGTCAAGGGGAATTTTGAGCGAGCTATGCGTACTTATGCCGGCCTCAAGGCGCTCAAAGGCCGCTACAAGAACTTCACCCTGGGCGTGCACACGGTTATCTCAAACTTCAATGTAGACGAGTTTGAGCATATTTATAATTTCGTACGCGATGAAATGAAGCCTGATTCTTTCATCAGCGAGATTGCCGAAGAGCGCGTCGAGCTGGATACAGTGGGTATGGGCATAACGCCGCCCATTCAGAAGTACCAACCCGTGATCGAACGCTTGCAAGAGGGCATACGCCAGGCTGAGTTCAATGGTGTCTCGCGCATCACGCAGGCTTTCCGGGATCGCTACTATGACATTGTCAAGCGCACCCTGGTTGAGAAACGCCAGGTCATTCCTTGCCTGGCCGGTGTCGCCTCTGCCCAGATCGCTCCCAATGGGGATGTCTGGACCTGCTGTATCCGTGCCGAGTCGGTTGGCAACCTGCGCGAGCATAATTATGATTTCGCTGCTACATGGCGTACTGCCAAGGCCAATGAACTACGGCGCAGCATTAAGGCAGGCGAGTGCTATTGCCCGCTGGCAAATGCCTCATATACGAACATGCTCTGCCATCCACCCACGCTAGCCAGCGTTGGGCTAGATGTAGGCAAAGCCACTGCCATCGCCGCACTTTCTCCCGGCCTTCGAAGCAAGTCTACCAGGCTGCGCAACCTCCCTGTAATTAACACTGCTGATGAACTTTAAGGAGAAAGAACCTATGACAGAATGTCCGCAGTGCGGAAGCATGAACGAGGACGACAGCAAAAATTGTAAGAGCTGTCGTGTCAACCTGTACTGGGCCTTTCAACACTACGAGGAACTGGCGGCATTACGCCAGGCCAACAATCTGCCACCAAAGCCGGAAACGACCGCGTTCCTGGTCGAAACCAGCCAGAAAATTGATAATGGCCCAACGGTGAGCTGGCTACGCAGTACTATCGAGAAATATGGCTTTAAGGGTGCAGGCAAAAAGGTCTGTACTACAATTATCTCATTGCCCCGGCATTGAACCATTCTGCCGCCAATTTGATGCCTGCGCGCAGGTCTACCTTTGGCTCAAAGCCTAGCTCGCGCCGTGCTTTCTCCACACTATGCTTGTTGTCGGCGCCGAACATCATTGCGCCAAGCTGCGTTACAAGCGGCCTGGTACGAGTGACACGAGCGACACCCTTCTCAGCAAAGATTGCGCCGTAGTAAACCGGCAAATAGGGCAGGTGACGCTTTGGACGAACGCCTCCAACGGCATCTGCAATAGCGTCAAATATCTCTTGCTGCGTCAGGGGACGATCATTGGTGATGTTGTAGACATTACCGGGAGCCTTCTCGTGATAAGCCGCCAGCAGAAAACCCTGGACGACGTCGGTCACATAGCAGAAAGGCAGCGTGTTGTTCCCCCGTCCGATAATCACACCCTTGCCGTCCTTCATTTTCTGGGCCATACGCCCAAAGTGCAGTCGATCACCGGGTCCAAAAAAGGTACCTGGGCGCAGGATAACGGTCTCTACATCGCCGGAAAGCAGAAGGCGTTGCAGCAGACGATCACCCTCGGCCTTGCTGATACTATAGGGGTCGGGATCAGGTCGCAGCAGGTCATTCTCGGTGAGAAAACGGCCGTGTCCAAGACCATAGACGGTGTGAGAACTGGTGTGAACGAAGCGGCGTACACCTGCTCTCTGGGCTGCTTTATAGAGATTCTCAGAGCCTTTGACATTGACCAGGCGATAATCGGCAAGCGGGCGCCACACACCCATCATTCCTGCCAGGTGAAAGATAACCTCCATATTTTTAACAGCGGGTTCCAGGCTGCAAGCATCAGTTATGTCTCCCCGCACGACCTCTATACCTTGCTTGAGCAGGTTACCGGCATTTTCTACCGGTAATACCAGGGCGCGTATCTCTTCGTTGCGCTGCTGCAATTCCTTAATCAGGTGTCCGCCAAGCAAGCCGGTGGCGCCAGTAATCAGTACTTTCATGAGTGAACTCCTTCTTCTCCTATTAACCAACGAGAGCTGGCGATTTCCTGGAGGCTAACAGCCGTGAAGTACTACTTCTCTTTTTACAAGAAAAAACTCTTGTGTTGTCTCCCTTTATAGCCCTTTTTCGTGATAAGATACGTGATAAGATAAAAGAAGAGAGGAGGACATATTTAACCATGGACCAAAAAGAAGTGCAAGTAAAACCGGAAAATCAAGAACAACAGCTACAAGTGCGGGGTACTGCGCCACATTTCCGTTGGCCGACATCTAAACCTGGTCCCCAGGCAACTGCACCTCCACCTGGACAGAAACCGATGCCGAAGCGCACGGATCAGGTGGTAGAGATTGGCTACAATCAGGAAACAGGAACACCGAGCACCGACCATCCATCGCGCTCAATGCCCGATGCTTCACTCCACGGCACACCGGGATTTGATCAGCTCCAGACCGCGCAACAGGCCATGAAGAAACGCAGGAAGTAATGCAAAATTGGGGTGCAAGGGGAGAATCTCCCCTGCACCCCCAACTTTGCAACAGCGCTGCTATGATCCCATTGTCTCCTTGACCACCTCTGCCAAAGCCTTGATAAACAGCGGCGAAGTATTCAGCGACTCGGTACGTGCAAACTGGATACCATGTTCCTCTGCCTGCTGACGGGCTCCTATCTCGATGTCGTACAAAATCTCAAGGTGGTCGGCCAGGAACTGCACGGGGGCGATCAAGACGTGAGTATGGCCTGCTGCGCGTAGTTCGGGCATGATATCGGCAAAGTCCGGTTTGAGCCATTCCTCCGGCGTATGACCCGCGCTCTGGTAGCAGAACATCCAACGATTCTTTGGAAGACCGGCACGTTCAGCAACGGCGGCAGTTGTCTCCTTCAGATAGTTGATGTAGTCCGGTTCCTTCTCTACAACGCGCTTAGGCATGCTGTGGGCCGTCAAGAGTACCGGAACACGTTCGCGTACAGCGGGTGGAAAACGATCAAGTGCCTGCTGCACGCGCTCGACAAGGGCCTGCAAGAAGTATGGTTGGAGGTGCCAGTCTCTCGCGATCTTGAGTTCAAGTTTCTCACGGTGCAGGTTGGCAACAGCGTCCTCAAGGGTGCGAACGTAGCCGCTCATGATAATTGGTGAATACTGAGGTGACATGATCACACCGATCAACTGCCCGGCATCAGCAGTGGCCTCGGGCACAACATCAGCGATAAAAGGAGGGGCAAAACGCATTCCGGCTACAACGTGAAAGGTCGGCCCATCGCGGTGTTGAGCGTTCAACTCCTCTTGCAGGGCAGTGGCCTGCTCGCGAGTGACACGTAAAAGTGGTGATCCGCCAATCAGGGAGTAGCGCCGCCGGAACTCTGCGATTACCTCCTCGCTGGCATCTCGTCCACCGTAAACATGCTTGAGATATACAGGAATATCGTCGAGTGTGGCTGGCGAGCCATAGGTCATGAGTATTACACCAACATGTGGTTTTGTTGCCATCGAACTTTACTCTCTATTCCTTCCAAGATCCACTCATAACTCGCCGCCTTTGGCGGCGAAAACAGAAAAAAGAATTTTCGGGGGACACCCCTGAAACCCCGCCAGGGGCCGCGCCCCTGGACCCTGCTTTCAAATAACCTATGCTTGTAAGACACCCCAGACCCCGGCAGGAGGGCTAGTGGCCCTCCTGCATCTCCCAAAACTAACGAAGCGCTACTAATTGCGTGCCGTTGCCTCGTGTACAGCATCGACCAGGCGACGTAACATGTCCGGGTCTGTGGGGGCGAGCACGCCGTGTCCAAGGTTAAAGATGTGCCCAGGGCGGTTATTGGCACGACTTAGTATATCCCTCATGCCTGCCTCGATAGTGTTCCAATCGGTTAGCAGGAGTGTAGGGTCAAGATTGCCCTGGATGCCGCGCTCGTAACCAATGCGTGCCCAGGCATCATCAAGGTCAACGCGCCAGTCGACACTGATAACGTCACCGCCAGCCTCGGTCATCAATTCTAGCAGGCTGGCCGTACCGGTACCGAAGTGAATGGAGGGCGTACCTGTTTGCTTGACAGCCTGGAAGATGCGCTTGCTGTAGGGCTGCACAAATTGCTTGTAAACGCTCGGGCCGAGTGCTCCGACCCAACTATCGAACAACTGCACAACATCGGCACCTGCCTTGATCTGCGCAACCAGGTAACGGGAGACGACTTCAGTGAGCTTGTTCATCAGGGCGTGCCAAACCTCTGGTTGACCATACATCAAGGACTTGGCAAGGCTGTAATCGCGTGAGGGACGGCCCTCAATCATATAGCAGGCCAGGGTGAAGGGAGCACCGGAGAAGCCAATAACTGCCTGCTTCCCCTCTAATTCGTGGTGAACAAGCCGGATAGCCTCCATCACAAACCCGGTCGATTCCTCGGGATCGATAATGCGCAGGGCTTCGACGTCCTTCATCGTGCGCACCGGGTTGTGGATGATGGGCCCGATGTCCGGCTGAATCTCTAATGAAATGCCCATTCCTTCCAGGGGAAGCATGATGTCAGCATAGAGGACGGCGGCATCTACGCCAAACGTTTCCACAGGCATGACAGTTACCTGGGCACAGAGTTCCGGTGTTTTGGCCATGGTCAAAATATCGTAGTGTTTGCGTAGTTCGCGGTATTCTGCCAGGCAACGTCCGGCTTGCCGCATGAACCAGATAGGTGTGGCATCAGGCTGCCTCCGGTGAC
>WNGM01003290.1_pt1 | contig 13848 bp, 5 predicted proteins | sample 5400571 | NCBI WGS metagenome assembly WNGM01 (sample SAMN13153378, study PRJNA577476) | soil metagenome | isolation source: 100 cm soil or saprolite under Garry oak tree replicate 2 | place: USA:California | collected 2016-06-15
AATGTCACGCTCTTGAATACTTCTGGCAAACGAAAGGAGTATCCCTCTCGTTTCTCGCCATCTATCAAAGTGTGCTGCTACCGCCACTTCACTTCCTCCCTTTCTCTCCTTCTGTGAGTGTCTTCGAATGATCTTTCATTCAGGTGTGCCTCATTGCACGATGCTTCATTAATCGTACATCCCATACTTATTATTTTTCAGGCTCATCAATGCGAGCAGATGCTATAGTAATATGTATACGTAAAATCCGTCTATGCACCGCACATAATCGGTACTTTTGTATCATCCGCCCGTTTTCTGCCTCCCCGGTTATTCCTGGTTATCCTAGCTATTCCCCAAATAGTCCCTTTTCGAGGCCGGTTCGTTTGTAATCTGCACCGTTTGTGATAGACTCCTCTTGATAATAAAAAATTGGCCACTGGGAGTAGCAACGAAAGGAGCAGTGGCGGGTACCTTGATTACTTACTACCTGCCTGATATATATACGCATGACAGAGGAAAAAGTGGAAGATCTCTTTGAGGAACAGGACTCGTCCGGCAACCAACAGCAGGGTCGTGATGATATCATCACCATCATCTTGACCACTGACAATCATCTTGGCTCCACAACCTTTGGCCAACAACTATCGCCAACGCTGCCAGCATGGAAACGTGAAAAACACCAGCAGCGGCTGCGTCACGCCTTTCAACAGGCAACAGATTTTGCTATAGGACAAGGGGTTGACCTTTTTGTGCAAGCGGGTGATCTTTTTGACAGTACCAATCCGAGTGAACGAGACCGCAGCTTTGTCGCCGCCCGCCTGGCGCAACTCCGGCAGGCAGGCATTCGCACCTTCGCCGTGGGAGGCATTCATGATACGCCTGCCCAAAGGTACTCGACTACAACTACCTCCGGGGCTCTTGAGGATGCCAGCATGCCCGCTCCTCAAATCAGCTATGCTCGCTTAGGAGCTCTCCACTACTTTGCTCCGGACGCAGGTCTTGAACTTGAACCTGTCATGATCAAGGTACGCAACGTGCTCGTTGGTATCTGTGGTCTTGGTGTCCTGGCAGGTCAGGAAGGCAATCCATTAACGCGTTTTTCCGTACAGAGTGATATTGAGCGCGCATCCATAACGTTCCTTATTTTACATGCACCTATTGAAGGCCTATCCCAGCCTGACACCCACGCCCAGGTCAGCCGCAGCAGTATCGAGAATCAGTCAGCGTTCCGCTACATCCTGGCTGGCTATCATCATAACCACCGTCATTTGCGCATTGGCCAGTGCGATGTCATTGTTGCTGGAGCAACACAGCATAGCGACTTTCAACATCTGGAACGCGCCGAGGGGCAAGAAGAGCCAAAAGAGCCAGGGTTTGTCTTCCTGGGACTTGCCAGCGACGGCATCCGGTGGTGTGAGCACATCAGCGTTGATGCTCTCAAGCTCCAGCGCCTGGTAATACACACATCCGAACTCTGGTCAAGTGACGCAGACGCAGCTGCGACAACCCCTACGGGCGCGATAAATCTGGCCCCTACGGAGATTATTCTTGAGAGGCTGGGCCCTTTTTGCAGCCAGGATACCATGGTGCAACTGCGACTCGAAGGGCAACTGACTCGTAACCAGTACCATCAACTTGATCTCAACCGGTTACGTCGCTATGGTGAAGAACACTGTTTTGCGCTGGTCATCGATGATAGCGGCCTTGACATCTTACCGGCAGTCATCCTGAGTACATCCCTTGATGATGAAACGCAACGCACCTCTGGACCGCCTGTAGGGGTGGAAGCGGAAGTGGGGACGACGTTGGAGGCAGGAACCCGGGAGGGAACGCTGTCTGAGGGACAGGTCACGCTTGAGCGCTTTTCTCCTCGCGAAGAACTGGTAGCCCTGGCGGATGAATGGATAGCCGCTACAAATGATGAGCAGGAGAAAAAAGCTTTGCGCGCTACCAAAGAAGAGCTACTTGCAGCCCTGGACAAGACGGGAGCTCGATTTACTCTGCCTTCTCAGCTGGAAATGGCCCCTGGGGAGTCTCGTGATCCAGGGATAGTGGGCAGGGACGCTGTCTGAGAAACAGGAAACCAATTGCCATGTTGAATGGAGTGAACTTATGATTACACTTAAACATTTAACCGTTGAACGTTTCAGGCTCTTGCGTGAGATAAATTTGCACTTCCCGCAACGTGGCAGCATCCTTATTGAGGGCCCAAATGAAGCTGGCAAGACTGCCCTGCTTGAAAGTATCTATTTTGCTCTCTATGGAGAGGCTCTGACACCGCTTGTCTCAAATCATCATAAGCGCACGCTGGATGACCTGGTGCTCTACGGTGCATCACAAGCGAAGGTAAGCCTTACGCTCTCGATTGGAGCCAGCGAACTCTCGATCACTCGCAGCATCGAGCGGCAGGCTGGTGGCGCTGGTGGCGCGGAGCAGCAAGTAAGCGTAGAGGTGAGCAGAGCGGGCATGCCTGCCGGGGAACCGATCACTCATCTTACCGCGGCCAATGAATACATCATCACCGAACTAGGGCACATCGATGGCGAAACCCTCCGCAACTCCTGCTTCATCGAGCAAAAGGGCCTGAATCGCCTGGAAGAGTTGCCAGGCCACGAACGCGAAGTCACCATACGAAGACTATTAGGGTTGGAAAAACTGCTCAGCCTGACCGAGCAGTTCAAGCTTACGCCCGACGATGAGGGCAAGCTCCTCGAAAGCATCCAGCGTCTCAAGCTCGCCGAAATACAGGCCCGTATCCCTGAACTCAGCCAGCAATTGGGGGAGGTCGAAACCGCCCTTGATGCCGTCACCGTCTCTGAAGATCTGGCGGAGAGCAGCCAGCAAGAAGCAGACATTGCAGAACAACACCTCTCGCTTGAACAACTGCACACCAAACGTACTGGACTCAAGGCACGTCTGGGTCGCATCCAGCACTTGCAGAAGGCGGATACCATCCTTGGCGAGATCATCGTCGCCTACGATGCTATCGCCGAAGCCCGGCGTGAACTTCCTGAACTTGACCGGCAGATTGCTGAACTCGACCGCAGTGAGCGCGAAGAGTTACCAGCGCTAGAGAAACGTGTCAATGACCTGGTCGATCTCACCCGCACGTTTGGCACGCTTGAGCGCATGTCAAACGATCTGCTTACTATCGTCAGCACTATCAAACAACTCGAACAAGAACGCAAACAATACCAGGAACTGCAAGGTCATAATGACGAACTTGACGAACAGATTATTCGTGCACGCCTACCAGTAGACCAGGCACAGCAAGCCTTGCACGAGCTAGAAGAACGGCGGCGCACTGGTCGTCCTCAATTAGAGGCCCGTCTAGAGCGCTTGCAGAAACTGCGTGAGCGTCTTGCCGACCTTCAACAGGCAGAAGAAGCTTATATTCAACGGGTAAATCACCCGGAAGTGATTGTAGAGAAGAACGCACAGTTCAACAAAATAAAGCACGACCTGCAAGAAGCTGAACAGCAACTGGAGCAGCTCAAGACTGAAGCGGACCAGGCAGAGCAAGAGGCTGACGGCCTGGAAAAGGACTGGCGCAAACTCAGTCTTGCGCGCCAACTTGAAGAATGGCAACGCCTGAAAGAACTATCTCAAGACCAGGCGGAAGCAGAGCAACAGGTAATGGCTGCCTACCAGAAACAGGAACGCTTAACCTTCGCCGCCGTAGAAGCCCGCCAGGCATCCAATAAGTGGTTGATCATCGTTATTGGCGCCGCTGCACTTGGAGTGATCGTAGGTATTGCCGCCCTCTTTTCCGCCCCTCTTGCAGGTCCTGGTGGGCAGGTAATCCTCAGCCTGCTCGCACTGGTCTCTCTCGCTCTCGCTGGCTGGGGCTGGTTCAAGTATACCAGGGCCCATCAAGACGCACAGCAGGCTCACCAGCACATGCAAGAAGCTATCAGCCAGGTTGGCAAAGTAGTTGCCGCACGCGAAGCAGTCATACGTCCGGGAAGTTATCTATCCTCCAGGCAGGGTTTACCTGTCTCCCAGGTAGGATTCCGTGAAGGCCTTGCCCAGGTCGAGCAGGAAATTCTCGCTCTTGGCGGCACCGTACCTCGCTCTCGCGAAGAAGCCGAGCACCTCCTTCGTTCCATAGAGGTAGGAACTCTCGGGTCACCTATCGTGCAACAGGATATAGGTGAAACCCTCGCCGCTATGCAGCAGCGCCTGGCCGAACAACGCGATGCCGCGCGAGCTGCCGGGTCCCGGGTGAACCCGGCTTTGGAAACAGTAGCCGCACTTCGCCAGGAACAGCAACGTTTAGAGGAGCAGCGCAAGAAGGAAGGGCTTGAAATACCCGCCTCCAACGACGCTGATCGCCCTTCCAGTTCAGGAGGGAAGGAGGGCTGGGACGACTTTGAGGCCATATTCCGCAAAGAACGTATAGCTATCGAGGACAGGCAGCACGAAATTGCCACCCGTGCCGGCGAGGAGGGACTACCCATCCCCACCTTTTTCGTTACCTATCCTCCAGATAGGGTTTCCCTTCGTCTCCCCTTGCCCGGCGACACTCGTCTCCCCTTGCCCGGCGACACTCGTCTCCCCTTGCCCGACGACAATGCCCGCGAACAAGATGTAGAACCCAATCCCCTATCTCCCATCACGCCATCCCGTTACGCCAGCCTGGAAATTGCCCTGGCAGACACCATCCGGGCTACGGAACAAGAAATTGCTTCCCTGGATGGCAAATTCGATGACGCAGGCGAACTTGCCTCCCAGCTCAAAAACTACCAGGACGTACTTGACGTTCTCTTAGCGCGCAAGCGTGAAATGGCAGAACGCCGCGAACGCTTCCGGTTCGAGAACCCGGATCACCAGCTCGACCGTGCACGCGAACAGCAGCATGCCTTGCGCACTGCCCTGCAAAGTTTACAAGACTCTTTGCGCCAGCGCGTGAAATCCCTCGGTGTAACTTTTGGCCAGACCGCTGTCAGCAACGCTGAAGCCGGTGTACGTAAACAACTCGAAACCCTCCATTTTACCCTGGGCGCCCGCGTTGAACTGGAGAGTCGCCATGCCAGATTCGCTGCCGTCCTCAAAGATCGTCAGGACTCGCTTTCCGACCAGTATAACCAACTCGCCAAACTCAGTGCCTCTCTCGGCAGTTGGATCGTCCCTCCCAATCCTTTTGCCGAAACGCTGGCTGCACTGCGCACTCGTTGCCAGCAAGAGGTCACCGACGCCAATCAGAGTCGCATCCTGCACGAACTTGAGCAGTTGCAACTGCAGGAAAATGCCTCCCAGGCCAAAATAGCCCTTTGCCAACAAGAAATCGAAAATGTGCAGGAACGCATCGCCGGCATGCTCGTACAGCACAACCGCCCATCGGCCAAAGGCTACAGCGCCGCCGACATCATCGCCGTCTGGCCCCTCGTTGGCAATTATACTCCCCACGACCGCAGCCGCCTCACGCAGGAACGCGCCTCCCTCGGACAAGAACTGCAGCAACTTGAACAGCAAGAGTTAGCACTGAGTACACAACTGCAGGCCGGTAGCCAGAAGCTTGACATCGAACAAGCTCGCCTCTGCCAGGAACAGCAAGAACATAGCTACCAGACTAAAAAGTATGGTAGCCTCCTCCTCAGCGCCGTCATCGAACGTTTGCCGCGCAAAATATTGCCACGCACCGAATACTACCTGCAGCACATCCTCCCCATACTTACCTCGGGCCGCTACCACGAAGTTCGCCTTTACCTGAACGGGCCATTCCAGCTGCGCGTCTGGGACCAGGCAGCCTCCGCCTACATTTCCACCTCCACCCTTTCCGCCAGTGCAGCTGACCAGCTCTCCCTGGCCCTACGCCTGGCTTTTGCCATCGCTACCCTCCCTCGCGACCTCGCTGCTGCCCCCGGCTTCCTCATTCTCGACGAACCACTCAGCTACTTTGACCGCGCCCGCACCCAGGCCCTCGTTGACGTTATTACTGGCCCCACACTCAGCCAGCACTTTGAACAAATTCTCCTCGTTTCCCACAGCAATGCCCTCGACCCTGGCATGTTCCCCTACCACCTCTGCCTCGACGGCGGCCTCATCGTCAGCAGCAACCTGCCCGTCCTGCCTCCACCTCAGCAAGTGGAAGCAGATGGCTACAGCAGGGACAATAGTGATGACGAAGGTGAACTCACGGAGCATAGAGTTCCTGTTGTTCCGGTTATTTCTTCAGGCCCGGTAACTCCCCTACCGGCCTCGATTGCAGTGGAATCGTAAATGCTCTCGTTGTATGGACTTCGATCAAAAAGTGCCAGGGGAAAGAGCCCCACACATTGGTGCTATAAGTAGCATGGCGCACGTGAGCATAACTTGTTTGGTACGTTGTATCAAATGAGAGCGATTAACAATATTCTTCCATTTCTCTTGACTCTGAACCATTGTTCTATTATCCTAAATACAGAGATTTGTGCCGGAGGAAAATCATGGGTGTTGACTTTGCACATCTGCACGTCCATACTGAGTATTCCTTGTTAGATGGTTTTAGCCATATTAAGAAACTTGTCCAACAAACAAAAGCTCTTGGGATGGATCATCTTGCTATTACAGACCATGGAGCAATGTATGGCGCCATCGAGTTTTATAAGGTATGTAAGGCAGGAGGTATCAATCCAATTCTCGGTCTTGAAGCATACTTGACCGAGAACATGCACGATCACTCCAAGCGATTTAGTGATGATTATCATCACCTGCTCCTCCTGGCAAAAAATAATACCGGTTATTACAACTTGCTAAAGTTAACGACGATCGCACATACAGAAGGATGGCACCTCAGACCCCGCGTCGATAAAGGGGTTTTGGAAAAGTACGCAGATGGTTTAATTGTCACCTCTTCCTGCCTCTCGGGCGAAATTCCCAAATTGCTGCTTGCAGAAAAAACGGAAGAGGCCTACAAAACAGCGAGCTGGTATCAGGATGTGTTCGGACCCGAGAACTTCTATCTAGAGATCCAGGAACATCACGGCACCTTTGATGATGGTCAACCTTCGCCCCAGGGTAAACTCAATCAAATGCTTTACCGGATGCACAAAGAGATGCACATCCCGTTGGTAGCGACCAATGACCTTCACTACATTGAGTCTTCAGATGCGGATTCACATGACATACTCCTCTGTGTACAAACTGGTAAAAGGCGAGACGAAAAAAAGCGCATGAAGTTTGATAGTACTCTGTATTATTTAAAAAGCCCGTCGGAAATGTCTGAATTATTCGCTGATTTGCCCGACGCGCTGACCAATAGCGTGCGTATCGCCGAGCAGTGCAGTGTTAACCCGCTGGCCTACAAGGCGCAACTTCCCAACTATACCATTCCCCCAGAATATGCTTCGCAGAAAGACTATCTGCTGGCTCTGTGTGCAGAGGGCGTCAAAGAACGCTTTGGTGAGATGACCGAAAGCATTACGAAGCAGCTCGAGTATGAGATCAATATGATTGGAGATAAAGGCTTCTTGCCCTATTTCCTGATCGAGTGGGATTTTGTGAACTATGCACGTTCGCAGGGCATTCGTTGTTCTGCGCGCGGTTCGGCTGCCGGCAGTCTGATGGCTTACAGTCTGGGGATCACCAACGTCGATCCCATACGTTACCAGCTACCCTTTGAACGCTTCTTCAATACTGAGCGCGCGGACATGCCTGATATTGACATGGACTTTCCGGATGATCGCCGTGAAGAAGTGATCGAGTACGTGACGCGCAAGTACGGCGAAGACTGTGTGGCACAGATGGTAACGTTTAACACGATGGCGGCCAAAGCCTCTATCAAGGACGTGGCGCGTGTCATGGGTGAGCAGGAAATAGGCGACCGTATCACCCGTCTCATTCCCACCGGCCCGCACGTCACGCTCCAGAGGTCGCTGGATGCTGTCAAAGAGTTAAACGACCTGTATAAGGAAAACCGTGTCGCACAGGAGGTCATCGACCAGGCTTTGAAGTTGGAAGGATCGGTGCGCTCAACCGGAATCCACGCGGCCGGTGTGATTGTGGCCAATGAAGGGCTGGAACATTTTGTGCCGCTGCAACTACGCGATCCCAAGGACCCCAAAAAAGGACGCATCACACAGTATGAACAAGCGCATCTCGAAGAATTAGGTTTAATTAAGTTTGACTTTTTAGGACTATCTAACCTGACCATCCTGGATAACACGCTCAAATATATCAAACAAGCGCGTGATGAGAATGTGGTGCTGGAAAAAATACCACTTGACGTGGTGCCAGAAAATGATGAGCAGAACGCGAAACGCAAAAAGGCGTTCGACCTGTTGGCAAGCGGTGAGACGACGGGTATCTTCCAACTTGAGGGTGCGAAGATGACCGAGTACATCAAACAGCTCAAGCCAACCTGTGTCGAGGACGTGATGGCGATGATCGCGCTTTACCGGCCCGGACCGATGGATAGCATTCCCGACTTCATTGACGCCAAGCATGGACGCAAGAAAATCAAGTATCTCGATCCGCGCCTGGAAGAATGGCTGGCTGAGTCCTACGGCGTGATTGTATACCAGGATCAGGTATTATTCATCGGCGTCAATCTGGCTGGCTTCTCCTGGGGCAAAGTCAATAAATTCCGTAAGGCCCTCAGCAAAAAGAAGATGGACGAGGTCGAAGGGTACAAGGGAGACTTTATCGAGGGCTGCGTGAAAAATGGGGTGAAGCGGGACGTAGCCGAACAGCTCTTCACGCTGGTTCTTCCGTTCGGCGGCTACGGTTTTAATAAAGCGCACGCTGCCAGTTATGCCGTCGTCGCCTTCTACACGGCCTATCTCAAAGCCAACTATACGGCAGAGTTCATGGCCGCGACCATGACCACGGAGACCGCGGATGCCAGGAAGATCTCCAATGCCATCGCCGAGTGCAAGCGGATGGGTGTCGAAGTGCTGGGACCTGATGTCAATAAGAGCGAGAGGGGCTTCACTGTGGAAGATGGAGGTGTGCGCTTCGGTTTGCTCGCCATCAAGGGCATTGGTGAGGGCCCGATTAGCGAGATTGTACGGGCACGTACCAATGGTGGACTCTTCAAGTCACTGGCCGATTTCTGTACGCGAGTTGATCCCAAATTCGTCGGCAAAGGGGCTATTGAGACGCTTATTAAAGCTGGAGCGATGGATTCGCTTGGTCCCCGCCACCAACTTCTGCCATCGGTAGAGGCGGCCATGAAATGGGGCAAGAACGAGCGTGACACCAAAGAACGCGGTTTGGTCAGCCTCTTTGGCGATATGGAAGAGGTCGAGAACGCCTTTGATTTTATACTGAACTCGAACGCTAAAGAGATTGAGCGTAATCAATTGCTTCAATGGGAAAAAGAACTCATCGGCGTCTACATTGTGAAGCATCCCCTGGCTTACCTTAGTGACTTCCTCAAAGAACGCACGACTCATACGACGGCTCAAATTACTGAAGAACTCGATAAACAGAAGGTGGCGGTGGGAGGCAACATCACCGAAGCACGCCGTATCACCACTAAAAAAGGTGATACCATGTGCGTGTTCAAGCTGGAGGATATGTATGGCTCGATCAATGTGACAGTTTTTCCCCGGCTTTATGAGGAGAAACCTGATTTATGGGTTGACGACAATAAGGTGATTGTGCGCGGCGAAGTGCAGGTGCGCCGTGATGAGCCGGGTATTCTGTGTAATAGCGCTGAAAAGATAGAATCGGCTGAGGAAGAGATCAATCGCAAACAATACCAGGTCTGGATTAAGTTGCAACTGAGCGGCTCGGACGAGAGATCTGTCTCCGATGATACGATGCGAGTGCAGGATATTTGGAATTGTATCCGCGATCAGCCAGGACGTGACCACTATGATCTCTTAGTGGCCAATGGAGAGTGGGAAGTACTGCTGACCCCAAGAAATAATACAATGGATTACTCAGAGAAAACACGTCGTAAACTGGAAGAAATACTGGGGAACTGGGGTACGGTGGAGGTGGCGTTAGTGGAACGATAGTAATAACCCTCTGTGGTATGATTATCGAGACAAGACGCATCACCACTAAAAAAGACGATACCATGTGCGTGATAAAATAGGTAAAGGGCAGTCGAGGCAAAATTGATAGAACGATAAAACTTATAACCATTTTCATACGTAGGAATTGAGAACTATCTTTATTACAATGGGCAAGCTTTTTCCCGGCGCTACAGAAAAGGCATACAAGAGTGAATTTTGAACATAGAGGGCCATTGCCCGGTGCTCAGGGGCCCGATGCAAATAATCGTCGTCCCACCTCTGAGCTATGGGGGCAATGGGAGCCAGACGAGGAGGACACGCAACCGCAGGCTGCTGTATCCGTTCCTTATCCCACCACTTCATCACCTGCCGGAGAACAACAAGGAGAGCCGTCGCAACAGCAAGCTGTCAATTCGCAAACCTCCTACCGCGAACATGTCACGGGGGCGCTCCCTGCCTATCCCTCGGATGCACCACTATTCCGGCCCGCTTATATGCCTTATCCTCCATCTCAGGGGCAGGTCTATCCACCTGCACCCCCGGCCGGAGGCCATCCATCTCCTCAACAACAGGGAGCGGGTTATCCACCACCGCAGGGCTATGCGCCATATCCAATGCCGGGCTATCATGGTTATCAAGGCTATGCGCCAGCTGTGCCCGGTGCGCCAGGATATGCCCCGTATCCTATGTATCCTGTGTACCCTGGCTACAATGGTTATCCTCCCTATTATGCCTGGCAAGCACTCGAGCCAAAACGAGATGGCTTCCATCTCGCTGTAAGTATCATCTCCCTGGTAGCATCGACCCTGACTTTCTTAGGCGGCCTGGCATCTGTAGTCATCCTCGCACTGTTCTTAATAGGTACCTCTATCAACTCAAGCAGCAGGACGATACATCCTGACCAATACCTCAGTGCACTGTTGACCTTTACCGCCTTTGCTATTGCCGGTATATTCGGTGGCGGCTTTAGTATCTATCATAGTATTCGTGCCCTGCTGAGAAAACGCTCGGCCAATTTCGCCCTGCCTTGGTTCTGGGTCTTTCTTATCCTCTACCTGATTGTCGTTGGTATTGGCTATGCCTTGTACGCCAATAAACAAGAAGTCGCGTCTCCCGCGCTCACCGTTTTCCTGATCATCCTGGCTGCCATTTTTCCCGCCTTTGCCCTGACTGCACTCGGTGTACGCCGCCTGCGCTTCCCCGAGTGGACCACCACCTGGCGACGTTTTACCCTGGCCCTGACCAGTGGAGCTACTCTGGGTATTGGCCTGGCGCTGATTTTGGAGCTTGGTTTCCTCTTCCTGCTCGTGCGAGGTCCGGACGCGGCCAATTTCCAGAAGTGCATTAACAATCCTAATCAATCTGGCTGTGGCAGCTTTACCACCTTCAACCTCATTTTCCTCATCGTAGCTGTCGTGGGACCAATCGTCGAGGAAACGGTCAAACCGTTAGCCGTCGCCTTTTATATTGGACGCATGCGCAGCGCCTCAGAAGCATTTGTGCTGGGCATGGCTGCAGGTATTGGCTTTGCCATGGTCGAGACGGTTGGTTACATCGGTTCCGGCTATCATGACTGGCTGGCCGTCGCACTTGAGCGTACGGGAGCTGGCCTCCTGCACGGCTTTGGAGCAGCCATGGTGGCCCTCGGTTGGTATTACCTTGTTCACGCGAAAGAGCGACGCCTGTTAAAAGCCTTTGGATGCTGGGCCTACGCGGTATTCCAACACTTTGTCTGGAACGCCACAGCCGTTCTTTCGCTGCTCCCCGGCCCTGCAGGTTCGACGCTCAACAGCTGGAATTTGAATCTTGGTTTTGTCACCTTGCCTTTCGTCGAAATACTCAATATCATTGAAGCTGTCCTTATACTCGTCTTTTTCATTTACATGACGGGCAGATTGAGAAGAGGAGTCCCACCCCCTTCGTCACAGGTGCCCCAGCCACAACCAGCACGCGAGCCGCACCTTGCTGCCCGGATGTAAAGGGTGAAAGGGAGAAATGCTTCATTGCGTCTCAAGATGTAAGATGTTATACTGCTTTTGGGATAATGGTTATGTCAAGGTTTTCTTGTGTGGTTGCATTAATCCCCAAAGATAGCATAAAAGCGCTGTTTTTTACTATATATCTGGACGGTATATCCAGGGTTTTTCAAAAGTTCTTCACTGGCTCCCGAAGGGAGCAAAAAAGGAAAATTTGGGGGCACCCCAAACCCCGCTTAGGGGCGGCCGCCCCTAAGAATCCTGCTTAAAATCGACTTTGAAAAGCCTGGCGTATAGCTAGAGCGTTAGCAGATGGCATTCGAAAACAAACCAATGAGAGAGCAGCAAAGCGCCACTAATGAACAACGGAGTTCTGTCAACCAGGGGCAGAATAAGTTCCGTTTTGGTAACTATGACCTGGTCCGTCGTATCGATGTTGGTGGAATGGGGGAAGTCTATCTTGCACGCCAGCGCAGCGTCTTTGACCGTGAAGTAGCCATCAAGATTATTCGTTCCGACCTTGTGCATGATAGCATTGCACGCAAACGTTTCCTCCGCGAAGCTGAAGTGAACGCCCACATCAAACATGAGCATATTCTGCCGCTGTATGAGTTCGGTGAGGACCAGGGACGGCTTTTTCTCGTCACGCCCTACATAGCAGGGGGCACACTTTCGCGACGCTTGCACGCTGGCCCTTTGTCGCTGTCCGAGGTTCATCAACTCTTTACAGCCCTGGTCAAGGCCGTGGCGTATATCCACCGGCGCGGGGTCGTTCACCGCGATCTCAAACCTAGCAACATTTTGCTTGATGAAGAGGAGAATACAGGTGAGATTTACGTGCGCCTGATCGACTTCGGGATAGCTACTATTCAAGGAATGGCCGCGAGTCCACCATTGACCACCGATGGCACCTCAATGGGAACCGTTGCCTATATGGCGCCTGAACGTCTTTCTGGCATCGCCGCCCCGAGCAACGACATCTTTTCGCTTGGGGTCATTCTGTATCAGATGTTGACTTTGGCACTGGTGAAGAACTGCTCAAAGCTTTTGAGCATGCCTATGAGTATCTCAATGCATCTCCTTCTCAGAAGAAAGCGCCATCTCTAGCCGTTCCACCTGTTCCACATTTTCCAGGTACTACAGCCGCTACCATCACTCCCAGCAGGGTTTTTACGCCGCGATTGGCTGGGGCGGCTGGAAATCTCAGGCAAGAGGTCAAAACGTTGCAACGTTCTGAGGAGATCGCGCCTTCTCGCCCGCAAAACCCAGATGGGTTTAATCCAAATGATTATGCCTCGCCCACTGTCAGTTTTGATGTCTCAAATGTGCAGGCTCAACGGATCCAGCAGCCTGTTGCTGCTGCTCCAGCACCTATTCCTACAAAACCTGTTCGTCCATCTAAAGCACGTAGAAATCCTTTCTTCGCTCTTATTAGTCTCTTTATTGTCCTTATCCTCCTTGCCATAGCCGGTCTCTTCTTCTTTGAATTTCAATCAGCGGTAATGGCATCAGCCAACATCAGTTTTAGCCCACAGGTACATACCATTAGCCAGGTTTTTCATATCAGGGGGAGTCTGGCGCAATCAAGAGTTGATGTCAATACAGCAACTATTCCCGTGAAAACACTGGCCAGCAGTAAAACGGGTTCACAGGCAGGAGATACTAGCCAGACATGTATTTTACCTGGGTTTGGTTGTCAGAATCTAGTCACCTCCGACGACGTGGATAGAATATCAGGACAGCTAAAACAGAACCTTGACGGCCAGGTCTCTCAGAATCTTAAGAGCCAACTGGAGGGGCTTGGGGCCCATCAAGTAGGATCTAAAGTCTTCACCACTACCTCATCAACGTCGGACCCGCAGGTAGGGACAGAAAGCAAGACCGTGACCATCACTATGACTGAACAGGGGCAGGTTGCCTACTTCCTGAACCACGATGCCAAG
>WNGM01007938.1_pt1 | contig 13838 bp, 16 predicted proteins | sample 5400571 | NCBI WGS metagenome assembly WNGM01 (sample SAMN13153378, study PRJNA577476) | soil metagenome | isolation source: 100 cm soil or saprolite under Garry oak tree replicate 2 | place: USA:California | collected 2016-06-15
ATCAGCAGTATTACGCCGAGTATCACTATGTACATTTTCATTTTTCGATCGGAGATTCGGGTTATTGCTTGACATTTAAGCCATACCAATGACACGATGAATTGGCGTATCTTATCGTGAAGGCTTAACTAACATTGGGCCAGCGCAGAGAGAGGGGCGAGAATAATCTATGCCCATTGAAAAAAAGCAACTTTCCAAGAAGGACGTTCAGAAGTTCGATCCAAGTCCTCTCTATCTCTATACAGCGAAGGACGCACTGAACCGAGTCACCGTACTGAAAGAAGCGAACAAGGACGCATATCTCATAGCCGGCCGATACTCCGGCAACGACAAGGACAATCGGCTCTACACCCCCCTAAACGAGGAAGAGAGCAAGGAGGTCGAAAAACTGGTGCGGATCGGCAGGAAGGACGCGACGATCAGTTTCCTCTGAGCCGTGCTCGGCATAGATATTTCTACATGACGAGGTGTTCCAGGACAGCATGACTCCTCTCGAAGAGCTCTCCCTTCTCATCTCCGAAAAAGGCCGTCGGATACTTGTCGCGCAAACCGCTGTTGACCTGAAAACCCTTCAAGGAGAAAACTCCGTCTATATTCTCCAGCTTCCCGAGGAATCTCACGCTGCTGGAGGTCGAGCTGGGGGATTTGGCGAGAGACGCGTCGAGAAAATCTACTGCTTCCACTACGAGAACGGTGCCTGTCGTAAGCTCTTTGAAGTTGAGTCTCCTGAGAAATTGGAGAGGTTTGAGCTTCCCTATCATGCCGCTGGCACGCCTGTGATACTTCCCGACGGTTCCGAGAGAGTTATGTCGGGAGTAATAGATCCGGAATTTGTCGCATCCTACAAGCAAGTCGTCTAAGGGTCCTGCCAAGCGAATAAGTCGCTAGAGCGCCGCGAACCCTGCGGTTTTCGATAATAAGATGTAAATCGTAGATTGAGTGGAAGGTCTCGTAAGTCGCTTCTCCAAGGCCTGCTTCTCCTCGGGAAGCAAGTCTCGAGCAACATAGATGTCGATCGTCTGGTGCTCCTGTTCGGCAAGTTGTTTCAATCGAGTTTCTAAATAGCCTACTGCAGAGCGAAAGAAGTTGTCCGAAAGGTCTGGAAGCTCAACATCAACGAGCGTAGTCGGGTCAGCTCTGACGCGTAGCATTTCATAGAGCTCAGGAATATCAGGTATCTCAATCTTCAAGTGCTCATGATGAAATTCCTCGATGTCGAAGTTCATTCTTCCCCACTTCTGCCTCTTCCACAGTCTCTGGTGATCATTTGGCGAGAGGCCGCTACCAAAATCAGCGTACTCCAGCGTGACGTTCGCGTTTTCCAGGTACTCTGAACGTACGACCCTTCCCCGATGAACGTATCTGGCGGTCCCGGCAATATCAGGGGATTTTCCGACATTGTCAATCGGTGAAATGTCGTCTGTTATCTGATAGATGGAAGCTTCGCGGCTTGAGCGACGCGTGGAGAAGAGGAACCGTCTGGCGGCGTTCTTTTGGTCTTCGAATATTGCTGGGTCGGCGAACAGGCGTTGGAATCGAAGCCGGACACTGTAGAAATCGGCTTCAATTACCATGAGGCCACCATCTCACCGTTTCTTAGCCTAGAGACTCAGCGTATGCTTGCGTATTCTTTAACTGATTCCAGCCGGACCGTTTAGATGTCCATGTCTCGCAAAGTACGGGATTACTTCGAGCTCGTCTCTCCTCAGTGGGACGTGATGAGAAAGAACTTCTACGGCGAGGAGGTCCGGGAAGCCGTCCTGAACGCGGTTCATGTCAGCGCCAGCGATACTGTTCTAGATGTAGGCGCTGGAACAGGGTTTCTGACAGAAGCGGTTGCGAAGATTGCCGCGAAAGTTACCGCTCTCGACTTCTCCAGAGGGATGAGTGAAGAAGCGATTGCGAAGATGGGAAAGGGGAATGTGGAATTTCGAATCGGAAACGTAGAGAGCATGCCACTCCAGGACTCATCTGTGGACGTTGTAATCGGCAATATGGTTCTGCACCACTGTCCTCATCCTGAGATTGCGATCTCGGAAATCTCTAGGGTGCTCAAACCAGGTGGAAGAATCGCGATCTCGGACTTGCAGGAGCATAGCCACGAATGGTTGCGGAAGGAGCATGCGGACCTTTGGCTGGGGTTCAGAATGGAAGAGGTTGCTGCGATGATGAAGAAAAGTGGGCTTGATAACGTGAAAGTGGATACTCTGTCTAGTTGTTGCTCCACGCTGCAAGAGGAACAACAAGTCAAGATCCCAATGTTCTTGGCGTCGGCTCTGAAGAGAACGGAAATTTCTCGTCTGGAGACGTTTAGACTAAGGAGTTAGTCTGCGTCTGTTGGCTATTGCTCTGGGAAGGTGTGTGATAGGCTTAAACCGGTTCTTCTCGTCGACGAAGACGATCTTCGGATTCCAGTGCTCAGCCTCTTTCTCGTTCATCGATGCGAAGGCTGTGATGATAATCTCGTCTCCTGGCTGTACTTTTCGTGCGGCTGCACCGTTAAGCGCGATGATTCCACTCCGCTTCTCGGCGGGGAGCGCATATGTGGAGAATCGATCTCCGGTAGTGATGCTCCAGATGTCGACCTTCTCGAATGGCAGAATTCCTGCGGCTTCCATTAGAGATGAGTCTATCTCGATGCTTCCCTCGTAGTTTAGGTCGGCACCTGTGACCCTTGCTCTGTGAATCTTGCCCTTGAGCATTCTCAGCTGCAATCTCGCTCTTCTCCGCCTTTTTGCTACTAATACCTCTGTGACTCGCTAGATTTGAACCGGGGCTACTGTCTCTCTAGAGAGCTAAAGAGAAACACGTGTGCACCCCGACTTCGCGTGTTCTCGTTAAGTATAGATGGCTAAGTTGATAGTAGAGTCGAGGCAATGAAGAAGTCATCGGACCCCGCGGACGTCGTCCTCAGAGAAATTGAGGCCATTGGGGAACACTCGTTTATCCCATCTATCGGACCAGTCAAAGGAAAGATACTCGCGGAGATAGTGAAGAAGACTAAGCCGAAGCGAATACTAGAGGTCGGGGCCCTCTACGGGTACTCTGCCATACTGATGGCCAAGAACTCGCCCCCCCGAGTTGAGATCGTCTCGGTCGAGAAGAACCCGGAACATGTGCGCATAGCCTCGAAGAACATCAAGCGGGCAAACATGGAAGAGAAGATCACGATGGTACAAGGAGATGGAAGAACAGAATTGCAGAAACTATCAGGAAGCTTTGATCTGGTCTTCTTAGACGCGGAAAAGACGCAATACCTCGCCTATCTGAAAGCCGTAGAGAAGAATCTTGACAAGGGTAGCGTCATCGTCGCAGACAATGTAGGCATATTCGAAGATCAAATGCAAGACTACCTGGAATACGTTAGGACAAAGGGTCCCTACAAGAGCCGGACAGTGGAAACCCTCCTGGAATTTTCAGACAATACAAAAGACGCTATCGAGATAAGCGAGAAACTAGTTTAGTCTTCAATGGGAACTAGGGGCTGGTGAAGATCTGACGGGATTTGTCTTCTCGTTCAGCTGGGCATTATTCATTGTATTTGAAAAGGTGACCTTGCTCATGCCATGGCCACTAAAGCGTTTTCTGATCGGACAGTTCCCCGGCGAGTTTGAGGCACAACGTCAAGTTATGAAGCTGAGAAACGAAGAAGCGTTGCCTTGATTGAGTTGGCTTCCGCGGACGAATTACTCTCTTCTAGAATCGTTCTGTGTCTCGGAGGACGTTGCAGTATCCTGAGACGAATCTGCTTATCTCTCCGGTAATGGGGTCGTAGCTGTGTCGTTCCGCGTGGCCAATATCGCGGCCATAGACGTGAATGCTTGTAGTTGGTTGTCCAGAAAAATTGTCGACTCTATGGATGCCACGGTGGCCTAGAACTGTCACGTGTCCCTTGGTGTTTATCTTCTCACTAACCTTTTCGATCTTCGCAATCTTGGGATTCGATCCATCATGTCTTCTGCGGAACAATGCTTCCCTCTCTTCCCCATCGTAGACTTCGATGAGCGCCCATGTCAAGTGGTCGTGGATCGGAGTTGTCTGGCCTGGATGCCAGACTCCTCCGATTATCGAGAACATCTCGTCGCTTGGCATGTGGATCAGGTTCATCGAGAACCTGTCCTTTCTGGGGCTGAAGGCCTCGGCCGGAACTGATCTGGGGCTCCGGATGAGCTTCTCGAGAAGGGGTTTGATCTGTCTCAGAACTTCTGACTCGTTTGGGTATTTCCGGACGCAGGTGTCGACGTCCCTGGCGAACTGGCTGGTCGAGTATTGCCCCGTTTGCATCATGGAGATTTCAGGAATCCCGTACTAATAGCCTTGGTGTCCAGTCGGGCTTGATTAGACGGTAAATGGCGTTCCTAATCGTTGGGGCCGATTCTACCGGGTGACGTGCGCGGAAGTCGTCAAAACAGAAAGCAATAAGTCAATTCCCCGAAGGCTGATTCTCCGTGAAGCTCGACAAAGTCCCCCTCAGGATGGAATTTCTCAGGAAGAAGCTGAAGTGGATTCAGCAGACGATGAGGGAACAGGGAATAGACATCTGGATCACGTTCACGCGGGAAGGAAACGAGGATCCACTAGCTCAGGATCTGAGGTTCAGTGATCTAACCTGGAGGTCCGCCGCTATAATCGACCAAGATGGAACGAAGACCGCTGTTGTCGGAAGCCTGGAAGTCGATACGATCAAGCAGAACAAGTTCTACGACGAGGTGGTTGGCTACGCGAGCGAGGGCGCGGCTCCTAAGCTGAAACAGATCATCGGAAGAAGGAAACCGAAGAGCATCGCGGTAAATGCAAGTTACGACGAGGGCGCTGCAGACGGCCTGACGAGCGGCATGGAGACGTATCTCAAACGGGCTCTGAAGGGATATTCCAAACGGCTCGTATCAGGGGAGGACTTGGCTATTGCGTTGCGTGCGAGGCTCGTTCCCGAGGAAGTCGAACTAGTAAAGAAAGCGATTGCCGAGTGCGAAAAGATCTATGATGCTGTTGAGGATGCTATCAGACCGGGTAAGAGGGATAAGTATGTCCACGAGTTCGCCCACAAACTTGTCGCGGAGAAGGGTCTATCGACAGCGTGGGCTTATGACCGCTGCCCCTCTGTGAACGTCGCTGGCAATCCGATGGGACATATAGGCTATCACAACGCAATTATCAGGAACGGTGATTTTGTCAAGCTCGACTTCGGGGTCAACTATGATGGCTACTGCAGTGACATTCAGCGCGCCTATTTCGTTGGTCCCGGAAATATTCCGGTCTCGGTGAAGCGGATGTTCGAGACTGCTAGAGCTGCAAACGATGCGGCTCTTGCAACACTAAAGCCGGGAACGATAGGATACAAAGTCGACAGTGCCGGCAGAAAACTAATTGTCAAGAAAGGCTATCCTGAGTACAAGCATGCCTTGGGACACGTTTTGGGCCGGAGCACCCATGAGATCGGACCACTATTAGGTCCCAGGTGGCCGGACAGGTACGGTAAACAAGTGGAGAAGCTGGTTCAAAAGGACATGATTTTCACGATCGAACCTTCAGTCACAAGCAAACTCGGAACATGCAATCTGGAGCAGGATGTCCTGGTTACGGCGAGCGGCTACCAACAACTATCTAAGCCACAGGAAGACATAATCAGGGTCGGATAACACTTGGAACCGACCAAGACGTTGGAGCAGAATACTCACACGTGTCCCGTCTGCGGCACGACAGGACCCTGCACTCGTTCATCTGGGGAATCGGACGAGTTTAGGTATCACAACTGCCACGTCTGCGGGTCCACCTGGAAGGAGCAGAAAAGCCCGACTAAAGCAAAATCGTAAGTGAAACGCTAGACTAGCCGCTGTGCGGTCTTTCCGTTCTAATTTCCAGGCTAGTTCGGGTCTGCTACGTGTGCGGGGGGATGTTTTCCCTTTGCGTGGAGTGTATTGGTAGATGCCTTGCACTCCAACGCCGCTTTGGGTGATTACAATTTCTGGGGGTGTTGTGAGGAAGACAAAGAGGAGATAGAGTGTGCTGAAGAAACCCGCGAGCGACACGAGACTCATCAGGGACTCGACGAGTCTCTCGAGCTTCACGAGGAGTCTCATGGCAAAGCCCGGATTAGGAGGTTGGAGATATAATCGGATTGTCACTCCCGAGGTCGTTTCACCGTAGGGCCACCCGGGGAGGATTCAGAAGTTACCTGCATGTCCTCAAGGCGCACACCCTGATTGAAAGTGGACTAGTTCGATTTGGGCTTCGCCCACGAACCCTAGGGCTTCCAACATTGGTTCCCAGAAATATCTATCGATCGCCATGCCGGGCGCTGGCCAGTTTCCAAGAAAACGCTGACTTTCTGGACTCCTCTCTCGTAACTTTTTCTTTTTCTGTAACTATTTTTCTGCTAATTATTCTATTTCCGCTAACTAATATGTGACCCCCCCGGGTGGTCGATTTTCCCGGGCCCCGCCCTTCGTGAAACGCGCAGGCTCACCCAAATACCCGTGCTTGAGGGAACCCCTTCAGTCGCGGCTTCTAAGCGCCCTAAGGGCGTTCAATGTCACCCAAGGGTTGGCCTTCCCGATCCCGCCCAGGCTTGGGTATATGCTGGGAACCTCCACTACTTTTCCCGCGCTCTTGTAGATGTTGGAGAGGTCAACGCCTTCCTCCTGCACAGAATGCCATTGTCCCGTCTTCTGATCTTTCACGAAATTCCGTCGTAAGGCGCGAAGGTACGTGGCTTCCATCGGCCAAGTTCCATCCGGCAACCATTTCGACAATAACAACTCCCGAGCGTCTTTTGTCCTCTCATCTCCACCGAAACCAAGCGCTGTCACCACTCGCAACCCATGTAAGATATCGTAGAAGTAGAATAGTGGAAAATGTAGTTGTGTCCATTCCGGACGAATCACCTTGCCGGACGTGTCGCTCTTGAATAGGCGGTGCATAAGCATGAATTCTACGCCTCTTTCCACCGCTTCCCGCCCGCCACGCGGCCATTTCTGGGGATCGAGAGAAGAAAACGCCCACAAGGGCTCTATCGTCGACATGAACGAGCTATGGTGCACCTCCCCACCATCTCGTTTCTCGGTCTCGCAGTTCCAGCCTCCATCATCCCGCTGGTACTTCACAAGCCAGTCAAACATCTCTCGCACGCGGAGATCATTCTCAAACCCGAACTCTGCGAGCGTCCGTGCCATGTTGCCTGTTACACAGGGCTCCCAGACCAAACGCCACCCTCGCAAATCCTCATCAGGATACTTTGGCGGCGGCCAAGAACGATCCTGCCCGTCCATAACTCGTAGAAAATACTCACAACCTGCCCTAATCGAGGAATTCGTCCCGGGAACACCCATTTCAGCCAACAAAATCAGCGCCCAAACAGTCGCCCTCCACTTGGGCCAGTACACATCCTCCCCATCGCCCCAATACCCTGCCGGGTGTTGGTCTTTCAAGTACTCGGCTACTGGACCCCAAGATGCAATGCCGTTCAAGGCTGATACAACTTCGGTATCGCTCTCGGACCTTCCGAGAATGTCTTTGAGGGTCCAGTATCGAACGCCAGGATTCTCATTCCTTAGGAGCCAGTCGACAGCCTGATCCCACTTTGCCACCTCGACAGTACTAGCCAATACGGTGAAACCCCGTTACAAGGAACGATTAACGTCCCACCAATTAAAGCGAACTCTGCAAACTCTTATTGGAGCTAATGATGCAATCAGGAACTAGCCGCGTGACGAAAGCGCGTTAGGCCGAGTATTTCTGGTAGAACTCTTCAAGTTCCTTCCGCGTCGGGCTTCCTCTAGTCTCCGGCCTACCGGCCTTGAGAGCTGCTGCCATATTCCCATGCTTGAGCGCCTCGATGTCGGCAAGTCCTAGCACCTTGTAGGCTGCAAACGCCCCGACAAACGCATCTCCGCACCCGGTCGTGTTAACGATCTTCCGTCCCATCTTTGCCAGGTTAACACTCTTCATCTTCAACTGCTTTCCCTTATCATAAAACGCGAACCCTTTGCTTCCTAATGTGACGAGAATCTTCATCTTCGGCGCGGCCCTGTTGAAGGCGACGACAGATTCCGCTAGAGTATGCGTACCCGCAAACGCCAGTGCCTCATGTTCGTTCAAGACTAGATAGTCCAAGCCCTCCATCTCCCCTCTGAACTCCTCCATTCCGAATCTTGTCAAAACACCCGGATGCCAGAGAACAGATCGTCGGAGGCGGCGCCCTTCCGAAAGTATTCTCCCAGCCACGTGGCGTGGTGGGTCAATGACGACCATCATCTGGCAATTGCCGAACAGATTCTGGACCTCTGGGAGCATGATGTGGTCCCGTTTCAGCCCAGCATTCGCGCCGAAATGCGTCTCAATGTTGTTCCTTCCCTTCTCGTCGACCGTAATGTAGGCCTGTCCTGACTCAAGCTTGATTAGCGTCTGGACCGCGGAAGTGTCCACCCCATCTTGTTTGAGAATCGACAGCTGCTTCTTGCCGATCTCATCCTTCCCGACGCAGGCCAGCAATGCTACTTTTCCATGGCCGAGGATCCGCGATGCTGCAACAGAGACATTCCCGCCTTTTCCTCCTGGGACACGGTCGACTTTCTCGACGACCACTTCTTCACCAGGGCGGGGAAGTCGTTTGACGAAGAGGTTGATGTCCCAATTGAGGGCGCCTGTCACAACCAGGTCTAGCGCCAACTAAACCTGCCTCCCAGTTAGACCGGTCAACGCTGCATCTTCGGAACCGAAATTCGCTTTTTAGCTCTTCAGCGCAGCCGCTATGACAGGAGCGACAGTCACCTTGCTGATCGGACCGGGATAAGTATCTGTTCCGATCACCTTCAGCACCCCAGCGGCTTTGATCCGTTTCAGTGCCCCCTCAGCAAGGACAGGGTGGGTGCAGACCACAAAAATGCGTTTCGCGCCTCCCTTCTTGCAGGCCTTCGCAGCCTCCGCGATAGTTCCGCCTGTGCTGATAATGTCGTCGGCGAAGACCACATCTCGTCCTTTCACCTCAAAGTCACCAGCGTCAACTTCAACCTTGGACGAGGTCATCCCTTCTTTTCGGACTCGTACCTTACGAAACGCCACATGCTCTGAATCCAGCTCCTTTGCCACCACGGCAGCCCACTGCTCTGCTTCCTCGTCGGGCCCGATCACGATCGGGTTGCGCGGGTTGAAGTGTTCTCTAGCGTACTTTCCGAGTTCATGCATCGCGGTGAGGTTGTGAGCAGGGATCTTGAAGACTTTGGCGACGTCTCCGAGTCGGTGAAGGTGACAGTCTATCGTAAAGAACGATGTCGTGCCGGCGGATTCTAGGAGACGGGCTACTGATGCAGAACTAACTGCTTCTCCCGGGTAGAATCGTGAGTCTTGTCTCGCATATGCGAGGTAGGGTACTACGGCGGTGATGGAGCGGGCTCCCAGGTCCCTGAGTGTATCCGTTAGCAAGAGAAGTTCGAATATGTTCTCGTCAGGTGTTCGATAGAGAGACTGAATTGCGACAACGTCTTGGTCCTTGACGTTGTCATGGATTCGGAGATATTTTTCGCCGTCAGGAAAACGCTTCACTTCCAATTGGCCGGCTTCTTGGCCGAGTTCTTTTGCGACTTTCTCTGCGAGGGGTTGGCTTGCGGACCCGCCTAGTATGAGCATGGGAGAACGAGACCGACCGTGGCGTGCTAATAAAAGTGAGGGCTCAAGCCAATCACATTATAACTGCTGATCAACTCGATCCTTCCAGATGTCTCTACTAGGAAGGGCAGGACTCGACCTACGATCATGGGCCAAGAGCCTGCGACTTGCAAAACAGATCATCCTGATATGCATAGCAGGAATCCTGCTTGCACTGCTAGGTCTGCGGATACTCGGAACCTCAACAGACACCTCCATCGCCATTTCCCTCTACCGTTCCATATCCGGTGATACCCTTGTCCCTCTAGTCTTTGGGGTAGCGACGGTGGGAGATCTCATCTGGGCCCCTCTAATTTTCTGGCTCTACGTCTTCCGCAAGGACAGCAATGAATGGAACAGCTCGCTAATACTGGCCGTGGCGATGGTGACTGCAATGAGTCTCACGGACGTGTTGAAAGCATCTTTCAACCTTCCAAGACCGTTCCAGATGCCTTCGCTCGGAATAGTCGCCCGTGGTGAAATCCCCACTAATCCCGGATTCCCCTCGGGACATACGACAAACGCGTTTACAGTCGCCACGGTGATATGGTCCAGGTATACTGCCTGGCGTGTTCCCTTCGTTCTTCTCGCGATCGCTACCGGTGTCTCAATGATCACTCTGGGGTTGCACTTTCCGAGTGATGTTATCGGCGGTGCTTTTCTTGGAATCTTCTGTGGTACATTCGCTCTGGGATTGGCGAAACTCCGGTCGAGCAAGTGATATTGTCACTTTCGGATACTGGTCCAAGTTACATGGCCCCTTTCGAACTAGAGCACTTGTCTGGTGGACAGAGAAAACGGCGACCGTTGAAACCATCTCCAGTTGATCATAGAGTAGAGGCGGTGCAGCCGACAGGAATTCCTATTCTCGACCAGGTCAGCGGTGGAGGTATCCCTCGACCATCCAGTGTTGCGTTGATGGGTCCGATAGGGAGCGGGAAATCCGCGTTGGTCCGTGAGCTAGTGGCGAATTTTCTTCGTCAGGGGTGCCAGCTTCTCTACTACTGCATAGATGATCCAGCTGATGTAGTCAGGCTAGGACTCGAGGACCATCACATTGCAGTGACGAAGATCGAGGAGGAAGGCCGTCTCGAGTTTGTCGACATGTTCTCGCTCGGAGCTCAAAAGCTTGCCGAGTCGCTTCCCAAGATGGACCCCGGTGATATCTTGGAGGAGACGTTGAGGTTTCAGGACCTCCTCGCCTACGGGAGGAGCTTTGCAATGAAGCCGACCCTTGGACCAAAGGTGATAGTGATGGACTCCATCACGCCATTTTTCCTGTTAGCAGAAGCAAGGCGTGTCTACCAGTATGTTCAGGTCATGCGTTTTGCAACACAGATCGCTCGGGCGGTAACGATCTCCGTCTTGCATACGGAAGTTGTGGATGTGAACGTGGAAAACGCCACCGCGAACCTAGCGGACGGGGTCATCGAAATGAGAAAACGACAGGGGGAGGTCTTGCTGAAAGGTGGCACGTTGAAGGTGTTGAGAATCGGGCGTAACCCAACACCGTCACGTGGATATTTCTACCAGATCACGCAGCAAGGAATCGTGTTCTCCAACACCCCAATGTTCTGATTATCACCGGGTGAGAATTCTTTAACAACCGAATAGCATATTTCTAAGGGACTTTGTCTACCAGCGCGAAAAAGCTGAGGATTGGGTGCAGCGGCTGGTCCTACCAGGACTGGGTCGGCCCATTCTATCCAAGAGACGCTAAGCCCGCTGACTATCTTCGGATGTACTCACAGGTCTTCGACGCGGTTGAGATCGATTCCAGCTACTATCGGACGCCTTCGCCCTTCATGGTGTCCAACTGGAAACGTGTGACTCCCGAGGATTTTCTTTTCACTGCGAAGTTTCCGAAGAAGATAACGCATGAGCTGAAACTACGGGACAGCCAGGCACAGCTAGAACGGTTTTACAAGGGTATGTCGGAGTTGAGAGAGAAGCTTGGGGCTTTGGTGATCCAGCTTCCGCCGTCATTCAACTACAAGAAGGATAGAGAGGCGCTGGAGACGTTTCTTGGACAGACGGACAAAAAGTACGTGCACGCTATCGAATTTCGCAACAAGTCATGGTTCAAACCTGACATCTACAAGCTTCTAGAGGCGAACAATACCAGTCTGGCTTGGTCGGAGAACCAGTACGCTTCAACTCCGCCCGAGGCTACGTCTGACGTGGCCTATCTTCGAATGGTGGGCGACCGTTCAATCACAAATTTTGGAGGGAAGCAGAGGGATCAGGGGGAGGTCATGCGAAAATGGTACACAGCTCTAGAGGAGAAGTCTAGCCTGTTCAAGCAGGGCTTCATCTTCTTCAACAATCACTTTGCTGGTTTCGGTCCTGGGTCGGTGAACGAGTTCCGGCGGCTCGCAGGACTGGCCGAGCTTGATTGGAAAGAGTTGTCTAGGGAACCGGGACCTTTGCAAAGTAGCATGGCAGAGTTCCAGAAGTGAGTCCGTGACCCCCTGTCTGCCGGATGCGGGTCACAATACTAGTTGCTTAGAGCTGACCAACCCACCATGTCATGCACGACTTGAGCCTGAAACCTCAAGCTGGAGTTAGGACTGTATGTCTTGTACAGAAGTGGGCCCGAAACTGTTAAAAATTCTTCCCCAAGCTACTACCCCTCTACGTTCTTTCTAGGAGAATGGAAAATTGACCGACGAAACTGAAAATAGCAATCGCGAGACAGTGACGAAGCGAAGGGTTTCAAGGCGAGACTTTCTAAAGTACGGCGCAGGTGTCGCGGCTGTAGCTGCCGGAGCCAGCAGCTTACTGGGGAAGATCCCGTCCCTCCCATCCCCTGCAACAGCACCCACTCTGGTATCTCAGAGCCCGCCAAACCCAGGCATCGAAGAGGTTACCATAGCACAGCTTGAAGCCCAATTTACAGCGGGAACGCTAACTGCAGCCTCTCTCGTCAACATGTACGAGACCCGGATTAGTGCTCTGGACCAGAGCGGTCCGAGGCTTAATTCACTTCTTCAAGTGAACCCAGACGCTTTGACAATAGCTCATCAGCTCGATGCACAAGTACCTCCCTTTCCCGGAATACTCCATGGCATACCTATCCTTTTGAAGGATAACATCGACACACACGACCAAATGCAGACGGCAGCAGGATCACTAGCCCTAGTCGGAACTCCCGCCCTACAAGATTCGACCATCGCCGCACATCTTCGTGCCGCCGGTGCAATAATCTTAGGCAAAACCAACCTGAGCGAGTGGGCCAACTTCCGCTCCTTCTTCTCCTCCAGCGGCTGGTCTGGACGTGGAGGCCAGTGCAACAACCCCTACGCAATCGACCGCAACCCGTGCGGCTCCAGTTCGGGGTCCGGGGCAGCAACTTCCGGAAACCTGACCACTGTTTCCATCGGTACTGAGACTGACGGCAGCATCGTCTGCCCAGCGAACGCGAACGGAGTCGTAGGCATCAAACCAACTGTTGGCCTTGTCAGCCGGGCCGGCGTTGTCCCCATCTCGCACACACAAGACACCGTTGGGCCCCACGCTCGAACAGTTGCAGACGCAGCAACCGTATTGACAGCCATAGTGCAAAGGACCCCCGATCCGCGCGATCCTGCTACCAGCACTAGCCCGCTCGGCATGCTCGGCCAACCGAGGCCTGCTCTGCCAGCTGACTATCGGGCATTCTCTAACCCCAAAGGCCTCCGAGGCGCCAGAATAGGAGTTGTACGAGATTTCGAAGGGTTCAGCCCCCATGCCGATTCAATCTTCGACTCAGCAGTTACCGCAATTGGGAACGCTGGAGCGACCCTGGTCGACCCTGTATCCTTCCCGCACCTCGCCGATATCAACAGCGGCCTTGCAGAGTTTACTGTACTTCTCTTCGACTTCAAGATAGACATAGCAAACTATCTCAAGACCCGAACAGGCGTACCCATCGCCAGCCCGACACTTCAAGCCCTGATCGACTTCAACAATGCCAACGCCACCCAAGAGATGCCCTTCTTCGCACAGGAAATATTCGACCTGGCCAATCTGTTCAGCTCAGACCCGAACGCCATACAACCCCTCGGGTTGTCATACAACGACTCACTAGCCATTGACCAGAAGATTGGAGCGACGGAGGGAATAGACCAGCTGTTGAAAGACAACAACCTTGACGCACTAATCGCCGGGACCGACAGCCCAGCCTGGCCCACCGACCTAATCAATAGCGACCATTT
>WNGM01006704.1_pt1 | contig 13832 bp, 10 predicted proteins | sample 5400571 | NCBI WGS metagenome assembly WNGM01 (sample SAMN13153378, study PRJNA577476) | soil metagenome | isolation source: 100 cm soil or saprolite under Garry oak tree replicate 2 | place: USA:California | collected 2016-06-15
CACAACCGCACGATCGCCGGATTCCTGCAGGTCGTGTGGGACGAGGAGTACGTGCAGCATACCATGCCCGAGGGGTTCCACGACTTCGCACGCTTCATCACCCCGGCGGAACTGAGCCACGCGCTCGCTCGCCACGATATGGTGGTACAGGAGATGAAAGGCGTCGAGCGGGCGGGCGACGGTACCGGCCGGCGAGTGCTCACCGACGATCTGGGCGTGACCTACCTCGGCTGGTCGCTGCGGACCCGCTGACCGTGTCGCGCTCCTGGGTCGATGCGATCCTCGCGGCGGGGGTGGTGCCGGCCTCTTACGTCCAGGACGCGAGCATCGGCCGCGCCGATCTCGAGGAGTTCACCGGCGCCGAGCCGGTGGAGGACCAAGAGCTCCGGGTGCACGCGCTGGCCGGGGTGCGGCGGCTCGCCCCCGCGGCCGTCGAGTTTGTCGACGGGATCGAGCAGTGGCGCGTGGTGGGGTACGCGGGGGTCACGCCGATCGTGCGGGCGTACGTCGCCGCCGCGATCCGTCTCCGGGGGGCCGATCGCCGCCCCCGCACGGTCGCGGAGGACGCGGACGAGCTCGCCATCACGCGCCTCGATCACCTGCCCGCCGCCGTGCGCGGGTCGCTCGAGGGGACGGGAGTGCGGGTCGTCGAGATCTCCGCGGATGATGCCGGCCAGCCTGCCCGCGCTCTGCCCGCCGCGCGAGCCGAAGTGCAAAGGGTGCGCGCCGCGCTCGAGCGCCGGCTGGCGGAGCAGCGGCTCACCGCCCTCGGCGCGGACGAATGGCTGGTCGTGGACGGAGTGCTCTCCGATTCCCCGGCGCTGTCCGCGCACCCGCGCACGCTGGGCGTCGTGAAGAGTCACGGTGCCGAGTACTTCGCAGGTCCGGAGCTGGAGCGCGCGCTGACCTTGCCGGCGGCCCACCGCACCAGCGTGTTCCGGCCGAAGCGCCGTGGCGCGCGCCGCGAGATTTATTCCTGGTACCTCCGCCTGTGGCCTTGGCACGGGAACGATCTGTTGTACGGTCTGGTGCGCGTGGAAGCCCGTGCGCATGTCGACACAGTCGCGCTCGCGTCACGAGTCTCGGCGTGGCTCGTGGACGAGCGCGCCCCGCTCGCGACCCCCGACCGGCGGTGGGATCGGTTACTTTATCCTATCCATGACGTGGAGACCTACTTGAGAGCGCGCGCCCCGCGCGACCTCATCCCGCATCCCGCATCCCGCCTTCCGAGGACCGGATCGTGATCGACCGACGCGATCCGCCCCCCATCGGTCGCGTCGTCGCGACCGAGCGGCAGCCCGCGACCCCGCACCAGTTCCATTTCTGGACCGCCAACGAGACGAGCATCGGGATCGGGGCGATCGTCCGGGTCGAGGCGACCGGGCAACAGCCGGGGAAGGGGGAAGGGGGAAGGGTGGTGTGGGGCGTTGTGACAGATGGGTTCGCCTACTCGGACCTGGCCACGCCGCTCCACGATGTCGTAGGCGCGGAGGGAGATCCGGCGCGCGCAGCGGAGAGCCCGACTGTGCGTCAGGAGATCCGGCTGTGGACCGCGGCCGTGTTGCGCCAGCAGCCCGAAGAGCCCCTGCAGCCGGTCCCGCTCGGGGCGGTGCACGTCGCGAGCGACGTCGACGTGGCGCAAGCGCTCCGCATGGACGCCTATCTCGGGGGCGCGCAACCCACCGCGATCCCGGTCGGTCTCTACACGTCGGGTGGGCTCGAGGCGCCGGTCTACCTGGATGCCGATTTCCTGCTCGGGCCGGAGGCCGCGCACTTGAACATCTCCGGGGTCTCGGGGCTCGCCACCAAGACGAGCGCGGTCGAGTTCCTGCTCGGGTCCATCTTCCAGCACTTCCCGCCTCACAAGGGCCGGATTGCCGCGGTGTGCTTCAACGTGAAGGGTCCCGACCTGTGTTTCCTCGACCAGCCCGGCGCGCTCGAGGACGAGGACCGCCGTCGCTACGATCGGCTCGCCGTCCGGCCACAGCCATTCGAGCGGGTACGCTATTACGCCCCCTTCAAGGCCGACGGGGTGAACCTGAACACGCTGCGCACGCACGCCGAGCTGGTGGGCGACGTGGAGCCGCTCGTCTGGGGATTGCGCGAGGTGCTCGATTACGCCGAGGTGTTGCTCAACCGCGACGACATCGATGCCAAGGCCGATGCCTTCATCGACTTCCTGTCGGACCGCGTCGTGGACAAGGAGTTCGACGACGGGTTCGGCGGGGCGCATCGCGTGGTCACCTTCGCCGACCTGGAGCGGCTGTTCCGGTCGATTTTCGACGGCCTGGAGCTCGCCGGGCGGAGTGACACCTGGCGTACGCACCACATCGCGACGATCCGCAAGGTGCGCAATCGCCTGTCGAACATCTCCACTCGCTGCAAGGGGCTGGTGACCGACGACGGCCCGTCGAACGATTTGCCGTGGGGCGGGTTCGAGGATCGCGCGGTGTACGTGATCGACGTGGCGAACGTCGACCCGCTGGGCCAGGATCTGGTGTTCGCGCGTGCGGTGTCGAAGCTGCGCGAGCACCTCGAGCGCCGCGCCTTGGGCGTCGATGCCGTCGTCGTGTTCGTGGACGAGCTGAACAAGTACGCCCCGGGCGACGGTCCCGAGACCTATGTGAAGAAAATGCTGCTCGATATCTCTGAGCGCGGGCGTTACCTTGGTTTGGTGCTGTTCGGGGCGGAGCAATTCCGCTCGCAGGTGCACCGGCGCGTGGTGGGGAACGCGGGCACCATCGTGTTCGGCCGCATGGACTCGGATGAGCTCGCAACGCCCGGCTACCAGGTGCTTTCCCCCGCCATCAAGATCAAGCTCGCCACGCTCCCGATCGGCGAGCTGATGGTGCGCCACCCGCACTTCACGCAGCCGATTTTCGTGCGCTTCCCGCGGCCGGCGGTGTTGCGCGGCCGGGACGGCGTGGAGCGGTTCCCGCCCGCGGCCGACCTGCCGTTCGAGGACGCGGTAGTGCGGCAGCTCGTGAAGCTCGACCGGCGGGTGCGGCCGAACCTGGTGAAGGACCTGATCGCCGACCGGCGGGAAGAGGACGTGCGCCGCGCCCTCGCGCACACCCGCCAGGCCCGACCCCAGGACGCGCTCGCGCACTTCAAGAAGCAGCTGGGCGGCCGGGTCGCGCCCGCTCCCGCGACGCAGCGCGAGAGCGTGCAGCCGCTCAATTCGATCTCTGACGAGCCCTACTGAGCCGATTGGAGAATCATCGAATGCCCCCTGCCCGTGCGCTCGCTTGCACCGCCACGCTGCTCGCGACGATCGGCGGCTGCCGCGGTGGCGCGAGCGGACCCAAGGTCACCCTGCGCTACCATCCGCCGGCCGGCGCGGCTTACCACTACGCTCTCGATCAGCAGAACGCGATGCGGTTCGAAGGCGGACCGATGGGCGCCGTGCCCGAGCAGACCTTTCGGATGCGCATGTACTACACGCAGCTCGTGAAGGGCCCGGCGCCGGGCGGCGTGGCCGTGACGGTGACGTTCGACTCCACCTCGCTCGACGCCCCGGGGATGGGCGCGGGCGCGATGCGGCCGGCGCTCGACCGGATGCGCGGGATGAGGAGTGACGTCGTGTACGACGACCGGATGCACGTGCTCAGCGCCGCCTTTACGGGGCTCACCGGCGCTGCCTCTCCGGTGACCGAGCAGCTGGGGTCCAGTTTGAAAGCCATGGCGTTCCCGTTGCCCGAGGGGCCGGTCGGCGTCGGCGACTCCTGGGTGGCGGAGCACGAGCTGCCCCTCGGCCGCCAGGCGTTGAACGCGAGCCGTCCTCTAAAGTCGCTGACCAGGATCACCGTCAAGGAGATCCAGATAGCCGGGGCGGACACCTCCGTCGTGCTCGGCATCGAGACGCACTTCCCGGACGAGCCGATCACCCTGACGCAGCAGGGGGAAGGCGGGGCTCCCCAGACCGGCACGCTCCGGCTCTCCGGCAGTCTCTCCGGAGAGCAGGTGTACTCGCTCCAACGGAGTGCTCAGGTGCGCGCCATGATGGGCGGGACCATCAAGATGAAGAGCGGGAGCGCGGGTCAACCCGAGACGACGATGGCCATGACGCAGCAGACGTCGCTCCAGCTCACCCAGGACAAGTGACGCGGTGAAGCTCGCGCACCTCGCCGACCTGCACCTCGGCTTCCGCCAGTACGACCGGCAGACGCCGCGCGGGGGGAATCAACGCGAGGCCGACGTCGCCGAGGCGTTCCGCCGGGCGGTGGCGGACCTCCTGGCCCAACGGCCCGACCTAATCCTCTTCGCGGGAGACATCTTCCATTCCGTCCGGCCGACCAATCCCGCAATCCTGTTTCTGTTCCAGCAGCTGCATCGCTTGCGCACGGGACTCCCCGACTCTCCGATCGTCATGATCGCCGGCAACCACGACACGCCCCGATCCATGGAGACCGGGACCATCCTCCGGTTGTACGAAGCCCTTGGCATCCACGTCGTGGTCGATGAAGCGCGGTGTGTTGCCTTCCCAAAGCTCGACTGCTCCGTCCTGGCGGTGCCGCACCAGGCGATCGTCCAGTCTGAGCGGCCGGCGCTGCGGCCGCTGCGGGGGACCACGTTGAACGTGTTGCTGCTGCATGGGCAGCTGCCCGGCGTGGGAGAGCGACGAGGGACGGCGGAATACGGCGGTGCCTTGCTGGATGTGCACGACCTCTCTCCCGCGCAGTGGGACTACGTGGCCCTCGGTCATTACAACGTGGCACAGCCCGTCGCCGCCAACGCTTGGTACGCCGGGAGCCTTGAGTACGTGCCCCCAAACCCCTGGGGCCAGCTGCAGGACGAGGACGAGCAGGGTCGGCGCGGCAAGGGCTACCTCCTGGTCGAGCTGCCGGGCTCTCGCGTCAGCTTCCGACCGGTGGCCCCCGTGCGACGTCACGTCGACCTCCCGCCGATCGAGGGCAAGGGTCTCACGCCTCCAGAGCTGGACGAGCGGATCGCCGCCGCGGTCGCAGCCGCGAAGCCGGCGATCGACGATCAGATCGTGCGGCAGCTGGTGTTCGACGTGTCGCGGGCCACTGCCCGGGACCTGGACCATGCCGCGATCCGCGCGTACAAGGCCCGCGCGCTCCACTTCCAGCTCGATCTGCGCCGGCCCGAGGTCCAGCGCGTGGAGGCGGCGGGCGCGCCCGTCCGTCGCCAGACGCTCCCCGAGACGGTGCAGGAGTTCCTCGAGCATCGGCCGCTCGACGCCGACTTGGACCGCGCCGAGTTCGTGCGACTCGGCGTCGAGTACGTCGCGCATGCGGACGCGGATAGCGGGGGGGCCGGGGAGGGTCGCGCCTGATGCAACTGCTGCGGCTCCGCCTCGTGAACTTCCGCCAGCACGCCGATACCGAGCTCGAGTTCGGCCCGGGCATCACGGGCATCATCGGGCCGAACGGCTCCGGCAAGACGACCATCCTCGAGGCGATCGCCTGGGCGCTGTACGGCGTGCAGGCCGTGCGCGGCGACAAGGACTCGATCCGCCGGCTCGGCGCGAAAGGCCGGGCGGGCGTGGAAGTGGACCTCGAGTTCCGACTCGGCGCCCACGAGTACCGCGTGACGCGCGGCCTCTCCACCGCGGCGCTCCATCAGGACGGCCAGGTGATCGCGAATTCGCTCAAAGCGGTCACCGACAAGCTCGAGCGCACGCTCGGCATGACGCACGACGAGTTTTTCAACACGTACTTCACCGGCCAAAAGGAGCTCGCGGTGATGGCCGCGCTCGGCAAGACCGAGCGGGCGGCGTTCCTGTCGCGCGTGCTGGGCTACGAGCGTCTGCGCGAGGCGCAGGAGCGGGTGCGCGAAGTCCGGAACGCCGCGGCCGCGGAGGTGCGCGGTCTGGAGGCCGGTCTTCCAGACGTCGCCGGGCTCGCCGCCGCGCGACGGGCGGCCGAGCAGCGGCTGGCGGGGGCGCGGGCGTCGGCGAAAGCGGTGGACGCAGCGCGCCGGGCCGCCGAGGCCGCACTGGGCCGAGAGGAGCCGCGCTGGAACGAGTGGATCGCTCGGCGCGAGCGCACCCAGTCGCTCGACGGCGAGCGGCGGATGGCGGAGCAGGCCGTGGTGGCGTCCCGTCAGGACTTCCAGCGGCTCGACAAGGAGCTCGCGGATGCGCTCGCCGCACGGGAGCAGTTACGCCTGCTCGGCGCGGAGCTCGCCCCCGTGGCGCGCCTGAAGAAGGAGGTCGCGGCGCTCGAGCGGCTGCAGCGTGAGACGGCGGCGCGGCGCACGGAAGAGGCGCAGCTTGCCGAGCTGGCCCGCAACATACGCATGCTCGAGCGTCGCCTCACCGAGCTCGGGGACGTGCCGGAGGCGCTCGCCCGGGCGGATGCGGCGGCGCGTGGACTGCACGAGCGGCTGGAGGCGGTCGAGCGGGTCGCGGAGGAGGAGCGCACGGTGTGGGTACGGGACCGGCAGTATGCCGAGACGAAGCGCACCGAGCTGCTCAAACTGTACGAAGAGGTGAAAGAGCAGCGCGATCAGATCGTGAGGCTCGGTCCCGAGGGGACGTGTCCCACCTGCAAGCGACCGCTCGGGCCGGAATACGCGGGTGTGCTCGCCCTGCTCGACGCGCAGCTCGAGGTGATCACCGGGGACGGGAAGTACTTTCGGCAGCGACTCGAGCAGCTCGCTCCGTCGCCGGGCAAGCTGCTCGACGCGGAAGCCGAGCGGGACCGCGTGCTCGAGGAGAGCCGCGGCGCCACCGCCCGGGCGGGCGAGCTGCGGGCGCAGCTGGAAGAGCGCGATCGCGCGAGCGCGGAGCTCGCGGGCGCGCGGCGGCGGGCGGCCGAGGTCGAGCGCCGCCTGACCGCCCGCCCGGCGGGCTACGACGCGGCGCGACACGACGCGGTCCGGGCCGAGCTCGCCAAGCTCGAGCCGGTCGCGCTCGAGGCCGCGGCGCTGGAGGAGCGGGCGCGGCGCGCCGAGCGCCTCGTGCAGGAAGCGGAGCGGGCCGAGCAGCAGCTCTCGACCGGTGAGCATCGGGTGCGGGAGCTCACCGACGCGGTCCGCGCCGAGGGCTTCTCGGACGCCGAGTACCGGCAGGCGAAGGACCGCTACGATCGCGCCGTGGGGGCGTTGCGCGAGGCCGAGCTGGCGGTCGTCGAAGCCCGCGGTGAGCTCACCCGCGCCGAAGAGGACCTGGCGGAGACGAAGCGACGGGAAGCCGAGCGGGCCCAGCGGGAGCGCCAGATCACTGCGCTCAAGGGGCGCCAGCGCCTCCACAACGAATTGGATCGTGCGTTTTCGGACTTGCGGAGCGAGCTCAATGCCCGCATGCGCCCTGAGATCGCCGAGCTCGCCTCCGGCTTCCTCGGCGACCTGACCGACGGCCGTTACGACGAGCTCGAGCTGACGGAGGACTACACGCTCACCATCCTCGAGGGCGGGGTACCCAAGCCGGTCATCTCGGGCGGCGAGGAGGACATCGCGAGCCTGGTGCTGCGGCTCGCGATCTCGCAGATGATCGCCGAGCGGGCGGGCCAGCCGCTGTCGCTGCTGGTGCTCGACGAGATCTTCGGCTCGCTCGACGAGGCCCGGCGCCTGCACGTCGTCGGCCTGCTGCGCCGCCTGGCCGACCGCTTCCCACAGGTCATCCTGATCACGCACATTGAGCAGGTGCGAGAAGGCCTCGATCGCGTGATCCGCGTGGACTTCGACCCCGCGCGCGGTGCGAGCATGGTCCGGGACGACACCGCCACCCTGGGAGCCGCCGATGCGGGCGTGGCTGCCTGAGCGTCAGGTCTACGGGCCGGAGCCCGCCGGCGAGCGTGACACCGAGGGGCTGAACCGTGTCTTCGCCGACGCGTTCACCGATCGCTACCGCCGCGACGGGCTCGTGGGCGTGCGCGTGCCGCACCTCAATCCTCAGGTGTGGCGCTACGCCCTGCTCGACGCCGGGCCGGGCGCGATGTTGTGGCGCGATGAGGGAGGGCACGTGGTCGCCTTCAACATCGCCCACCGCTCGGGCGCCGAGGGGTGGATGGGACCCCTGGCGGTGCGGCCCGACCGTCAGGGCGCCGGGGTGGGGAAGACCATCGTCCGGACCGCGCTCGACTGGTTGCTCGAGCAAGACGTCGCGACGCTGGGTCTCGAGACCATGCCCCGCACCGTGGAGAATATCGGCTTCTACGCGCGCCTCGGATTCTTCCCCGGTCATCTCACGGTGACGCTGACGAACGACATCGTCACGCGCGGGCATCAGGCGCCGGTTCTGCTGTCGCAGCGCAAGGGCCCGGCGGGCGGCGCGACCCTCGACGCGGCGCGCCAGCTCGTCGCGGCGCTCGCCCGGGGGTACGACTTCACGCGCGAGATCCTGCTCACCGCGGAGCTTGGCCTCGGCGACACATCGCTCGTCGACGGCGACGACGGGCTGGACGCACTGGTGTTGTGGCACTCGGCGCCACTCGCCGAGGGCCGGCCGAAGGACGAAGTGCGCGTGCTCAAGCTCGCCGCCCGCGACCCGCGCGCCTTCGATGCCGCGATCGCGGCGACGGAAGCCGCCGCGGCCCGCGCCGGCATCCGGCGCGTCGCCGTGCGATGCCAGACCCGCTGCGACGACGCCTTCCGCCGGCTCGTGGCCCGCGGCTATCGCGTCCGCTGGACCGACCTCCGGATGACCTACGAGGGATATCCGGAGCCCCATGCCGGCCGCGGTGTGCTGTTCTCGAATTGGGAGATCTAGAAACGCGGAACGCGGAAGTCGGAACGCGGACCTGAAAGGGCACGCTCGATCCCGAATGCCGGCCATCTCGCTCGACCGTCGCTCGATCAGTTCCGCGTTCCCCGTTCCACGTTCCGCGTTCGCATGACCACCGGCCTCCTGATCTTCGCGGCGACGTACGTTCTCATCGCCGTGCAGCGGCTGCCGTTCCTGCGGCTGAACCGACCGGCGGCCAGCCTGCTCGGCGCGGTCGCGATGGTCGTCTGCGGGGTGCTGCCGCTACCGACCGGCGGCCAGCCTGCTCGGCGCGGTCGCGATGGTCGTCTGCGGGGTGCTGCCGCTGCGGGACGCCTACGCAGCGATCGACCTCGACGTGCTCGTCTTCCTGCTCGGCCTCATGCTCATCGTCGGGTATCTCGAGGTGGGGAAGTTCTTCGAGTGGGTGGCGGAGTGGATCCTGCGACGTGCCCGGACGCCCGTGCGACTGTTGCTGGGCGTCGTGGTGGGAGGCGGGCTCCTCTCCGCGTTGTTCGTGAACGACACCATCTGCCTCGTGGTCACGCCGGTACTGCTCGCCGCGCTCGGGCCGCTGCGCCTCAAGCCCAACCCCTACCTCATCGCTCTGGCGATGGGCGCCAACGTCGGCTCCGTGGTGTCCGTCACCGGCAATCCACAGAACATGCTGGTGGGGATCTGGAGCGGCGCCTCGTTCGGCGGGTTCCTTGCCCATATGCTGCCGGTGGGCGGCGGCGGTCTCGCGATCACCTACGGCTACCTGCGGTGGGCGTATCGCGCCGAGCTGCGGGAGCCGTTCCGCGAGCGTCTCGAGACCGTCCCGGTGACCCTCGACCGCCCCCTGGTCGTGAAAGCACTCGTGCTGTTCGGCGTCGCGGTGATCGCCTGGCTCGGGGGCGGGTCGCTGCCACTGGTCGCGATCACCGCGGGTGCGGTGATGGTAGCGATCGCCCAGCGAGACCCGGCCTACGCGATCGACCGGGTCGAATGGTCCCTGTTGCTCTTCTTCGCCTCGTTGTTCGTGGTCATGCGCGGCCTCGACCAGACCGGGGCGGTCGCCTGGATCGATGACCACGCGCTCCGCTTGGTGCAGGGCGGGTCTCCCTGGCGCGCGACCATGGTCGTGAGCGGCGTAATGACCACGTTGTCCAACCTGATCTCGAACGTCCCCGCGGTCATCCTGTGGCGCAACACCGTACCGACCCTCCCACACCCGGATCTCATGTGGCGCGTGATCGCGATGAGCTCCACTTTCGCGGGAAACCTGCTCCTCATCGGCTCGATGGCGAACCTCATCGTGGCCGAGCGCGCCGAGACCCGCGGCGTGCGCATCGGGTTCGGGGAGTACGCGCGGATCGGCGTACCGGTGACGCTCTTGACACTCGCGTGGGGCGTGGTCGTGCTGGCGGTGACCCGCTAAGGGCGCCGCCCCTTAGCTCAGACAGCCGATCCGGACCGTCGCTATGACAATGTCGTCGAACCAGACGCTGCCCGAGGCCGGATCGGTGATGTAGTTCTGCGGCCAGAACCAGTTCAACTTCAGCGCCGTAGTGTTGCGGAACTGCCTGTCGAGCGGGCCAAGTGCCGTGGGCGTGAAGTTGCACTGCGAGCCGTCGGCGCCAACCGGGCAGAAGTGGTCCTGGACCCAGGACCCGAACTGCGTACGCTCGGTGGCCTCGGGGAATGCTTGGACGAGCCCATCGTCCTTCCAGACTTCGAGCACCGCGCCGGCGTCCGAGCCCATGTCGGCATTGAGCTTGGCGTGAACCTCGATGCAAGCCCAGGTGTTGTCGGACGCGGTGAAGGCCGTCCGGCTGATGAGCGCGTTCCCCCAATAGGAGCCGCCGCAGCCCGAACAGGTGTGCATCGTCATCCAATAGTTATAGAAATCGAAGACCGGATTGGGAGCTCTGGTTCCCGCTTGCGGGTTCGGCCAGGCGCTGGACGGGTTGTACCCGCCGAACCACACGCCCGTGTGGTGCCAGGGCGCACCGGCCTGGTACTTGGCGTACCAGCGCACGTAGAGCTCGTCCTGACCGGTGTCGAAGCGCCTGTACAGATCGGTGGCTTGTGTGGCTGAGTTCCTACCGTCGGCCGTGAACTGCATCGATGCCGCGCCACAGCTGCCGGCGGGCTTGTCGGTTACCAGGGCCATGCCGCCGGGGTTCTTGTAATCATTGTAGCGCGCCGTCACCGCCGATACCGAGCCCTCCTCGAAGTTCTCGGCCCAGACCACAGCCGGATCGCCAGCGATCCCCCGGTCGCAGGGGTAGCGGTCGGCAAGACGCGATTCGCCCACGGGTGGTGATGGTGGTCGGTTCGAGTCCTTGCACGCGGCCCCCAGCAGGAGAACTCCCCACACCAATCCGCGATGGACCACGCTCCTGCAGCGTGAATGGCGGACGCCACGGCTCGTAGCATCTGGCACGGACCACCTGCCCTTTCCGGCGCGTTCCCCCCGATCACTAGCCATGTCGGGACCGGCCGCCGGTGACGCCGCTCACTCCGCCGCAGGGCACGTGTCCGTTGGCCTTTTATTCGCTCGCGGAGTTCGTCGCTTGCGCGCCACACCGTGGCGCGCCTGCACGCTGCCTGCATGCCGCACTGCTGCGGCGTGCCGACTCCGGTCTGTGCGGCATTTGCGCTCCGGGTTCGGAATGAAACTTGCCCCCCCGTCGAGCCGGCTTTTTTCAACCGTCACGGAGGGGTAGCCATGCAATCAGCCGCGCGCATCGTCGCTGTCGCACTGCTGGCCGCACTGGCGGGGTGCGAGACCATGTCGAACCCGGCGCAGCAGGCGCCGGATACGGGCAACCGCACGGCCGCCGCCGAGGCCGTGCCCGGCCAGTACATCGTGGTGTTGCAGAACACCGTCGCCGATCCGGCCAGCGTGGCGCGGGATCTCGTGAATGCCGCGGGCGGCTCGCTGCTCCGCGTGTACAGCAGCGCGATCAAGGGCTTCGCGGCACGGCTGTCCGCGCCCGCAGGGGCAGCCCTTGCGAGCAATCCGCTGGTTGCGTCCGTGGAACCCGATCAGGTCATGAGGGCCGACGTGACGCAATCCATGGACGCCAACGGCGATCCCTGGGGGCTCGACCGCATCGACCAGGGCGCGCTGCCACTCTCCAGGACCTACACCTACACCTCGACCGGCGCGGGCGTGCACGCCTACATCATCGACACGGGGATCTGGACGCTGCACCCGGAGTTCGGCGGTCGAGCCAACAATGTCTTCGATGCCTACGGCGCCACGGGCGAGGACTGCAACGGTCACGGCACTCACGTGTCGGGGACGATTGGCGCCGCCACCTACGGTGTGGCGAAGGGGGTGTCCCTCCACGGCGTGCGGGTGCTGAGCTGCGCCGGCATCGGCCTCAACTCCGATGTGATCGCCGGCGTGGACTGGGTATCGGCGAACCACGTCAACCCCGCCGTGGCGAACATGTCGCTCGGCGGCGGCAAGTCGCAGGCACTGGACCAGGCAGTCACCAATCTCTGGAACTCGGGCGTGTTCCTCGCGGTCGCGGCCGGGAACGACAACGTCGACGCCTGCACCGAGTCGCCGTCGGGTGCTCCCAGCGTCTTCACCGTCGCCGCATCGACCAAGACCGACGCCAAGGCGTCGTACTCCAACTGGGGCACGTGCGTCGAGGCGTACGCCCCCGGATCGGCGATCGTGTCGACGTTTCTGGCCGGTACCACCATGAGCCTCAGCGGCACGTCCATGGCGACGCCGCATGTGGTGGGTGTCGCGGCGCTCTACAAGGCGACCAATGGCAACCAGCCGTCCGGAACGGTCGCGAATTGGCTCATCACGAACGCCACGTCCGGCGTGATCACGGGCAATCCGTCGGGGACGCCGAACCTGCTGCTGTTCAAGTCGACCCTGTAGTTCCATCGCAGTCCCCTTAGCGAAAAAGGGGCCCCGCACGACGGCGCGGGACCCCTTCGTGCTTGCGCCCGGAAAGCGATTCACCAATCATGGAGCGCGCCCCAAACGCGAAAGAATCAGCGAAGGAGGAGGCAGCGTTATGAACCGTGTTCTGCAGGTCGCGCTCGCGGTGACGGTGGCGTCGGTCGCGCGGGTGGCGACGATGGCGGCTCAAAGCGCTCGTTTCGGCTTGGGCGGCGGACTCATCGCTCCTTTGAGCACCTATAAGGACGACGACAAGGCGGGGTGGCTCGCGGGCGCGAACGTGGAGTTCGCGATTCCCCTCTCGCCCGTCGGCGTTCGCGTTGACGGCTTGTACGGAGAGACGAAGCACAAGGACATCGGTGGCAGTCCGGTGGACGGCAAGACCAGGCTCATCGGCGGGCTCGCGAGCGTAGTCTGGAACATCCCGGTGCCGGCTCCGATCGTGAAGCCGTATGTGCTAGCTGGTGGAGGCCTCTACAACGTCAAGATCACCAATCCCAATGGCCTGCTCGCGGTTAACACATCGGAGTCGAAGTTCGCCTACGGCGTGGGCGCCGGCGTCAACGTGGGCGTGGGTCCGGTGCACTTCTTCGCCGAGGCTCGGTACGTCAGCGTTCGGACCGACCCGCACACGACGTTCACCCCCCTCACGGTGGGCGTGACCTTCGGCTCGAAGTAGCTCTGTCACGACAGGAACCTCGGTGCACCCACGATGATGCGGCGGGCAAACAGGATCACCGCCGCGGCGTACAGCACGTGTACGGGTCCGTTGCCGTCGTGCGCGCCGAACACGAGCAGACCCCACAGCAGGAGCAGCACCACCGCGGCGATCGAAGTCAAGTTCATGTCCATACCTCACGATGCTGCGTGACGATTTCGCGTGACGGCTTCGCTTGACGTATTCGGTCCACGTAGTATTGTAGTTGCAGGAACGGGGAGACACATTATTGAGCCAACAGCTCGATCGTGGACCCAGATACTGTGACCGATGTCATGCCCCCGCGTGGGGAAGGCAGACGCCATGGTGAGGGACCAGTCATTACTTTCGGGCTTCAATAATCCTCTCCGTTCCGGTCGTACCGGTCGGCCGGGCCGCGTTACTGCGGTGCCGGCCGATCGCGTTTCTGGTGGATGATCTCCCAGAAATACTTCGGCGCGAGCAGGGCCTTCCGTCCCACCACGAACTCGATCGCGAGAATCACCATCCATGCGCCGTACGCGATCGCCACGGCCTCGCGCAGGCCC
>WNGM01018811.1_pt1 | contig 13814 bp, 14 predicted proteins | sample 5400571 | NCBI WGS metagenome assembly WNGM01 (sample SAMN13153378, study PRJNA577476) | soil metagenome | isolation source: 100 cm soil or saprolite under Garry oak tree replicate 2 | place: USA:California | collected 2016-06-15
CCCGTGCCGAGCAGCGCGTCCACGACGACATCGGCGTCGCCGAGCGACTCCGCCAGGGCACGCTCATCAGCGATGACCACCGGACGGAGGCCAGCGCGTCGCAGGGCGGCGAGCTTCCCCGCCGCATCGCCCGTGATCTCTTCCGGTCGAGCCGCGAGCCACACGGCGACACGAGCGCCGCGTTGCTTGAGGTGGCGAGCGACGACGAAGCCGTCACCGCCGTTGCCGCCCTTGCCACACACCACCACCACGCGCGCGCCCCGCCCGCCTCGGGGCAGGAGCCGGATGATGTGCGGGACGGCGCCGCGACCCGCGTTCTCCATGAGGGCCGCGCCGGGAATACCGAGCGTGTCGATGGCCCGGCGATCGAGCCGGCGCATCTCCTCGGCGCTCAGGACCGGCAGCACGTCAGTGCGGCAGGGTGGCGGCCTGGGTGAGAAAGTCGGCGAGGATCGCCGTGTAGACCTCGCGTCCCTCGACGCGGGCCGTCTTCGGCAATTCGATGTGCAATGCCTGGGCGGGCAGACGAAGAATGCCGACGCGCTTGGCGCTGCTCGCCCCATACATCACGGGGTCGGCCGGCTCAACGAGCACGTCGAGGCGCTGACTGCCGGGGCGGGCGCGACGATGCGCGTCGCGAATGAGCTCGAGCAATGTCTTGAGGCGAAGCGCGTCGTTGCGGTCGGTGCCCACGGTCGCGATCTCGATCCGCTGGGCGGCCTCGCGACGATTGTTGCCGTGAATCTCCACGTAGAAGGCGAGCGGGCCCTGGGCGACCGCTCGCACCCGCTGCTCGTACGCCTCGTAGACGCGCCGGGCGCCGTCGCTGGAGACTTCCTGCGCGGCCGGCCGGCCCGGCACGCCTTCCAGCGGGCGGTTCACCTGATAGCGCCGGCCCGGCCCGTCGGGGCGATCGGGCTCGAGGGCAAAGCCGGTCGCGACGACGAGGCCGAACCCCGTGCGGCGCGCGAGATCAGTCGCGATGTCTCCGGTGCGCAGGTCCGACGTGCCGTGCGGCGCCGCGATGACGAACCCCGGCTTGCCCGGGCGGGTCGCGATGTAGCCGGGGGGAGCGCCCGGCGTCAGGCGCACGGGCTCGGCCGCGCATCCGTAGAGGATCACCGCGCCCGTCGTCACGCTAGCGAGGTGGAGCAGTCGCATCGGGAGCGACGAGCATGGCCTGGGCCATCGCGTAGTCGCCGTCGTGCGTGAGCGCGAGCAGGAGACGATCGCTCCCGCCCCGGGCGCGGCCGATCGTGCGCGAGCGTCCGTGGAGGACGAGCACGGGCGCCTGGCCGGGCTCGCGGCGCACCTCGAGCTCGCGCCAGTTGATCCCCAGCCGCAGCCCGGTGCCGAGCGCCTTGAGGCCAGCCTCCTTGGCGGCGAAGCGCGCCGCGAAGTGCTGGGTGGGGTCGCGACGGCCCTGGCAGTACGCGATCTCGCCGTCCGTGAAGACGCGCCGCAGAAAACGCTCCTGCCAGCGCTCGATGACCTCACGCATCCGCGGGAGATGGACGAGATCGACGCCGATGCCGCGAACACCGGACTCGCCCGCCGGCCGGGAGGCGGCGGCGTGCCCGGTCGGGTCGACCGGCGGGCTCATGCCGTGCCGATGAGCTGACGAATGATCGCGGCGAGATCGTCGGCCATCGTCCGGATGCGATCGCCGTCGGCGCCCTCGATCATCACGCGCGCGAGCGATTCGGTGCCGGAGTAGCGGATCAGGATCCGGCCGGCGCCGTTCATCTCGCTCTCGAACCCCCGCACGCGGTCCGACAATCCCGCCAGCGTCTCGATGGGCGGCTTCGTCCGCACGGGCACGTTGACGAGCACCTGGGGAAACTTCCGCAGGCACCCGGAGAGCTCGGACAGCGACGCGCCGGTCTCGCGCATGACCGCGAGCAGGGCCAGGGCGGACAGGATGCCGTCGCCGGCAGGACTGTGATCGAGGAAGAGCAGGTGGCCGGATTGCTCGCCGCCGACGTTGGCGCCGCGGCGCTGCATCTCCTCGTACACGTAGCGGTCGCCGACCTGGGTCTTGACGATGTCGATGCCGCCGGCGCGCAGGGACTCGTCCAGTCCGAGATTGGCCATGACCGTCGTGACCACGACGTTGCCCTTGAGTCGCCCGCGGCTCTGCAGGTGACGGGCGGCGATGGCGAGCGCGTAGTCGCCGTCGCGGATCTCGCCCTGGTCGTCGACGGACACGAGACGGTCGCCGTCGCCGTCGAACGCGAAGCCGACCTGCGCGCCCACCGCGCGGAGCTTCCGCTGGAGCGCCTGCGGGTGCAGCGCGCCCGACGCGGCATTGATGTTGGTGCCGGTGGGCCGGCAGCCGATGCACACGACGTGCGCGCCGAGGCGGCGGAACACCCGGGGCGCCACGCGAAACGTCGCGCCGTGTGCGCAGTCGATCGCGATCGTCATGCCGCCGAGGTCGACGGGGAAGCAGCGGCTCAGATAGTCGATGTAGTAACGCTCGGCGCGATCGTACGTCACGTGGCGGCCGATGCCGGCCCCGCTCGCCCGCGGCGCGTTGTCGGCGCCCTTGAGCCGGGCCTCGATCTCGTCCTCCCAGGCGTCGGGAAACTTCGTGCCCTCGGACGAGAAGAGCTTGATCCCGTTGTCGGCGAACGGATTGTGGGAGGCGGAGAGCACGATGCCGCCGTCGGCGTCGAGGCCACGGGTGACCAGCGCGATTCCGGGCGTCGGCAGCACGCCGGCGGCGAAGCACTCTCCGCCCGCGCTCAGCACGCCCGCCGTCATCGCCGCTTCGAGCAGCGGCCCGGAGCGTCGCGTGTCACGGCCGATGACGAGCTTGACGCTGTCGCGGCCCCGTTGCGCGCGCAGCGTGGCCACGAGCTGACGGCCGACGCGATAGGCGAGATCGGGCGTGAGGGGCTCTTCGTTGGCGACGCCGCGGATGCCATCGGTGCCGAACAGTCGCGTCACGGTTTCCCACCCCGCTGCATGGCCGTCTCCGGCCGGATCTCCACGGTCACCTGCACACGGCCGGCACGGATCGGATAGACGTTGTCGGGGAGCACCAGGCCGACGGTCTGCGTCACGGTGGCTCGGCTGCCGGCGACATCCACCGGCGCCGTCTCGACGCTCTCCCGCGTCTCGATTGTAGAACGAGGCCCCTTCACCAGCACAGAGCCAGGATCGACGAGGACCCGCGTCACCGCGTACCCGGTGGCCGGCTGCCCCCGCACGCTGGCGACGGCTCGCATCGTTTTCTCGGCCGCCTTGGCCACCGCGACGCGGAGCTGGGGCGGCGTGATGCGGGTCACCCGCACCCCGGGCGGCGTCTGGACGTCCGACGGGGCCAGCGTGAGCTGGCTTTCTCCTTCGGGCAGATGGGCGACGTTGACGCGGACGCGCAGCGCCTCACTCGTCAGACGACTGACCGCCCAGCGCCCCACCTCGACCTGGAGCTCCACGCGATCGCGCGGGTCGGGCAAGAGGACGGCGTCGTCGGGGAGGCCAACGTACTCCACGGGGGCGGCGAGGGCGAGCTGGCTACGCTCGCCGACGGCGACGAAGAGCCAGAGGCCAGCGGCGACGGCGAGCGACAGGAGCTTGAGATGCCAGTTCCGTACGAGGAACGACGGCATCAAGCCCCGAGCTTGAGTCGGGTCGCCACGGCGGGCGCCGGGATCGGCACCGCCGGCACCCCCTCGATCAGCTCCTGCAGTCGCTGGCGCAGCGTGGCCGGATCAGGGATCGGCTCCATGTGGCCGTCCACGGCGATCGCCACGCGTCCGGTCTCCTCGGATACGACGAGCGCGATCGCGTCGCTTTCCTCGCTGATGCCGAGCGCGGCGCGGTGCCGCGTGCCGAGCTGCCGTCCCGTGTGCGGCGAGCGTGAGAGCGGCAGGAAGCAGCCGGCCGCGCGGGCCCGGTCGCCCTGGATGATGACGGCGCCGTCGTGAAGCGGCGACTGGGGCAGGAAGACCGTCTCGAGCAGGTCGGCCGACACGAGCGCGTCGAGCGGCACGCCGAGCTCGACGTAGTAGCGAAGGCCGCCGGCACGCTCGAACACGATCAGGGCGCCGATGCGACGGCCCGACAGTGAGTGCGCCGTCTTCACGAGCTCCTCGACGATGTGGGCGCGCTCGGCGGCGCGCGTGCCGCCGAAGGCGAGCCAGAGCCGGCCCTGGCCGATTCTCGTCAGCGCGCGTCGCAATTCGGGCTGGAAGAGGACGATGAGCGCGATCGCCCAGAACGACCAGAAGTTGTCGAAGATCCAGGTGATGCTCCACAGCTCGAACGAGCGCGCCAGGAACGACCCGCCGACCAGCAAGCCGAGCCCGACGAGCATCTGGATGCCGCGCGTGCCTCGGAAGAGCACGAGGCCGCGATAGACGACGCCGGCGACCAGCAGGATGTCGAGCGCGTCACGCCACCGGAGCGCGGCGATGATCTCTTTCATGGCCGCCTCGCGCGTGCCACGCGCTCGGCCACGGCGACCGCGTCGCTCGTCTCGGCCACGTCGTGGGTCCGGATCAGCGCGGCACCGTTGACCACGGCGAGCGCCGTGGCCGCCAGCGATCCGGCCAGACGGTCAGCGGGGTCGGTGCGCCCGGTGAGGGCGCCGATGAACGACTTCCGCGACACACCGACGGCCAGGGGCCGGCCGAGATCATGGAGCTCCGCCAGACCCGCGAGGACACGGACGTCCCATTCGTGCCACGGCACCGTTTCTTCGCGGAAGAATCCGATGCCGGGATCGAGGACGATGGCCTCGTCGGCGATGTCGGCGCGCCGCGCCCGCTCGAGCGCGGCCGAGAGGCCGGCGCGCACGGCCAGGACGGGATCGCCGGATCACCGAGACCAGAGACGTCGTTGACGATGCGGGCCCCGCACTCGAGCGCCGTCTCGGCGACGGTGGCTCGCGTCGTGTCGGCGGACACGGGCACCGGCAGCTTGGCGGCGAGCGCTTCCACCGCCCGCCCGAGCCGCACGCGCTCATCCTCGGTCGTGACGTCGCCCGCCCGGTACGGCGCCGTCGATCGTGCTCCGACATCGATGATGCTGGCGCCGGCCTCGACCATGCCGAGCGCGGTGGCCACGAGCGCGTCGAGACTCGGAGGAACGGAGCCGGCATAGAAGGATTCCGGACTGACGTTGAGCGCGCCCATCACGACGACGGGCGCTCCACCACCGATGGGAACGCCAGCCAGGAGGGCACGAAGGCGAGCCAACACGCTCAAAGATACCATCGTCGGGAAGACCGCGACACGACAACCGGCGGCCGCCGTGGCGGCCGGCTCAGACCGGAGCGGGGGCCTCTTGGAACGGCCGCGCGCGCAGGATCCGCGCGATCTCCTCGCCGTCGAGCGACTCACGCTCGAGCAGCGCGCGGGCGAGCGCGTGGAGCTTCTCGATGTTCTCTTCGAGGATCTGGCGGGCGCGGGTGGCGCACTCCATGACGATGCGCTTGATCTCGGAGTCGATGAGCAGCGAGGTCGCCTCGCTGTAATCCTTCGCGCGCGCGACCTCCCGCCCCAGAAAGATGTGCTCCTCGTTCTTGCCGAAGGTCAGCGGGCCGAGCTTGTCGGACATCCCCCACTCGCAGACCATCTTGCGCGCCATCTCGGTGGCTTTCTCGAGGTCGTCGCCGGCGCCCGTCGTCTGCTGCTTGAGAACGATCTCCTCGGCGGCCCGGCCACCGAGCAGGATGGTGACGCGATTGACCAGGTACTCCCGCGAATAGTTGTACTTGTCGTCCAGCGGCAGTTGCTGGGTGAGGCCGAGCGCGCGGCCTCGCGGGATGATCGTCACCTTGTGGACGGGATCCGTGCCGGGCAGGAAGTCGGCGACCAGCGTGTGGCCAGCCTCGTGGTAGGCGATCGTCCGCTTCTCGGTGTCGCTGATGATCATCGAGCGTCGCTCGACGCCCATCAGGACCTTGTCCTTGGCGTTCTCGAAGTCGAGCATCTCGACGAACTTCTTGTTCTGGCGGGCCGCCAGCAGCGCCGCCTCGTTGACGAGGTTCGCGAGGTCGGCTCCCGAAAAGCCCGGCGTGCCGCGGGCCAGGACCTTGAGGTCGACGTCGGGCGCGAGCGGGATCCTTCGCGCGTGCACTCGCAGGATCTCCTCGCGGCCCTTGACGTCGGGCCGGGGCACGACCACCTGGCGATCGAAGCGGCCGGGACGGAGGAGCGCGGGATCGAGGACGTCGGGACGGTTGGTGGCGGCGATGAGGATCACGCCCTCGTTGGTCTCGAACCCGTCCATCTCGACGAGGAGCTGGTTCAGCGTCTGCTCGCGCTCGTCGTGACCGCCGCCCAGGCCGGCGCCCCGATGGCGGCCGACGGCGTCGATCTCGTCCATGAAGATGATGCACGGCGCGTGCTTCTTGCCCTGCTCGAACAGGTCGCGCACTCGGGAGGCGCCGACGCCGACGAACATCTCCACGAAATCGGATCCGGAGATCGAGAAGAACGGAACGTTCGCCTCTCCCGCGATCGCCTTCGCGAGCAGCGTCTTCCCGGTGCCGGGAGGACCAACGAGCAGCACGCCCTTCGGGATCTTGCCGCCGAGCTTCTGGAACTTCTGCGGATCCTTGAGGAAGTCGATGATCTCGCGCAGCTCTTCCTTGGCTTCGTCGACGCCGGCGACGTCCTGGAACGTCACCTTGTTCTGCTTCTCCGAGATCAGCCGCGCGCGCGCCTTGCCGAAGGAGAGCGCCTTGGCGCCGCCGCCCTGCATCTGGCGCATGAAGAAGATCCACACGCCGATGAACAGGAGCATGGGGACCCACTGCAGGAAGATCGCGTACCACGGGTTGGAGTCCGGTGGCTTCACGGCGATGCGCACACCCCGGTCGCGGAGCATCTTGATGAGGTCGGGGTAATCGACGATGTAGGTCCGCTGCGTCTGCGGGCTGTCCTTCAAGCTGTACGTGACGTGATTGCCGCGGATGACGACGGATTCGACGCGATTCTGCTCCACCGCGCGGAGGAATTCGGAGAAGTTCGGCTGCTCTTGCCCGCTCTGCTGGGCCCCCTGGAACACGGTGAAGAGGAGGATGACGATCAGGCCGATGACCATCCAGAGGGCGAGGTTTTTGTAAACCTGGTTCATGTGAACGAGATTATAGCACCAGCAGAATTGTGACGCGCCGCGCTGCCGACATCAGCGTCCGCCCGGATCGTCCAGCGCACAGACGTACGGCAAATTGCGGTACCGCCCGTTCCAGTCCATCCCATAGCCCACCACGAAGACGTTCGGGATCGTGAATCCGATGTAGTCGACGTCGAGCTCGACCTGCCGGCGCTCGATCTTGTCGAGCAGCACGCACACGCGCAGGCTTCGCGGATGGCGCGCGCTCAGGGCGCGCTTGAGGTACGACATCGTGAGCCCGGTGTCCACGATGTCCTCGACGATCAGCACGGGCCGGCGCTCGATCGAGACGGAGAGATCGGACTGCAACCGGACGACGCCGGAGGGGCTGGTGCCGGCGCCGTAGCTGGCCAAGCTGATGAAGTCGGTGCTCACGTCCATCGGGATGCGGCGGATGAGGTCGGCCATGAAGAGGAAGGCGCCTTGCAGCACGCCCACCAGGATGGGCCGCTCCGTCTCCCCTTCCTTCGCGTAATCGCGCGCGATGGCCTGGCCGAGGACGTGGATGCGAGCGTCGAGCTCGGCCTCCGTGATCAGCACACGCCCGAGCCGCGCTTCCGATTTATCGGAGGGTGACATAGGTGGAGAGGCGCTCGGTGGCGGTGAGACGTTCGGCCGCGCGTCGCGCTTCGTCCCGGCTCGCGTACGAGCCGATTCGCACGCGAAAGCGCGTCGCCGCCGGGGCGTCGAGATCGGCGACGAAGGCATCGTGGCCGGCGGCGGCGAGTCGGGCCCGAATCGCCTCGGCCTGCTCACGCTGCCCGAAGGCTCCCACCTGAACGGTGTAGCGCGTGCCCCGAGGCTCCGCCGGCGCTGCTGGCGCTGACGCCGGAAGCTCGACGCGATCCGTTGGAGCGGGTGCCGCCTGGTCCACTGGTGTGGACATAGCATGCGTGACTTGAACGTCGGTCTTCTCCGAGGCCGCCGCGGCCCTGGCGGTGTCCGGCGCGAGGGCCGCGGGCTTGGCACGGTCGGGTTTGGGCTTCGAGGCCGGCGGGGGCGATGTGAGGGGAGCCGTCAACTCCTGATAAAAGGTCAGCACGGGGGCGGGCTCTACGACCTTGGTGCGATCCGCCAGTCGACTCTCGGTGCCTCGTCGTGGCTCCTTGGGAACCGTGACGGCACCCAGCGACGGCAGCATTCTTGGAAAGTGCCGGCCCGCCACCATGCCTCCGAAGAAGGCGACCGCGAGAATCGTCAAGAAGCCCAGGCCGACCAGCGTCGAGCCGACACGGCTCGCGCGGCGCGGTGGGCGCCTCCTCAAGAGACGCGTGTCGCCAGGAGCCGGCATCGTCGCGGCGTCGTCACAACGTCGAGCAGTCAGTCACGTTTCGCCCCACGCCTTTCGGCTTCAGCCTCGTCAGACAAGAATCGCCGCGCGGCGGCGGCGATGCCACATCATACCGACGACGTTACGGCGTGCGAAGAAAATGCCGTCACGTCGAGCTCGCGTGTGTCACCCCCGGGCACGCCGTCTCGACCACGCGCTCGGTCTCCGGCCGACTCGACCACGGTCTCGACGATGTCGCCGCTCGCCAGGGTCGTGCCGTGCCGCCAATCCAGGCGCGGCGACTCGTCCAGTCGAGCGAGCGTCGCGCCACCTGCGAGCATCGTGATAATTCTCAACCGATGACGTCTAAACATCTAACGAATCAAGGGAATACCGAGACGATCAGAGCGAGCGATCCCCCGCCCAGCGCCGCGGCGACGAGCATGACGCGGACGCTTTGCCTGACGTCAGTGGCCGTTGGCGCTCGGCCCTCGCCGAGGCGGTAATGATCCACCTTCACGAGCATGACGCCGAGCGCGCCGGCCATGGCCGCGATCGTCCAGCCCGCGTTCGGGCTCGCGGTGCGCGCATGCTCACGCCACATGGTGGTCAGTGCGCGGACAGGACGAGCGCCCGTCAGCGCCGCGGCGAGGACGAGGAGCAGGCCCGCCAGCCGAGCCGGGATCAGGTTCAGCACGTCGTCGAGTCGGGCCGCGACCTTCCCGAAGTCCTCGAGCACGCCGGTCCGGTAGCCGAGCATGGCGTCGGCGGTGTTCACGGCGCGGTAGACGGCGGCGCCCGCCAGGCCGAACGCTGCATAGAAGAGCAGCGGAGCGAGCACCGAATCGGTGAGGTTTTCAGCGGCCGACTCGATCGCGGCCGATGCGACGCCGGAGGCGTCGAGCCCGGAGGTCGGCCGGCTGACCAGATCCGTCGCGACTGCTGCGCGGGCGGCTCTCATGTCCCCCGCCTCGAGATCGCCGGCAACGGTCAGCACGGCTCGGGCGAGGCCACGCACCGCGAACAGCAGCTCGAGGGCGATGGCGTCGATGAGGAGCCCGACGGGCCCGAGCGTCACCGCCAGCGCGCTGATCAGGTAACCAGCGAGACCCGCGGCGGCGCCGACGACGAGGACGAGCAGGGCGCCGGCGACACGCAGGCCGAGGCGTGAGCCGCGTGCGAAGCGGCGCTGGCCGGCACGGAGCAGCGCACCCATCCCGGCGACCGGATGAAGGACGTTCGGCGGGTCTCCCACCGCGGCGTCGAGCGCCAGCGCGAGCAGGATGACGACGGCCGAGCCGCTCAGAGGCCGATGAGCGCGGAGATGGTCTTCAGATCGACCGCGGCCGCGACCGCATCGGCCAGTCGGTCGTATCGCGCCGTCGCGCTCTCGCGCTGACCCCAGCGCGGATCCGCCGCGACGCCCGTGCGCGTGGCCAACCAGTCGAGGTTGGCAAAGAGCCCGTGCAGGTAGGTACCGATCACCACGCCGTCGAAGGCGAGGGCGCCGTCGGGGTCGCCGCACGGCGCGCCACCACGGTCGAGGATCGAGAACGGCGCGCCGGCGCCTTCGACGCGCGTCGTCCCCATGTGGATCTCGTACCCTTCGATCGTCTGGCCTCGTACGGCCGCGAGAGGCCCGACCTCGGCGATCACGCGCGCGTGCACACGAACCGTCCGCTTCGTCGCTCCGAACGTCGTCACCACGGGCAGCAGACCGAGCCCGGCGGCTGTCGTCACTGACGACTCCACGCCGTCGGGATCTTCGAGCGCGCGCCCGAGCATCTGATAGCCCCCGCAGAGACCGATCAGCGGCGTCCCCGCTCGCGCTGCGGCGATCAATGCGTCGGCGAGGCGGGTCTCGCGGAGCCAGGCGAGATCCGCGATGGTGCTCTTGCTCCCCGGCACGATCAGCAGGTTGGCGCCCACGAGATGCGATGGCGAGGTGGCGAACCGGACACGCACGCCGGGCTCGCGGGCGAGCGGCTCGACGTCGTCGAAGTTCGCGATCCGCGGCGGCCTCACGACGACGATGTCGAGGCGGGCGCCGCCTGACGCGGGCGCCGCATCGTCCAGATCGAGCGAGTCCTCGGCCGGGACGAGGCCACGCTCGAGGTACGGCACGACGCCGAGGACGGGAACGCCGGTGCGCTCGTACAACATGTCGAGCCCGGGCGCCAGCAGCGCGAGGTTGCCACGGAACTTGTTGACCACGAAGCCGGCCACCCGCGCGCGGTCGTCGGGCTCGAGCAGCGCGAGCGTGCCCACGAAGGCCGCGAAGACGCCGCCACGGTCGATGTCGCCGACGAGGACGACGGGAGCGTCGGCGAGCCGCGCGATGCGCATGTTGACGATCTCGCCGGCCGAGAGATTGATCTCGGCCGGGCTCCCCGCGCCCTCGATGATGACCAGGTCGTGCGCCGCGCGGAGTCGCGCGAGGCTCTCGGCGACGACGGCCAGCAACGCGCCGCGCTGCGCTCCGTACTCACGGAACGTGAGACGCCCGATCGGCCGGCCGCGCACCACGACCTGCGAGCAGTCCTCACCCTCGGGCTTCAGGAGGATCGGGTTCATGTCGACGGTCGGCTCGACGCCGGCGGCCTCCGCTTGCGCGGCCTGGGCCCGGCCGATCTCGCACCCGTCGGCGGTGACGGCGGCGTTGAGCGCCATGTTCTGCGCCTTGAACGGCGCGACACGATAGCCCTGCCGGGAGAAGATCCGGCAGAACGCCGCGGTGAGCAGGCTCTTGCCGACCCCCGACGCAGTGCCCTGCACCATCAGACACGACGCCGTCATGCCCGATAGCGTCGCCGGAAGTCCTCCCAGAGCGCCGTGCGCGTGAAGTCGGGCGCCCGCAGTCGCTCGGACGCGTCGTCGTAGTACGGATTTGGAAAGAACACGGTCAGCATCTGCTCGCCCTGGCCGTTCCACAGCCTGAGCCCGTAGCTGAGCGGCGTGCAGCTTCCGCCGGTCGTCTGGAAGAACGCGGCGCGAGCCACACGCCGGATCTGCGCGAGGTCGTCACGCCCTCCCGCGCGCGTGTCTCCCACGCAGAGATGGAAGTGCCACGCCCCGGTGTCGGTGGTGAGATAGCCATCGAGCATCGTCAGGGTCGGCGCCTTCACGAAGCGGATCTCCCACGCGGCGCCCTGGAGGACGGGCCCCACCGTGATCTCGGCCCAGTGCTCGGTGAAGAGCTCGCGCAAGAGCCGCTCGACGTGGTCGCCGGCCACGGGCACGTCATCGTATTCCGTGGTCGTGCCGTCGAGCTCGTGCTCGACGGTGGGGGCTCGCGCGGTCGTCGGCACCATGGCGGTCACCTCCGTTGATCGACTGGAGCGTGGCCGCCATTCTAGCGCCTGCCCGATTATGGCAGCGTGAAGATCACCGGAACGCGCACGTACAGCCGTCGAGGCGGGACGCCGGTGGGAAACGGCATCGGGCGCAGGCTTCGCACGGCTTCGAGCGCCGCGTCGTCGAGCGCGGAATAGGACGACGACTCGACGATGGTGACCGCGGCGATCGCGCCGTCCGGCCGGATGGTGACTTCGAGGTGCACGGTGCCGCTGAGCCCACGCCGGCGAGCCGTCAGCGGATAGCGGAGAGACTCCTGGATGCGCTGGCGGAGCCGCGCCAGGTACGCCGCGTATTCAGCGGGCGGCCCGCCGCCGGGAGAGACGCCGCCAGGTGAGGCGCCCGGTGTGGCGAGCGCCAGTCCCTGGCCCGGCCGCGCAACGACGCCAGCGCCCCCGAGCCCGCCACTGGCGGTCGTCGTAGATTCCTCGGCGCGACCCGAGTGCCCAGCCCCGACGGGTGACGCTCCGGGTGAGGCCGCAGTCTCCGGTTCCGGGTTCTGCGACACTGCCGCGCTCGCTGATGTCGGCGTGTCCACCGAGACCGGTGCGCTCGGTGCGATCGCTGAGGGAACGGCGTTCGTCGGCGCCGCCCTATCGGGGACGCGGTCGACGGTCGTGGCTTCGCGTGGCCGGGAAATTTCGGGCGCCTCCGGCGGGGCCACGGCCCGAGCAGGTGCCGAGTCCCCGCCGCTTGCACGCGACGCTCCTGGCGACGATGCCGGCGCTCGCTTCGCACGAGTCCCTGATGGCTTCCGCTCTGCGCGCGATCCGACGGCCGGCTTCGTGGGTCCGTTGGCCTCGGTCGCTTCGGTCGTCAGGTCGATGAACAGTCCCGGCAGCGAGGTGAGGCGCTCGACGACCAGGATCAGTAGCATCACGGCGACGACGTGCGCCACCGCCGAGACCACGAAGCCGACGAGTGGGAGCCGCCTCACACGTGCTCCCGCATCCAGCGGTCGACGCCCTTCGAGAGGGCGGCCCTGGCCGCGCGGGCCGCCGCCCAACCGAGGTCGCTCACCGGTCCGCCGAACTCGCAGCGCCGGCCACGGCCGGTGGCGGCAATGACGATCGCGTCGGTCGAGGTGCCACTGGCCGGATCCCCGTCCAGTGTCCGCACCCCCGCCTCGGCCACCACCATGACCTTGGCCTCGGTCACCGTCATCACGAGATTCACGAGCGCGGCCGGTGTGGCGGCGGCATCGACGACGAGGATGGTGTTGATCGTCGACGGCAGCCACGCGGCGACCGCGGTGCGCCCGGCGCTGGCCGGGTTGCTCAGGCCCACGGTGACGATCGCCACGGCGGTGATTCCGTCGATCGTTTCCGTGGCGACCTCGGCCTTTTCCGTCCACGCGCCGGTCAAGAGGCCGACCCACGGGGCCGGGATCGACCGCCGCGCGACGAACGCTTCGAGCACACGGTCGGCGTGCTCGCCGCGAAAGTTCTTGGGCACGTGGAGATTGACGATCGCCGACGCCCGCCCCAGGCCCCCGCCGACGACGGCGGACGAGGCCGTCGTCAGCGGCTCGTCGGCACGCACGACGACGGCCTCGTGACCGATGTCGACGTGGACGCCGGCGATCGTCATCGGCAGACCTCAGTACCGAGCCTGCAATCCCACGAGCGCGTTGAGCCCGAGGTTCGGAAAGCCGAAGGCCTCCATGTAGCGCTGGTCGGTGACGTTGTTGATCCGGGCCGTGAAGTCCAGCGCCGGGAAGTTACCGCGTTTCGGCACGATGTTGTAGATACCCCCCAGGTCGATCCGGTAATACCCGGGGTTCCGGACCGGGGTCGAGACGAACAGCACCGGGTCGAATGCGAGATCCCCCTGGCTCGACACGACGTTGATCTGCGTGTAGACGGTCAGCGCGGGGATCGGCGTCCAGGTGACGCCGATGTTGCCGACGTGGTGCGGCACCCGACGCAGCTCCCCCCGCGTGCTGAAATCCTTCGTCTCCACATGGGTGTAGTTCGCGGTGAACAGGAGCCGGTCGATGGGCTCGATCTCGATCGTGACTTCCTCGCCCTGCGTCCACGCCTTGGCGACGTTCACGGGG
>WNGM01005335.1_pt1 | contig 13809 bp, 13 predicted proteins | sample 5400571 | NCBI WGS metagenome assembly WNGM01 (sample SAMN13153378, study PRJNA577476) | soil metagenome | isolation source: 100 cm soil or saprolite under Garry oak tree replicate 2 | place: USA:California | collected 2016-06-15
ACAAAGTGGGGTACTTCCACGAGCTGCTGGCCAGCAACGATACGATCAACGAGAGTATCCAACCGCGTCTTCAACTGAGCCGGAATTCGATCCGCCCTGTGCCGCACTCTTACTCGGAACGGGCATGCTCTTGGCCTATTATGCCTCCAAGGCCCCTGGAATACCTTTTCCTGACACTGGCACGCCGGATCCGGGTTGCGCTCCGTCGGTGGACCCTGGGGATAAGAACAAACCAAAAGAGCCCTGCTCTGGAAACCCCCCTGTGATCGGTCACTATCCTGAGTATAAAGATCTAGCCGATGAGTTAGGTGCCGGGCGGTTTGATCTTGATGTATAGGAAAAACAAAAATCCATTCTGCAACGAGAAGCGGCTAGGGAGAAGCATTCTTGTCAGGAAAATGGCCTCGGTGAAACTGAAATTACACTCGTTTGGGTCTAAGAACCAGCTTTTTGGGGAAGGTTCAAGTCGAAATGCGATTCGAAAACCCTCTGCAGCCCTGCTTTTTCGCACACTTCCGCCAGACCCCAGATCGAGAGGCAGTGATCAGTAGTTCTAAAGACGATTGATTCAGCCGCCGGACCTAATACAAGGGATGCTTTTTGCTGGATTCAGCCGCCCGACCCAGCGCAAGGCCTGACCCTGGCGATCTACGAGGGGATCCACTTTGAAATACTTTCGAAGTGAATTTCGCCAACTCAGCCGACGTGGACGAGGCCGCTTCTTCTGCCTCAGCAGCAGGAAGAGGGCGGCAGATGTCCGGCGCTTGGAACGAGGCGCCAATAGACCGAAGTAGCGAATCGAGTGCTGGTAGCGGTCTGGCACGTGCTCGGCCAGGGTAGCGACGAAGCTTTCCGTCGAATACTGGGTTAACACTTTCCGCTTCTCCCTCAGGTCCTTGGTCCAAAACACGACTTCTTGATCTGTGATTTTGACGAAGCGGCGCTGCGCAATCGGTGGCCGGCGAACATAGCGGGCTGCATATTGCAAGAAGTGCAGCTTTGACTGGAATCGGTCGATGTCGATGTTCCACCAGCGTTCGTACTGGCTCGTCAAGAAGGCCTTGAGGTCTTGGGCGCTCAAGTCGGAGGAGACTGTTTTCGCCGTCAGCGCGTTCCGGAGGAAAGCAATCACACTGTACCGCCACATATGCATAATCGCGTCTTGATCGTAATAAAGCCGAGGAATCCAGCGGCTCTCTGATTCCCGCAGCCCGCCCGCAGAGACCAAAATGTGGAGGTGCGTATTGAAATTCAAATGTCGCCCAAAGGTGTGCGGCACCACAATAATAAGCACACGAACACCGTACTTAACCTTCACCCATCGTTCTATGGTCTTAGCTCCGATCGCCGCCAGCTTGTGAAGGAGGCGGCGATTCCGCTGGAAAATTGGCCAGAGAACGTTGGGCATCGTAAGGTTAATGCCCACATAGGGAATATCGGGGAGATCAGCCCACAAGTCCCGTTGCCAAAGCAATGTCCGTCGATACCCACAACTCGGACAAGCTCTCGATTTGCAGGTGTGGTAACAAATTTTTTCTTCAATTTCTGAGGCATAGATTTCTCCGCCCAGAGCAGGGGTTCGGCAATTGATCATCTTTCCGAAATTCTGACGGACAGCGGGGCGGGTCTCGGCGCGATCCCACAGATCTCGCGTGGCGGTCAAAATCTGTTTTAGCGGATGTTTGTAGCGCATGTAAGTGGTAACTCCTCCTGTGATCCGAGGGCTTCCAATAATTCTGCGGTCACAAAAACTGCTTTTCCCGGCGTGTTTAGCACAGCCATAATGACTGAGCTAAGGTGACTAGGCGCAAGCTTGGACAAGCATCTGAGGACATGGGCCGGGTCCGGCTCGGCTGGCGAGTTCGTGGATCGCTGCCACGCGTTGAGATCTCTGACGGCCCCTCTCTTGCTTTGATAAAGCCATAACGCCCTCTGCTGGGCTTCGCGCGGTTCTTTGCTCCACAACCAGGCCCTGTGGATGCTGATCTCTCCGTTGCGTAACGCATTCAGCACCCCTGAAGGCGCCGTCCTAATCAATTGCTTGACTTTGGTTACATTGGCGGCAGACACTCCCGCCGCAGCGGCGATCTCGGACCGCACGTCCACCGGCCGTTCAGCTTCCGTCAATTTTGACGAAGCCTTCCCCCGGCCGCCGGCCTGCTGGTTGGCTCGTGCTTTCTCCTTTAGCGAGGGCTCAAGATCGAGCGCCAAGAGTATCCGACAGTAGTCATTCAGTCCCGCGGATCGGCGGTGCCTTTGGAGTAGCCAATGAAGAGCGTCGGCCTCGGTCATGTCGTATGCAATACATAGCAGTGTGCGTCGACCCTGCTTTCGGGCCAGTTCCCACCGGGCATACCCATCGAGGATTAGGCGGTCTCGCGTGATCACGAGCGGATCTTGAAACGCAAGATCGCTTGAGCTGACTAGTGTGGATAGCTGGTGCGCGGGAACCGTGAGTTGGTGCCGAACGTAGCTCGGATGAGGACGGAGTTGGTCCGGGGCGCAGGTTACGATCTGGCCATGCGTGTCGTCCAGCCTTTTTTCCGGCCCATTAAGCCCTGGCTCGTCGGAGGCCCGATCGGGAAATCCCGGCGGCTTTGCCCCGTTGCTTTTGGATCCGAAAGACTCCATATCCGCTCTCTTGAGTTGAGCGATGTTGGCGGCTGGAGGTCCTTCTCCTCAAGACAGTGGCTGGGTCTCGCGAGTGAAAAATGTCAAACCGTTCAGTTTTCATGCGGGTTGAAACCGGGAAAACTTTTACTCGCGAGGTGCGAGTTGCGCGAGTAGAGTAACTGATCCCCCGGGGTGGCAGCCTTCGTTCGTCCCGTTGGTCTGCAAGTCCCAATCTGTCGTGATTACCAGCCAGATTACGGTCGCTATTTGCCACGCCGCTGAGGCAATTGAACTTCGTTCCGTCTTCACCCGCTGTAACATGCTTGCGGGGCAGCAAGACAATAATTTTTCCGCTGATAGGCAATAGTAAGCTTAGGCGATGCGCATCCTAATCGCCGGACGCTGGCAAGCGGCAATAGAAAAATTCCAGCTCTGTGAATCGGAGAGCCTGCTGTGGGACACACCCGTCTGGGACAACTCCCAAAAACGCGGAAGTGGAAAGAACTAGTCGAACAGATTGCCGGACCCCGAGTGACCGGCGATGTTGCTACTGCAGCAGTCTACATCGATGCGATTGCGGCGCAGACGTTAGATGCCAGCCGAAAAGCCCTCGACAATGCGGCACACGATTCCGGCGTGCGCTACACGTTTTATCTCTTGACGCAAGTGGCGCTCGCCTCTCGCGGTTCTGATTGGGAAAACGCACTCGCCCAGCATGGTATCCGCCTGGCCAGCGAAAGCACCGTTTTCGATCTCACGATCGAGGTACAGGCTGCTATCGATCGATACGTCAGCCGGAGCCCATCTGGCGCAACGGACCTGAGTGAGATGGCTCAGCAGTCCGCTGGCGAAGCACTTGCCAGCCTCGCGGGATCGCGAACCGCCGGTCTTTTCGGCGGTAGCAGCGTCGACGTAAGAAATGCCGTCCGTTCTCTCTCGACCAAGAAGGGGTTCGGCGAGCTGGGACAACGTTTTTTCGGAAGATTCGTTGCCCGGTTCCTGAACTTCTATCTTAGTCGCGTGACGGCCGCTACACTTGGCAGCCCGCGACTGCGGGATTTGGGGGATGTTACTGAGTTCAATGAGGCCCTTCGCACGCACTGCGATCAGAGTGCGCGAATTGTGCGGGATTTCTGCGGCGAGTGGTATTCGAAGACAGCCTACGAGCAAGGAATCGATGTTGAAAATACATCGAGGTTCCTGGCGGTGGCCGTCAACAAGCTGCGCAGCGAACTTGCGCAGCAAGGGAGCGAACACTGATTGCCCCACGCCTTTTCGTGTGCAGCGGGGCAGCAGTCGCAGCCGGTGACCCCGTTGCAGAGGGAAGGCACCTCGTCAAACTCGACTCGGTTGGAGACAACGCCAACGTAAACATCCGCTTCGAAAACGTAGCTAACATTCGTGATTCCGGTACGAGAGCCCGATTTTTGGGGCGCGGCGGACATCAAGGACCTGATTGAAGAGGTGCTGGGCTTCCTCTCGAATGACAAGTACTCTTTTACGTTCGTAGCGTTGGAGCGTGACCGCGCAGACCAGCAACCCTACTTTGAGTTCGGTGACCTAAGAACCTGGCCCTTCCATAGTCCCGACCGTGTGCTCATGTTTTCTGGTGGCCTGGATTCCTTGGCGGGCGCAGTGGAGACGGCAGCGGGAGGTGACAGGTTAGTCTTGGTTAGCCACCGGCCGGTGTCAACGCTGGATTCCCGCCAAAAGAAGCTTTTCACTGAGTTGCAGAAGCAATTTCCAGATCAACTGGTCCGCATTCCAGTCTGGATCAACAAAGCAGAGTCGTTCGGGCGGGAACCGACTCAACGGACGCGTTCATTCCTGTACACGGCGTTGGGTACTTTGGTGGCTCAGTCGGTTCAGGCGGGCGGCGTGCGGTTTTATGAGAACGGGATCGTAAGTTTAAACTTGCCGATTGCCGAAGAAGCACTCCGCGCACGGGCATCCCGCACCACCCATCCGCTAGCCCTTCATCTTCTATCTTCGCTCTGCGCTGCTGTGACAGGGCACAGTTTCATGGTCGACAACCCATACCTGTTCAAGACAAAGACGGAGGTTGTTGAGAGCCTCGCGACACATCAAGCCGCCCACCTGATTGCTCATACCTGCTCATGTTCGCACTCGATGTTCCAGACTAAGACACAGCGGCACTGTGGCCGTTGCAGCCAATGTACTGACCGGCGGTTTGCCACTACGGCGGCAAGCCTTTTGGCCCATGATTCTGAGAAGGACTACGTTTCGGATGTCTTTGTGGGAGCGCGCAACGACCCTCTGGAGCGGGCTATTGCGGTGGATTACACCCGCCATGGAATTGAGCTGGACCGGCGGTCGGAGAACGAATTGGCGGCGACCTTTAATGCCGAAATCGGCCGTGCGGTGCGCTACGAAGCCAAGCACGGGGAAGCCGCCCAGAAAATCATCTCCATGCACAAACGGCACGGCGCGGTGGTGACTAGGGTACTGGAACAGAAGGTCACTGAGAACGCGGCCAAGCTGATCCGTGGAACCCTCGACGACACGTCACTCTTGGCGCTGGCAATTGGAGAAGAACACCTCAGGCAACAATTCCACCTGCCTGCTGAGGCAAGTATTGATGGCCCCGCGAAACCCGTTTCCACAGTCGAATCGGCTGCAACCCTGGCAAGCATCGACCAGACCATGAAGGCTCTTCTAACCAAATTTGGCGGCTTAACGCCAGAGCGCCTTAAGGAGAAAAGGAAACGGAAGCCGGGGAAGCGAGACACGGTTATCTTCGCGGCTATCGTGCTGGAGCTCAAGGGCGTGAAGTACTGCTCATTTCTCCAGAAGCACGGGATCAAACCAAAGTGGTCCGATCCCGGCCCCGCCACATATACGTTGGGTTACCAAGCCGGAGACCCATGGCGAAAAAAAGTTCAAGATGAAAAAACCCGTGCCAAGCAGCGGATGAACGGCTATGCCGATTCCGAGCTTGCCGACGCGTTTAACTTTTACTTGCCGCAGGAATTTGCACAGATTACCGCGCTCTTGCGCTCGCGCAACTCGCATCACGCGAGTAAAAATCCCAATGCTCCCAAGCCGCATAAACATTAGACAATCTGCTGATTTCCACTCGCACGACTTTAATCGGCGGTTGCCTGCCGCTGCTCCTGCCGGTCACGATAGTCCCGTGATGATTCGACAGGATGGAGCAACATACGTAAAGAAAGCGTGCTTGAAATGAACACGCTTCCACTATCTGATTGGCTGACGGCGTCCGAGGCCGCAGCCTACCTCAAAGTGAAGCCCCGCACCTTATTGGTTTGGGTGCGCCAGGGGCGAGTGCAAGCATTTGCGCTTTCGGGAATCCAACGCCGAGTCTGGCGCTTCCAGAAAGTGGACTTAGACGCTGCTCTTTTGGAAAATCCCGTGCTACCATCCCCAGCGCCAACTGTGCTCTCCGAAAGGAGGCTAATTTGAGAGCACGCAAACCGAAAGGTAGTGTCGTATTCAACCGGCTTCGCGCCACTTGGAATCTCCTCTGGTGCGAGGGCCATCAAAGGCGATCTCACAAACTCGATGTATAGGAAAAGCAAAAATCCGTTTCAGACAGATAAAGCGGATGTCAGTGCTCTTATCGGGTGCGGATTTCACTGAAGTTGAAAGCCTGTTGAGCGAAACAGAGGAGGCCACGCTTTCTTGAGCAAAGAAAGCGAAGCAGAATCTGCGCCGTCGCCTACCGGGTCACTGGTTTCAGCCGACCAACCAAGTGCATGGACTGGCCTCGGCTATCGGCGAGGGGATCTACCCCGAAATGCTTTCGAAGCGAATTCCTCCAGCTCAACCGTTGGGGACGAGGGCGCTTCTCCTGGCCGAGCAGCGCAAACAGGGCAGCGGATGTCTGGCCTTTTGAACGGGGCGCCAGCAACCCGAAATAGCGAACCGCGTGTCGGTAGCGGTCCGGCACGTGCTCGGCCAGAGTGGCAACGAAGTCTTGAATCGAGTATCGAGTTCTCACCCACCGCTTCTGTTTCCGGTCCTTCGTCCAAAACTCGACTTCGCGATCCGTGATCTCCAGGAAACGACGCTGAGCGATCGGTGGCCGGCGAATGTACCGGCCTGCGTATCGCAAGAAGTGCCACTTCGACTGGAAGCGATCTACGAAGATATTCCACCAGCGTTCGTACTGGGTCGTTAAAACCGCCCTCAGCTCTTGAGCGCCCAAATCCGATGTGAGCAGCTTCGCCTTTAGTGCCCCCCGGAGGTATGTGGTGACGGCATACTTCCACATAAGCATGAGGGCGTCCTTGTCGTAGTGAAGTGGGGTAATCCAGCGGCCTTCCGACTCGTGCAAACCGCCGGCAGAGACCAAAATGTGGAGATGTGGATTAAAATTCAGACGTCGGCCGAAGGCGTGCTGCACCACCAGAATCAGCACGCGGACACCATACCTGGCTTTGACCCAGTGCTGTATCACCGCGGCTCCGAGTGCTGGTAGGTCATAGAGGAGATGGCGGTTCTGCTGAAAGATTGGCCAGAGAACGTCGGGCATCGTGAAGCAGACGCCTGCACATGGGACATCGGGGAGGGCGCACCACTGCTCCCGTTGCCACAACTCCGTGGCTCGATGGCCACAACTCGGACAGGGTCTCGACTTACAAGTATGGTAAACGACTTTCCGCTCGTTTTCTGAGGCATAGACTTCCGCGCCCAAAGCAGCGGTCCGGCAATTAATTACTTTGTCGAAGTTCTGGCGGACGGCGGGACGGGTCTCGGGGCGATCCCACTGACCTCGTGTAGCAACCAAAATTCGCCTCAGCGGCTGTTTGTCGCGTATCTGAATGTTAACTCCTCTTGTGTTCCGAGAGTTCGGAATAATTCTTCAGTCAGAAAAACAGCTCTCCCCGGAGCATTTATCACGACCACGCCGACCGGAGCGAGCTTGCCGGATTCAAGCGCGCACAAGAGCCTGATCAGATCGCCCACGTCGGGCGCGGTTGATGGGCTTTTCGACCGATGTCGCGCAACGAGAGTCCGTATAGTTTTGCTAATACCTCTCTTACTCCGATAGTGCCACAATTCCTTGCGCTGTTTCTCTGGTGATGCCGTGCTCCACAGCCAAGCCCGATGAATCCGAATCTCTCCGCTGCGTAACGCCTGCAGCACCTCCGAATGTGCGGTCGTCATCAGTTGCCTGACCTTGCTTACGTTTCCCACAGACACGCCGGCGGCGGCAGCGATTTCGGACCGTACATCCACGCTTTCAGCTTCTGTCAATTTTGACGAACCCTTATTCTGCCCACCGGCTCGCTGGTTCGATAGTGCCTTTTCTTTGAAACAATGCTCAAGTTCCAGCGCCAGGAGTATCCGGCAAAAGTCATTCAGACCGTTCGATCGGTGATGCCTTTGGAGTAGCCGATGAAGAGCCTCCTCTTCGCTCAGCTCGTATTCGATACAGGGGAGCGTCGGTCGACCTTTTTGGCGAGCCAGCTCCAACCGAGCGTAGCCGTCAATAATGAAGCGATCCCGCGTGATCACGAGCGGCTCTCGAAAAGCCAGGTCACCGGTGGCGCAACACTATAAAAGCTGAGTCTCAACATCGCGGGGTCCGCCATGGGTCATATCCGACTGGGCGCAGTTCCAAAAACGCAGAAGTGGCATGAACTAGTCGAGCAGATTGCTGGGCCAACTCTGGCTGGCACTATCGCCAGTGCCGCGGTCGATATAGGAGCGATTGCAGCGCAGACGCTGGATGCGACCCAGAAAAGCTTAGACAAGGCAGCCGATGATCCCGGCGTACGCTATACGTTTTACCTCTTAACGCAGGTGGCCCTCGCCTCGCGCACAACTGATTGGGAGGGTGCGCTCCTTGAGCATGGCATCCGCCTGACAAACGACAGCAGCCTTTTCGACTTCACTGCCGAGGTGCAGGATGCTATCGATCGATATATTAGTCAGAATCCATCCGGCGCGACAGATCTAAGCGAGATCGCTCAGCAATCAGCCGGTGAAGCGATCACAAGCCTCGCAGGCTCACGAACGGCCAATCTGTTCGGTGGCAGTATCGCCGACGTACAAAATGCCGTCCGCTCCCTCTCAACCAAGAAAGGATTCGGCGAACTGGGACAACGCTTCTTTGGAAGATTCGTTGCGCGATTCCTAAACTTCTACCTCAGTCGCGTGACGGCAGCCAATCTCGGTAGCCCGCGACTGAAAGACCTAGGCGACGTCGCTCAGTTTAACGACGCTCTCCGAGTCCACTGCGACCAGAGCGCGCGTATTGTGCGAGATTTCTGCGGTGAGTGGTACTCGAAGACGGAATATCAACAGGGAATTGATCTTGAGAACACGTCGAGATTTGTAGCGGTCGCTCTGAAAAAGCTGCGCGGCGAACTTGAGCAACAGAGGGCAGACTTATGATCGCCCCGCGCCTTTTCGTATGCAGTGGTGCAAAGATCGCCGCGGCCGGCCCCGTAGCAGCAGGAAGGCAGCACATCGACCTTAACTCCATTGGAAACAATGCTAACGTAAACATTCGTTTTGAGGATGTGGCGAAGGTTTTCCACCAGCATCTTTCTCCCCGACTGATTGATCTTATTGAAATTGCATCTTACATTTTCAGCGCGGACTGCGCTACCAGCCGAGGAAAGGAGTGGACTGATGACAACAGCACAGAGCCGTGGGGCCGCGACTTTGCTTTTGTTATTCCGGTACGGCAGCCTAGCTTTTGGAGCGCACAGGAAATCAAGAGTCTGATCTCACAAGTGCTGAGTTTTCTCTCGAATGACAAGTACTCCTTTACCTTCATGCCCTTAGAGCACGACCGCTCAGATCAGCAGCAGTATCTTGAGTTAGGCGAGCTAGAGGACTGGCCCTTTTACGGTCCAGAACGTGTCCTCATGTTTTCTGGAGGGTTAGATTCTCTTGCTGGGGCGGTAGAAACGGCAAGGGGCGGTGGCAAGTTAGTTTTAGTGAGTCACCGGACAGTGTCAACGTTGGATTCCCGCCAGAAAAAGCTGTTTGGTGAGTTGCGGAAAGAATTTCCGCATCAATTGATCCACATTCCCGTGTGGATTAACAAGGCGGAGAAATTTAGGCGAGAACCTACTCAACGCACGCGTTCATTCTTGTACTCGGCGCTGGGTACCGTTGTTGCTCAGTCAATCCGGGCAGGCGGTGTTCGGTTTTTCGAGAACGGCATCGTGAGTTTGAATCTGCCCATCGCTGACGAGGCACTCCGTGCACGCGCCTCGCGCACCACCCATCCCGTAGCCCTTCAGCTTTTGAAGTCGCTCTACACCGCCGTCACTGAGCGCGATTTCGCCGTCGATAATCCTTACTTGTTCAAGACGAAGACTGAGGTGGTTACGATCGTCTCAAACCACAATGCCGCGCACTTGATTCCCCACACCTGCTCATGTGCCCATTCGATGTTCAAATCTAAGACTCAATGGCATTGTGGAAGTTGCAGCCAATGTATTGACCGAAGATTTGCGATCACTGCCGCGAAACTTCTAGCGTACGATTCGGATGCAGACTACGTCTCGGACGTCTTCGTGGGACCACGCAAAGAGGGCCCAGAGAAGAGTATGGCCGTGGATTACGCTCGCCATGGAATTGAGTTATACCGGCGCTCAGAGTCAGAATTGGCAACCGTTTTCAACGCCGAACTCAGTCGTGCAGTACGCTCCGAACCAAGGCGAAGCGAAACCGCCGAAAAAATCATTTCCATGCATAAGCGGCATGGAGAGATCGTGACCCGAGTCTTGAAGCAGAAGATTGCCGAACATGCGGCGAAACTGGTCGAGGGAACTATTGACGACACCTCGCTTTTAGCGCTGGTAATTGGGAAGAAGCACCTCGACCAAGGTCGGCTGGCGGCTGAGGCAAAGGAATATGAGCACTCCGGACCGGGCAAGAGCCAGACCGGGATGACATCCGCTTCTTTGGTCCAACCGCAGACTACGACGCCGGCAGATGTGGAGGAGATTATTAAGTCCGTTCTCGCCAAGTTCAGCTTCCCAGCGCGAGGACGCATCAAAAGGGGACGGAAGCTAGGAAAGCGAGACACGGTGATCTTCGCTGGCATCTTGTCGGAACTCAAAGGCCCCAAGTATTGTGAGTTTCTGCACGATCACGGAATCAGGCCGAAGTGGTCCGACTCCGGCGCTGCCACCTATCCCAGTAGCTATCGACTCGGTGATCCGTGGCGGAAGAAGATCCAGGATGAGAAAACACGAGCCAGAGAACGCATGGAGCGCTGCACGGATTCTGACCTTGCAAGTGCGCTTATAACCTATCTTCCGGACCAGTTTGATTCGATCAGTCCTCTGCTTTACTCGCGCGACTCGCGGCTCGCGAGTAAAACTTCTTTCGCCCCAAACACGCATAAAAACTGAACGGTTTGACGTTTTCCACTCGCGCTGTCTGAGCACCGCGTTGCGCAGGAGCTACTCTGCTGCCAAGATCACTCCAATTCAGGAGGGCGGATTTGAAGTTGCTCATCGGCGGAAATACGCGACCCAATTTGAGTTTGCGTAGATGACACAGCTCCTGACAACCCGCGAAGCTTCAGATGTGCTGCACATTCCCATCGGCACACTGCGGAGCTGGCGTTTTCTGGGCAAAGGACCGCCGTGGGTGAAGATTGAAGGCGCTGTAAGGTATGATGCTGCGGAACTCCAGAAGTACATAGACGAGAACCGTTGTCTTCCATCCGTCCGGGCAAGATCGGAGGAACTCATTGGCTCTCTATGAACGGAATGGAATCTGGTACTGCGACGTCACTATCAACAATCGTCGCGTCCGCAGGTCAACCGGGGAATCGAATCAGAAGAAGGCTTTGGCAACCGCGATCGCACTGGCAGCGAAGGCCGAGAAAGGATTGTTACGGCAGCACGCTCCCAAACTTTCAGAAGTTGGCGAAGCCTTTATCAAGTGGGTAGATGAAGCAGAAGAGAACGGGCGCCTCACCAGAAACGGCAGTCGGTACTACCGCAATGGCTGGCGCCTGCTGAAACAAACTCCCCTAGCAAAGATGCAAGTCAATCGCATCACGAACGATGACGTAAAGGCCTATGGGCCGAAGGGACAGCCCTACTCAGTCAACAACGCGATTCGCACGCTTCGACGGATATTGAGCAAGTGCGAGACTCGCGGGTTCATTCATAACACTCCGAAGCTGCAGACGGTCACAGAGATTCCTCGGGAGGCTGTCTACAGCAAAGAGCAAGAGAATGAACTCCTGAGGCTGGCTCCACAACCGCTAAGGGATGTGGCTATGATCATCTTTGACGCTGGTATGCGGCCGGAAGAAGTTTTCCGTGTCCGCGTAGCTGACGTCGACCTGATCACCAAATACATCCAGGTGGAGCGTGGAAAATCGAAGAAGGCCCGTCGGCGCATTCCGATCAGCGACCGATGCATGGAAATCCTGAGGGCGCGCATCTCAGGCAAGGAGGCGACCGACTGGCTGTTCCCGTCCAAAAGGGCAAAGAGCGGCCATATTGTCACGGTCGAGAAGCAGTTCTTAAAGGTACGCGAGCAGATGAAACTGGACGAGCGCTGGGTGCCGTATTCAGCCCGGCACACCTTTGGCACCTACGCGGCTGGCTGCGGCAACGTGAAGGCTGCGGGAGACGCCTTGGGCCACAGTGACGCGACCACAACGTTCCGCTATCAGCACCCGGGCTTGGAAGCAATCCGGGACATCATCAACCGAAAGAACGCAGAGCAGGGAACTGGCGCGGTGAATTGAATGGCACACTGGCGTCACACTGCTTTTGACTGAAATGCTAAGCTACTGGATAATTAGGGCATTGCCCCCTCGTTCAACGGCAGGACAGCTGACTCTGGATCAGCATATCGGGGTTCGAATCCCTGGGGGGCAGCCAATTTAGAATCAACAGCTTACGATCTGCGAATTCCTCCAAAACAGCCGACCGGTGAACAAAAATCGGTAACATTCGTTTCGGGAACACGCCGGAACCGAGATGACAGCGCCGGACACCGTGGGGATTCATTCCTGCATTGGTGCAGCGGCCATTCTGGGTGATCCAGGCGCGATGCGGCTTTGGACTTCCATAGAAGGAGAGTGCGGTTTGACTGAATTTGCGATCCGTAGGAAATACAGCAACTGTGAAAAACCAGAAACGCTCTCGCCTTCCTCGCGGGCTACGCTGGAAATCGGATTCTCCCTACATCTGGTTTAGCTGGCGCGACGCCCGCGGTAAACAACATCAACAATCGACAGAAAGCAACGATCCGGTAAAAGCCTTCGCCTTTCGAACACAGTTTATGGCAAAGCGAAAGGACTACGAGAAACGGGTTGAGTGCCAGAGTCCCGAGATGGGCAAACTGCCACTGCGGCGAGTTGCGGAATTTTACTTCAGTTGGAAGACAGCGAATTGTTCTGCGGAAACGGTTGCGCGTGAGAAGAGGATCTTCAAAAGCGTCGAGAAATTCTTTGGCTCAAGATTTCCGACCAATGGGATTGGACTTCATCACATCCGCGACTACCAATGTGAGCGCAGAGAACAGATCAGTCCAACGATGAAGCAGCCGGTAACGGCGCGCACGGTCAATTACGAAATGCACCTGTTGAGAAGTGCCATGACGTTTGCCGGCTGCTGGATGCCGGAATTGGAGGTGGGCTATCAGCCTTTGCGTGAGATAAAACAGCGTGCGGGTAAGGTCGCAACGAAGGATCAACTCGTCACGATAATCACCGAGGCCATGGCCAATGAATATTGGCAGCTCGCGGTGTACTGTGCTGCCGTGGTGGCGGGCACGGGATGCCGTGGTGGAGAAATAAGAATCTTCAGCTTAGGGACATTGATCTGGACGGAGGCAAGATCCGCATCGTCCGCGAGATTGCAAAGAACCGCACGGAGCGCCAGCCTAGGCTCATGGCACTTGCGGATTGGGGGATGCGTCAGCTCCTGCTCCGGGCGCAAGCTTTGGGTGCAACCGAACCGCAGCACTACTTGTTGCCGTTGAGTCTGACGAGATCGCGCTCAGCAAAAGACAAGAATCAAAAATTTGATGTAAACCGGCCAATGACAGGATGGGTCAAGTCCTGGCGGAAGCTCACCCAGAAGTGCAATATGGATGGATTCCGCTTCCACGATCTCCGGCACACCTTCCGGACTTTAGGGGCGGAGGCTGGTGTCCCGCTCGAAGTGATGATGGCGCAGCTCGGACACATGGACCGGGAAACGTCTCTCGAATACG